>Ga0182015_10000204_pt1 | contig 85665 bp, 88 predicted proteins | sample 712P3MmetaG_FD_120478 | JGI IMG/M metagenome (GOLD analysis project Ga0182015, IMG submission 120478) | Permafrost microbial communities from Stordalen Mire, Sweden - 712P3M metaG | ecosystem: Environmental > Terrestrial > Soil > Wetlands > Permafrost | place: Sweden: Stordalen | collected...
ACAAAAAAGAACCCGATACGCTGAACTCCATTGAGCGGGCGTTTACTGCGAATGAGTGTCCCATAAAATCGCCCTTCGTTGCATGCCGCGTCCAATGGCAGCACATTGCTTTGACGAGCCATTGCGTCCGATTCGAACCGTTGCCGGGTCTCTTTTTCCTGCTCGCTTTCCTCGCGAGTCAGATGATGAGAGTTTTTCGGCATAAATTATGCTAGCAGCTCACAGACAAATCACCCTAAGGATTTGCTCTTAGATTCATCTTCGCAATTTCTCCGCAAAAAAATAGTCGGTATACGTCGGCTCCAGTTTCGGTCGAAAAATCGGCAAACAGATGGCTGGTGTAATTCGAGGCGATTTGATTGGGGTGGGGAGCTACGCTATATTTGATGGTTTGTATCTTATGAATTTACTCGAACAGGGAATACGGCGGTACGAACATATGCGCTGGGCACAGGAGCCCAACCGGCGCACGCTTCCGTTTGCCTGGGGCCTGGAGCATATCGGCGGGGACGCGAAAGAGGCGGACCCGCGCGGATTTCTGGACCGATTTGTGGGGCACACGCTCGCGCATAGCGATGAGTGGTACGCGGTGACGCCGGCGGATGACTATTTCCTGGCGGACGATGTGCTGACGTTCACGAGCGCGATCGAGTCTCCGTGGCCAGGGAATAATCGCGTGCATGCGCAGCTTTTTCGGGCGCGGCATACAGGGCCGGCGGTGGTGGTGCTGGCGCAATGGAATGCGCGTTGGGAAGAGCAGCAGAACGTTTGCAAGTGGCTCAACCGGCTGGGAATTACGGCGGTGAAGATGAGTTTGCCGTATCACGACCGGCGCGCGATTCCGGGGCATCCTCGCGGAGATCATTTGGTGGGGCCGAATGTTGGGCTCACCCTGCAAGCAAACCGGCAGGCGGTGATGGATGTTCGGCGCACTCTGCGCTGGCTTGCAAGTCAGGGCTACGACCGGCTGGGCATGTTGGGGACGAGCATTGGATCCTCGATTGGGTTTGTCACGATGTGCCACGAGCCTTTGCTGCGCGCCGGCGCGTTCATGCATGTGGCGACGTATTGCGGGGAAGTGGTGGCTAGCGGATTGACGACCATGAACGTGTGGGAATCGCTCAGCACCAAAATTTCGCACGACGATATACGGCGATATTGGTCGCCGATTAGTCCGTTTCCGTATATTTCGCGGCTGAGCGGATCGGGGCGGAAGATTCTGGCGATCACGGGGCGATACGATCCGACTTTCTGGCCGGAGTTTACGGAATCTTTTTTTCATGCTGCGAAGCGGGAAAATTTGCAAGTGGAGAATTTATCGCTGCCCTGCGGGCATTATTCGTTGGGCGTGGCGCCGTTTAGCTGGGCGGCGGGATACAGGTTTGGGACTTTTTTGTTTGAGGCGTTGGCGTGATGCTCAGCGGATTACGGAACTTCGGGGACTAATAGCCCGCTAGACTGCGCAGATTTAAGTCGTGGCTGAAGCCACGACTTACAAGACTCTCGCGGCGTCGGCGTCGTTCGCCGGGTACCTGCTGGGCGTTTGCAGACTCCCGAAAAATCTAAGTAATCTAAAATCCCGTCCTGGCGGCTCGACGCTTGCGCGGCGGGCGCAGCATGCCAGGCAAGCTGCGCCCCTACGACGACAAAAGCTGCCCAGCGACCATAAATCAAAGGAGCCGGCAGGATGCCGGCGCTACCAAAATCCGATTGCAGAGCGTTGACGTAGGTCCGCGAAACGCAGCAAACCGCGTGGCGAGTTAGCGCAGGATGGCGGCGAATTTTCCTTCGTTGATTAAGCGGGCCACGGACTCGATGTCGGCGGACAGGGATCGGTCTGCTTCCACGAAGGCGGAAGCCGATCTGACTGCGTCGTAAGCTTTCTGTGCTTCGGGGCCGGTGCGCAATGGAGCTAGCAAGTCCAGGCCCTGGCACGCGCTGAGCAATTCGATCGACAAGATATTTCGCAGATTGGCCAGCATGGATTGAATTCGGCGGGCGCCGGACATTCCCATCGAAACGTAATCTTCCTGATTTGCGGAGGTGGGAATGGAATCCACGGAGTGAGGAGTGGACTGCGTTTTCATTTCGCCGGCGAGGGCGGCTGCGGCGACCTGCAGAATCATGAAGCCGGAATTTAGGCCTGCGTCGCGGACCAGAAATGCGGGAAGCTGGCTGGATTGCGGATTGGTCATCTGTTCGATGCGGCGCTCGGAAATTCCCGCGAGAGTTGCCAGCGCGACGGCAAGGTGGTCGGCGGCCATTGCGAGCGGCTGTCCGTGAAAATTTCCTCCACTGATAATTTCACCTTCGCCGGGTTTTCCGTTTGCTGCTGCAAAAACCAAGGGATTGTCTGTGGCGCTGTTTAATTCAACGGAGATTGTCGCGCGTACTTGGGCCAGGGCGTCACGCGCGGCCCCGTGAACTTGGGGAGCGCACCGGAGACTGTAAGGATCCTGAACGCGCGGGTCTTTTTCCGGGGGCCGATGCGATTCGCGAATCGCGCTGCCCTGATTCAGGCGGCGCAGGTTCTTCGCGGAAATGGCATGGCCGGCATACGGGCGCACTCGGGCGATGCGTTCATCGAAGGCTGCAGGACTACCGCGCAAGGCATCCAACGAGAGAGCGGCGGAGACGTCAGCAGTGTCGGCTGCAATTTCTGCGTCGCGCAAACTTAGGGCGAGAAGGGCGAGCATTGCTTGCGTTCCATTCAGGAGCGCGAGACCTTCTTTTGCTTCCAAAACCAGCGGCGCGATTCCGGCGGCGCGCATCGCTTCTGCGCCAGGAACTTTGCGACCTTGCGAGATGGCTTCGCCCTCGCCAATCGCAACTTGCGCGAGATGAGCTAGCGGCGCGAGGTCACCCGATGCGCCAACAGAACCTTGACAGGGAATTACCGGATGGACGCGCTTATCGAGCATGGCGCAGAGCGTTTCCGCGACGACAGGCCTGACGCCGGAAAAACCCTTGGCGATGGCATTGGCGCGGAGAGCGAGCATTGCCCGGGCTTCGGGTTCGCTGAGTGGCGCGCCGACTCCACAAGCATGGCTGCGGACCAGATTCGTTTGCAACGCGCGAATCTGTCCTCGCGAAATTCGCACCGAAGCCATTTTACCGAACCCGGTGTTGACTCCGTACACCGCTGCGTTCGATTCGATCAGGCGTTCTACGACGGCGCGCGAAGCGTTCATACGCTCCCGGGCTGGTTGTGATAACTCAACCTCAGCGCCATCGAGAGCGATGCTGTAAAGCCGATCGAGAGTTAGATTCTCGCCGTCAATTTGAATTCGATTCATGCTCTAGTTTGCCGTCATTCGAGAATTTGTTAGGCAAAACTCAGACATCGCCGCCGGGGACTTTGCCGCGTTTCCTTAGCCTGCATCGTTGTCTTTGATGACGAGAAAATACCTGCGATATTTTTCGGGCAGCGACTTTGGTTTTCCGTTTCGGTCGCAAAATACATGCAGCGTATCTCCGGTTGCAATCAGCTCACCGGAAACCTGATTTAGAATTTCATAATCGAAGCGAACAGTCCTGCGCTGCGAATCGGCGACTTTGGTTCGGATAACCAATAAATCGTCGAATCGGGCGGGACGTTTGTAGCGGCAATGCGCATCGGCGACGACGATGAAGCTGTCGTCTTCCGTCTCCATGCGCTTGTACTCGAAGCCGAGCTGGCGGCAAAGTTCCACGCGGCCGACTTCAAACCAGGTGAAATAATTTCCGTGATAAACGACGCCCATTTGATCGGTTTCGGCGTAACGGACGCGCACGGTCGTTTCAGCATAGTGAGGCATTGGCGGAAAATTGTAACAGAGTGGCGAAGCCAGCGTGAGCGCCGCATCCGCTTTGCGACAATCGAACAAGAAGGCTCGGATGTTTGCTTGACGGCGCAACGCTCGGACGTTAGGCTTCCGAGGACTTCGATGCGCATAGTGAGCGGAACTTCCAAACGATGCCCGAGGAAAAAGAAGTAGCAGAGCCGCTACCGTCGCTTCTGGCGGGCGGAATAAAACGAGAGGTTTTGGCGGTGCAGGATTACGCCAGACTCTCGTTTGAAGCGCTGTCGAACGCCTTCACTCCTCCCTTTTACTGGAATGACACGCTGGAACAGATGGACATCATTGGTGTCGGCTCGCTGCCGATTATCGTACTGACGGGGTTTTTCATTGGCGGCGTGCTGGTGTTGCAAACCGCGGCGCAATTTGAGCGCTTCGGTGAAACAGCGTTGACCGGCGATGCGGTGGCGCTGGCGTTGGTGCGCGAGTTGGGCCCGGCGATTACGGCGCTATTAGTGGCAGGACGCAACGCTTCGGGCATCGCTTCGGAACTCGGGTCGATGGTGGTTACGGAGCAAGTGGATGCGATGCGCGCCTTAGGCACAGACCCGGTACGAAAGCTCATGACCCCTCGCGTTATAGCCACAGTGCTGATGCTGCCTCTGCTCACCGCGGTATCGGATTTCATGGGACTGATCGGCGGATTTCTGGTGGCGTATTTTACGCTGCGGCTCGGCGCGGTGCAATTCTGGACGCGCGCCATTCACGCGTTGGATTTCGGCGACTTGGTACAAGGGTTCGCAAAGCCCTTCATTTTCGCATTCATTATTTCGACCGTTGCGTGCTTCATGGGGCTCCGAGTGAAAGGCGGAACGCAAGGTGTGGGACGGGCGACAACTTCGGCGGTGGTGGTTTCCTCGGTTATTCTGCTGGTGACGGACACTTTCCTCACACGGCTTCTTCTGTGGGCGTTCTCGAAGTAGTTTGCGAACTCGCCTTCTACGAATAGGCCTTCGAAGCTAACGCTACAAAACCGGGATTTACATCTATAATCGCGGAATGACGCGCGCGATTCCTTTGAACGGCCGCGAACAATTCAGCGCACCGGTTCCGGGCGAGACGGTCATTACGTTCAAAGACGTCCGCATCGGTTTTGAAGACCGCGAAGTGCTGCAGGGAATTTCTTTCGAGACAGTTCACGGAGAGACGAAAGTCCTGCTGGGTGAAGGCGGCTCCGGAAAAACTCTAATCATGAAAATGGCGGCGGGGCTTCTGCGTCCGGATTCCGGAACGGTAACGGTGATGGGGCACAACATCGGCGAAATGGGAGAGAAGGAGTTACTGCAATTCCGGCGGTACATTGGCTTCGTGTTTCAAGAAGGCGCGCTGTTTGATTCGATGACGGTGGCCGAAAATGTTGCGTTTCGACTGGGCGAGGAAGGCGTGGATGAAACCGAGGCTGAAAAGCGCGTGCGGGAGGCTCTGCGGTTCGTCGAAATGGAATCAGCGCTGGAAAGGTGTCCGGGAGAGCTTTCCGGCGGCATGAGGCGCCGCGTTTCGATTGCGCGAGCTTTGGTAGATCGACCGCCGATTATTTTTTACGACTCGCCCACCGCCGGGTTGGATCCGGTTACGTGCCAGACGATCATGTCGGTGATCCTGCGCGGCCGCGCTTTGCAAGGAGTAACGTCGCTGCTGGCCACGCAGCGCGTTCAGGACGCTTTTGGATTGGCGAACTTCCACTTTGATAAAAACTCGGGACAAATCTTGCGAGACAACACACAGGATGGTCGTTCGCCGAGGTCCCCGAATCCGGCAAATCGCCCGTCGGCAGAGAGAACAACAGTGCAACAAGCGGAACCCACAACTAACGCGAAAGGTGCGAACGACGGTAAAGATGCGACGGAATTCCCGATGAGCGATGGCGGGATTTCGGCCACTAATGTTTTAGTGCTGCGCGACGGGAAGATTTATTTCGAAGGCGCGGCGGACGCGCTGCTCAATACGTCCGACGAGTACTTGAACGGATTTCTTGCTTCAGCGAAATAGTATTTCTACACAGATCTCTGAGGAGGTAAGGCGATGCCGCAACGCAAGCAACTGACGTGGGCTGAGCTTCGAGTGGGATTGTTCGTCCTGGCCGGGCTATTCATCATGGCGGTAGCGATTTTCTACGTTACCGGCGCCGGAATCCTGGGACCGAAATACCGGATCATTACCTACCTTCCCGAGGTGGAGAGCTTGACCACCGGTGCGCCTGTGCGGCTGGACGGCTTAGAGGTCGGCAACGTGCAGACCATGCAGTTGACGCCAAACCCACCGGACAGGATGCACAACATCGAGCTGGTGCTGCGCATCGACAAGAAATTTGCGGATTCGATTCGCACCGATTCATTTGCGAGCCTGGCCACGGAAGGATTATTGGGCAACCGCTATGTGACGATATCGCGCGGGCTGACTGGATCGGTGATTCCGAATAACGGGACCATTCCGGGTAAAGCAGAACTAGAGATGAAAGCGCTGGTAGAGAAGGGTACGGCGTTGATGGACAACTTAGGCTCTCTCTCTCAAGATTTGCGCGGAATCGTGGACAAGGTGCAGAATGGGCAAGGCTCCGCCGGAATGTTCATGAACGATCCGGCTCTTTATAACCATTTGAATTCCACGGCGGCTCGTCTGGATGCGGTGGCCGGCTCGATTCAAAGAGGTGAAGGAACTCTGGGCAAGCTGACTGCTTCCGACGAGCTCTACAACAAAGTGGACGATGTGGTGAGCGCGGTACAGCAGCAGAAAGGCGCGATTGGCAAGCTGGTTTACGATCCGGCAATGTACGACAGCGCGAAGAGTTTTATGGATAAAGGAAACGGAGTGTTGGACGACGTGCGCGCGGGCAAAGGCACGATCGGAAAAGCCTTGTACGACCAGACACTTTACAATAATTTGCGCGACGCTTCGGCGAACGTACGCGATGCTACCGCGAAGTTGAATGCCAATGACGGCACTGCGGGGAAACTGTTTAACGACCCGAAACTTTACGACAACATGACGGCGCTAACCGGCGATCTACGTCTGATGGTCAATGATTTCCGGCAAAACCCGAAGAAATTCCTGCACGTGAAGCTGGCGGTGTTCTAAAGCGAGTTTTGAAGCTGAGTGAATAAGGGCTTGCGTGGAAGTCTGCGCTGAAAGTGCGTGGGGAAAAGCTTACTCGAAAGTTAGAATCGAATCGTTGATGAATCTCGCCATAAACTTCCGCTCGACGTGACCACCTTCGAATTCACAATACTGATTGCCATCGGGTCGCTGGTGGCCGGGCTGTTGGGCGCGCTGACGGGACTGGGCGGCGGAGTGGTGATCGTGCCGCTGCTGACGCTGGCGTTTGGCGTGGACATTCGCTATGCAATTGGTGCGTCGCTGGTCTCCGTGATTGCGACTTCTTCCGGCGCAGCCGCAGCGTATTTGAAAGAAGGCTACTCGAACATTCGCGTCGGAATGTTTTTGGAAGTGGCTACCACGATTGGCGCGGTGACGGGCGCGTACCTGGCAGTGAGCACCCCAACCAAGGCCATCGCCATCATTTTTGGAGTGGTGCTGTTGTATTCCGCATACTCCGCGAATAAACCCCCGAAGGATTCCCAGACAGACGACCCGCCGGATCGTTGGGCGGCCTTGTTGAAATTGGATGGGAAATATCCGACGACGCGAGGCGAAAAGTCGTACCACGTCCGTCACGTACCGGCGGGATTTGGGCTGATGTACATCGCGGGCGTGCTTTCGGGATTGCTGGGGATTGGATCGGGCGCGGTGAAAGTGCTGGCCATGGATCAGGCGATGCGAATTCCCTTCAAGGTGTCCACCACTACCAGTAATTTTATGATTGGCGTAACGGCGGCGGCCAGCGCGGGAATTTATTTGCATCGTGGCTACGTCGATCCGGGGATTGCCATGCCGGTGATGCTCGGTGTTCTGACTGGAGCGCTGATTGGCGCGCGCATTTTGCCGGGCGCAAAAGTTCGCACGCTGAGACTGGTATTCAGCATCGTGATTGGAGCGCTGGCGGTGGAAATGATTCTTAAAGGCTTAAAAGGAACGTTTTAATTTATGGCGTCAAGTACAACCTGGGGCGACAAACAATTTGAAGTAATCATCGGGAGATTACTGCGCTTCGGAGTAATTCTTGCGGCCGCCTGGGTGCTGGCGGGCGGAATTCACTATTTAATTCAATACCGAGGAACGAAGCCGGATTACAGAGCGTTTCACGGCGAGCCGGCCGATCTGCGATATACGCATGAGATCGTTCACGAAGCTCTGCAGTTGAACGCGCGAGCAGTGATCCAGTTTGGGCTACTGTTGTTGATTGCCACGCCCATCGCGCGCGTGGCATTTTCGGTGATCGGTTTCGCGTTGGAAAAAGATTGGATGTATGTCGGGATTACTTTGGCCGTGCTTACGTTGCTGATTTATACGTTTATCAGCAGTTGAGACATTCCTAAAAAGTAATTCATGCGCGCCGCTCCGCCGTGGCCAGTTCGATCGTTGCCTGTGATGTTGCAACGGGCGCAGCATCCTGCGCCCCTACGGAAGACAGTTCGCAACTCCATTTAATTATCGAGGGCCGGAACGGGGCCACGGAGCTCATTTCTGAGCGGCGCGGCCCCTGCCGGGATGTTGGTTTCTGTCTGATGATTCACTCCTTGCCGAAGCCATTTGGCAGCGACGGCGTGGAAACCTGCTGCCTAATTATCGAGGGGCGGGAAACTCACCACTCCCTCGCTCGCGATTTCCACACCGCTGCGTTTGCGCTTCGGCTTGTAGTCACTGCATTCACGAACCGGGAAGGGGACCTCTCGCGGCGGAACTGCGTAGCGGCAAGCGATCAGAACTTCAAACGGTTCGTAACCCCGTACCACGTGTGCGTAAACACACGCAGTACAGAGACTCTTGCGCGGCAGCGGGGGAGCGATGGCCTGAGATACGACATGTGCCTCAGGCCGCTCCGCACGGCCAAGCCGCGGAAGATTCAGTGCGATCAGTTGTGGTCCTCCTTTCCCGGTATGCCAAAGATTTCAGCAATGCCAGAGTGAGACGGACGAACAGAAATACAAGCACGGGAGCGATTCCGAAAAGAAACTGCAACATAGAAACGGCATAAGCGGAGAAATCCGCCGCCATTGCCTTGGTCCAGAATTCAAAAGCTGGGATTCAGGAAGTTACGCGCAGGTTGGGATCAAACTGAACCCCAGACTGCGGCGCAGTTCCGCGTCTTCAGCCGACTGCATCGAATTGGGGTCTTGCTGCAGCATTTCGGATTCTCTCCCGATGATTACATTTTCGGGGAAGAAAGTGTTTTGGACAACTGGAAAGGTTCGAATGGGGAATATCCGTTAGCGAATGGCTCTATGCGCGCGCGAAAGGGAATGCAGAAGCAGCGACCGGCACGATTTTTAGCTCCTCAAGCTTGCGATTTGCCGAGGAAACTGAACAGGGAATCGCGCAGCAGGTAAATGGAAGCGGCGGTGGTGACCAGGGTGAGGACGGCGCCGTCAAGGAAAACTCCTGCAGGGGTTTGGTGGAAGACGGTGGAGAAGAAATAATAGGCCCCCGCAGCGAGGAAAACGCCGACGAATGAAAGCAGGTTCGCTGCTGCGATTACGCCGCCCTTTTGTTCGGGGCGCGGACGATGCTGGATCAGGGCGTTCAGGGGTACGGCGAAGAAGCCGCCGAAAAAGCCGAGCAGGCTCAGGTCCGGAATTCGCAGCCGCACTGTGGACACGATGAGGTTGCCGAATCTTACGGCTGCGCCACTACCTTGATGGACCGCCACGGTGCTGAGCCAGTGCGCAAGGAATGCAGCGGGTTGGCTGAAGTAAAGCAACGCTCCGAAAATCGTCATGCCGAGCGCGCCGATGGGGATCAGTCCCATTTCGATTTTGCCGCGCGAGAGATAGCCGGCGGCCAGGCTGCCAAGTCCGATTCCGATGCCGACGGCGGCTTGGAGGTAACTGGTGCGGGTGTCGTCAATGTGGAGGATGTCGTGGCCGTACACCACAATGGTGAATTGCAGCAACGCGGCGAGAAACCACAAATACGTGTTGCCGATCACGGACCAGAAAAGCACGGCGTCGGCATAGATTATTTTCAGCTGTACGATTAGTTCGCCGGCAGGGTCCCAGCGAAATATTCTGTGCGGGTCCGCGGCGGGCAGGTGAGAGATTCCGAAGCTTGTGAGCAAGCCAAAGCAGGTAAATCCGAAGAGCAGCCATCCTGCGATGGCCTCATGACCTCTGTATCGCTCGGCCATGATGCCCGCGGCCATGGTGGCGGAAATACTGGCTACGAACGTTCCAAGCTCGATGACGCCGTTTCCCCACGACAACCGATTGTCAGGAAGCAGCTCAGGCAGCAGACCGTATTTTGAAGGTCCGAAGAGGGCTGCTTCCATGCTGATCAGAAAAACGGAAGCGCATTCCATGGGTAAATTGTGGAGATAAAGAGCGAGGATAGTGAAGGCCATTACGACGAGTTCTAGCAGCTTGGTGCCGATGGTCACGCTGCGTTTGCTGTAACGATCGGCGAAGTAGCCGCCGGTCATGGAAAATAAAATGAAGGGAATTGCAAACAGAGCGCCGACGATCAGGATCAAGCGGTCGCGAAAGTTGTTGGGAAAATTCATGGCCACGATGATGTAAATGACCAGGAACTTGACGGCATTGTCATTGAAAGCGGTTTGAAACTGGGTGGCGATCAGGCTCCAGAAGCCGGCTCGCCAGGCGCGTCCGGCTTTGGTTTCTAGTTCTTTGTTCATGAGGGTGGTGCGAGAAATCGTGCGGTTCTTCTGACCAAATATTGGAGCCGTGCCAGTCTAACCAGTGCGCTGCTGACTGGCAAGACGGAACGGAAATGTGTTAGAGAGCTTGTCCATGACAAACGAATGGCCGCACGACATGCCTGTCAGCCAAGTGCGAATCGCGCGCCCGACTGACAAGCTCGAAGAAGTCGTGCGTTTTTATTCCGAAGGGCTGGGATTGAAGATTGTCGGCTCGTTCGAGGAGCACGCAGGATATACGGGATACATGCTCGGTCTACCGGGAACCGCCTACCATTTGGAATTCACGCAACATGCCGCGGGAAGTGCGTGCCCGGCGCCGAGCCGAGATAATTTGCTTGTTTTTTATATTCCAGACAAAAAGGCTATTGATCGAATTGCGGCTCGGCTTTCCCGGCTTGGTTACCCCGCCATAGAAGCCGAAAATCCTTACTGGAAAGAGAAAGGGATCACGATCGAGGATCCGGATGGCTGGCGCGTGGTACTCATGAATTTTCCGGGTATTTGAAGTCTCCATGACGATGTGCGGCAATGCGACGCACAGTCCCACTAACGGTCATTCACCGTTGAATTCGCTGCGCTGAGCGCTTCATAAATCATTACTGGATAACCGTTTGTTCGAACTGGCTTCTGGCAGTGAACTTGCCAGCGCGTTACCTGACGGAGGTGCGCTTATGAAAATTGTTGCCAACAGAACACGGCACAAGGATTCGAACCCTTGGGGTGGTTACTGCGTGCAGCTGTTTGCTTGGGCTAGCGGCGTCAAACAATGCTGCACGCGCGCCGAACCCAAACCGGGACGTAGAAACGGGTTTCCAGCCCAACACTGTCTCGTCACAAACGGCTGCCGCAGCTTCGAAAGCCGAGCTTACCAAAGACGAAAAGTTCACGGGCCAGACAGATGTTCGCGAATACCGGTTCACGATCGACACAGACAGCGGCGAAGTGCATTTAAACGTGACCGCGGAGATCAAGCACGGCTTGCTTCGTTGTGAATTAATCGATCCAACCGGCGCGGTCCGAACAAAAATAGGGACCACCGAGCACGCCAGCATGAATACGAGCGACATGAAGGCCATTAAGGGCGAATGGCTCCTTCGAGTGACGCTCGAGGATGCGACAGGCAAATATCAGGTTCACTGGGTTAAATAACGAATATGCCCGGAGAACCAGCGTGACGTTCTGCGGCTGATCATCGGGCAGGGGATTGGCGCTGTCCTCTTTGGCGTCGGAGTTAGAGTCGTCGCGGCGATGTCGTTGACGCGGTTGATGTCGAGTTTGCTTTTTGGAGTGAAGCCGGCGGACGCGCTAACGTTCATAAGCGTAATTGGCTTGTTATTTCTCGTAGCGATGGCTGCTAGTTATATTCCGGCGCGTCGCGCAGCGGGCGTGGATCCGCTGGTGGCGCTGCGAACGAATGAACGCCGATTAAAATCAACGGGTAACGGCGACGTTCGTTAGGCGAGGACGCGGAGAGCCGGCTTGACGGGCTCGGGTGGAAACGGCGTGGTGGCGGCGGGTAGAGGCGTTTCGCGCTTGTGATATTTGGTCTGGACGTAATCGTCGAGCAGCGTTTGAAAAGCGGCGGAAAGTTCGTCGTAATTTCCTTCCAGCGTGGTGAAATGCTGGCCGTCGATATAAACGGGGCAACGCGGTGACTCACCTGTGCCGGGCAAGCTGATTCCAATATTGGCTGTTTTCGATTCCCCTGGGCCGTTCACAATGCAGCCCATGATTGCCAGTTTCAATTCCTCGACACCTTCGTAATAGCGCTTCCACTCCGGCATCTTGTCGCGAATATAACCCTGGACACTTTCCGCCAGCTCCTGGAAGGTCGTGCTGGTGGTGCGTCCGCAGCCGGGGCAGGCTGTCACGCTGGGCGCGAAGGTACGCAGGCCGAGCGATTGCAAAAGTTCGCAAGCGGCATAAACTTCTTCGCGGCGATCTCCGCCGGGCCGCGGCGTCAATGAAATGCGTATGGTGTCGCCAATTCCTTCGCCCAGCAATATCCCCATGGAAGCGGCGGACCAGACCAGGCCCTTTGCGCCCATTCCCGCTTCGGTGAGGCCGAGGTGCAGAGGCTGATCGGTTTTTTGCGCGAGGTCACGATAAATTTCCACCAAATCGTGCGGACGCGAAACTTTGCAGGAAATAATAATCTGGTCTTTGCGCAGTCCCGATTCGAGCGCTAATTCCGTGGACTCGAGCGCGGAAAGCACCATGCACTCGTTGATAATTTCCTCGGAAGATTTGCCCAGGTCGCGGTCGGTATTCTCCTGCATCTTGCGCATCACCAGCTCTTGATTCAGCGAGCCGCCATTCACGCCGATACGCACAGGCTTGTTGTGTTCGCGCGCTATCTTGCAGATGGTGGAAAATTGCTCGTCGCGGCGCTGTCCGTGGCCGACGTTGCCTGGATTGATGCGGTACTTGTCAAGCGCGGCGGCGCAATCGGGATATTTCTTCAGGAGCACGTGGCCGTTGTAATGAAAATCGCCGATCAGGGGTACGTCGCAGCCCGCGTCCAGCAAGCGCTTCTTGATCTCGGGAACGGCGGCAGCAGCTTCAGGAATATTTACGGTGATGCGAACCAGTTCGGAGCCGGCCTGCGCTAGCTCGAAGCACTGTTGCGTTGTGGAGGCAATATCAACGGTGTCCGTGTTGGTCATGGACTGCACGACCACAGGCGCGCCTCCGCCGACCTGAATCTTGCCGACTTTGACTCCTACAGTTGGGTAGCGTTTCTGCGTCATCTCTTATCTATTGTAGCGAAGTAGCGAGTAGTTGGGTAGCGCGTGCGCCGAGATGCGTTTCCAGGGAAATTAGAGGTTTGACGCCCCGAAAGACCCGCCAGGGAAGGGGCGTCAACGTTAAATGACCGGATGTTGCCGATTAGCAGCCTTAAAAAACTAGTATTCGGGACGCCGCGCGGTAACGGTATTTGCCTTGTTGCTGCGTACCGGCGGAATAATCGTGGCCATTTTGCGAATCATGGCCAGGACCAGTTTCTTGTCGTCGTCCGAAAGCGTAGTGGAGTACTTCTTAATGTCGGCCAGGAAGCGGATCTCTTCTTCAGATAGTTCTCCCAGCATTTTGCGCGTCTCGCGGTCCTGAGGCGTGTCGCTACCCGGGAAGAAGTCGGCCAGCGAAATCTCCATGGCTTCGGCGATTTTCGCCAGCGTTTCGAGCGAGGGAACGGTGTGGCCGTTTTCCACGCGCGAAAGGTAGCAACGCAGGAGTCCAGTGCGGCGTTCGATGTCGCCCTGCGAGAGGCCTCGATCGCTGCGATACGACTTGATTACTTCACCGATGTTCACTTTAGGTTTTTCTTTTGGCATGGTTATCTTTCCTGTAACTGGGGCGTATCTTACGAGTTACTCTCTAACAGGCGCAAGACAATTTTCGATGGGATGTTTCCTGACAGGAACATCCCGGTTTAGCCAACGGATTGCGGAACAGGAGAAGACTGTAACGGGGCGCTGGTGCGTTTGCCCGCGCGCTTGTTGGCGTAGAGTTCCTGGTCGGCGCGATTGAGCAGTTCCTGGGGAGTCTCGCCGGGCTTGTAATCGGTCCAGCCCCGCGAGAATTGCAGGCGAATTTTTTCGTCGTTGCAATCGAACTCCAGGCCTTCAATACGCGCGAGCACGTGGCGAACTTCTTCCGCGCGGCATTCCGGAAGCAAAGCCATAAATTCATCGCCGCCGAGACGCACAGCAAGATCCGAGCCGCGAATCGCGCGCTGCAAACGGTCGGCAAATCCCTTCAGCAAAGTATCGCCCGCAGCGTGCCCGTGCTTGTCGTTCACCTGCTTCAAGCCATCCAGGTCCATCAATAAGACAGTGAGCGGGCGGCTGTGACGCTGAGCGCGGCTAATTTCCTGGGCCAGGCGTTGTTCGCCGGAGCGGCGATTGTAGAGGCCGGTCAATTGATCGAGCGCAGCGAGCTTGTAAACCTCCGAGGCCAGGCTTTCCACTTTGGCCAGCGAATTAATCTGGTCGGCTAGCTGGTTGCGCAATTTGGAAATCATGTGCTGTTGATAGATGAGATAGACGCTGGATACCAGAACGATTCCGACAAGCGCGCGCACGGCCTGGTTCAGATAGAAAGAATATGTGTTTTGCTCGAGGCTCAACAGGGCGGGGAAGGCAAACGATGCTACGGCAACGGTCAAAAGCAATATTAAGGCGAACGTGGTGGACCACAGCCACCATTGGCGGCGATCCAGGCGGCGAAGATTATCGCGCAAGTGTTCGGGCGGGTATTCGGGGGCGCCGAAGGCGGGCTGCAGCGTTCGCTCATTGGGTGTAGTCATTTTATTCAGAAAACGATTGCCTAGCGCCGGAATTAATCGCCTGACCTATTAATTACAGGTTCCGGGCGCGAAATTCTATACGTAAGTTCCGCGCCGTTTCCAACTGGGCAACCGTTGTTTCCCTACAAGAAATTGTTTCGCTTGCCGACGAACATTTCCGCCAGCGAACAAGGCAAGCCCTTCCGAGACAAAGAATTCCGCGACGGAAATGTAAACGTGGTTGAGCCAGACGGCCACCCGAAATCCTTCGTGCTTCGTATCCTGAGCAAATTTCCGCCGGCGACCTGAATTTCGATTCCCTCGGTTAATTTGGCCGCGTTTTTCAAGGGGCAGCGCCACTTCACTCGAGGAGATTTTATGAAAAAGACGATTGCTTGGTTGTTTCTGGTTGCGGTCGCTTTGTTGACGGTTCCGGTTTCACACGCTTCCGTGGTTACCAGCACAGGTTGGAGTATCGACGGAACGCAGCCGCCTCAGGAGCCTATTCCTTACCCGGGCGGCTAAAAGTTTCTAAAATGAATAATTAGCAGGAGGGGAAGTTCCGGCTTCTCCTCCTGGGTTTTTGTGCTAGGATTTAACGCAGCCGGATGACGATTTTCACTCAATTCGTGTGGTTAGCCGGTATTTTGCTTGAAGGTGTCATCCTGATTCGAGCTATCTATGGCAGGTTCCTGGCTAGATATTCTTTGTTTTACCTCTATATTGCCTCGGTTTTCGCAGCTTCCACGTTTCTTTACTTCGTAGATATTGTGATGCCGTCATTAAACGTGCACCTCTACTGGTATGTAAATTTCATTACCTTGGCCATGGGATGTGGCGTCATTTTTGAAATATCGCGGCAAGTCTTCCAACACCGCGTCACATTAGATCGTGTTGCACGATGGTCTATGGCAATCACTTTCGGCGCGATTTTTTTGTTGGTCGCGATACATGCATTCTTGCTACCGCGGTGGAATGCAGCGACGAATAGCGCCGACTTAGAAAGGGATTTGCGGATAGCCCAGGCCATTGTATTGATGACAATTCTTTTCCTTGCAGGATATTACGGGATCGAGATGGGCAAGAACATCAAGGGGATGATTTTGGGGTTGGGAGTTTATGTCGGCGCAAGCATACTCTCCCTGAGTCTGCGCCTGCTGATAGGGATGCGATTCCACACGGCGTGGAGCATTATCCAAAGCTCCTCATACCTTGCGGCGCTGTCAATTTGGGCGGTGGCGCTGTGGGCTTACAATCCCGGGCCCGCGCCGAGGCCCCCGGTTTCTGGGGGAGAATATCAAAAATTGGCTGGGCGCACGCGGGAACTTCTGGGATCGATCAACGAGCAGTTGGATAGGACGACCCTGCAATGATTCAGTTTGTATTTTCGTTGCTAATCGGCGTCGCGCTTCTCTTAATTCTTTATTTCTTTGTGCGCGGCGGCAAAGTTTCGGCCGAAGGGAGTGCGCAGCAGCTCCTGGAAGCAAGGCAGACGCTCGATTCGTTGCAGTTTGGTTTACTACCGAACGACCTGGTACGCAGAATTTTTGCAAGAGAAGACCTCGAGTATGTCCGTCAGGCAGCATCGCCACAGATTCAATCGCTCTTTCTTGCGGAACGTAAGGATATATCGCTAGCTTGGGTGCGACGGGTTCGTGGAGCAATCCTGAGTCTAATGCGGTTTCACCGAGGCCATGCAAGGTTATACGCGCAGCTTAGCCTCTCAACGGAACTGCTTTTGGCGATTAATTTTGCCCGGCTTCTGATGGTATGCCGAGTTCTGGAGATCGCGTTGTTTGTTCGCGGACCGTACGCGGCCCCCGGAATGGTGCGAACTGTGGCGGCGACAGCAGGAACGGTGTGCGCGATCTCGGAAAAATCTCTCATATTCCTAAAAGTGAACCCGATCGATCCGCTTAAAAATGATCCATCGCATCACGGCGCATCGGTATAACGGCCCATGTCCTTTTTCACGAACTATACGAATGTCGACCAAGCCGAGGACGACCTCCGGCGGCGTTCGCTGGCACACATGGCAGCCCCCTTGGAACGCATGATCTATTTAGGATCTACGCGCGATTACAATACCGGGCTTTACTATCACGATGGCCTCGCGTCGCGCTTTTCCGAGATGGTAGCGTGCCAGGCGCTGGCGAACTGCCATCGCGAAGCGTACCAGCAGGTTTTACAGTCTTCTATCGAGGATCTCGTCCGCCAGCTCGATTCTTACATTCAATCCACAAATTCCGCGCCCCGTGATTTCATTGCGGCCTGGAAGAACCTGCAACCGTACCGAGTTGCGGTTCCGGCGGAGACCGACCCGATGGCAGCCGAATTCCTATGCTCCAACGTTAAGATCGCACTGGCGATTTGGGAAGCTCATCAGAATGGCCGTTTCCGGCAGCCACTAGGCGCATCGCTACCGCAGTAACTTGCCCGATAATCTCCGCCTCCGCAGGGTAAGCAAATTGCCTCAGAGCGCATCCCGAAAGGGGATGGGGGATTAGTGTCAAATTGGAGTCGCGCGCTTCACACCAGGAGCATGCATAGCCTTCACGGAGTTCAACGAAGTAAATCGGCCGGTCAAGTTCAGTTCGCCATCCAGAAACCGCCACGCGCTTTCTATGACTATCGATTTGAACGAATGAGCCTGGGCGCAAAAGCGGATCCATGGTGCGGTCCTGCATGCCTATAAACCCGTACTGGCAGTTGCGGACGTCCAACTTCTGAATCAGCGCAATGGGCACCTCACCCCAAACTTCCACCATGCGCGAGATCAAGCTGGTTGTCTCTAGATGAAAGCCGCGGTCGAAGCGAACGGGGAAACGAATGGTGCGATCTCGGTCGGAAACTTCGATGGAAGCTAAGTGCGTGTTGTGAAGCGGCAAACTGGAGTGATAACGGATGGTATCTTCCAGTTCCACTCCGAAGATACTGAGAAGATCCACAAACTTGGCACGGTAGATCACGCTTAAGCTGAATATCTTGTAGATGCTGGGAACCGAATCTTTGTTTTCGAGTTGCGTAAGCCAGGCGTTCGAGATCGAGAATTCTTCGTTCTCGCGGTCTTCCGCGATTCGGCGACTGAGTTCCTCCACCTCGCGAGTGGTAATACCGAGGCGATGCCGCAACTCTCTAAGACGATCACCAGGATGAACGAGTAGCGTCATAGCCTCTGCGTGAGCTTTATTTGGTTGAATGTCGATTTGTGACTGGCATTTAGGGCTGTGATATTAAGATTAAAGGTATCCGGGGGGTGAATCAACCTTTTTGATAAACCTGAACGAGCTTTTCGCCGGATTCAAAAAAATATGACTTTGGCGGTGTCTGCTTGCAATGATAAGCAACATTCCAATTTCGTCGAAGAGGTTGTATCCGCGCAGCGATATAGATCGGCGAGCGGTTTCACTTTACGCGTCAGTATGATTTGCAGAGCTGGCCGGACGCCGATGACTGTGCCAATCTGGTGCTACTGCAACACCCATTTTGGAACCAATTTGGGAGTCAACGAGGAGCGAGATTATGGGCGCATTCTCTGGTACCCCATCGAATCCAACCGGCGGAAGCGGACCGTATCCCAACAAGCGCGAGGTCCCGCGCTTTAGCCTCATTGCCACCGTCGTTCTTCGTGAGCCTGACAGTGACACGAAAATCTCCGGGCGGATTTCCGAGCTTAGCCGCAAGGGATGTTACGTGGACACTCTGATTACCTTGCCCGAAGGCACCCAACTAGAAGTGCGGATTTCCCGCGATCGAGGCGTCTTCGAATCAAACGGCAAGATCGTTTACGTGCAACCAGGGATGGGCATGGGCGTTGCGTTCCTGGAAGTTGACGCCGGACAGTTGGAGCTCCTCGATACTTGGTTAGCTGAGCTTTCCGCTTAACAAAACTGGCTTCCCCGTGCGATTTCCGCGTGTCGCGTTTTGGCATTCTTTTTGCTCACCTAAAAATTCAGATTCTTCGCGCCGTACGGTAAGATAGATGTGTCGAGCTCTGGGAGGAATGTTTGAACTTTAGCGCCAACACACGACAGTTAGGCGACGTTACAGTGGTGGATGTGCGCGGAGGCTTCACAAACCTGGAAGGGGAAGCCGTGCATGAGCTGTTGCTGGATCTGTTTCGAGAAGGGCGCACCAAGGTATTGCTGAACTTTCGTGATGTTTCCTATCTCGATAGTTCTGGAATCGGCCAGCTCGTTCGTAGCCTGTACACCGCCAGAAATAATGGCGCGGAATTGCGGGCCGTGAATCTGAACGCGCGAGCTGCGGAGGTTCTGCGTTTGACCAATCTGCATCGGATATTTACGGACTTTCCGGATGAAGGTTCCGCGATCAAAAGCTTCGTTTCTTAGCCTCAATAATCCAAAGTTTCAGGAATAAATACCGCGGAATTGCGGCGTCCCGTTCGTTTCCAGTTGTTCGCATGGCTGGGCCGAGCGCGGCTTTAGACAAGACCCTGTACGAACGGTCAGTTTCCGATGTGAACAAACCTGAACCTTTTGGGCGTTGCTTAGGTTTGCCAGTCGCGCCACAGTGTTCCACATCGGTCCTAGAGGGCTGATTCCGCTCATCGCTGAGTTTGGACAAGGAGACATCATTATGTGGACAAAGCAACCGCAAGCCGAAGTTCCCAGCTATTCTCCGTCACCTGTGCCGCCTGCTCAGGCGACGGTCGTTCCATCGCAGAGCACGAACTATGCAGCCCGACCGAGCGCGCCGAGCGCACGGAGCGTTGCCTGCCTGGGCGAAACGATCGAGGTTAAGGGCAAGATTTCGGGCGAAGAGGATTTGCAAGTTGATGGCAAAGTCGAAGGGCCGATCTCGCTGCAAGGCCAGCGCCTGACTGTGGGCCGTACGGGCAAACTCAATTCCGAAGTTACCGCGCGCGAAGTAGTGGTGTACGGCAACGTTCACGGAAATGTGCGCGCGAGCGACCGGGTGGAAATCAAGAAAGACGGGTCGGTGACCGGCGACGTAATCACCGCGCGTATCAGTATTGAGGATGGCGCCTTCTTCAAGGGACGCATCGAGATTGAACGCGGGAAACAAACCTCGTCGAACTCGGAACGCGAGAGCGAGTTGGTTTCGGCGGGCGCGGCGGCAGACTAGGTTAGCTTTAGCCCAGCCAATAATTTTTAAGTGTTTCGACGAACCCGCGCGACTTGCGAAGAAATCAGCTACTCATTCTCGCGCGGGTTTTTGTATTCGTCCGGGACGTCATCTTCAGGAACTTCACGGGTCCTGATTTCGCCTTGATCGGCGTCCGGCGCGTTTTCAACTCCGCTTACATATTCGGCCTCGAGCGCCTGGCCTTCCTCTACTAGCTCTTCCACGCTTTCGGTATCGACGTCTTCATTGCGGGACAGGCCTTGAATGTCGCCCGATTGCCCTCCGGCTGAAGGACCCAGGCCACGTCGCCCCATGGTCACCATGCCGGAATTTACTTCGCTGGTGCGGCCCGCGGGTCCTGGAATGTTTCGACGAACGGAGCTTTCCGAGCGAATGGATTTCTTCTTGCGAATGGATTTCTTGGCAGCCGGTTTCTTTTTCAATACCTTCTTCTTGGAGTTCTTGGAACTCGGCTTCTTTGAAGCGGGCTTCTTTCGAGTCTTCTTTTTCGTTGGCATTCGAAAAGTCTATCACCACCAAATCCAGCGAACAATGCGAGACTAGAACAAGAGGAGTGAGTCAAAGATAGCCACGAACAACCGTTTCGGCGTTCAGGTGTGCGCCTCTGCCTATTGAACGGCTGCTGCCCGTTGTAGAGTCTTGCAGCGCGGCGCAGCATCTAACAGCAAGCTCGGTTCCTTTCACATTTTATGACTAACGAAAACGCGCCCAACGCGGGAAGCAAGGTTGCGAAGAAGTTCGATTGGAAACTGCTGCCCGATGTTCTGGCGCTGCTGAAGCCGCGGCGGGGAGTGATCGCGGTCGGCTTCGTGCTAATGATCATCAACCGGTCGTCGGGACTGATCTTGCCGGCCTCCACGAAATACCTGGTGGATGATGTAATAAACAAAAAGCAAACCAATCTTTTGTTGCCGATCGTTGTTATCGTCGTTGCCGCGACGATTGTTCAGGCTATTACGTCTTACTCGCTCACCCAGCTGCTTTCCAAATCATCGCAGCGAATGATTACGGAGCTTCGCATCAAAGTGCAGTCGCATGTGGGGCGTCTGCCAGTGTCGTTTTACGATGCAAACAAAACGGGCGTATTGGTCTCGCGCATCATGAGCGACGTGGAAGGCGTGCGGAACTTGATCGGCACGGGCCTGATCGAGTTTGCCGGCGGAATTCTAACCGCGGTGTTTGCGTTGGTCGTGTTGCTGCGAATCAGCGTAAGCATGACTGCCGTGGCGTTCGCGGTTTTGCTGGTATTTGCTTTGGGGCTGAACCGCGCGTTCAAGACAATTCGGCCGATTTTTCGCGCGCGTCCCAAAATCAATGCTGAGGTTACCGGCAGGTTGACGGAATCTCTCGGCGGCGTGCGCGTGGTGAAGGGCTACCACGCAGAAGCACGCGAAGAGAAAGTGTTCGCGGCGGGCGTGCAACGGTTGCTGGATAACGTACTAAAGACGCTCACCGCCACGTCCCTTATGGGCCTGGGCGCCACAAGCCTGATGGGCATCGTGAGCGCTGCGGTTATGTTCCTTGGCGCGCGGCACATTTTGGCTGGGACCATGACGCTTGGCGTTTTTCTGGAATACACAATTTTCCTGGGACTGCTCGTTGCGCCGGTGTTTCAAATCGTTGGAATCGGCCCGCAGATAACGGAAGCTCTCGCCGGACTGGAACGGACGCGCGAAGTCCTGAACGAAAATCTTGAAGACGAGAGTCCGAATCGGACAGACCGGCTCGACCGAATTACGGGGAGCGTGGCGTTTGAAAATGTGAGTTTCTCATATGACTCGGGAAAACCGGTGCTGCATGAAATCAGTTTCGAGTCGGAGCCTGGCACGGTAACCGCGCTTGTGGGTCCTTCCGGCGCCGGAAAATCAACGATCATCGGCTTGATCGCTGCTTTCTACACGCCCACCAGCGGGCGTGTCCTGGTGGATGGGCATGATTTATCGCGCGTTCGTCTGGATTCTTATCGCTCGCAACTAGGAGTTGTGTTGCAGGAGACTTTTCTCTTTGACGGCACCATACGCGAAAACGTAGCTTTCTCGCGCCCCGAATCCAGCGAAGAAGAAATTATGGCGGCGTGCCGCATCGCGCGCGTAGATGAATTTGCGGACGATTTTGAGAAAAAATACGACACCATTGTCGGGGAGCGCGGCGTGAAACTTTCAGGCGGCCAGCGGCAACGCGTTTCCATCGCGCGCGCAATCTTGGCGGACCCACGCATCCTGATTCTGGACGAAGCTACGTCCAGCCTGGATTCTGAATCCGAAGCGTTCATTCAAGAAGGGCTGCGCTACCTGATGCGCGGACGAACCACGTTTGTGATCGCGCACCGTCTATCCACCGTGCGGCGCAGCGATCAAACCCTGGTCATCGAGGCCGGCCGGATTATCGAGTGTGGTACGCACGGTTCACTTTACGCTGCGGGCGGGCGTTATTACGATCTCTATACAAAGCAGCACGGCGTGGAATCCAATTTGTTTCTTGCGCCGGGAGAAGGCGGCGCGGAATCGAAGGATGATCGAGACTCGGAGGCGCAACCCGCATCGAGCGGTAACGATTCTACGCTGCCCGAGGCGATCCGCTTAATACGCGGGCAGAACTAGTGTTTGTCGTCAGAAGCAACCGATAAGAAAGCATTTCGCAGCTATTTTGATTTCCAACCGGCAGGCGGAGAACTGATCGGCCAAAACTCGGGGGCCGGTCTTAGAAATTCAATCGCCACTTGCGCCAGGCCTGCGTGCTCACGTCCCATGTAGGAGACGCGTCCTTCGCGTTCGTCCCAATTTTGGGGATTCATGAGCGTGACTTTCTGGCCTATGGCCACCTTTGTTCCCAACATTACCAGCGCTCCATGCGCACTTACCGTCACGGTAAAAGTCTCTTCTTGAAACGGCCTGTTGTCCGCGGACTCGCCTCGGATCGCGACGGGAACGTCCGCGAGTACACGTTCACTTCTTCTATTTTCCGGCTGCGCCATTTGCTTTCTTCTCCCTGTAAGGCACGCCCAGGAAAATGCCCCGCCTACTATTGTCCAAAATTAACCTCAGATGGAAAAAACCATTGCACGAGTATCGGCGGAGTAAACCTGCGTCGGGCGAGGCCGCGGCTGGATATTTGCCGGGTAGATGGTGCCCGAGGAGGGAGTCGAACCCCCATGACCGTGAGATCGGGAGATTTTGAGTCTCCTGTGTCTGCCAGTTCCACCACTCGGGCTTCGAAAGGCTAGGTGAGCAGATTAGCATGCAGCAGCTCCAAGGCTCAAGTTCTCAACTTGGTGGAATTTTTCATTATTTAAGGTAGGCGCAAGACTTCCTATCGGAGTTGCGCCCAATGTCCGGAGTTGCTACAATTGTTATAACAACTTGGAGGCACCTTGCTTGAACTCAAAGTTCGCAAAATTGGAAACTCGCTGGGCGTTGTTCTTCCTAAAGAAGCTATCAATCGCCTTCACGCTGACGAGGGCGACCGCCTTTTCCTGATCGAAGGCCCGGGTAGCGTATATCAGCTGACGCCCTACGATCCCGCGTTTGAAAAGAAGATGAAAAAGGCTGAGGGAATCATACGGCGCTACCGTAATACTCTGCACGCGCTCTCAAAGTGAAGGAACCGCTATGGATTGACGAGCGCGACGCTCTTGCGCTGCACGACCGTCTTCTAGCCCTCGCCGGCGGCGCTGGCGGAGTCAGGGATGCCACTCTTCTTAAATCGGCACTTGCCAGGCCACGGCAACTTCATGCCTATGCTGAGAAAGCCGACATATTAGACCGGGCTGCGGCTTACATATCGGCGATTATCCGAAACCACCCCTTCCTAGATGGGAATAAGCGGACCGGTTTCCTCGTCGGCATACTTTTCCTCGAAATCAATGGACATCGGTTCATGGCTTCCGAGGAGGATGCTACGCAGGTCATCATGCGCCTTGCGGCTCGGAGTCTGAACGAAAAAGATTTCGTAAAGTGGTTGCGCGGGAACACGAAATAATTTGTTGACGATCGTGACCAAAAGAGATTCGGTGGACGGGATTTAATTCGGGGTTTCGTTTTCGCTTGGGGAGGAAATCGGCCGCAGGCGGCGCGGATCGAGGAAGCTGTGCGTAAACTCTGCGATGGTGATTCCTAACTGGCCCCAGAGGCGGCGCTTCAGTGTGCGGTAACTCTGCGAGCCACTGAAAATATCGCGAACAAGATCGCGGAATGCAGGAGAGTAGTTCAACAACTGGACCATACGTGTAGTGATCGCGCCGCCGACAAAGTTCCCGCGAAAGACTTTCTTGGCGATGTTGGCGGCGAATTCCAAGTCCGCCGAAAATGCCGCGCGTAAGCGTTCGGGATATTCTTGCGGCGCGTCTTGCGCCAACGCTTCCGCGAGCAGATCTCCCGAGCGTAAAGCGTAGTAAAGACCTTCGCCGGTGATAGGGTCAACCGTGGCGGCAGCATCCCCAGCCATAGCCCAATTTTTCCCGACGATACGGCGTCCCCTGAGCGTCTTGGCTTGCGGCGAAGGCAAAACATGACTGTAAAGCTGCGCTCCAGCGGTCGGGATTCTTTCTTCCACGACGAATGCATCCAGATGGCGGCGCAACTGCTGGCTAGTGGTTTGTCCCATGCGAGCGCAGATTCCTACAGACAAATGATCGGCGCGCGGAAAGGACCACAAATATCCTTCGAATTCTTTCAGGAATTTTATTTTGATGATGTTTTCTTCGGTGGGAACGAAATAACCAAGCGTCATCTCGAGATCGTCGGCGTGTAGAGCAGTGGTGTCGGGCAGTAGCTGATTGCGCGCGCCGGACGCCAGCACCACAAAATCGGAGATGCGTTCTTCGCCTTCCACCATCAAGCGAACTCGCTGGCCGTTTGTATTTACGCTGGTGACGCGCGAACAGACGGCGGTGCATCCGGCGGCAACGGCGCGATCCAGCAGCAATCCATTCAAGACTTTGCGCGCATAAATAACGATTGGATGGTTCATCTCGAAGCGCGCGCGATGTCCACGGCTCGAAATCAGCTCCGCGGTGCGTACGATTTTCTTGGGATAAGGTGAGTCGAGAAGGAAAGGATACGCTTCGATCGCTTTATGTGTGAGGCCGCCCCCGCACGGCTTTTCCCAGGCCAGCCGTTCATCGAAAATCGTAACTTTGAAACCAGAGCTGGCCAGCCGCTCTCCGCATAGAGCGCCCGCAGGGCCTCCGCCGACGATGGCAACGTCTTTCATCCAAGATCTTTATTATGGCCTAATCACGTCAGCGGAAAAACAGCGGCCACAAACCATGCCGCGAGTATAGCACTAAATAATACGGCCGCCGCGATGGAGCCTGTTCGCTTGCGCAGGACGTCCGCGCCAAGCCTTTGCAGAATCGAAAACAATGCAAGAAAAACGGCCAGCAAAGGAATCAAAACCTGTCCGCTACGCAGTTCGTAATAGGCAAGCGTGCATGCAAGGAAGATTTCGAGCCGGAGCAATAGAAATACCGCGAATCGGAGCGCGCGACGTTTGCCGCTTTGTACTGGCCCGAGGGCAAGTTCCTCCGCGCCGCAGAAGATAAGTGTAATCGGGAGAATCGCCGCGAAACGCATCCAGCGCGCCCCGTTCAGCCAGGCATCGTCGAGCTGCCAATTCAGCCATGCGCCTAGTGATAGAAAAACGGCAAACGAAAAAATGGCGGCGATTATCGAGCTGGAATCGCTCGGAGGCCAACTTTCCTTGATTAGGGCGCGGTCGAAAAACAGCAGAACCGGACCAACGATTAATAGAACGGATAAGAAATAGTCCGCCGCATAGATATGAAGAAATTTCAGCGGAATGCCGAGAGTGAGCAGGAGAACTCCCGCGAGCGATGCAACCGCTACTTCCGCCGATGACAGTGCGTAGGACGGATGATCTACGAGTGGCTCTGCGCGGGGAGGGACAGCGGCTGACGCTATGAGCGTTGCGCAGAACGGAAATAAAATCAGCATGCCGATCAAACCGAGCACCGACCCAGCCAAACGATGTCGTCCTTTATTGGCGACCGCATAAGGAGCTAGATCCAGATTTAGCGCCAAAGTCTCGGGCGGAATTTCAGGAAACAAGCACTGCATAATCCATCGCTCGGATTGGTGCGCCACATTGCGGTCCACGATCAAGCTGGTGTGCGTGCCGCCTGTAACGTAACGCAAATCGAAGGCCCGCTTCTGCGCGAAATCTTCAGGTTGAGCGCGAGTTCCCCCGGACGCTCGCAACAATGCTTCCGCAGCGCGATGCAAGATTGCGAGTTCATATTGCCCGCTGAAGACCAGCAGATTCGACGGCATGCGCTGCGGCAGAACCATGGGCGCGGGAGAAAGTGCGATCGTGCCGCTCACCGGGATGCGATCGGCCATCCCAATCGCAATGGTTGCGCCCATCGAATGGCCTACAACGATTGTTTTCGACAGATCGATCTGGCCGCTGCGGCTCAATGATTCCACCGCCGCCGTCGCGCACTCCGCTGCTTTCGCGAAAGAAAAAGCGTCCGTGTTATCACCGTGACCTGGCAGGTCGAGCGAATAGACTTGCAGGCCGTGTCGGGCAAACTCGGACGCGAGATACATCATGATTCGCCGGTTGGCGGACAGTCCGTGCAAGACGATAACCGTGCCGGGTGGCTCGTTGGTAATGCGCGGATTCAGAATCGTTGCGGGGGTGTGACACCCACCCGCTTCGATGAGGATTTGTTGTTCTGGCAACTCGCCGCTGCGAACCCATTTCGTTCCCAGGGCGAGGAAAACAACGCCGGTGACGGCCAGCGCAATTTCCCACCACTTGGGCTTAAAACTTTTCATTTTTTGGCTCTCGGCGCGGTATCCGCGGCCGTTGAAGGGAGCATGATAGAATTAAATGTTTGCTGATTTTCTCGATTTTGCGAATGGGAGTACGGTCTTGCCGGTGATTTCTCAAAGCGAGTTGATTCTCCAACGGGCCGGCTGGAAACGCAACGGAAAGAGCGTTGTGTGCGTCGCGGGGGTCTTTGATTTGCTGCACCCTGGGCATATTCGTTTGCTCGAGCAGGCGCGAGCTCTGGGCGACGTTCTAGTAGTCGCGATTCAAAGCGATGCGCACGCCCGCGAGCAAAAAGGTCCGGACCATCCGATTACGCCTGCCGCTGAACGCGCTGAACTTGTTGCGGCTTTGCAGGCCGTTGACGCGGTGGTTGGACTTACCGATAGCCCTGCGTCCGATGGATTCGTAGAAGAATTGGCACCTGACGTGGTCGTAACAACCAGCGGCGTTAACACCATGAAATCCGGCAAGACGCAGAAAGCAGCCTCCGGCGTTTCAGGAACGAAAATAATCCAGATTCCGCCGGAGCCCGGCCATTCAACCTCTCGCCTGATCGAACGCATCAAACAACTTCGCGCATGATTCTGTCTCTGGTTTCCGAAATTCTCTCCCGCGTCGCGCGGAATCCTGAAATCGACCAAGCGCTGGACACACTCCGGCGCAGCAAGGGCGAAGTCCATCTGGCTGGACTCACCGATCCCGCGAAGGCGTTTGTCTCCGCGGTCGCCACTGCTCAACTCGGGCGTCCCACGGTTCTGATCGTGGAGTCCAATCAGCGCGCCGAAATGATGCTCGAACCCGTGCGGTGGTTCTATCGCGCTGTGACGCGCAAACCAGGGCGCCGCGTCGCACATTTGCCGGCATACGACGTATTGCCTTACGAATCCCGTTCGCCGCACGCTGAAATTTCAGAGGACCGTGCCGTTGCTCTCTGGAGATTCGCGTTGAGCGAAGCGGATTTGCTCATCGTGCCGGTGCAGGCTGCGGTCTGGCGCCTGCGCGAGCCGGAATTTTACGGAGAGCTCGCATTGACTATAGCGCGCGACCAATCCATCGAGCACCAAGCGCTTCTGAATTTTCTTTCCAGCGCGGGATACGACAAACAGGTGACCTGCGAGATGCCGGGCCAATTCGCGGTGCGCGGCGGTATCATCGATATTTTTTCGCCGGAGGCTCCGCAGCCTGTTCGCGTGGAGTTGCTTGGCGACACCATCGAATCCATCCGCGCATTCGATCCCAATACCCAACGTTCCACAAATCCCGTGGAGCGCGCCATGCTGATGCCGCTCACGGAATTCCCGCGCCATGCCGACGTCCTTGAACGCTTGCGCGTGCGCTCCAGTTCTGACCGTGAAGACGATTCGCCGCCCGCAGGTTTCTATCCCGGCTGGGAATTTCGAGAAGTTTTGCGTGAAAAGCGCAATTCCACCGTTTTCGACCTCGGGCCCGACCCGCTCGTAATCGAGGACGAGCCCTCGCTTATCGCCGACTGTCTGGAGAAATATCGCAAACAGCTTCAAGGATTGTTTGATGAGTCTGACGATCCGCTGGCCGAGCCTCCCAGCGCATATCTTCTGACCGATGAAGAATGGACGCACGCGTTGCAACACCTGCCTCGCCTCGCAATCGAGCACCTTGCCATCGCGCGCGAAGGCGATCCCGCCAGAGAACACGTTTTCCGCGCGCAGCCGACTACGCGCTATCACGGCGACGTGGCCGCTTTCGTGGCTGAAGTTCGTGGACGCATTGCCGGCGGCGAACAAGTGCTCGTGTCAGGCGCCAGCACAGGCGAATTGGAACGGCTCGCCGATATTTGCCACGAGTTTGAAGTGCCCTATCGCATGGGCGAGTTGGACGAAAACACCACCGTGGCGCGTCTCGCGGAGGAAGGCTCGGGCGCGCCCGGGCCGGCCATGGTGTTGGTGCGGGCCCCCATTGAGGAAGGCGTCGTGTTCGTCGATGCCAAGCTTGCGCTGTTCGGGATTGGCGACCTGTTTGAGACTGTCGCGCCATCTTCGAAACAACGCGCACGATCGCGTCCGAAGACAGCGAGCTTCTTCAGCGATTTCTCCGATCTGAAGCCGGGCGACTACGTGGTGCACATCGACCACGGTATCGGCCAATTCGAGGGTCTGCGACAAGTTGCGGTCGAAGGCGCTACGGGCGAATTCATGCTGCTTCGTTATGCCGGTGACGCCAAACTTTACGTCCCGCTGGCGCGGCTAGATTTGGTTCAGAAATATCAGTCGCTGGGTGGAGTCGAGCCCGTTCTCGACCGCCTTGGAACTACAGTTTGGGAAGCACGAAAAACACGCGTGCGAAAATCTGTCAGCGACATGGCGGACCAGCTTTTAAAACTTTACGCCGAGCGCAAAACCGCACCCGGCCACGCGTTCCCAGTGGACACGAATTGGACGCGCGAGTTTGAGGATGCATTCGAGTTCGATGAAACTCAGGACCAGCTTCGCGCTATCGCGGACGTAAAGCGCGACATGGAATCGCCGCTGCCCATGGACCGCTTGCTTTGCGGCGATGTTGGCTACGGAAAAACGGAAGTAGCCATGCGCGCCGCATTCAAAGCTATCGCGGATTCAAAACAGGTGGCCGTGCTCGCGCCCACCACCGTTCTTGCTTTCCAGCATTATCAGACGTTCAAGGGCCGCTTCTCCGCCTTTCCAGTGCGAGTGGAAATGCTCAGCCGCTTCCGCACCGAGAAGGAACAGAAAAAAGTGCTGGAAGAGATGGAAGCCGGCAAAGTTGACATCCTGATTGGCACGCATCGGCTCCTCTCGCGCGATGTGAGATTTCAGGACCTGGGCTTGCTGGTCGTGGACGAAGAGCAGCGTTTTGGCGTCGCGCACAAAGAGCGCTTGAAGGAGATGCGCAAAAATGTCGACGTGCTGACCATGTCGGCCACCCCGATTCCGCGCACGCTGCACATGTCTTTGGTTGGTTTACGCGACATGAGCGTGATCGAGACGCCTCCGAAAGACCGCCTCGCAATCCAAACGACCGTTGCGCCTTTCAGCGAGACGCTGATTCAGCGTGTGGTGGAAGAAGAGATCGCCCGCGAAGGTCAGGTATTCTTCATTCACAATCGCGTGGAATCCATTGATACGCTGGCAGCGCTGGTGAAGCGTCTGGTACCCAAAGCGCGTGTGGTAGTTGCGCACGGACAAATGCGCGAAACCGAGTTGGAAAAGGTAATGCTGAAATTTGTGCGCGACGAAGCGGACGTGCTCGTTTCTACTACGATCGTTGAGAATGGTTTGGACATTCCGCGAGCCAACACGATTGTGATCGATCGCGCCGACTGTTTCGGCTTGTCGGAGCTGTACCAGCTTCGCGGACGCGTGGGACGTTCGAACCAGCGCGCGTATGCGTATTTGCTCGTTCCACCGGACACCGCGCTAACGTCCATCGCGCGCCAGCGCTTGGCCGCTCTCAAAGAGTTCAGCGACTTGGGCGCCGGATTCCGTATCGCTGCACTCGACCTCGAACTGCGCGGCGCGGGGAATCTGCTCGGTCGGGAACAGCACGGCCACATTGAAGCGGTTGGTTTCGACATGTATTGCCAGATGATGGAACGCGCAGTGGCCGAACGAAAAGGCGAGGCCGTGGCCGTCGAGCGTCGGGCCACGCTCAACCTTGGGCAGGAAATGCGCATCCCACCTGAGTACATCGAGAACGAGAACCTGCGCCTGCGAATTTACAAACGCATCGCGAGTGTCACTTCCGACGAGGAGCGCGAAGAAGTTCGCCGGGAACTGAACGACCGGTTCGGCCCGCCGCCGCCGTCGGTCGACAATCTTCTGGACTACGCGGTGCTAAAAGCGTTGGCCGAAAGATTGATGGTTGCGTCGGTGGACCATCGCGGGGACCAGGTAGCCATAAAATTCTATGAAGACACGCCCCTGGGACCCGAGAAGCTGGTCAAATTGATTCGCAAACGCAAGGGAATGCGGCTGGATCCTTCCGGTGTGCTGTGGTTTGAGTGGAAGGGTGAAAAGGGTGGGCCAACAGGCGCCACTAGAAACGTATTGCTACAACTGGAAGCGTAGAGATAAAATTCAACTTAGAGTGAATCCTATGAAAATGTGGAAGGCATTTCCCGTGCAGCTTTTTGCCGGAATTATTGTGTTTGCCGCGTTAACGCTCGCTGTGCCGCAGGCTCGTGACCAGTCTAAAGGCATTGTGATCGAAGAGATCGTTGCCCGCGTTAATAATGACGCGATCACGCTTTCGGACGTGCAGAAAGCCGATCAAGCGTTGCACGAAGAGATCGCCCACGATTGCCAGGGCTGTCCGCCTGAAAAGATGGATGAGATCTACAAAGAAAAGCAAAAAGATCTGCTGCGTGACTTGATCGACCAGTCGCTGCTGGTGGAACGCGCCAAGGACATGGGCATCAGCGTAGAGACGGATGTCATCAAGCGTCTGGACGAAATTCGCAAGCAGAACAACTTAGGCAGCATGGAAGAGTTGGAAAAGGCAGTCGAGTCCCAAGGCTACGGCTGGGAAGATTTCAAATCTCAGATTCGCAATACGCTTCTAACGCAGGAAGTGATTCGCCGTGAAGTCGGCTCGCACATCAATATCCCGAACGATGACGTTAAGAAATATTACGAGGAGCACCAAAAAGATTTCAATCGTCCCGAGCAGGTAGTGCTCTCGGAAATTTTTCTCAGCACGCAAGGCAAGACCCCGGAGGAAATGTCGTCCGTTGAAAAGAAAGCTGAAGACTTGCGCAATCGCGTTGTAAAGGGCGAAGACTTCAACGAAATTGCCAAACATTTCTCGGAAGGCAGCACGGCCAAGGACGGCGGGGCGCTAGGCACTTTCGATCTCGGCATGCTAGCCAAGCAACTTGAAGACGTTGTGTTCAAGCTGGACAAAGGCCAGATGAGCGAAGTGATCCAGACAAAAGAAGGCTTCGAGATCCTCAAAGTGGATGCCCATTACCAAGCCGGCTTGCAGCCTCTTGATAAAGTGGAAAACGAAATCATGAATCGCATTTACTCGCAGAAAATGCAGCCGACCATGCGCGAATATCTCGGGCAACTGCGGGAACAGAGCTACGTAATGGTCAAGCCGGGTTACACCGATAGCGCCGCTGTTCCCGGCGCAAGCGTGATTCAAGAAGTGGCGCCAACCCCCGACGCCGCTGACGCAAAAAAGGCCAAGAAAAAGATGACCAAGCCTAAAGTCAACGGCCAGTGAAAACACATTTCATTTGTGATTTGCAGGACGGCCAGGGAGTCGCCACGCTTTTTCTGGTGCGCGAAAAGGAAGTCCGCATCTCGTCCCGTTCGGGAAAATCCTGGCTCGAACTCGATCTTGTTGACCGCACCGGAAGAATCTCCGCAAAAATGTGGGATAACTTTGCGGTCATCGCTGTAACTTTCGAGCGTGACGATGTGGTCCATGTCCGCGGCCGTGTGAAGCTTTACAATGGCCGGAAAGAGTTGATGCTGGAGCAGATCATTCCGGCCGTCGAGCGCGATTACGACCTTGCCGATTTTCTGGCGCACACAAAATACGACGTAGGAAAATTATATGAGGATTTGCGCGCGTCGGTCGCGGCCATGAAAAATCCGCGGCTCAAGCGGTTGCTCGCGAGCGTTGTGGATGACCCCGAAATATCGCAGAAGCTCAAGCGCGCGCCTGCCGCGATGACCATGCATCACGCCTATATCGGTGGATTGCTGGAGCACGTCGTGAGCCTCATCGGCTTGGCTCGCGGTGTGGCGGATCAGTACCGTGAACTCGATGCCGACCTGCTCCTTGCCGGTATTGTCCTGCACGACATCGGAAAAATTGACGAGCTTTGCTACGGACGCGGCATCGATTACACAACGCAAGGCCGTCTGCTCGGCCACATCACTATCGGAGCCGCGCTGGTTCGCGAAAAAATCCGCGCCATTCCCAATTTTCCTCCTGAGCTGGCAATGCTGGTGGAACATTTAATCCTGAGCCATCACGGCTCGTACGAATTCGGGTCGCCATCGTTGCCCCAAACGCGCGAAGCCGTGGCCCTGCATTTTCTGGACGACATGGATTCGAAAATGGGCGCTATTCGCGCGACGCTGGATTCCTCCGAAGGTAATGCCGATTGGACCGCGCGAAATCCGTCGCTTCGACGTTCACTGTTGCGCACCGAAAAGTTTTACACAGGCGGCAATCCAAATGCTTGCTCTGATCCGAATGTGGAGTATGATGCCGCAAGGTCGGGGGAGGCTTCGCAAGGCAGTCAGGGACAGCCGTCAGCGAAGCCTGTACAAGGTTCAGTGGCGCGAAGTGCGGCGGCTTTGGGTGATCAGGCCGGAATGTCGCCTCAAACCACTTTTACGGGGTTCAATCCGCCTTCGGCTCCCGATAAGAAAAATAACGAGTCCTAATAAATGAATCACGCAAAGACGCCGTCGCCACGCCATGCCCTTTTGGACTTGGCGCCTCTCGAACTTGATTGCCTGAATATGCTTTGGCCCATGGGTGAAGCCACGGTCCGCGAAATTCGCGACGCGCTGGCATCGCGCAGGCCGCGGGCTTACACCACGATTATGACGATCATGGATCGTCTGGCGCGAAAGGGAATCGTCGAGCGGCGCAAAACCGGACGGGCATATATTTATAAGCCGAATCTGACAGCCGAAGGCGCGCGGGCGCACGCTCTGGCACAGGTGATCGACAGCTTTTTCGGCGGGTCGAAGGAGTTGGTAATCGCTCATCTCGAGGCAGGATCTCCGGTTACAACAACGCTCGTCGCGCCGATTGCTGGCGTCGTCTCTGAGCCCGCGGCTCCAGCGAATGCCTCCGCGGCTGCCGCTGCCGCAGGAGCTGGCGGAATTGCTCGCCCGGCAGGAAATTCCTCATTAAAATAGAGCCGTTATGTTCACCGCTGAAATCAAAATTCGGGACCGCGCTATCCGGCCTGCAACAATTTTGGCGCCTATGGCCGGAGTCACCGACACGGTTTTCCGCCGTGTGATACGTTCGCTGGGCGGCTGCGGTTTGATCATGACGGAATTTACCAGCGCCGAAGGCTTGACGCGCAATTCCGAGCGCACGCTGCATTATTTGTATTTCGGCGAAGACGAACATCCCATCGCCGCGCAGATTTTCGGCTCCGACCCTGACGTGATGGCTTCCGCCGCCGCGCTCACGCAGGAGCTCGGCTTCGATCAGGTGGACATCAACCTCGGCTGCCCGGTGAAAAAAGTTGTGAAGTGCGGCGGCTCCGGATTGTTGCGCGATTTGCCCCATCTCGAAAAGCTGCTGAGCAAGGTTCGCGCTGCTGTAACAATTCCTCTGACGATCAAAATTCGCTCCGGCTGGGATGAAAACAACATCGTCGCAGTGGACGTTGCGCGCATAGCCGAACGCATCGGCATCGAAGCGATCGCTATTCATCCGCGCACGCGCATGCAGGGTTACGCGGGCTCCGCCGACTGGTCGGTGATTCACGCGGTGAAACAAGCTGTGCGCATGCCCGTAATCGGTAATGGAGACATTCATACCCCGCAAGACGCGGTTCGCATGATCGACGAGACCGGCTGTGATGCGGTGATGATCGGGCGCGCGGCTTCGTCGAATCCGTGGATTTTCCGCCAGATTCAGGACTACATCGCGACCGGACGTTACGATGAGTCTACCGAACTGGACCGCTACCAATTGCTCTCCAGCTATTTTCGCAGTTTGATTGCGGCAGAGATGCCCGATGCGGTCGGCAAAATGAAACAATTTGCGAGTTTATTTACTCACGGCGTCCGGAACGGCGCCGAACTGCGCTACGCGGTGCACCACGCGCACGGAACGACGGAAATTCTGGAGAGCGTTGATTCCTTTTTCGCCCGCAGCACTGCTTCTCCGGCAGATTAGTTCCAGCAATATCCGCAATCGCTTCAGACCCCTCAAAAGCGTGTCGATGCTCATTCATCTCTCGTAACAAGAAGCTGTTTGTATGCCTCCCGTCGAGTGAGCCCACGCTCACGAGCGACTTGCTTCAGCGCAGCTTTGCGATCGATGCCGCCTTCTTTCACGATTTCATCAACGCGTCGGGCAATCGGTATCGCGCGACTGGCATCTTCTACGGAATTCTCAGTGCGCGCAGCCGCATCCGGTGGACCAATCAGCAGCGTGATCTCGCCCCGCGGCGCCTTCGCGCGTACCCCAGCGAGCAAATCTTCCAGGTGGCCGCGCAGAAATTCCTCATACATTTTTGTGACTTCCCGCGCGATTACCGCAGGCCGGTTGCCTAAAATCTCAAGCGCGTCTTCCAGAGTTTCCAGCAGCCGGTGCGGAGCTTCGTATAGAACGATCGTGCGCGGCTCGTTCATCAGCGCGCGTATCGCTTTTCGCCTTTCGGACTGCCGCGCAGGCAAAAAACCGATGAAAGTAAATTCCTCGATCGCCATCCCCGAGGCCGCCAGCGCCGCAACAAACGCAGACGCGCCAGGGACTGGCACCACTTCGATGCCATGACGTAAGCACAGACTCACCAAGCGATGTCCCGGGTCGGAAATGGCGGGCGTGCCGGCGTCGCTTACCAGCGCGATCTTCGCGCCCTGCTCCAGGTCGATCACGAGTTCCGCAGCGCGCGTGATTTCGTTGTGCTCGTGATAACTCACCAGCTTTTTCTTGAGATCGAAGTGGGAGAGCAACTTCATCGTCTGGCGCGTATCTTCACAGGCGATCACGTCCGCCTCGTTCAAGATACGCAGCGCTCTTAAAGAAATATCCTCGAGGTTGCCAATCGGAGTCGCAACCACGTACAGGCAGCCTGCTCCCGGCTCTTCACTCTTTATTTTTGTCATCGATGCATCACGGACTCGCGAAGGCTCGCAAGTTGGCAGTCTAACATATAGCGGCGGAGGGTCTCGTCCCGCCGCACATCGCCTGCAGGCATGCTATTATTTTATGTTCGCAGACAACGGAGGGAGTTTTCATTGCCTTTATACGAATACAAGTGCGAGAAGTGCGGCCACCAGTTTGAAAAAATCGAAGGGCACAACGCTTCCACTACCAAGAAATGTCCAAAGTGCGGAGCGAAAGCTCAGCGGATGCTCTCGGCGGCTGCCATTCAGTTCAAGGGATCCGGCTGGTACGTGACGGACTACGCCAAGAAAACTGGATCACCTGCGTCCGGAGAAAAATCCGGTGATGGCAATCCTTCTTCGTCGGCCGAAAAGCCCGGCGAAACGAAATCCTCGGATTCCAAGAGCGGCGATTCAAAATCGGGAGATTCTAAATCTAGTGAGTCGAGTTCGAGCGAATCTAAATCATCCGAATCGAAATCGAGCGGCGCAAAAAGCTCCTCGGAGAAGGGAAATAAAAAGAAAAGGTAGAAGAACCGGAATCTTATAGTTTCAGCTCGCGCAAATACTCTCGAAAATCCGGCCCTAGCCTCGGATTCTTCAACGCGAATTCCACGGTGGCCTTCAAGAAACCGAGCTTGTCCCCAGCGTCGTGAGTTTTTCCCTCGTAAATATGCGCCCACAGCCCCGGGCCTTTTGCCAATTCCTTCAACGCGTCGGTGAGCTGAATCTCGCCTCCTGCTCCCGCTTCCAATTTCTCCAGGTACTCGAAAATCTCCGGCGGCAGGACGTAACGCCCGGTCACGCCTAGATTTGACGGAGCCTTGTCCGCATGTGGTTTTTCCACCAGGTCGTTCACGCGCAATAACTGGTCTCCCCAACGCGGCTGATTCCCGGGAGTTGCCGCGACAATTCCATAAAGGTGCACGCGAGCTTTCTCCACCTCCTCCACCGCGATAGCGCCTTGGCCCGTCGCGTCCCACACGTCCATCAGCGAACGCGTGGCGGGGATCGCGCCGTCCATAATTACGTCGCCGAGCAGTACGGCAAAAGGTTCGTCGCCCACAAGTTCGCGAGCACAAAATACCGCGTGGCCCAGCCCCTGCGGTTCGCTTTGCCGTGTATAGCTGAAATGCAAACCGCCGCTGATCTCGCGCACCATTTGGGCTTGGTGCGACTTGCCCTTCTCTTCGAGAAAACGTTCCAGTTCGGGCGCCGAGTCGAAATGATCTTCAATGGCGTTCTTACGCCGTCCAGTAACAAAAATAATGCTTTCGATTCCCGATGCTATGCATTCTTCCACCGCGTATTGAATCAGCGGCTTGTCTACTACCGGCAACATTTCTTTAGGCTGCGCTTTCGTGGCCGGGAGGAATCGTGTACCGAGTCCGGCTACCGGAAGCACCGCTTTGCGTACGCGTTTTCGTTCAGAGCTCATACTTACTATTCTTAGCTATTCCCATTGCAAAAGGGAAGAACGAACACCGGCAGAATCAATATTTTTTCAGCGCGTGAGTCTATCCGAAAATGTTAGCTGGCGTACAAAGGCAGAGCGCGAGGTGCGTGCTAACATATGGATAGCGGTTGATCCGCAGGTCAAACGGTGAACGCACACGAAAATCTGATACTCGGCATTGAGTCCTCGTGCGACGAGACTGCCGCAGCGGTTGTGGCCGATGGCCGCAGCGTTCTCTCAAACATCGTCGCGTCGCAAATCGCGATTCACCGCGATTTTGGCGGAGTCGTCCCGGAGCTTGCCTCTCGCGAACATCTTCGTCAAATCGTTCCGGTGGTTCGCGAAGCTATTAAGCAAGCCGGAATCTCGCTTTCAGTCCTCGACGCCATCGCAGTCACGCGCGGTCCCGGGCTTATTGGCGCGCTGCTCGTTGGCGTGACCTACGGCAAAGTTCTCGCCCTCGCGCTGGACAAACCGCTCATCGCTGTAAATCATCTGGAAGGCCACGTCCATGCCGTAATGTTGGAAGCGGCAGCGGCAAGCCGGCAGCCGACTTTTCCCGCGCTTTGTCTGATCGTCTCGGGCGGCCACACAGTGCTGTATGGCGTTGAGTGCACATCGACAAACGGCGCCGGCCATTTCTCATACTCCCGAATGGGGGGCACGCGTGACGATGCCGCCGGCGAAGCCTACGACAAAGTTGCCCGCATGCTCGCGCTGGGCTACCCGGGCGGTCCGATTATCGACCGCTTGGCCGAACATGGTAATCCGAAGGCGATTCGGTTTGGCGTGCCGCAGATGAAAGGGAACACTTACGATTTCAGTTTCAGCGGAATTAAGACCGCCGTGCTTTACCATCTGCGCAAGCATCCGGAGTTTCAACCGGAGATCGCTGCACGGGAGCAAGCTCTCGCGCGTGGCGAACGCTCGGCCGACGCTTTGCGCCATCTTTCGACTCCGGCCACGCTCGATCTCGTGGCGAGTTTTCAGCGTGCCGTAGTAGAGGACCTCGTTACGCGTACTCTGGCTGCAGCTTCGCATCGAGGGGTCCGCTCCATTTTCGTTTCCGGTGGAGTGGCCGCGAATCGCGAGTTGCGCACAACTTTCGAATCCCAGGCGAAACGCGACGGCATGGAGGTTTTCTTCCCCAGTCGCGCGCTTTCCACTGACAACGCCGCCATGATTGCCGCCGCCGGCTATCCGCGTTTCCTCGAAGGACGATACGAAGATTGCACGCTCGACCCCGTAGCGAATCTTCCGCTGGCCTGAGACTGATCGAGCTAGGTTATCCGCGGGAATTCTTCGATTAAAGTTAAAGCAAGGTAGGTTCGTAGATATAAGCCATTCCGTGTTGCGTGGCAGCGTAGGCCTTGGCGCCGTCACTACTCCACCTCAGGTTCACGACACCTTCGGCGGCATATTCGTCTAACACTTCCATGCGATTCATATCGACGAGGAACAGCCGTCCCTTGGCCGAATTTTTCAACCATGAGCTGTAGCAGATACACAAGGGAAGGTGAGGATGGCAAACGCAAAGTTCCGCGCCGAAAGGCAGCGGCTCAAAACTCATCGTGTCGACTGCCAGGGAATACGCCTGTCCCGCGGCGCAATAAATAATCTTTTTCCCATCGTGCGTCCAACAAAGATCGGTGATATGCCCGTGCGCTTGGAAAGCATTTTTCTTTTTCAGCGTGGGGACAGCCAGCAGCGCGATGGAGTCGTCCGCCCAGTCGCCGTGAATTTCCACCACGCTGGCGAGCGTTTTTTCATCGGGACTAAACACCGTGCGCCCGTAACCGGCGAACGCGCCATCCTCGCCGAACTCCGCTTCATAGGTTTGCCGTTCGAGCCAGCCGGGCACGCTAAGTTCGCTGGTGGGCTGACCGTGGAGCGGACCGCCGGGTGACATTCCATCGTCGCGAACCCGCCAAAGCCGCAGGTAAGCTTGCTTGCCTCCCGAACACGCCTCGGCGAAGTATTTTTCGGTTCCCGACCACACCAGATGCTTCGGGACAATCCCGAATTCCCCAAAAGTGCCCAAAAACATTTTCCCGTGCAAATCGAAGGAATGAAGAGCGGGCTGCCAACCGGCCCAGGCCGCCACAAGAAAACGTGTGGTAGGCGACCACGCGAACGCGGCTGCTAAATCTTGCGAGCCAACGGCAATCTCGTTCGGCACCGAAAGAGCCAGCATGGGAGTGCTTAGCTCAACATCGTAAACCACCACGCGCTGGCCAAAATCTCCAGTGCGGTATTGTCCACCGCGCTGAAATTCCCGTGAGATGAAACACACGTGGCCCAATCCGGAGATTGCCAGGGCGGAACTGTAACCAGTGAATATCTTTTTGACAACCCAGTTGGAATCTCGGGTTAAATCGCGCAGTCCACGCGCAACGAGCGCGGCAGAGCGCACCACCAGCGCCCGCTGGCCTGCAGGAACGATTGACCCGGTACCGGCTTTTTCTCGAGTTTCCATCACGATCCCGATTCAGCAGTAGAAATTCAAAGTTCCAGCCGGCGTTTTGCCTGCGCGATCTGCTCTTCCACTTTTTCGACCATTTCTTTCAGCACGTCGCGCCCGTGCTTTTGCGCTTCATCGAGCCGCGATTTCAACTGGTACAGGTCCGAACGCAAAAGCTCCTGCATTTCCGCTTCGATCTCGGAAAGGCGTCCACGCGCTTGGCTGATTCTTCGGATTACTCGGATTAATTCCGATCCCGCGCCTTCGCCCTGGACGGCTTCGGGACTGCATTCGTACTCCGTCAAAATTCTGATGAGTTTCGATTCGTCACCGCGTTCGTATGCTTCGTTTGCTTCGGCCATCAATTGCTGGCGTTTGTTGCGGTCGTCGCGGTCAGAAGTTAAATCCGGATGAACGCGCTTGGCTACTTCGCGATAAAGCCGTTTCATTTCAGGAGAGGATTCAAACGCCACCGGCTCTTCGTTACAATTTTCTCCCGCTGTCGATTTCGTTTCGCCGGCGGCAGCCCGCGCCGCGCGCGCATTTTGTTGCAGCCGCTCGACGCCGGGATGTTCCTTGGCCATCCGTTCGGCGATCTGCGCTTTCAGCTCATCGAGTTCCGCGTAACGCACTCCGACAAAATGAAGGTAGCGCCGCTCAAACGCTCCGAGTTCCGCACGAAGATTTGCGGAACGCAGCTCGCGCTCAGCTAGCTCAACTTCAAGCGTGGCCTGTTCCTCGCGCTTGCTCGCAAGCTCCCGCTCTTCCGGTTTTACAGTTTTGATATGCGTCTTCAACGTCACAAAGCTGGCCTCAGGCCGTTCATAACCGGCGATACGTCATGCGGAGCGATTCTCAGCGTGCTCGCTGGCTCAAAGCTTTCTCTTAATTCTAATGCTCGAAACGCGGTCGTGGCCGTCTTCCGTAAAGAGGGTTTCCATAACCTGAAATATGTCTTTTGACACATTGGTTTCGCGGCGTTCCAGCGACTTTCGGGTCTTCTCCCATGCCAAGAAGCCAATTTGGTTGATGACAAACTCCGGAGCTGTCGTTTGCAGGTCTTGTGAAACCAAGATGCTGAATTACAATGATTTCGGGGCGAATCGACTTCAAGGAGAAAACATGAAAGAAACTCCGCAGCAGTACACCCAGCGCATTGTGAGTCGCACGCAAGGACAAGACCCGCTCAAAGTCCAAGCTGCCACGCCCAAAAAACTCCAGCGCCTGCTGATCCGCGCGACCCCGTCAAAATTGCGAAAGAGGCCGGCGCCGGACAAATGGTCCATCGCGGAAATTATTGCTCATCTGGCCGACACCGAAATTGCCGGCGGCTGGCGAATGCGCCTTATTTTAGGCGCTCCAGGTTGTGCAGTAAGCGCGTTTGATCAGGACGCCTGGGTCACCGCGCTTCATTATGAACAGCGCGACCCCCGAAAGGCCTTCGAGCAATTCCGCGTGCTGCGTGAAGCCAATCTCGCCATGCTGAAAACCTTGACGCCGGAGCAGTGGAAACATTCCGGCGCGCACTCCGAGCGCGGTGTTGAAACCATCGAGCACATGGCGCGCATGTTCGCCGGGCACGACTTGAATCACATCGCGCAGATCGAACAAATTCTTGCCGCAAAAAAGTAATTTATTTCGTTGAACGAAAACTTTGAAGAGAGAGAAGTGTTCGCTCTGTTTCCTGAAGACCGAACCCTGTTGGCTATGCCGCGGAGCTTGCGGTCGCTGCGCGTGGCGACGTCAGCTGCACGATCAGGAATTCCATCATCGCGCGCGGATTCGGATTAGAAGATTTCAATTGGCTATCTGCTTCCGCCAGCGCCACCAGACCTGCGAGCAGATCTTTCTTCGGGATGCGATGTGCCTGCCGTACAGCCGTTTCCGCAGCTACGGGATTCATCCCGAGCGCCCGCGCAGCCTGAAACCCACTCGTGCCCGCAGGCAAATCGCGAGCCTCGATTAACTTGCGATACATCCAGGTAATTCCGCCGACCAGGCCGATGGGTTCCTCGCCTTCTCGCAGCAAATTATCCAGAAACTCCAGCGCTGAATCGCGTCTGCGAGTGGCCAGCATATCCGCTAGTTGCCAGACGGTATTTTTCCTTGCAGCTACTACCAGTTCTTCCACATGTTTTGTCGTGATACGTTGCCCCTTCTCGACGTAGGTGGCAAGTTTTTCGATTTCAATCCGCATCCTCGACGGCTCGCTATTCAGAATATCCGCAAGCAGAACCGCGGCGTCGCGTTCGATTTCCGCGCCACTATCTTTCGCCATCTGCGCCGCGAGCGAAGCCGCCGATTCGCCGCCGATCGTCAACTCGACGAACAAGGCGTGTTCAGAGAGCAATTTGGAATATCTCTGCCGCCGATCCATTGTCGCAGCTTCGAACAGCAGGACCGAAAACGGTGCGGGAGATTCAAAATACTTCCCCAGCGCCTCCACAATTTCTTCGCGCGTTTTCTCCCCGAGCTTTTCGAGAGATTCCACGCCTTCCACGATGATTACTTGCCGATTCGCGAGCATGGGCATGGTTTGCGCGCGCTGGAGCACTTCGTCCCAGCCGCTGTCCTGCACCGCTATACGGGCCAGCGCCCATTCGCGCGCCGCTTCCGGCACGCACGCTTCGATAATTTTATTGCGGCACATCTCGCGAAGGTACGAATCCGTTCCCAGCAGGACGACTGCCGCCACGGGTTTCCCTGTGCGTAGTCGCGCGATCAGTTTTTCGGCGGAAATGTCTGGCATTAGAAATTCTCCACTACGTTGGAAACGAGCTGTGCCGCGAAATCCTTCGACATTCGTTCAAGCGCGGGATTTTGTTCCTCGAAAAAACTCTGCACGTCAGCGGATATCTGGTATTGGTCGCGGAAGACCATGTCGTCGTTCTTGTACACCACTTTCTCCGTCTTGGTATCAACCAATTGCACCTTCGTGTGCACTTGCACCAGCATCAAGCTCACCTGGCCCGTCGTTGCGTTGAACAGCATGGGGTCGGTCTCAATAGAGATTATTTCTCCGTGCAGCACTGCATCGGCGTCGGCCGGATTCTGAACGATCCTGTACTTTGTGCGTTGAATGAATTGCCGGATTACCGCTTCGGTAAAGCGCTGCTCAATTCGGTAACGCGTAGTGTCGTTCTTGAATGCGGGTACCGCGATCGTTTTCCAATCGGAAGGCAGGTTTCCCGCGTGCCCGGCGACGTGATAGCCGCAACCCGAGGCAAAGAGTGCAGCGCCCAGTAAAATTAGAAAAAAGGACGGTCTTCGCAAAGTTTCAATTGTATGCAGCCGGTTCTTCAAACAGTTCCTCCGCGATTTGAACCGCGTTGGTAGCCGCAAGCCGCAGATTATCCACCGCGCCCCATATCCACACGCCGTTTGCAATGCTGGGGTCCGCTTCTATTCGCGCGATTTGAATCTCACTTTCGCCGGCGACGCTTACATTGTTAGGGGCGAGGTCATCCGGTCCCGCGACCTTTATCCCTAGATTTCGAAATGTGCTCCCGAGTTGCTCCGTCTTCTGCGGCGAACCAAATTCCGCGTAAGCGGCAAACGCATATCCGTAAAACACGGGCGCCTGTATCAGTTGAATCGCCGGTACAGGCGCTCGTCCTGCCAGGTAGTTAGCCACGTCACGAGCAATCGCCGCGCGCAAATCTTTCAGCGCTGGTTTGCATTCTTCTCCGTATCCGGCCAGCAAATTGAACGCAACCTGCGCGTCAAAAACTTTTTGCTCGATGGGCCGGAACGAAAGCAAATTCGTCGTCTGACTTTCAAGCTCGTCCACGCCCGCCTGGTCACGCTCGGACACCGGCGGAAACAGCATCACCACAATTCGCACCGGAGAAAAATGTTGAAGGCCGGCCGCCAGCGCACACGTGATAATCGTGCCGGGAGCCGGAGAAGAGTACGGTGCCGGCTTTCCCGGCTCGATTCCAGTCGCAGCGCGCCGCGGAAGAACAGACTCCAGCGCCGGAATCCAACTGACAGCGTTGCCCGCAGCGGCGATTGCACCAGTCATGTCGATTACTTGCGCGCCTGAACGCTGCGCCGCCCGCCAATTGCTTTCTGCGTCTTGCGAGCTCCCGGCGAAAAAAGCAAATCCGGCGCGTTCAAAACTGTCCTCATCCAGCGCCCGTATGAATGTGGGTTCCCCGCCGGCTTCCGTCAGAGTTCCGGCAAGAATAGGTTCATCGAGCAGGACGATTTCGCCGGCAGGGAACTTGCGGTCTTCCAGAACGAGTTTCAGTTCTTTGCCGCGCAGAGAGGAAGCGCCGACAATTGCAACGCGACTCGATTTTGCAGCGCCGCCTGACATGCTTTAAGCGGTCCGCGAAGCAGTGCGGTGTCGAACGAAGCGGATTAGCTGCATGATCGGCCCATGCGCGGTGTAAGCAACCATGAGCGCGAATAAGGTGGGCCCCGAGAATTTCACGGCTGCGCCGACCACTACTGCCAGTAGAATAATAGCGGGGGAGCGGCGTCGCCGTGCCCATTCGATATCTTTGAAGCTGTAAAATCGCATAGAACTCGACATTAAAACGCCGAGCCCAAGCAGCAATCCCAGCCACAAAATCGACCAGCGCACATCCGAAATCGGCAGCCCTTCACGCAAATGGACGGTTGCAGCAATCATTCCGGCCGCCGCTGGAGTCGGCATGCCCACGAAATATCTATTCCCGCCCGGCGCCATTCCCTGAATGTTGAACCGCGCAAGTCTCCATGCGCAGCATGCCACGAAGAAAAATCCCATCAGCCATCCAAGTTGAGTAAGATGCAGCGATTCGGAAGCATTCGCTGCAGCGAGCGCGCGTACCCCCCAGGCGTAGGCCAAGACTGCCGGAGCGATACCGAAGCTCACCACATCAGCGAGAGAATCGAACTCGCGTCCAAAAGCGCTTTCCGTTCCCATTGAACGCGCGATGCGCCCGTCCATGGCGTCGAACGCGTAAGCGATTCCAATCGCGATGGCTGCGTTGTCGAAATCCGCAAAGCGCCCGTCCAAAGTAGCCAACACGGCGTAATAACCACACAGGAGGTTTGCAACGGTGAGCGCGCTGGGAAGAATGTATATGCCGCGCCGCAGGCGGTGGTTACGGAGCGGTCGCCGCGGTTCTTCTTCGGTTCCGACAGGATCTATGTCGTTGAATTCCATTTCGCCAGTATGCTCTCGCCGCCTTTTACTTTTTGACCGCGCTGCACCACTATTTCGCTTTCCATCGGCAGCCAGACATCCACGCGCGATCCGAATCGTATCAGCCCAATGCGATCGCCGCGCGCGACACTTTCGCCTTCGTGCTTCCAGCATATCACGCGACGCGCAATCGCTCCGGCGATTTGTTTGAACGCTAAACGCCCCCTGGGCGTCTCTATCGTAATAATATTCTGTTCATTTTCCACCGAAGCCGCTGAGCGCATCGCCGCATAAAACTTGCCCGGCTGGTACACCACGCTCGCAATTCGTCCGTCCACCGGCGCCCTTTGCACGTGCACGTCCCATATGGCCAGAAAGATACTGACGCGATGGCCCATCACACCGTCAAGCGCCTCCTCCACGATTTGCACCACGTGCCCGTCCGCGGGAGAAACCACCGCCGCTGGATCCGGCGGAATCCTGCGCTCCGGATCGCGGAAAAAATAAAAGACAAACAGCCCAAGAAAAATCAGTATCGCCGCGACGATCTTCCATCCTGGAATCAGGCACAACCCTCCCACAATCAGGGGAGGCAGCGCAAATTTATACGCGTCTTTTACCATCAGCGAGAGGGAAACCCTTGCCTGTGAATGAGAAACGCCACAATCAAATTTAAATGCAGAAGTATTGTACGACAGAAGTGAAAGTGCTGCTGGGCCCGGAATAAAAACGAATGCAACGTTCTAAGCTTAGTAATGCGCCTGGTTCTGGTGCGCTTGCTGCTGCATCGCACTCTGATTGTGACGGTGGCGCGCCACAATCATCTCCATTTGATCTTTCAAATAGAGCTTCATTTTCTTAAGGGAAACTTCCAGTGCGAGGTCTTCTGAATTCCAGTAACTTTGTTTTACGAGTTGTTCGAGCTGGCATTCACAGCGGGTGTGTTCTTCGGCGAGTCTTCTGAATTCCTGGTCAGTTTCTAACAGCGCCTGCCGGATATCGTGCGTCGTAATCGGCATCCTTTCCCTCCAGGTTGGAAAGATTCATTCACATACCCGTAACAACTAACATAATTCCTGCTCCAAACCAATAGGATAAAAGTAGGAGTACCGGCGGCACTGTGGATAGCCTGACGCCGCGTATTGTAACCCGGCGCTTATCGAAGTATGGCGCTCAGCAACAACGCGTCTTCGATCGGGGAATTGTAATAGCGCGAACGCCGGCCCACCGTCTGGAAATTGTGGCGCTCGTAAAAACGTAGCGCCGCGGCATTCGAAGCGCGAACTTCCAATATCGCGTGCGAGGCTTCGAATGTCTTGGCCCACGCAAGAGTTTCCTGCAGAAGCATGGCGCCGATTCCGCGCGCACGCAGTTCGGGTGAAACCGCGAAATTTAGAATCTCGATCTCATCCGCAATTTTTCGTGCAACGATAAACCCGGCAACACTGGCTTCTTCCTGTACCACCCAACCGGCCATCTCTCCACGCGCAACTCGGTTGTAGTCCCAGGTCGTCCATTGGGCGATTTCCGGACAAGTCGCCTGAATTGCCAGAATCCTTTCAATGTCGGCCTCTTCAATTGGGCGGCTGCGCAAAATGTTTACTGCCTTTTCGCGTACACTTCTGCGTCCGTGCGCCGTACGTAATTCGCATCCAGCGTCAGCGCGTCCAAAACTTGGCCACGTTGCGCCCGCCGGTATCCAAGCTGCCCGATCGACGGCGCGAGCACGCTAGAAACGCGTTCAAGGTGCGGCACGGGTAAATTTTCTTTCTCAATTCGAGACAACGCTTCTGCGAGAACCTCCGGAGTCGGCGAAATAATCGCAAATTCCGAACTGCCCGGCCGCTCGGCAATTGTTCGCAAAAACTCCTCGGGGCGCAAAACGCACTCCTCGCCTTCGAGCGCTAATAACTCTTTCTCTCGGCGATACACGCCGAAATAAACTTCTCCCCGGCGCGCATCAAACGCGGGTACCAGCACCGCCGCAGTCGAATTAGATTGCGCGGCAATCGCTTCCAGCACACTCACGCCTACCACCGGCTTGTTGTAAACCTCAGCCCATCCTTTTGCCGCAACAAGCCCAACGCGCAGGCCCGTAAACGATCCCGGCCCCGCGCTAACCGCGAACAAATCGAATTGTTCGAGCTTAAGCGAAAGCTCTTGCAGCAAGAATTCCAGGTGGCGAAACATGCGCGAAGAGTACGTTTCTTCGCCCAATGTGGAAACCAATCCAACGAGTTTTTCGTCGCGAAGAACCGCCAAACTGCCGGCGGTTGAGGAGGTGTCTAAAGCGAGAATCAGCACAGCACCATTATAGGGCAATTGGGGGGCCAAACCCGTGAAAATTAAGCCTTTTCCGGCCTCTTTATCCTTTGCGATATTGCTGGATTCGCTTGACGCCGTCGCCGCTTCTGCCTAAGATTTCAACATGCCCTTCGGGGGGGCTGTCCACCTATGGAATTCAAGCTTGGTGAAAAAGTTGTGTATCCGAACCATGGTGTAGGGATTATCGAACAGATCAGTTACGGTTACTTAAATGGAAGATCGGAGCGATATTACATGTTGAAAATCGCTTCGAGCGGTTTGAAAGTGATGGTTCCGCAGTCTAACGTCGATTGCGTTGGATTGCGCCCGATTATCCGTAACACACAAGCAGCCGCAGTCCTTGGATTCCTCGAAAAGGGCCGCTCGGCTTCGCACCATGACTGGAAGCATCGCTTCAAGGAAAATTCGGATCGCATGCGCACTGGTTCGCTGATGGAAGTGGCCGCAGTTTTGAAAGGCCTCGTCGCCCTCAGCCGCACCAAGCCGCTTTCTTTCCGTGAAAAGAAGATGCTGGAACGCGCAAAGTATCTTCTCATCAGCGAACTTGCCACCGTGCGCAACACCTCTGAGCAGGCGGTCGAAGTAAACATCGTCCGCGCGCTCGCCAAAGCCAAATTGCAAATGCCGGAGACAGCGCCCATTCCGGAGTAAGTTTCAGAAAATTTCTCTCTCCTGTGGTCCGGGCGCAATCTGCAAAGGTTGCGCCTTTTTTTTATGCTTATCTGCGATACCGTCGGAGCTTGGAAGTTGGGCTCCTTTTTTTGCGCGACGCCAGTGATGGATTCGATCGCTATCCTCCGAACTCTGCGGAAAACTAAGAACCTGTCATCCTGCCTGCCCTGACGAAGAACGGAGTCAAGCCGTTCCCGGTGCGACTCGATCGATGCGATCGATCGCCTTCCGAGGTTCAACGCAAACACCAGAAACCTGTCATCCCGAGCGCAGCGAGGGATCTGCTCTCTGCTGGTTTCCCCGCCAAACGCAACAACCTGCCATCCCGCCCTGACGAGCGGCAGGGTGCCAAGCCCATTCTCTAGGCGCGACTCGATCGATACGATCGATCACTTTCCGAGGTTCAACGCAAACACCACAAACCTGTCATCCCGAATGAAGTGTCGCGTTTTTTTTCTTCCCTCCGCGAAGCGGAGGGCGCGACACGGAGAGAGGGACCTGCTGTTTCTTTCTTTAACGCCGAGCACAAACGCAAAAAAAAGGCGCCCCAAGCCTCAGAGCGCCAATCTCAGCCAAGCAACGTATCGCGGCTTAAGCCTTCTTCTTGTTCTTCAACGCATTCAACGCCAGCGTCAAACGCGACTTGTACCGATTCGCCGTATTCTCCGTTAGTGTCCTCTTGCGAATCGCCTTATCCACTTCAGAAAAAGTCGCCGAAGCCAACTTTTCCGCGCCGGCCGCATCCCCCGACGTCAACGCCGCGCGCATCCGTCGAATAGCCGTACGTACTCGCGTGCGATTCATACGATTGACGGCCTGCCGGGTCTCGGCCTGCCGAATATTCTTCAATACCGACTTCGTCTTCTTCTTATGCTTTACCGCCCCACCCTGAGCCATTCATTACTCCTTAGCAGTTTATTTCGATTTATCGAGAATATCTAACCCCCGCTGTCATGTCAATTTATCCGGCGCGGGGGAAATAGTTCAATACTGACCAGCCGATTTGCCACTCGTTACCATTACTCTACTCCGCCGCCGCACATAATAAACTGCGGCCAAGCTCCCAGTTAGTATTAAGAGGAAATGAAAGTAAATCCTTCGGCAACCGTGCTCACGTCAAGAGCTCAAGCCCGACTGGCGACTCTGCTGTTTTTGATTGCGTGGATATTGGGAGCCGTCGCGCTAACCGCGGGCTTTGAATCCGGCTCAGACCTGCCAGCTGCATGCATCTTCGCCATCGCCTGCGGTATTTGGTGGATATCATACAAGGTGTGCCAAAAAGCGGACGGGCGGGGATTGAATCTGGGGTTGGTGGCCCTCGGAATGTGGATTTTAAACTTAACCGGTGCCCTTTTTCTCGATTTTCGACATTACGTGGCAGATCTTCTTTTTTGGGTGGCCACGGCTATTGTCCTGTTTCTAATTACCGCAGTCGCCCTCTCGAAGCCACGTTCCGAAAGTTCCAGTCCGTCGCCGAGTTCCAGTTAGTCGTATTAACACATCGTAGGCTTTTGCCAATCGGTGCCATTCCACGTTTACATTGACACTTTTCGTCTGCGCCTTTAGGCTATGCGCGATTGCCGAGGACGCCCGTCATCACGTGGCGTTCCCGCTAACGCCATGAAGCGCGAAGAAATTCTAAAGCTCCTCGAAGAAGTAGGCGCCGTCCGTACCGGCCATTTCGAGCTTTCCAGCGGACGCCACAGCGGCACCTACATCCAGTGCGCCCTGGTTTTGGAGCATCCCGAACATGCCGAAATCCTGGGCCGCGCTCTCGCCGATCTTTTCAGAGACCTTTCCGTAGCCTGCGTCGTCTCTCCCGCTCTGGGCGGAATCCTTGCCGGCTACGAAGTGGCGCGCGCCCTCGGTGTTCGCTCGCTCTTCGTCGAACGCGACCGCTCCGGACAAATGGCCTTACGCCGCGGATTCGAGATCAAGCCGGGCGAGCGCGTCCTGGTAATTGAAGATGTATGGACCACGGGCGGCTCAACCCGCGAAGCCATCGGCGTAGTCGAAGAGGAAGGCGGCCTCGTCGTAGCCGCTGGAGCTTTGATTGACCGCAGCGGCGGCCGTCTTGAACTGAACGTCCCCTCGCGAGCTCTGCTGGAATTGGAAGTCCCCAGCTTCGAGCCCGACGATTGCCCGCTCTGCCGTGCCGGCGGCCTGCCCACACGCCCAGGCTCGCGCTACCTACGCGCCCGCCCGTAATAAAAGCTTCGAGAACCAATCCTTCTTGTAAGATCGCTGCGCCGTCAGGATATCCTGCTGTTCCGCTGAAGGTTACGCCGCTTCGGTTCAGCATGCGATAATCTTCCTTCGCATGCGCAACATCAAACTCACGATCGCCTACGACGGCGCCGCGTTCCACGGTTGGCAATTCCAGCCCGGTTTGTCCACGATTCAAGGGGCCATCAACGACGCGGCGCGCAAAATCACCGAAGAGAACATTGTTATCCACGGAGCGAGCCGCACGGACGCCGGCGTTCACGCGCTAGGACAGGCGGCTCACTTCAAAACCGCTTCGAATCTCCCAGCCGCCGAATTTCAACGCGCACTCAACGCGCTGCTGCCTCCCACAATCCGTATCGTCGAGTGCGAAGAAGTCGGCCACGATTTTCACGCCCGCTGGCTAGCGCAAGGAAAAACGTACCGCTACCGGATTTATCGCGGCCGCGTTCTTCCTCCCTTCGATTTCGGCCGCGCTTACCATTACCCAGGACCACTCGATGAAGCCGCGATGTCCGCCGCGGCTCGGCTCTTCGAAGGCGAACACGATTTCACAACCTTCGCCGCATCCTCAGGCTCCGACGACGTGGACGGCGAGCGGGACATGATGCGTTTAATTTATTCTTCGGAAATCGTCCGCCCGCCGGAAGCGGACGAAATTCAATACGTCGTTCACGGCCGCTCGTTCCTGCGTTACATGGTGCGAAAAATTGTCGGTACGCTGCTGGAAGTCGGCAGAGGCCGTCTCGCGCCGAACGACGTTCCGCAAATTTTCGAATTGCGCGACCGTTCGCGCTCAGGCCCCACCGTCCCGCCCGAAGGCCTCTATCTCGTCGCGCTCGATTATGCCGATCCCACGGATTCTCTAGCGTCGTCCGCTGCGCGCCGCCGCGCTTTGCAAACCTAGCTGAGATTTTTCCGCGCAAGGGGATTGGCATCATAGGAACAGTCAAATCAGGTACAATCGCGAAAAGATGGCCGTAACTCCACAGCCGCTGTCGATTCCAGTCGCCTCTGACCGAACTTTTGTCGATTCCGTCGATCCGGCCACAAACGAAGTAATTGCGCGTTATCCGGCCACCAGCGCGGATGACCTCCCGGCAATTATTGAACGCGTCCGCAGCGCCCAGAAACAATGGTCCGCGCGCTCGCTGGCCCATCGCTGCGCGGCGTTGCTCCGCCTCCGCGACGCGATTTATTCTCGCCGCGAAGACATCGCAAACGTGATCTCCCGCGAAGCTGGCAAGCCCCGCGTCGAAGCCATCCTCGCCGAAGTTGTCCTCGCGCTCGATACTACAGACTTCCTGGCGCGTCAGGCCCCTGCTTGGCTTCGACCCGAACGTATTCCGCATCACAATCTCGCGCTGCGAGCAAAATCCGGCTGGACGGAATTTCACCCGCACGGCGTCGTCGCCATAATTTCGCCCTGGAACTACCCATTCGCGATTCCCATCGCGCAAATCGTTCCCGCGCTCGTCACTGGCAACGCTATTTTGTTGAAGCCGTCCGAGTTGACTCCAGGAACTGGCGCGCTGATCGGCGAATTAATCGAACAAGCGAAGTTTCCTCCTGGCTTGGTACAACTTTTGCAAGGCGGAGGCGACCTCGGCGCAGCAATCATCGAAGCTAGCCCCGACAAAGTGTTTTTTACCGGCAGCGTGGCCACTGGCCGTCGCATCGCCGAGTCATGCGGACGAAGACTGATCCCATCCGTGCTCGAATTAGGCGGGAAGGACGCGATGATCGTTCTCGCCGACGCTAATCTCGAAACCGCGTCCAGCGCCGCTGTCTGGGGCGGCTTCACAAATTGCGGCCAGGCATGCCTTTCCGTCGAACGCATTTACGTCGAGCAGCCCATCGCCGACCGGTTCACTCAACTCTGCTTAGAAAAAACCAGAGAGCTTCGCGTAGGTCCGCCGTCTGATCCTGACGTCGAAGTCGGCCCCATGATCCGTCTGCGTCAGCTCGAGAAGGTTGAGGAGCAATTGCGTGACGCCGTCGAACGTGGTGCGCAGGTCCTTACCGGTGGAATTCGCCGACCGGATCTAGGCCCGAATTTCTTTCAACCGACAGTCGTCACACGCGTGAACCACTCGATGCAGCTGATGCGCGACGAGACTTTCGGCCCAGTACTCGCAATCCAAACCGTTGCCTCTGCGGAAGAAGCCATCGCCCTCGCGAACGATTCGCCCTTCGGCTTAAGTGCCGGCGTGTGGACCTCCGACTCGTGCCGCGGTGCCGAAATTGCTTCGCGCGTTCGTGCAGGTTCCGTGATGGTCAACGACGTCGCCAGCTATTACGGCATTTGCGAAGCCCCACACGGCGGCCCGGGCGCGAGCGGCTGGGGGCGCACGCATTCTCGTCTTGGACTGCGCGAAATGGTTCAAGTAAAATATGTTGATGTTGACCGCCTGCCGCGCATCGCGAAATCCTGGTGGTTCGGTTACACTGCGGAGCTTGCCGCTGCCGCCGGTAGCTTAGTGGAAACGCTTTTCGCGCCAAGTTGGAAGAAGCGATTCGCCGCGCTGGCAAGAAAACATGGCGCCCGCGGCCTAGTCTTCCGCCGCGACCGAATTTAGGATGTAAATGTAGCGCCGGGGCCTTCAGCCCGGCATCTTGCCTGGGATTTGAAGTTAGCAGCATGGCTCTGACGGTCGAAGGCAACTTTATCACCGACTGTTATTCGGACGCTTTCGCAGCATCGAACTGAGCGAACTCGAAGTGGTTGCGCCGCGACACGTTGCACTAAAGACGGTTTTGTAGCGCCGGGGCCTTCAGCCCGGCATCTCGGTTGTGGTTTTGATTTTCAGCCCAGGGAGCCATCGAAATGCCCGACGAAGCCTTCCCAGAAACCCCTGCGAAGCCGCCGACCGCTTCGGCCCCAGCGTCGTCAGCCGCAATTACTCCAAGCGCCCCGGCACCGCCGACGTCAGGCACTCCCGGTACGCCCGCGGCGCCTGCTGTTCCGGCGGCTGCGACGGCCGGTCCCGCCACAGCCGTCGCCGCCACAGCCGTAGCTGAACCAGCAGCTCCCGAAGTTCCAAAAGTTAAGCCAAAAAAAGCCACCCAACGCGCCTGCGACGAAAAAGACGCCAAGGGAAAGCTCTGCTGCGGCCATTTAAAACGTTGGTACGATTATCCAAAAGAGATCGAAGCGCTAGTCGGCGCAAAAACCGAAGTGTACCGCTGCGAATTCTGCAAAACGCTCTATACGCCGGACCGTTCGCAGCCGCCTCACAGCTACACCTTGCGCTACTAGCAGTCGTAGCTTCGGATTCGTTTGTTTTAGTTTGCGATTTTGCTTTTTGTTTTTAGCTTTTCCTTTAGATTTCGTTTTAGGTTCCGTGTTTAGTTTTTGTGTTTAGCTTTTGTGTTCGGTTTTTGTGTTTAGTTTTTGTGTTCGGTTTTTGTGTTTAGTTTTTGTATTTAGTTTTTGGTTTAGTCTTGGTTGTGCATCGTCTTTGCTTTTAGTTGTCATCCCGAGCAAAGCGAGGGACCTGCTTCTTACTGTTTTCGCCGTCAGAATGAAACACGAACTCATCCACGACTGGAACACCTACACCGGCGCTGAAATCGCCACCGAGCGTCACGTCACGCTCAACGATGAAACGCTTCGCGACGGCCTACAAAACCCTTCCGTCCACGATCCCAGCATCGCGGAAAAAATCGAAATCCTGCACTTGATGGAATCGCTCGGCATCGAGACTGTGAACATTGGTCTCCCCGGCGCCGGCCCGCGCGCCTACGCCGATACCGAGGCTCTCGCCCGCGAAATCGTCAACGCAAAAATGAAAATCCGTCCCAATTGCGCCGCGCGCACCCACAAAAACGACATCAAGCCCATCATCGAAATTTCCGAACGCGTCGGCATGCCCATCGAAGCCGCCACCTTCATCGGCTCCAGCCCCATTCGCCGGCTGGTGGAAGACTGGACCGTCGATCATCTCCAACGCACCACCGAAGACGCCGTTAAATTCGCCGCCTCCGCTGGACTTCCCGTGATGTACGTCACCGAAGACACGATTCGCACCGACCCGTCCACCGTCATTACTTTGTATTCCACGGCCATCCGTTCCGGCGCCCGCGCCATCGTTTTGTGCGACACAGTTGGCCACGCCACGCCTCGCGGCGCGTTCAACCTCGTAAATTTCGCAATCGAGGAAGTCGTGAAGCCGTCGGGCGAAAAAATTCGCGTGGACTGGCACGGCCACAATGACCGCGGCCTGGCCATCGCCAACTCTCTTGCGGCCATCGCCGCCGGCGCTGACCAAGTCCACGCCGCAGCCCTCGCGCTAGGAGAGCGCGTAGGGAACACCCCGATGGAACTGATGCTGGTGAATCTGCGTTTGCTCGGCCTGATCGATCGCGACCTTTCTACACTAAAGAAATATTCCCGCGCGGTCGCCAAAGCCACGCGCACGGAAATCCCGCCGAACTATCCGGTAGTCGGGCGCGACGCCTTCCGCACCGCTACCGGCGTCCACGCCGCTGCAATCGTAAAAGCCTACAAAAAAAACGATCACGAGCTAGCCAACTCTATCTATAGCGGCGTGCCCTCGCATCTCTTCGGCCTGGAACAGGTAATCGAAGTGGGACCGCTCAGCGGCCGCTCCAACGTAATCTTCTGGCTCGAAAAACGAGGCGTCCCCACAACCGACGAATTGGTCGATCGCATTTTCAACGCAGCCAAACAGTCCGAACGCATCCTCACCGAAGAAGAAATCCTCGCTTTGCTTGGCTCCTCCACCGCCCGCACGAAATAATCCGCCAAGCAGTCAGTTTCATTGGACTGACGTTCCGCTGTGCGCCGCCTTGCCGCATCGTGGGCGCGCTGTTAAAATTTGTGCACGAAACACGTGAAACTCCCGCACATCTCCTGTATCTTTCTTTTGATGGTCACACTTTCCGCGCGCGCTGCCGATGACTCGATCGAAAAGCTTGCCGTCGCGCCGGATTGCGCCCGCGGACTCGATTGGATCGGCAAAAATGCCGACTGGCTTACTCAGCAGCAGGTTCAGCTCACCGAAATTCCCGCTCCTGAATTCAACGAAGGCCGGCGCGCCGAATTCGTCAAGAAACTCCTGGAATCCACCGGCCTGAAAGCGAGCATCGATAAAACCGGCAATGTGATTGCCGAGCGTCCCGGCTCCGATTCGAAGTCGGTCATCCTTCTTGCCGCGCACCTCGACACAGTTTTCCCTGCATCGGCCGACGTAAAAGTAAAACGCGATGGCAATCGCCTGAACGCCCCCGGTATCGCCGATAACGGCGCCGGCCTCGCCGCGCTCGTAGGCTTGGCGCGCGCGCTTGCCGAATCCCGCATTCGCACCACGAAAACGATCGTGCTATCCGCGGATGTCGGAGAAGAGGGGGAAGGTAATCTGCGTGGAATTCGCGCGTTAGTCGAAAATTACGGTGCGCGTCTCGCGGCCGTTATTGCAATCGACGGCGCTTCGATGGAACACATCACTACGCAAGGAATTGCCTCGCAGCGCGTCGAAGTGGAAATCACCGGCCCCGGCGGACACAGTTGGTCCGATTTCGGCGCTCCCAATCCGATCACCGCGCTCTCACGTGCCATCGTGAAGTTTTCTTCCGTGCCGGTTTCGGAGAATCCGCGCAGCTCTTACAATTTCGGCGTCATCGATGGCGGCACTTCCGTGAACTCCATCCCGGCAAGCGCCTCTGTGAAAGTTGATCTCCGCTCGGAACAGGAATCGCAAGTAAGAGCGATGGAGTCCGCTCTGAAAGAAGCCGTTCAATCCGGAGTGAGAGACGAAAACGCGGTTGCCAGAGCGAATAGCGATCCGGTGAAAGCAACTCTGCGGTCGCTCGGCGTGCGCCCCGCCGGCAAACTCCCGGATAATTCGCCGCTGCTCGAAACCATTCGCAGCGTTGACACTTTTCTAGGCAGCCGCTCGCGGCTGGAAAGCAGTTCCACGGATGCAAATATTCCTCTTTCGCTCGGTATCCCCGCAGTCTCGATCGGTGGTGGTGGAAAAGGCGGCGGCTCACACACCTCGGCGGAATGGTATGACGCGACGGGCCGCGAAGCCGGACTTAAACGCCTCTTCCTAATCACCGTCGCCCTCGCCGGGACGCAGTCCTGATGTTCCAAAAGTTTCGAAACCCGGCCGCAATTCTCATCGTGCTCGTGCTTTCGTTAGCTTTTTTGTCGCGTCGCCCTATTCATGCGAACGCTGAACCAATCGCTCTCGGCCGGGTTCAATCTCCGGTGGCGCAAGTTCCCGCGGATCTCGTTATAGAAAACGCCATCGTTGCCACGTTCGACGAGAATCATCCGCGCGCCGGCATGATTGCGATTCGCGGCGACAAAATCGTGGCCGTCGCTTACAACATCAGCGACGCCATCAAGTCCGATCAAACCGCCGACCTCGAAGCCCTGATCGGCCCGAACACCCGCGTAATCGATCTCCACGAACAATACGTTATGCCCGGCTTCAACGACGCCCATATCCATCTTTTTTCCGGGGCTTACGCAAAATTGCAAATCGATTTCACCGGTGTGCAATCGATAGCCGAATTTCAAGGCCGCATTCGCGCGCGCTTGAAGGATTACAAGCAGGGAGAATGGATTCTCGGAAGCGGTTGGGATCACACTCTGTGGCCCGAAAAGAAATTTCCCACGCGCCAGGATCTCGACGCCGTCTCCGCGGATCACCCCATGGTTTTCGGCCGACTCGACGGCCACGTGGCCGTCGCAAATTCGCGCGCCCTTAAAATCGCGGGCGTCACGCGCAACACTCCAGATCCTCCCGGCGGCCATATTGAACGCGACACCAAATCCGAGCCAACCGGAATGCTCGAAGAATCCGCCGCGATGTCACTGGTTTACGCGCGCATCCCTAGTTACTCCGCGGAGCAACGCCGTCGCGCGTTTCAACTCGTGATGAACGAGGCTGTGCAATACGGCGTCACTTCCGTGCAGGACAATTCAGTCATGGATGCAGACGACTCTGCGAATTACGGCTGGCAGAATTTCTTGGTTTTGGATCAACTCAAGCGAGAAGGGAAGTTGAAATTCCACGTTACCGAATGGCTTCCATTTCTCGCACCGGTTTCGCGCTTGGAGGAAATGCGGCGCTTCGGTGGCAGTTCCACTCCGGAAGATCCGGGCGACCCATGGCTTAAGACCGGACAAGTAAAGCTGATCATGGACGGCTCGCTCGGCTCGCGCACCGCCGCGATGCTCGCGCCATATTCGGACGATCCCAGCACATCCGGAATTCTTGAAATAGACCCTAAACAACTCAAACAAATGGCTATCGAGCGCGACCGCGCCGGTTTTCAACTTGGCTTTCACGCCATCGGCGATCGCGCAAATCGCGTGGCGCTTGATACTTTTGCGGCCGTCCTCGAAGCCAATGGCCCGCGCGACCGCCGCGATCGCATCGAGCACGCTCAGGTCGTGGAATCCACCGACTTCGTACGCTTCGGAAAACTCAACATCATCGCCTCTATGCAGCCCGCGCATCTTCTCGATGACGCGCGTTGGGCCGCCGACCGCCTTGGTCCGGAACGTTCGCGCGGCGCGTACGCCTGGCGCACGATGGAAAAAAATGGCGTGCGGCTGGCCTTTGGCACGGACTATCCGGTGATCCCGATCAATCCGCTTCGCGGAATTTATGCTTGCGTGTCACGCCGGATGACCGATGGAACGCCCAAGCGAGGTTGGCAGCCCCAGGAACATTTGCATGCGAAAGATTGTTTCAGCGCGTACACCGTGGGCTCCGCCTTCGCCGAGTTCGAAGAACAGCGCAAGGGAATCATCGCCCCAGGGATGTTGGCTGACATCATTGTTTATCCCAAGGACCTGAACGAAACGCAGCTTGAAGATATCCTCACAATTCCGGTGGTAATGACAATCGCGGGCGGAAAAATCGTCTACCAGCAAGCCCATCCGTAATGGTCGGTTTGTTTCCTTGCGGATTACTTCTCTACTTCGATGGATTGTATTTCTCCGTCGTAACTTTTGCGATCGACCGTAACGAAAGTAATTTTCGCCGTCTTTCCATTCAGGTCGGTGCAGGGACGAAACTCGCCCGCCTCGAAAGGAACATCTTCCGATATTTCCACGCGTGTATAATCGCGCGCATGTAATTTGAAGTTGCCGTTATGAGCCGAAATCTTCAGCGTCATTTCGACTCCCGAACAAGCCACGTCGCCCACCGGACCCTCGGCGTCGATTTTCACATGCTCCGTGAAAACTGGATCGATCGCCATTTCCGCGCCGGAAAAGGGAACGTAAAAAACAAATACAGCAATCGCGCCTGCTAAAAGTAGCTTCGACATAAGCGCCGAGATTATTGCTGAATCTGTTTCATCACGTCAATTCTGCACCGATACGGGACTCGGCTTACGGCGCTCCCATATCTTCTGCACCTCGCAAATTGTATCTGGGTTTTGATTGGGTAACGATTGCACTGTTTTGTATTGGTTGTCATCCCGAGCAAAGCGAGGGACCTGCTTCTTACTATTCTTCAGGCCACAAATTGTCGTCAGGGCATTTGCTATCCATTTTGCCATCTTGCCTCTGCTCCACGCGCCGCTTACACTCTCTGCTCCATGCTGAGCAAACGTCTGCGCGCTGATCTCGCTTTGGGTTTCTGCGCGCTGATTTGGGGCGCCACATTCGTCGCGGTAAAAGACGCGCTCGCCGACGTCTCCGTTATTGTTTACATCGCCGTCCGTTTTGCGTTAGCCGCAGTAGTAATGGCGATTTTCTTCCGGCGCTCCCTGCGCGGCATAAGCGGAAAAGCACTGTGGGCCGGGGCTCAAATCGGCTTCTGCATGTTTACCGCCTACGTTTTCCAGACCGCCGGCCTGAAATACACCACGCCCTCCAAAGCCGCCTTCATCACCGGCTCCAGCGTCGTAATCGTTCCGCTACTCCTTGCCGTGTTTGGTCGCCGCAAAATCAATATGTGGATTTGGACCGGCGCCCTCGCCGCTTTAGTCGGCCTATATTTTCTCACCGTGCCACCGGAAGGTTTCAGCGGACTCAATCGTGGCGACCCAATCGTGTTCGGCTGCGCCGTCATGTTTGCCGTCCACATGATTCTGATCAGCCGCCACGTCGAACATCACTCCGTCGGCGCTCTCGCCGTCGTTCAGGTCGCCACCTCTGCAATTCTCGCCACCGTAGCGCTCCCATTTCTAGCCGTCACCGGTTGGGAACCGCCGCGTCTCGTCTGGACCGGCAATCTAATCTTTGCCGTTCTCGTCACCGCCATCGGCTCCACCGCCATCGGCTTTTCGTTTCAAACCTGGGCGCAGCAATACGCTTCGCCAAGTCACACCGCAATCCTGATTAGCCTGGAACCCGTTTTCGCCGCCATCACTTCCTGGCTTCTCGCCCGCGAACATCTCGGAGGCCGCGTGCTTCTAGGCGCCGCGTTAATTCTTGCCGGTATTCTGCTAGCCGAACTTAAAGGCCACGCCCCGGCAATTGCCCCGGAATCGCTGGAGTCCGCCATCAGTGACGGCGAAGATTCCTAGCAGCAACAGCGAATGCTGATCGAAGCTGTGCGGAATCTCACTTCGGCAGGTTCGAACCCGGGTGTCCCCGTTGTACCGGCGGACTTCCGGCCAGCGGGCCTGCTGCAAATCTTAGTTGTGCTGCGGATTTGGCTGCTTGTGGAACTTCACGTCAACAGGATCGTACATCACCGGCTGTTTTAGATTCTTCTTTTCAAAATTCGAGATGCGTTGGTCGTGCACCAGCGTAAGCCCGATATCGTCCAACCCGCGCAGCAAACAATCGCGCCGAAATGGATCGATCTCGAACGAATACCGCAAGCCGCTGTCGTCAGTCACAACTTGCTGCTCCAGATCCACCGTCACCCGATAGCCTTCTTTCTCCGCCCGCTTGAAGAGTTCATCCATTTGCTCGTTTGAAAGCGTGACCGGCAAAATCCCGTTCTTGAAACAGTTGTTATAAAAAATATCGGCGTAACTTGGAGCCAGAATCGCGCGGAAGCCATAATCCAGAATCGCCCACGGAGCATGCTCGCGGCTCGACCCGCACCCAAAATTCGCGCGCGCCAGCAAAACCGACGCTCCCCTATATCGCGGCTGATTCAAAACAAACTCCGGATTCGGTTTCTCTCCCGGCAAATAACGCCAATCGTAAAACAAAACACGCCCGTAACCCTCGCGCGTAAGAAATTTCAAAAATTGCTTCGGCACCATCTGGTCCGTATCAACGTTCACGCGATCGAGCGGCCCAACCAGCCCCGTATGCTTTATGAATGGTTCCATCTATTCCGCTCCATCCGCATTCTTCCAGTCGCGAATATCCACAAAATGCCCTTCGATCGCCGCCGCCGCCGCCATCATCGGACTGACCAAATGAGTCCGCCCGCCTTTGCCCTGCCGCCCTTCAAAATTCCGATTGGACGTGCTGGCAGACCGCTCGCCGCTCGGCAGCACATCGTCATTCATCCCGATGCACATGCTGCATCCGGCGTCGCGCCATTCAAACCCTGCGTCGCGAAATATTTTGTCCAACCCTTCAGTTTCTGCTTCCACTTTGACGCGCCGCGATCCCGGCACCACCAGCGCCTGTTTCAAATCTTTCGACACATGTTTTCCGGCGACAACTTTCGCCGCCGCGCGCAAATCCTCAATCCGCGAATTCGTGCATGACCCAATGAATACGCGGTCCACCGAAATATCTTCAATCGGCGTCCCTGCTTTCAACCCCATGTAAACGAGCGCGCGCGAAGCCGCCTCGCGATCGACCGGATCGTTGAACGACGCAGGGTCCGGCACGCGGTCCGTCACTTGCGTGACCATCCCCGGATTCGTTCCCCAGGTAACCATGGGCGCCAGCTCATTCGCGTCGAGCGTTAAAGTGTCGTCAAATTGCGCGCCGGGATCGGTAGCCAGCGAACGCCAATGGTCCACCGCCGCTTGAAAATCTTTCCCGCGTGGAACGAACGGCCGCCCTTCCAAATATGCAAACGTAGTTTCGTCCGGCGAAACCATCCCCGCGCGCGCTCCGCCTTCGATGGTCATGTTGCACATCGTCATGCGTCCTTCCATCGACAATCCGCGCACCGCTTCGCCCGTATATTCGAAAACGTACCCAGTCCCGCCGGCAATTCCGATCTTGCCGATCACCGCGAGAATGAAATCCTTCGCGGTAACGCCGCGCGGCCGTCTCCCCTTGATTTCAATCTTCATCGTTTTGGATTTGAACTGTGTCAGACACTGCGTCGCCAAAACGTGTTCGATCTCGCTGGTTCCAATGCCAAACGCCAGCGCGCCAAACGCGCCATGCGTCGAAGTATGGCTGTCCCCGCAAACAATCGTCTGCCCCGGCTGCGTGATGCCAAGCTCCGGCCCGATAATGTGAACGATCCCTTGATTCTTGCTGTGCATGTCAAAAAGATGCACGCCGTGCTCTTCGCAATTCCGCGCGAGCGCTTCGAATTGTCCCAGCGCATCCGCGTCCAGCACCGGCAACAAACGGTTTTTTGTCGAAACGGAATGGTCCATCACCGCGAAAGTAAGCTGCGGCTGCCGAACTTTGCGTCCCGCCGCCTTCAATCCCGCAAACGCTTGCGGAGAAGTGCCTTCATGAATCAGGTGACGGTCGATGTAAATTAAAGTAGGTTGTCCGGGTTCTTCTCGGACGGTGTGCGCTTCCCATATCTTTTCGTAGAGAGTGCGAGCTGCCATACGGTTGGTTTTTCCGCCTGCGGGGATAAGGCCCCGAATCGAACAGCCGGAGGATTGATACGCCGGCAGCTCTCATTGTAACAAGCCTGTCACAATTCCGCCAACCGCCTTGTCACAGCGCGCGGTCTCGTATCCAAGTTTGACAACAAACTTTACTGACTAGCGGGAAGGCGAAGGCAGATTGAGCCGCTTCACGAGATTTTGAAATCGCAGGTCCTGATGTAGCGAATCGAAGTGGCCATCCGAACTTAGGAAGGGCATTTGGCTCTCGCGCTGCTGATACGCTTTTTCCAGCCACAGCATCGCGGGAGTCGCGTCGTCCAACCCGGCAAAGATAGATGCCATCTCAAGCGACGATACATAATGCTTCTTCGATAATTCCGTCAATTGGACGATGATCTTGCGAGCATCTTCTTTCTGTCCCACCCGCGCTAATACGTAACCAACTCCGACCAGCGCCGCAGAATTGTTCGGCGAAAGCGTGACTGCTTTCTTGTATTCGTCCAAGGCTTGTGGCCAGGCCTGTTGATCTTCATACACCGCCGCCAGCGAAATATGAGCGGGGACAAAGTTGGGGTCCATTTCCAGCGTCCGCTGATCGAGCCGCATCGCGTCTTCGGTCCTACCCGCAGGCCGGTAACGTGACGCGAGCGTCGTATTAATCGCTAATGACAGAGGATCGATCTGCTGCGCCGCTTCAGCCTGCTCCACAGCTTCCGGAAAACGCAGCATCGCCGTCAGATAGTGGCTATACCACTGGTGCGCCGTCGCGTAATTCGGAGTCAGTTCGATAGCGCGACGAAACTCTTCCTCCGACTGCTTCCAGTTCCAATCGTAATAAAGAACTCCACCAACGCCAGCGCGGCGTGCCCCTCCGCGATGTTCGGATCCAGCTCGATGGCTTTCGAAGCGTTAGCGCGCGCTTTGGAATTAGCCACGTCCGCCGGTAACACATCCGAGCCCAACAACGAATACGCATCCGCCAAACCTGCATAGGCGGCCGCGAACGACGGATCTTTAGAGATCGCTTGTCCAAAATACTCAACGCTCTTATTCAATCCATCGGGCGTTCGCTTGTTCCAGAAATACCGGCCCTTCAGGTACGCCTCGTAAGCCTCGGGATCCACTGGCGTTGGATTCGCCACGCGCAAACCGTCCGCTGGCGAGCCAACCGAGCCCCTTATCTGCTCGGCAATCTCACGCGCTGCTTCCGTCTGCAACGATAAAACATCCTTCATCTCGCGGTCGTAGCTTTGCGTCCACAAATGGCGGTCCGTGGCGCAGTCAATCAGTTGCGCGCGAATCCGCACGCGATCTCCCACACGCTGCACCGACCCTTCCACCAATGCGTCCACGCCTAACTCTTTGCCGATTTGCGGCGCCGTCTTGTTGCCGTCCTTGTAATGCATCGCCGAAGTCCGCGAAATCACGCGCAAGTCCGCGAATTGGGCCAGATCGGTGGTCAATTCGTCCGTCATTCCGTCCGCGAAATAATTCTGGCTGGGATCGGCGGAAAGATTTTGCAGCGGCAGAACGGCCACCGAGCGCCGCGATTTCTTCGCGGTTGCTGAAACGCCGGCGGCGCTGTTTGACGGCCGAAAAATTCCAGCCAATCGGTCACGCGTTCTGGCCACGTTGAATGCTATGAGCGCTCCCGCAATCGCCACCGCGGCCAAGGCAAGGCCCAGGAACCACGCAAACGAGTGCCGGGGGGACGACACTTGATCGGTGGTTCCTGGGATGCTGCTTACGGGGGAGGGACCCTGGAGAGTATGCGCAGCCAAATCGGCCACTCTTTCGTCGCTGGCACTGCTGATGACCGGCGCGATAAAACGGTAGCCCACGCGCGGCAGCGTCTCGATGAACCGCGGTTCCGTCGCCGAGTCGTTCAGCGCTTGTCGCAGCCTCTTGATCGAAGTATTCAGGCTGTGCTCGAAATCAACGAATGTGTCCGCGGGCCAAAGTTTTTCCTGCATTTGCTCGCGGCTCACCACTTCGCCCGCGGGCTCCAGCAGCATCAGCAACATCTGAAACGGCTGGCCTTGCAATTTTATTTTTGTTCCGTGCTTGCGAAGCTGGCGGGCGCGAACATCCACTTCAAAATCGGCGAACCGGTAGATTTGAGTTGGTTTCGCCATGTCTCCAGCCGGACCGTGCGAAACCGCGATTCTAGCATCGCCCCATGGGGGAAACCATACGCGAGGCCAGACACCCGGCCACTGACTGGTGCTGGGCCAGTCAGTCGGCCGGTCGGGAAAGAACCTCACTTCCCAGGTGTCTGCCAGGAACATTTGTTCACGCGGTACAGCCCGAATCTTCAATCACGTAAACTGAGTGGCCTTCACGCTCGTTTTCCACCAGCAAAATCACTTCGGTTTCCGGATTCTGCTGCTCCATATCAAAGTCCTGCAGCGAGCGATAGAAATCCAGGCTCAGGCATCGCCCGCCGAGCCACAGTTCTCGTAAGAAATGCCGCTCGTTGCGCCGGTGGAAAATCAATTTCGATCTCGATCGTTCCGCGCCGCGGCTTGATGAAATGCCCACCGCGAGTTTGTATACTTTTCCATCTCCGCCGCGCACCGCTAGCACGCAAACTCCCGGAGTCGGGCTGCGCAATGCTTCAAATCGGTAAGTGCCGGCGGCCAGGCTATAGGTGCCCACGACCAAGTCGAAGGGTACCTCGATTACGATTCCCATGGCTGCCGTAGAATTTTTAATCGAGTCAGACTTCGATGCCCACGGAGCCGTTAGATTGAGACCTACAAAGCCTTGCATCTTTTTTCTCCTTTACCGTGCCCGATGGCTGCTATCGCGCCATCGATTGTTCTGGGAGCCGGGCTGATCCGCGAACGATCGCACTTTGGCTCACTAATACCGAAATGGCAATGCACGCGGGGTGAAATGATTGTGTATGGAAGGTGAACTACTAAGTTATTGAGGATAGGTATTTTAGGGTGGTTTTAGGGAAAAAGCAGTCTAAGCGATTCTGCGCCTTGCCTTTATTACTTGCGAAGAAAAAATTCGGCGACGTTACAATTTCTGCAAGCAGTGCCGATTATCGAGGAAGCAGTCGCACGCCGCTCCCTCCAAACCAGGTGAGTTCCTTTGGAGTGCGGCGCCTGCCCGCAGCAGGCGGGGCTGACTCCCGCTTTGGTCTCCATCCCAAGCTTTCCGCTCCGCGCAGCAGACCGCGTCCAAGACCTGGGATGCGCTTCTTTTTTTTGCTTCCGATTACTTTCTCCCTATCGACACTGTACCTAAACTGTACCCCAATCAACTTGACGATCTTTCCACTCGGACGTATGGTCTAGCGCAATATTCGTAGTGAAGCTGAAAATTATCGACCACCCGCTCGCCGATAGCACCGTGACAGTTTCACACGGTTAACTTACCCCGCCAGGTTAACTCGCGAATTTGCACCATGTTTTTGACTCACGGCACACGTGTGCCTGTTTCAAGTCCGTTTCCTGGGGAGGGTCCAAATGAAAAGTGTAAGGCTTCTGGTTTCTGTCTCGGTTTGCATGATTTCGTTATCGACCGCCGCCGTTTACGTTCAAGCTCAAAGAGGCGATCGCAATCAACAAGGTCCTGGTGGCGCCGGCGGAGGGCAGGGAACCAGCGCGCAAGATCCCGGCGTCCGCGCCGCCGGCAGCACTACGGGCCAGCCTCTCACCACTCTGTCGTCGGAACAACTTCAGTTTTTTCAGGACGGTATGGCTCGCTTCGGTCAGACCGATTCGGTCGGCGGTGGCGCTCCCAATGAACCTGGCGTTGGGTTAGGGCCGGGCTTCAACTCCAATAGCTGCGCAAGCTGCCATGCTCAACCCACGGTCGGGGGAACCAGCCCGAGCCAGAGTCAGTATCCGTTCATCGGCCAGAATCCCCAAATGTTGGCCGCTACCGATTACGGCGGCACCAACTCCATTCCTTATTTCATTACCGCTGATGGTCCGGTACGCGAGGCGCGCTTTCCTTTTGTTGTGGGTTCTCGCGGCCTTACAAACACGCCCGACGGCGGCGTTCACAACGTCTTCACTATCGCGGGCCGCCAGGACGCGGAAGGTTGCACCATGGCGCAGCCGAACTTCGAACAAATGCAACAGCTCGACAACATCATCTTCCGGATTCCCACGCCCGTTTTTGGCGCGGGCCTGATCGAAGCTATTCCGGACTCCACCATTCTTTCCAACCTGAGCGCGAACGCCAAGCTCAAGGAGGCTCTCGGCATTTCAGGCCAACCCAACACGAGCGGCAACGATGGAACCATCACCCGCTTTGGCTGGAAAGCGCAGAATAAGTCGCTCGAGATTTTTGCCGGCGAGGCTTACAACGTGGAAATGGGCGTCACGAACGAACTCTTTCCCAACGAACGCAATAACGCGCCGGCTGCGTGCCTTTACAATGCCACGCCCGAAGATTCCACTAACTACAATTATTCGGGCTACGCTATCCTGAGCGACGTTGTGGAATTCGCGAACTTCATGCGCTTTCTCGCGCCCCCTCCACAATCGTCGCAAGGAATTCCCGGAAATCCGCCGCCGCAATCCATTCAAAACGGCCAGGCTCAATTCGGCAACGTTCACTGCGATATGTGCCACACCCCGTCCCTGCAGACCGGTACCTCCATTTTCACTCCCGGCCTCAGCAATCAGACCGCGCAGTTATTCTCAGATCTGTTGTTGCACCACATGGGATCGAGCCTAGCCGACAACATTTCTCAAGGCGCGGCTGCGGGCGATCAATTCCGTACCGCTCCCTTGTGGGGTCTAGGCCAGAGGGTTTTCTTCCTGCACGATGGCCGCGCCACTCCCGCCAATGGCGGTCTGCTCCGCGCCATTCAGGACCATCAAGGCCATGGTTCGGAAGCTAATCAGGTAATCAGTCTGTTCAATCAGCTCTCGCCGCAGAATCAGCAAGATCTGTTGAACTACTTGCGTTCGCTGTAATTCCTGGCGTGCCCGGCATGCAAGCACGACGTTGTGTTTGCATGCCGGTACGATTCCGATGTGAGGACTAGCGTCTTGAAGCTGTAACGCTATTCATTACTGTTGTGGTGGGCCTGGCGCAGCAGCCCCGCCGATCTGCGTGCCGATCACCTCGCCCGAGATTATGATTTCCACCCGGCGATTCTGTTGGCGTCCCTCGTTCGTATCGTTGCTCGCCACCGGATCAGCTTTCCCAAATCCCGTCGCGCTAGTCGATGCAGGATCCACGCCTTGCTGCACCAGATAGTCGCGAACGGCTCCGGCGCGTTTTTCCGAAAGTGTCTGATTCACTTCGTCGCTGCCGATGCTGTCGGTATAACCTTCCACCGAAAGCTTCAAACCCGGGTGACCGATCACGATGCCGGAAAGTTTTGCCAGCGCTTCGCGCGCGTTGGGCCGTAGATCGTATTTCCCAAACGCGAAGAGCACGTCCGCCATATTCACTTTCAGCCCGCGAGGCGTGTCCGTCGTCGGCAGAATCCGATTGAACTGCTCCAGCAACTGTGCGCGGAGCTGTTGTTTCTCCCGTTCCGATTGCGCCGCCGCGTCCTGCGCTTGTTGCGCTTTCAAGCGTTCCTGCTCCGCCTGTTGTTGAGCCGCCAGTCGCGCGGCATCCGCTCGCGCACTAGCAGCCTCAGACTGCGCCGCATCGCGCTCCGCCTGCAGCCGTTGCATTTCCGCCTGCTGACGCGCCGCCGCTTCCTGCGCTTGGCTGGCTGACGCAGCGTCAGCCTGCGCTTTCGCTTCAGCCTCTCGCCGCGCCGCATCCGCGCGTTCCTGGGCGGTGCGCTCCTCATCCTGCCGTTCCAGCGCGATGTGCCGCGCGTCCGCCGCGTTCTGCACCGCGTCGCGCGACGCCTGAACGATCAGTTTATTGTTCCCATTTTTCGCCATCATGTTCTGTGCATTTGACAAAGAAGCCTGCGCCTTGTTCAACGCGTCCGGCGCATACTTTTGCGCACCGGCGTTTATCGCGATCTGTACCGCGTTTTGCGCCTCGAATAGCTCCAAAGGAACTTTCGAATCGGACCTCGACATCGCCGAACTTCCGCCCGATACCTGGTAGCTATACGCGCCCTTGTCCAGCAATTGATAAGTAGCCGGCGCCTGCTCGATCGTCCCCACCGTCTCCGGCAGCACCACGTTTTGCAGCACCACCACATTGCTCGGCTGCGACACCGCGAAGTACGGCTCAGCCGTTACAATCAACCCAAACGTTTGTAGCGAAGTCGTCACATCGATCTTGGTCTTGTCTCCGCTCAACAAAATTTCGCCCAGGTTATTCGACTTGCCCTCCGGAGTTATCGCCCACAGCACGTACGTCAGATATTCCGGCCCAAACTTCTGCGCCGGCTCCAGTTTGCTGAACTCCGCATTGATCTGTATGCGTCCAACTTTCCCCGTCACCTTCGCACGCCCCTTTGCGAAGGGAAGCAGCGGCGATCCCTGAAATCCGATGGTCGTGGACCCGCTGCGATGCTGATAATTTATCGTCACGATCGTCGCTGGAACCATCGTCACGTGATAACTAGGCTGCTGTTGCTGCGAGTAGCCCTGCGCCAGTGTCGAAATGCCAAACGTAACCGCCAGGCCTGCCATCACCAATAACAAAATCGCCCCTCGTCTCATCGATCTCCTCAGCCTTCGTCAAGTATCTTTCTTACTATCCTGCCAATCAAGCATCCGGATTTCTGTGCCAAATTGAACAGTTTTCCCGGAAATCTAAATTTGGATATCTCCAAAGCGTAAGTTTCAAAGGCCTCTTGACGCTCCAAAATTCATAGGAAGGTTGTTAAGTACGGCAAGCCGCGAAGTTAGCCGAGCGCCTGTTCAGCCTGTGCCACCGTTTCGTACGAATCGAACAGAGGCGCAATCCCAGTAATATGCAGCACATTCTGCACTCGGTGATTCATTCCCACCAGCGCGAGTTTGCGCCCGGACTTGTGGCACGAAACAAACGCGCGCACCAGCGCCCCAATCGCCACCGAATCGATCGTAGGCACTCCGGTCAGGTCCAGGATCAGACGTGGCGCCGCAACTCCAATCACCGCTTCTGTAAACGCGGGAGACGAAGTTGACGTCAGGGCGCCCCGAAGCGCAAGCACCTGCAGCCCGTCGCGCGTCCCCGGCTGCGTCACTACCCGAAATGGCTCCACTTCCATCGCCGTGCATTCTATTACCGTTCCAACGCGCGACGCCAACATTTTCGCTTTTGTCAGTATTCAGTCGCTTCGATTTTTCATCCACTGGGCGTTTATTCCGGCAACCCCGACCCGTAGTCAACAACCTCTCCGCCCTCTTCAGGCCGCGCCGCTTTTTCCCTCGAACCATGTTAGAATAGGGGTGCGCTCCGTAAATGTGAAGGGGACAAATTCACTTACGGGTCGTGCCTTGCCCTGCCTCACTTGATTTGATATGGTCCGGTCTTTCGCCGCCGTCTTTAGGCTCTTGCTGTTCGTCCGTCCGGCCGGGTGACCCAAATCTTTGCAGCAGTCGAGAGTAATGCTTCAGGAGAAAACGTATGAAGAATCTTTTTGTGGGCAATATGAGCTTTCAAACGACTGCTGCGGATTTGCGTGCTCTCTTCGAACCGTTCGGGCAGCTTGCGCGGGTTCATGTGGCGACCGATCGCGAGACGGGCAAAGCGCGCGGCTTTGGCTTCGTCGAAATGGTCAATGACGCCGAAGCGGCCAAGGCCATCGCCGCGCTTGACGGAAAGGATCTCGGCGGGCGCAATTTAAAAGTGAACGAAGCGCGGCCCAAGTCTGAATCCGGCGGCGGTCCTCGCGGACCACGCAGCGGCCCCGGAGGAAACTCGGGCAGCGGCAATCGGGGCGGTGGTAATCGCGGCAGCGGCGGCAATCGAGGCGGCAGCGGTGGGGGCGGTCGCGAAAGATTCTCGAATGAGGATTATCGCGAAGTCGCGCGCCAGCCTCGCGAACCTCGCTGGTAATTTTTTTCGGAATTACTTTTGTCGGCGGTGACGTTTCCCGCCTTAATTCCAACCCAAGGAGATAGCCATGACCACCACATTCAAAAAGCGCCAAAAAGAAATGAAGCGCATGGACAAAGCGCGCGCGAAAGCTGAACGCCGCGCCCAGAAAAAACTGGAACCTCGCGAGGACGGATCCTCCGTGGATATATTCGACACTCGCATCGAGGATTTGCAGCCGCTGGCCCTCGACGACTCGAATCTCCCGGCGGACAGCGAGTAAATAGCCCCAACGTCCGGTTAACATTGGACTTGCGTTCACTTCATTGAACTGAGCAGTATGAATCTTAGAACCCGGCCCCGTCTTCCGCACGCGCCGGGTTTTTATTGTTAGGCTAAATGTTTTCCGCTCCGCTCAATTCCGGCCCCCACGTGACGCTCCCGTTGCCCACCACGGCAATCTGCAACTCCCTCCGCATCCCCGGGTTAGAATGAGTGGTATACTTATAATTCACCGCCTCCGCGTTGGCTTTTGGGCGCGATTCATTTTTCGGCGCAATCCAAAGGAGTTCGAGCATGGCCATTCAATTTCAGGAATTATATAGTTGGATTCGGCGCCGAAAAATTTTCGCCACTTTGCTGATCATCGCCACCCTCGGCATTGGCATCGTGATCGGCACGGTAATTTCAGGCCGCGCCATGGCCACGCACGATCAAACCGGATCCAGCGGCGCTTCGCTGCTCGTTATTCCTGACCCGGTCACGCTCTCCAATGGCTTCGCCACAATTTCCAAAAAGATCGGGCCTTCGGTTGTAAATATTTCCACCACGCAGGTAATCGAGAAACCCAAAGGCGCCAAACGTCCGCACGCGCAAGGTGATTTTCAGGATTTCTTTGACCGCTTCTTCGATTCGCCCGACCGCGGCCAAGACGCTGAACGCAGCCTCGGCTCCGGAGTTATCGTTGACAAAAAAGGCTTCATCCTTACCAACGATCACGTCGTTGACCAGGCCACAAAAATTCAAGTCACCATTGATGGCGACCCCACTCATTACAACGCCCACGTTATCGGCATCGACAAAGACACCGACCTCGCCGTAATCAAAATTGAAGCCGACCATGAATTCGCCACCGCCAAGCTCGGTAATTCCGATGGCGTACAGGTTGGCGATTGGGTGCTTGCCTTCGGCAGCCCCTTCGGACTGAATTCCACCGTGACCGCCGGAATTATCAGCGCCAAAGATCGTTCCAACGTTGGCCATCAATTCCAGCGCTTCATCCAGACCGACGCCGCCATCAATCCCGGTAACTCCGGCGGCCCGCTCGTGAATATGGCCGGTGAAGTGATCGGTATTAACACCGCCATCTACACGGAAAGCCGGTCGTTTGAAGGCGTTGGTTTCGCCATGCCTTCTAATGCGGTCATCAACGTCTACAACCAGCTCATCACCAGCGGCAAAGTTACGCGTGGTTCCATTGGCATCACCTTCCAGGACGAGCGCAGCAATAATCCCGTGCTCTTGAAGGAACTCGGCGCGCCCTACGGAATCGTGGTCGAGGCGGTCGAACCCGGCAGCCCCGCCGACAAGGCCGGATTGCAGCCCGGTGACGTAATTACCAACGTTAACGGCACGCCCGTGCACACCGGCTCCGACCTCGTTAATCCCATCGCTCAAACCACCATCGGCCAGTCGGTCCAGATCGACTACGTTCGCGGGAAACAAGCCAAGAGCGTTTCCCTCGTCGTTGCGGATCGCTCGAAAATTTTCCCGCAGTCTGCGCAAGCCGGAGTTGACGACCAGCCCGAGCAGGAAGAAACGCCCGGAGAGTTCGGCCTGCACGTCGAAGAACTCACTCCCGACCTGGCTCACAAGCTAGGGATGGGCAAGCTCACCGGCGTGGTCGTAACCGAAGTCGATCCCGCAAGCTTCGCCGAAGACATCGACTTCTCTCGCGGCGACGTAATCACCGAAATCAATCACGTCCCGATCAACAATTTGGCCGACTACCGCCGCGAAATGGCCCAACTCAAGCCGGGCCAGGACGTTTTGTTCAAAGTCGCCCAACGCGGCAATAACGACCGCGTCCTGACAGTTTTCCTGGCCGGAGCCGTCCCCTCAGCCCAGTAAGATTTTCGCGGGGAGGGAACTGCGCAACGTTGCGCTCGTCCGGGCTAGCCGGTGAACATCGTCGGCCGCTTGCCGCAAAAACTGTGCGTCGCGCATTTGGAGTGCGGCGGCTTGCCCCCGCTTTGTACGTTCTGTTCATTGTCTGATAAGCGCTCAGTCCCCGCGCCATAGCTTGTTCAGATCGTTGATTGCGCGATAATAGGGCAGGGAGTTACACATCGATGAGGCGAACCGTAAAATTCCTGGCTCTCTCAGCAACTCTATTGACGGCGAGCCTTCCCGTCTTCGCCCAATCAAGCTCCGCTAACGGCTCGACTTCCTCTTCCTCGCATTCGACCGCTACCGCCAAGAAGAAAACAGTCTCGAAGAAACACCGTTCAAAACGCGAGCCGACGCAAAAAGCCCCCACGCCCGCGCGCATCACAGAGATTCAAACCGCCCTGGAAAGCCGCGGCTACTACCAAGGCGGTCCCAACGGGAAGTGGGATTCCAACACCGTCACCGCCATGCAGAAATTTCAGTCCGAAAACGGCTTGGAATCTTCCGGCAAGATCAACGCGCTAAGCCTGCAAAAACTAGGCCTCGGTTCAAGCATCGCAGGCGTCTCCGCGCCCAAGGCCGTTCAGCCTCAGCCCAGCAAGCCCGCAACATCGTCTCCGTCGCCGGCGGCCGCGTCTGCATCGGCTCAATCCGCCAGCGCCGTCAACACCAACGCTGGTTCGCCGTCATCGCTGGCCTCAAGTTCCGCGTCACCGGCCGGCGACGCCAAGCCCCAGCGGCACTAATCACAAAAATTATTCTCCGCAGTTCAAGGTCTCACAATTCAGCAGATCGCAATCGATCCGATAAGGTAGCCGTTCCGCGAGCCGAACGATTCGCCTTAGGTTTAAGTGTAGCGCCGGGGCCTTCAGCCCGGCATCTTGCTTTTCCTCTCTTTTGTAATTTCGCGTTGTGGTTTTGTTTTGTGATTTGACGTTGCACTGTAGTCTGTTTTGTGATTTTGCTTTGCTTAGCCCAGTTCCAACCTGTCGAACCCTAGCGGCCCTTCATCTGTTCTGGCACGCTACGCCGAGTCGTTGAATATTTCATCGCGCAGTTGATTAAATCAACGCTAAACTGCCGGTTCATCCTGTGTATACGCGCTGGCGAAACCCTGCATCTATCCGTTTTAGGATGGAGATGCCGAATTTTAGATTCGCTGGCCGACTTGGCACGCAAGGTGCATAGTATTCTGCGTCGCCAAGCACCGGGGCCGACCAAACGAAAACTGGAGGAAACAGACCACGGCAAAGAAAGCGCTGAAGAAGGCAAAAAAGCTCGAAGCCACCAAGCCGTTGACCGTGATGATTAATCGCTAATATTTAAGTCCGGCTACAAATTTTCGTCAATGAAATGGGAGGAGCCTCCGCTCCTCCCATTTTTTTTTTGCGGCGGTGCTTCTGAAAACAATCTAGCGGCGCAGAAGGCCATCTGCAGAATAAGCGTTGTATTCGCGTGCGGCAATCAGCGCAGCATAGATCGCGCAATACAAAAGCTGGATCGCGACGATGTTCCAGTCCGAGCGCAGCGCGGTCCCGAAGATCAGCGCGGCCATTGTAGCGGAGCCGACGCATCGTCCCCCGATAAACCTGGTAGAACGCCAAATACAGAAACGGCGCCGGGCTTCCGCTTAAGCTGGTCATTTTGCTGTCGCGCGCCACGCCCACCACCGTGAACCACTCGTGCGTCAAGTCCGAGTTCACTCGTTTGCCCAATGCTTCCTGCGCCGGCCAGTATCGATTCGCGAATGCTTCGCTGACGATCGTCGCGCGCTGCGAATTCCTGTTGTCCTGCGGCGTGAAGTCGCGTCCCTTCGCCAGTGGAATCTCCATAGTCTGAAAAAATTTCGGCGTGACGATGGCCATGGACGTCTCCATCGATTCATTCGGGTGCGAAACGTACCCTTCCGGCCGCACGCTCGTAGATCCCGGAGACAATCCGGGCAAGCGGTCCGTCAACGACACCGCCTGCATTCCCGGCAGCGCTTCCAGTTTCGCAACCAACTCGCGATCGAATTCCGTCCCTTTCGCTTCCGAATATCCCGCGGTAAACAAATCGTACGACGCGATCAGCACATTCTTCGGATTGAATCCCAGATTAATTTTCTGCGCCCTCAAAAAGCTGCGAATGAACAATCCCGTGCACACCAGCAGCACCAGTGACAGCGAAATTTGCGCCACCACCAAAACGCTCGCCAGGCGCGCCTTGCGTAGTCCGCCCGACGCGCTTCCGCTCTCCTCTTTCAACACCGTCACCGGCGCCACTCCCGAAGCTCGCAGCGCTGGCAAAATTCCAAAGATCACGCCGGTGAGCACAGAGATCACCACGGTCGCCAGCAGCACGGTACGGTCCGCGCGCACCACCAGCGAGATCGGAAAATCCATCGCCGGCACAAATTTCATCAACGTTCCCGCAGTCCACAGCGTGATCAGCATCGCGACCACGCCCCCCGCCAGCGATAGCATCAAGCTTTCCACAAGCAGTTGCCGCACCAGCCGCCACCGGCTCGCGCCCAACGACATTCGTATCGCGATTTCGCGCCGCCGCCCCACCGAGCGCACCAGCATCAGATTCGCCACGTTCGCGCACGCCAGCAACAGCACCAAGCCCGCGATGGCCATCAGCGTCGGCAAAAGTATCGAGAAGAAAATATTGAAGCTGAACGGATTGCGTCACAGCGGATACACCGTCACTCTGTCGTGCCCTTTGTGCTCCTCGGGATAATTCCTGGCCTCCTGTTTCAACTTCACCGTCATTTCCTTCTTGCGCCTGCCGCGCGGAGACGCCCGGCTTCAGCCGCCCGTACGCGAACAACCATAAGTTGCCGTGGTCGTGAAGCGCGTCGCCGCCCGGCATCACTTGCGCTTGCATCATGACCGGAACCCATATCTCCATGCGCAGCCCGGTAATGCTTCCCTGAAACGCCGGCGGCGTTACCCCCACAATCGTGTACGAGTGCTGGTTGAGTTCGATTTGCTGTCCCACCGCGTTCGGGTTCGCGCCGAAATGCGTTTGCCACAGACGGTAGCTGATCACCGCCACCGGCGCGCCTCCCGGCTTTTCGTCTTCCGCCGGCAGAAAACCGCGCCCCAGCACTGGCCGCACGCCCAGCACATCGAAATAATTCGCCGACGCGACCATCCCCCACACGCGCTCCGGCTTGCCTTTGCCCGTCAGGCTCATGGGAGTGAACATGCACGCCGTGATGCCCGAAAAACTCTGCTGCCCGTCGCGCATCGCTTGAATATCGGGATAGGAAAATCCCAGGTAGTCGTCTTTCCCGCCCTGCACCAGCGACAGAATTTCGTTCGGCTTGGCAAGTCCGGGAGCTGGGTTTAGCAGCGCAGAATTGATCCAACTGAAGATGGTGGTGTTCGCTCCGATGCCCAGCGCAAGCGTCAGGATGGCGATGGCCGCAAATCCGGGCGCCCGGCCGATCATCCGCAGGCTGTATCGAACGTCTTGCCAGAATGAAGTCATCCGCGCGCCTCCAAAGCATGTTGGAAAGAGGCCATCCGCGCCTCCAGGAACATGTTAGCTTCACTTACAGCATCTCCCGCGCCCAACGCGTTTCTTTCCACGCGGTTGCCACCACACAAGTTAGCCCCCGCGCTGTTCGTCGAGCCCTTCGCCAATGTCCGCTCCTGGGACGCGCCACGAACAAGACCGAACATCCGCGTTAGTCTCGCCAGTTCATTCATCTGCGCAATGTTTTCGAGTTTGAATTTCCACGTCTGCGTCTGCCCGCCGTAGCGGGCTGAATTTCTGGCGCAAGCAGTTGGTTCAAAGTTTCCGATTAGAATTCTCACCCGTGGCCGGCGTTATTTCCGCGAGAAGTCACTTCGGCGGTTTTTGCTCGCGGCCTTGACCTTTAGGCGGATTAGGGGTGTGGGCCGGATCATTGTCCGCCGACCATTCCGATGTTTCGATAAGGAGCACGTTTTTTCATTTTTCCACCTACGGTGTTGAGCCGACTAGGGAGCTTTTTTGAAGTGCCCCTTTCAACGGAGGCGGACAAACGAGGGAGGTTCATTTCTTTAGTGACGCTGGCGAGAGTTGCGTCGCTCGGATGTTTGTTGTGGCTGTTCCTGACCATGTGCTTACCTTACCCTCACTCCTGAACGAATTCCGTTCAATACAGCACACTAATCGAGGCTGTCAGTTGACCACCATGGCGGCGATTCCCGTTTCGAGCAGGTGGCCGAATTGTGTAGCGCCCACTGGCCGGCCCAAAAGGTAGCCTTGGCCTTCCTGACAGTGTTGAGATTGGAGATAGGCAATCTGTTCCGGGGTTTCTATCCCTTCGGCAATGACAATGTGCCGAAGATTTCTTCCCATCGCAATGATCGCGGCAATGATTGTTGAGTCGTCCAAATTGGAGGTGATCTTCTTGATGAAGGACTGGTCGATCTTGAGAACGTCGATGGGAAATTGGCGCAAGTAGCTGAGACTGGAATAGCCGGTGCCGAAGTCGTCTACTGCAAGATGAATTCCCATCGTTTTGAGCTCTTCCAGCAAGACCGCGGTGGATTCGGCGTTTTCCATAAGAACACGTTCGGTGAGCTCGAGCACCAGGTAGTGTGGCCGCAAGCCGGTATCGGAGAGTACGGTACGGACGTTTTCGACAAAAGATTTCTCGCGAAACTCAACGGCGGAAACATTGACGGCCATGCGCAGATGGCGCAATCCCGCATCCTGCCAGGCACGCGCCTGCCGGCAGGCTTCCCGCATCACCCAACGGCCGATGGGGACTATTAAGCCGCAATCTTCGGCGATGGGCACGAAGTCTGCGGGCGGGATGAAGCCTTGTACAGGGTGATTCCAACGAATCAACGCTTCCACGCCGGTGATGTCTCCGGTGTCGAGGTTTACCTTGGGCTGATAATGCAGCAAGAACTCATTGTTCTTGAGTGCCCGCCGCAGCTCGCTTTCTATCGACTGCCGCTGCACGGCCTTCAGGTTCATTTCTGCTTCGAAAAACTGAAAATTTCCCCGGCCGCGCTCTTTGGCGTGGTACATGGCGGTATCCGCATTCTTAATGAGGGTTTCAGCATCTTCTCCGTCTTTGGGGTACAAGCTGATGCCGATACTTGCCCCGATGTGCAGGGTGCGTGTGCCGATAAAGTGCGGCGCGTTCAGCGCAAGAATTATCTTTGCGGCGCAGGTGGCGGCATCTTGCGCATGGGCGATCTCTGGAAGCAGGATAGCGAATTCATCTCCGCCCTGGCGGCTCACTGTGTCGGAGGCGCGCCCGCAAGAGATCAGCCGTTTTGAAACTGACTGAAGAAGTTCGTCGCCGGCCGCATGGCCGAGGGAATCGTTAATATTTTTGAAATGGTCTAAATCGATAAAAAGCACAGCAATCGGGCGGTTCTGGCGAAGAGCTAAGGAGATTGACTGCGTGATCCTATCGTTGAGCAACAGGCGATTGGGAAGACCTGTGACTACATCGTGGTGCGCGGTGTGGGTCATTTGAAGCGCCGTGGCGCGCGCCGCGCTCACATCGTGGAATACGATTACCGCTCCGATTACATGGCCTTCGCGGTCGTGGATCGGCGCTGCGGAATCTTCAACTGCGGACTCAAATCCGTCGCGGCGGATTAGCACGCAGTTGGCGGTGAGTCCGACGGTCTTGTTTTGTTCGACCGCCATCTCCATGGGATCGTTGGCGGTTTGACCGGTGGTTCCGTCAATAATTCGAAACACCTCGGTGAGTGGCTTGCCGGTGGCTTCCGCACGCAGCCAACCCGTCATCTTTTCGGCAACGGTGTTCAGATACGTGATGTTGCCGGAAATGTCGGTGCACAGAACAGCGTCACCAATCGAGTTGAGCGTAACCATGGCGCGCTCTTTTTCTTCGTATAATGCATCCTCAACGACCTTGCGTTCCACCGCATTCCGGAGCGCGCGGGGGAGCGAATAACTGTCGAGGTGACCCGGAAGCAGATAATCTTGCGCTCCGCGCCCCACTGCATCTTTCGCCAATGATTCGGCCCCCGGCCCGCCGAGCACCAGGATCGGCACGTCCGGAGCGGCGGAAAAGACCTGGTCGAGGGTGGCCATGCCCCGGCTATCCGGCAGCGACAAATCAAGCAGGACCGCGGAAATCCGCTTCTGGCGCAGACGTTCAAGGCCTTCGGAAAGATCCCGGGCCCATTCGAACTCGAAGGATCCGTTAACTGTTCCGGCGAGCGCGACACGTATCTCGTCGGCAACGAACGATTCGTTTGCGATTAGCAATACAGTCAGACTGGCGCTGTTGTGAGTCATTGAGAGGTTCCTTCCAAGCGATTGTCGCCGACCCCTCGGCTTCAATCGCTCGCGCGAACTAGCTGGCGAGCATCCGCGGCTTGACGATATCCGGTCCTCGATCCTTCTTGATTCCAATCGGAGATTTGAGAATTTCTCTCCTAAGTACTGCCAGGCCGGAAATGGCGTCTTCGATAGCCTGCCACTCTTCTTCTTCGCCCGGACTCAGGCATAATTCTTCAACGCGCGACAAGATTACCCTTTCCGCGATTGCGACCCTTGCAGCGAGACTTGTTGCATTTGTTTCGAGTAAGGCTTCCACATAGCACTGCTGCCATTCCGATCCCCATTGCAAAGCCATGGCCCCCTCCTGCTTGCGTGAAGAAAGTTTAAAGGCACCGTTGCAAACTTTGTGTGCCGTTTTGAACACTTTGCTTTCGCTTGAGAATTCATATGTCCAATCAGTTAACCCTAATTGGCGGTATGTGCAGTTCTGAACACTTCCATTTCACTGGTTTGGATTAAGTTCGGCGTGCTTGTATTTTGCCTATTTGCGGGGGCTAGGCGCTGGGCCCGGCTCCCGTAAATCTGGCCGAGGCAGGCAATTGGGGCGTTTCTAGACACGGAAAATCGACATTGCCACCCCGCCGCGCTTGGGAAGGAATAAACGGGCCGCCATGCATCCGCCGGCAGCACATGGTCCGTAATCTTATGAAATTCCCGTCGAACCCTCTGGTTCCCATTCCTGTCGTGGGAGCGCGCCCGGCCCCGGTGTTCACCATGGAGGAAGGAATCGTAATGCGGGCCCTGGTCGCGGGAAAAACCGGCAAGGAGATATGCGCCAGTCTCCGGCTGACTACCAATTTATTCCACCGCCTGATGCGCGACCTGCGGGAAAAGACCGGCACGGACACGAACTTGTCGCTGACCATATGGGCGCAACGGCGTATGAAAAACTGCGACCAACGAGTGAATACACGCGACAGATACGAACGGCCTGTGACACTTCACCGAGTCGCTTGACGACAGCGATACCGCGCGACATGTCAGCGAGCCGTGCGCGAGCGTCTCGAATGCGGAGTAGCAATACTTAGGCAAGAAACCGTACTTACCGTAATTGTCGTACGTAGTTTGGCCCTTTACCATCTGTATATAAGTCCTGTAAGTAAAGTTGTGAATGTAAATGGGTGTACGCTACCGTACATACTTTCAGGCATAGTGGGGTCGCCGAGGGTTTGGGCCATGAATCAAGTCCGCAGGCAGACTGCTAAAAAATCGCATAGGAAAACTGCGTTTGACGCGCAAGCCTTTCTCAGCTCCGCAGGCGCATCCAATAAGATCGCGGAATTTCGCAATCGCGAAATTATCTTCCGCCAGGGCGAGCCATCTGAGCACATTTTCTACATCCAGAAAGGCGGCGTAAAACTCTCCGTGTTGAACAAACTGGGGCGCGAGGCCGTGATAGCGGTTCTGGTGGCGGGTCAGTTTTTTGGTGAAGGATGCCTGCTGGCGCTGCCCGTGCGTATGGCGACAGCCAGCGCCATCTCCCACTGCACTGTGCTGGCGATACAGAAAGACGAGATGATTCGCGCACTTCACAACGAACATGGCCTTTCCGACCGTTTTCTTTCGTACTTGCTGTCCCGAACGGTCCGCCTGGAAGAGGATTTGACGGATCAGCTCTTCAACTCCAGCGAAAAACGCCTGGCGCGTGCGCTCCTGTTGCTTGCTCGCTATGGCGAGGACGACCGGCCCCAGACTCTGATAGCCAAAGTATCGCAGGAAATGCTGGCAGAAATGATCGGTACCACCCGCTCTCGCGTCAATTTTTTCATGAATAAATTCAAGAAAATGGGATTCATTCACACCGATGACGGGCTCCATATCAACCCATCACTCCTAACCGTCGTCCTGCACGATTAAATCTTCGCGCCGGTTTCTCAGCGCAATGTCTCCGCGCCCGGTCTGCGCGCCGTCCACGAGTTTCGCCCGCGAAACGCTTTGAAGTTTGCATTCCCACCTTTTGCGCTGGTTCATCTGCGCAATGTTTTCGCGTTTGAATTTTTGTTTTTTCCCCGATTTTGTCGCGATTTCATTCGGTTAAAAGTTCGCGATTAGAACGAGCCGCGGGCGACAGAAGAACCTGTTGGCGTATACTCGTCTGCCTGAGCCATCGGATGTAGAGGCGCTGAAATAGAAAATGGAGCGATGCTGTGGAAATGGATATCACGTTAAGTAACTATAGATGTTTTTCAGACGAGCATCCGGTCAGAATCGAATTGCGAAAAGGTTTGACTGCTTTCGTCGGACCGAATAACTCGGGGAAATCAGCCCTGCTTAGGTTTTTCTATGAGTTTCGACAATTCTTTGATCTCGTCGCGACCGATGCAACTCTGCTCAATCTGGCCATAGGGCAATCTGTAAACGGCGGATTTCCTCCCGAAGTGCTCGATGTCGAAGAGGTTTTTCCCTTTACAAATGGTCGGGAAATTCGAATCCGAGTCGTACAGGAAGAATGCTCATCGAAAAAAAAACCGCCGACCGTCATTGTTGCGCGGAATTCGCGAAGCATGCAACTTGAATTCGACGGTATAGCCGCAGGTGCTCCGCGCCAGGTAGGTACCCGGCTCGAAGGCACATTTCTCATATCAGGCAGCGTTTGGATTAAGCTGTCAGATATACAAGGTATCTTCCTGACGCTTCACGAAGCACTTTACATCGGTGCCTTTCGAAACGCCCTGAATAAAGGCGGTGACGCGCAGAATTACTTCGACATGCCGGTCGGCCAGCATTTTATCTCAGAATGGGCGAACTCACAGGCTGGCAACGTGAAACAACTTAACAAGGCTGCCACACGAGTGGTAGGAGATATAAAAGAAATATTCGGTTTCGAGAACTTGGCAATAAATTCCTCCCCGAACAACCAAGGCATTAATTTCGTAATCAACGACCGGCCCCTAAAGGATCATGAAGTTGGATCAGGACTAACCCAAGTCCTGATGGTTCTCCACACGGTTGCGATTAAACAGCCTTCTTACATCTTGATCGATGAACCAGAACTTAATCTACACCCCTCGCTGCAAGTCAAGTTCTTGTTGGCGCTCGCATCATACGCGCGCTACGGAGTGTTATTCGGCACGCATAGTGTAGGCCTAGCTAAGACAGTTGCGGACAGAATATTTTCCGTTCAGCAGTTTAATGACGGACATAGTGAAATCCGGAGGTATGAAGAGACGCGCAATCTGGCTGAACTATTAGGCGAAATGAGTTTTTCTGCCTACAGAGAAATGGGATTTGAGAAGATTTTGCTTGTGGAAGGGAGGACCGACGTGAGGGTAGTTCAGCAGTTCCTGCGCCTACGGAAAAAAGACAATAAAATCGTGCCGGTTGCTCTGGGTGGCAAATCCATGATCTGTGCTGACTCTCATCACGAATTGGCGGAGCTGAAACGCCTTTGTGATTACACATATGCTTTGATAGACAGCGAACGTAAGAGTGAAGGAGAGGAAATCGAAACGCCACGCAAAGCTTTCGTCGAAACCTGCACAAGATTAGGGATAGTCTGCAAGGTATTGGATCGACGAGCGACAGAGAATTATCTTCCCGCGCGCGCGATTAAGGAAGCATTTCCGAACCATCCGTACAAGGAACTAGGACCTTACGAGAAGCTAGGCGATGTACAACCGTCTTGGGGAAAAACGGAGAACTGGCGTGTAGCTTCCGAAATAACGAAAGACGAGCTCCTGAATACGGACTTGGGCAAATTCTTGCAAGAAATCTGAACAATGTCGACCAATCGCTGGCCACCGAACTACGACCGGATGTTCTCCTCCTGAAGCTGCGGGTTTCCAAATCGCGCCGGCGGAATGCTCAAAAACGAGCGCCTCATTCCTTTTCATCTTGCGTCGCACCTTTGACGAGAGGTTTCAAGGATCGCAATATCATCGCCGTTTGGTCGAAAGCGTAAGGATCTTTCGCGTAGCCTGTGGCCCAAGGGGAGAAATTGCCAAAGAATAGGCCAATAATGCACAGGAGCCATGCCAGCCAGTGGTTGCGATGATTCAAAAGCATCAAAAGGACTATCGTCCAGGACGATGTGTTCACTATGGAGAGAAAATACTGGGAAGGAGCCGCCCATGGGGTCGCGAAATACTTGTCGAGAATCTGATACCACCAATACCAATCAGAGTCGACCATTTGTTTGGGCCTGAAGAATTCTTCTACGAATTTCAGCTGGTCCTCTCGTTGTTTTGAATCCTGGAGCGCATTTGCTTCTTTTATCTTCTGCTCGTGGAACTCCTTAAAGTAAGGTTCATCTGTTGTGGGCGCCAAGCCGCGTCCGAGAAATATGCGGGCCGCTTTCCTCCAGAGGCTGTCTGTCCACGGCTTTGGAGGATTCGGGAAGAGTGTCGAACCCCAGAGATGCCCAAACACGTAGCCCACGAAATAACTCGTATAGCCCACGAGGAGGTTAAGCAGAAGACCAGCGGCGTAGGCAATGAAGATTGCGGCAACAAGTCGCGATCGATAGCCCAAATATGGGTTCGAAAGAATTTTGCTGGCGAGAGTCGGATTTAAAACCACCGTGCCGACCGCCAATATTCCTCCTGGGATAATTGGCGCGATCATCTCCAGAACATTGGAGTATGTAACCCTAGAGAAATCTAATTTTACGTCTGGCACATAGCCTCCCGGGTCGATTGTGTGCCTTTGCGCATCTTTCAGGCAAGGCGAACGTCAAAGCACTCATGGTGCTAGTGTGAGCGATCACATTGGAAGATAAAATCTCACAGCACACAGGTCCTTCCAAACCGCGCCTCTTCGCGCTAGCGCAATTCTGGCTCTGCATTTACATCGGGCCGCTTGACACTACATTGGAAAGAGCCGAAGTAGTTGATATGCCGAAGAAGAATCTCTCCAAAGAGCCCGCGCCGAAAATGCTGACCGATCTTGCAATAAAGCATCTTTCGCAGTATCACCCACCGAACAGGACGCGAGCATCCGAGCTTTTCGTCAAAAGGCTGCCAGCATGAAAAAGCCCTCAGCCGAATAAAAGTCCACAGCACACAGGTCCTTCCAAACTTTCCGCCTTCGTGCTAGCGTAATTCTGGCGCTATGACGATGGAGCACAGAATACGGGAGAGCAAGACCATTCCGGCAAGTAGCCGCTCCATTTCCGACCTCAACTCCCCGGTCCAGAGAGCCGCTTTCAAGCCAGAAAACTCATCGGTTTCAGCCCAATTTTGCGAGCGGACGCGCCCATTTCTACTCGACGGTGCATTACCGGCAGAATTCCTCGTAACCAACTCAAAACAAAGGGTCGGAAAATTTCTACCCGACACCAGAACACACATTAGCATTTTCGGGATTTGGCCAATTTCCGCCCCATTTTGTAAGCGCACACGCCCCTTTCTAACCGAAAGTGCACCGCAAGTAGAATTCGGCGTAACTCGCTCAAAACAAAGGACCGGAGAATTTCTAACCGAGGCCAGAACACACATTAAGAATTTCGAAACTTCGCTAATATCCGCAGACAATCTCGCACTCACATCATCGAATCTAAACAGAGCAAAATTATCGGAGGGAATCGCATGGCTACGGCAGTAGCGCCAAAAATTTTCAAGAACTACATCAATGGGGAGTGGCTGGAGACGCGCGGAGGAAAAGCGATCGAGAATCGCAACCCGGCGAACACGAACGATCTGGTGGGGATTTTTCCCGCGTCCACAGCGGAAGACGTGACGGCGGCGATTGACGCGGCCAGCGGCGCGTTTGAAAAATGGCGGCTGACTCCGGCGCCCAAGCGCGGCGAGATTCTTTATCGCGCGGCAGAAATCCTGACCGAGCGCAAAGAAGATTTTGCGAAGGACATGACGCGCGAAATGGGCAAAGTGTTGGAAGAAACGCGCGGCGACGTGCAGGAAGCCATCGACATGACCTACTTGATGGCGGGAGAAGGGCGGCGGCAGTTTGGGCAGACCACTCCTTCGGAGCTGCCGAACAAATTTGCGATGTCGGTGCGCACGCCGGTGGGCGTGAACGGATTTATCACTCCGTGGAATTTTCCGATGGCCATTCCGTCGTGGAAAATTATGCCTGCGCTGATTTGCGGGAACACGGTGGTGATCAAGCCGGCGGAAGACACTCCGCTATCGACGTACAACCTGGTGCACACCATGGCGGAAGCGGGGCTGCCGCCGGGCGTGTTGAACATCGTGGCGGGGAAAGGCACGGTGGTGGGCACGGCGATTCTGGCGAGCCCGGGGACGCAACTGATCAGCTTTACAGGGTCCACGGAAGTGGGGCGGATTATCAGCGAGGCGTGCGCGCCCACGTTTAAGAAATGCCATTTGGAAATGGGCGGGAAAAACATCATCATCGTGATGGACGACGCGAATCTGGACCTGGCAGTGGACGGCGCGATATGGGGCGGGTTTGGAACGAGCGGGCAGCGTTGTACGGCAGCGAGCCGCGTGGCGGTGCACAAGAAAGTTTACGGCGAGTTTGTGGCGAAATTTACAGAGCGTGCGAAATCGCTGCGAGTTGGCGATGGGCTGGATCCGGCGACGGACATGGGGCCGTGCGTCAACGAACAGCAACTGCAGACGGTGATGAGCTACGTCGAGATTGGGAAGAATGAAGGAGCGAAGCTGGCGGCGGGCGGAAAGCGGATTGAGGATGGAGAGTTGCTGCGAGGATGGTTCCACCAGCCGACTGTGTTTACGGATTGCGACCCCAAGATGCGTATTTGCCAGGAAGAAATTTTCGGGCCGGTGGTCAGCGTGATTCCGTTTGAGACGTTTGACGATGCGCTGGAGATTGCGAACGGCGTACAATATGGGTTATCGGCTGCGATTTACACGCGCAACGTGAATAACGCGTTCCGCGCGCAACGCGACCTGCAAACCGGGATTGTTTACGTCAACGCGCCGACGATTGGGGCGGAGACGCATCTGCCGTTTGGCGGAATTAAGAATACCGGCAACGGGCATCGCGAGTCGGGAGAGGCGGCGCTGGATTTTTACAGCGAGTGGAAGACGATCTACATCGACTACAGCGACCGCCTGCAGCGTGCGCAAATCGACAACGCCGAGTAACGGTGCCCGGAGAAAAACGGACCCCCCCCCGACCCTTTGCTGAGAAGCGCAAAGGATCGGGCACCCGCGGAGCTGGGTGTACTATCAGTTGGCGACGAGCGATATTATTTTTACGCGGAGAAAATGATCATGGCTGAGCCGACGAAGGAAGAGTTGCTGGCGCGGATTGCGGAGTTGGAAAAGCGGGCGGGCGGGTCGAAGCGCAGCGGGACGCTCGAGTTTCGCGTGGGAGAAAAGGGCGGTGTGAGCGTCTATGGGCTGGGGAGGTTTCCGGTTACGTTGTATTACGAGCAGTGGATAAGGTTGTTGGACGCGACGGATGGGCTGCGCGCGTTTTTGGAAGAGAACAAGCATCGATTGAAATTGAAGACGAAAGAGTAGGGCGCGTTCTCCGCTTTAGACCTGGTCCTTCGGATGCGTTAAAACAAAAGCAAAAGCCCAAGCGACAGCGAAAGGCGGGCTGAGGTGGTAGCCGGGTAAACAGCAGGTCCCTCAGGTCAATCGGCAAACCGCGCCGATTTCGGGATGACAACTTAGGAGCAGAAACAAAAGCAGAAGCCAAAGCAGAAGCAGAAGCCAAAGCCAAAGCCAAAGCCAAAGCAGAAGCAGAAGC
>Ga0182015_10000205_pt1 | contig 85656 bp, 71 predicted proteins | sample 712P3MmetaG_FD_120478 | JGI IMG/M metagenome (GOLD analysis project Ga0182015, IMG submission 120478) | Permafrost microbial communities from Stordalen Mire, Sweden - 712P3M metaG | ecosystem: Environmental > Terrestrial > Soil > Wetlands > Permafrost | place: Sweden: Stordalen | collected...
GTCGGGAAAGTGCTTCTCCACCTGCAGCACTCGCCGCAGCTTCTTTGGAGCTGCATCGACGCCTCGGAACTGCCGTGGAAGTAGGCTCAAATGCATATCCATTGTTTAGTGAAAGATCAATAAGAGTGGCCTTCGTGGATATGGCTGGCGGAACAGACTCGGATCATATTCCTGCCCGACACCCAAATCAACTGAATGTCGGCGGCCTAATTGTGAAAGTGGCGGCGTGGCGTACGACGATCGTGCTTGTTTTCCTTGGACCATGCACACGACAATTCATCGCGTGAAACCCGCTATTACCTCGGCAATAAACATTGAAACAAGCAAACCGGACCTAAGCAGCGCCTCTCGAGAAAACAGATCGAGCCTTCAACGTTGACCGGGCAAGAACCGCTTCATGAAACATCCGGGCTACGACGCGACGAGCCTCGGGGTCTTGAGCGAGGACAGGATGTAGAGCGCGACGCCGACGCAGATGGCCGAGTCGGCGAGGTTGAACGTGGGGTAGGCGTACCTTCCGAAGTGGAAGTCGAGGAAGTCGACGACGTGCCCGCGCGCGATCCGGTCGACGAGGTTCCCCGCTATCCCGCCGCACAGGAGCCCGAAGCAGACCTGCGCGTGCGTGACGCCGAGGCCGAGCGCGCGCCGCCCGAGGAAGATCGCCAGGAGCGTGGCGCCGGCGAGCACGGCGAGGAAGATGCTCTTCCCGGAGAAGATGCTCCATGCGGCCCCCGTGTTTCCGACGTGCACGATGTAGAAGAACCCGCGGACGACCGTGATCGCGCCCTCGCCGTAGGTGTTGAACGGCAGGTGTGCGCGGATCCATGCCTTGGACACCTGGTCGACCGCCAGGACGGCCGCGGAGATGACGATGAGCCACCTGTACTTGAGGAGGCGCCAGGCGAGCGAAACGCCGGGATCCAGGGACCGGCTCATTCCTCGCCGCCGCCGTCGTCGTCCATGATCTTGCCCCCCTCCTCGCCCTCGCCCAGGAGGCCCGCCTGGGCCCGCGAGTGGTGGCGGTTGCGCTCGATCTGCTTCTGGGCCTCCGCGGAGTGGCGGGTGAAGGGGGCGGCGAGCAGGCGCTCCTTCGAGATCGGCTTCGCGGTGATCTCGCAGATGCCGTACGTGCCGTCGTGGATGCGCTTGATCGCGGCGTCGATCTCGGAGAGCGCCTCCTGCTCGTTCGACACCAGGCTCAGCGCGAAGTCGCGGTCGAACGTGTCGGTGCCCGCGTCGGCCATGTGCTGCCCGTAGGCGGAGAGGTCCCCGGCGTCGTCCTTCACGGACCGCTTGAGCGTCTCCTCGGAGTGGCGCTCGATGCCCTCGGTGAGGTGCTTGCGCAGGTCGAGCAGCAGCTTGTGGAAGCGCTTGAACTTCTCCGGGACGTTGCGCGCCTCGATCGCCTCGACGGCGCGGGCCTTCTTCGGGTTGAAGCCGAGTATCTCGGCGAGCGACGCGGCCTTGATGTGGTTCGGCTTCGGCGGCCTCTCGAGCTGCACGGCGAGCTGCGCTGCCGCGGGCTTTGCCGCGGCCTTGGTGGACTTCAAGGTGGATTCGGCCTTGGCCGATACGGTCTTCGCGATGGCGCGCACCTCGTCGAGGCTGAGCGCGATGGGCTTCGACGCGGCTTTCCGTGCAAGGATGCTGTCGCGCAGCGCGGATTTCTTGGATGGCTTTTCCATGGTCGGACGTTTTCCAGGGACGGGAGGCGCGGGCGGGGCGGCCTTGGGGGAGGGCGCCTTCCGCGTGTCGGTCCTGGATGGTTTCGTTTTGGACGGGTTGGTTTTTTTTGTCTTGGCCATGGGGAGTCTTGGGATTTCGGACGGAAAGATTGGGTCAGGGCCTCAGGGCCTCGGCGCAGCGGGGGCACACCTCGGCGAGCGGGTGGTGCACGAGGGAGGGCACCCAGCGCCAGCACCGGGGACAGCGGAGCAGCCCGAGCTCGGAACACGGCCGCACGCTGACGTGCAGCAAGGCGGCGCCCATGGCAGGGCCCCGAAGCGGGAGATCATCATTGGGTTCGGGCGCCGCCTCAAGCGTCACGTCGGAAACTATGAATAGCTCCGCGAGGGAATCGCGATGCCGTTCGAGTATCTCACGCAAGGGATCGGTATCGGGCACCTGGATTGCGATCGTGGCATCCAGCGACTTCCCGATGCGGCCCGCCGCGCGCAGCGGCTCGATCGCCTCGGTGACGCGCGCGCGCGCCTTGAGCAGGGACGCCATGTCGGACTCGACCCGCGGGACCGACCACCACGGGGGCGTGGCCGGCCAGTCCCCGAGGTGCACCGAGCCGGGCCCGAACTCCGTTCCTGTTCCCGCGAACGACCATGCCTCGTCCGTCGTGAACGGGATCACCGGAGCGAGTATCGTGGCGAGCATCCCGAAGATGTGATGGATCGCGGTCTGGGACGAGCGGCGAAGGGGATGCGACGTGCCGAGCGTGTAAAGGCGGTCCTTGAGGATGTCGTGGTAGGTCGCGGAGAGCGTGACCGCGCAAAACTGGTTGCAGAGCTGGTAAACGCGATGGAATTCGTAGGCGTCGTAGGCCTCGCCGCAGGCCCGGGCGAGGTCCGCCGCCTGGTGGAGCGCCCAACGGTCGAGGGCGTCCATCCGCTCGGGCGCCACGCCGTCGCGGGCCGCCTCGAAGTCGAACAGGTTGCCCAGCTGGAAGCGGAAGGTGTTCCGGACAAGCCGGTAGGTTTCACCCACGTGGGAGAGGATCTCCTTGGAGACCGGGATGTCGTCCCGGAAGTCCTGGGAGGCGATCCAGAGGCGGATGACGTCGGCGCCGTAGTCGGCGATGTAGGCGTCGCTTGTCTGGGGCTTCTGGTAGGCGGAGCTCTTTGAGATCTTCTTCTGCTCCTCGTCCACGATGAACCCGTGGGTGAGGACGGCCCTGTACGGCGCCGCGCCATACGCGACGACCGATGTCCAGAGCGACGACTGGAACCAGCCGCGGTGCTGGTCGCTCCCCTCGAGATAGAGGTCCGCGGGCCAGCGGGTGCCCCCTTGCCCCCGCTTCAGCACCGCGGCGTGGCTCGAGCCGGAGTCGATCCAGACATCGAGCGTGTCCCGCCCCCGGGTCAGGGTGGAGGGCTCGGGCCAGTCCCCGGGAAGCGTGACGCCCTCAAGGATCTCCGCGGGCGAGTCGTCGTACCAGAGGTTCGTCCCGCGCCTTTCGACCTTGTCGGCCACGGCGCGGATCACGCCGGCGTCGAGCAGCGGGCGCTTGTTCGCGTCGTAGAATGCGGGAATCGGGACGCCCCAGGACCGCTGGCGGCTGATGCACCAGTCGGGACGCGACTCGACCGCGCCCCGTATGCGGGCCTCCCCCCACGCGGGGATCCAGCCTCCCGACGCGGCGATCTTGGAGATCTCCCCCAGCGCCGTCTCTCGCGAGCCGGCCTTGTCGAGCGCCACGAACCACTGGTCCACGGCCCTGAAGATGATCGGGGTCTTGGAGCGCCAGCAGTGGGGGTAGCTGTGCGTGTACTTGTGCTTGGCGAGAAGGGTCCCGGTCGAGTCGAGCTTCCTCAAGACCGCGATGTTCGCAGGCGAGGTCCTGCGCCTCTCGAGGTCCTCGACGCTCTCGAGCGTCGTCACGCCGACGAGGTCCGCAGGAATGCGCCCGTCGTCGAGGTAGGCCCCGTTGTCGCCCACGGGGCAGTAGATCTCGAGGCCGTACGCGAGGCCCGTCAGGTAGTCCTCGGTCCCGTGACCCGGCGCGGTGTGGACGCATCCCGTGCCGCTTTCCGTCGTCACATAGTCCGCCAGGACGACCGGGGAGGCGCGATCGATGAACGGATGGCGGGCGGCGAGATGCTCGAGGGACTTTCCGGGAAGCGTCTTCACGACGGCGGGGGGCGTCCCGAATCCGGCCGCCTTCGAGACCTCCCCGAGAAGGGCGAGCGCCACGATGATCCGCTCCGCGCCCGTGTCGGCGACGGCGTACTCGACGCCCGGGTTGAGCGCGATTGCCAGGTTTCCGGGGAGCGTCCAGGGGGTGGTCGTCCAGATCACGATGCTGAGCGGCTTGTCGGTCGGCAGGCCGAAGCGGGCCGCTTCCTCGGGCGGCACCCTGAACCGCACCCAGACCGAAGGGGACGAGTGCTCCTTGTACTCCACCTCGGCCTCGGCGAGCGCCGTCTCGAAGGGAATCGACCAGTACACCGGCTTCTTGCTGCGGTACACCAGCCCCTTGTCCACGAACGCGGCGAAGACGCGCAGGATGTCGGCCTCGAAGGCCGGGTCCTTGGTCTTGTACTCGTTGGCCCAGTCGGCGACCACGCCGAGGCGCTTGAACTGGTCCCTCTGCTTGGCGATCCACGTCTCGGAAAAGGCGTCGCAGAGCCGCCGGAGCTCGGACGTCGACACCTGCCTGTTGGCCTCGCGCAGCTCGCGGGCGACCTTCTGCTCGATCGGGAGCCCGTGGCAGTCCCAGCCGGGGACATAGGGCGTCCGGAATCCCCGCAGCGCCTTGTAGCGGACGGTCACGTCCTTGAGCGTCTTGTTGAGCGCGGTGCCGATGTGGACGTCCCCGTTCGTGAAGGGTGGGCCGTCATGGAGGACGAACGGGCGCTCCGCCGCGCGGCGGCGCTGCATCGCCTCATAGAGGCCGGTCCTCTCCCAGTGCGCGATCCGGGCGGGCTCGCGCTGCGCGAGCCCCGCACGCATGGGAAAATTTGTCCTGGGCAGCTGCAATGTGTCTTTGAGGTCTTGCGCCAATCGGAAAAAAGGGTCCGAGAGGGTAAATCGGCGCCCCGGCGAGTCAAGACACTCGCTTGGCCAGCGAGACGCCGGACAAGATGCAGTCGGGCAGGGAGATGCCGTCGCGGACGTTTCCGCCGATGAGGAGGCCCGGATGGCGCGCCTCGCACTCCGCCATCGCCTCGAGATGGCGCCCGTATCCCAGGTTGTATTGCGGGATCGCGCGGGGCCATTCGGTGTGCCGGACGAAGGCCGGCCTTCCGTGGGCGCCGAGGAGGAACCGCAGGTCCGAGCAGACCCGCTCGACCAGCTCGTCGCGAGGGAGGCCCGCGATCCCGGGCTGCAGCGCCCCGCCCGCAAGAACGGTGAGCGCGACATGGTCCGCGGGCGCGCGGCCGGGAAACAGGCTCGACGTAAAGACGATCCCGAGGATCGAACGCTTCTCGGCGGCGGGCACCAGCGCCCCGAATCCGTCGAGCGGGTGCTGGACCTGGTCGCGCCGGAAGCCGACAAAGACGGACGCCACGGGCGGATGCTCGATCGCGCCGAGACCCGACAGCGGGCATGACCCTCCCGGCCCGATCTCGAGGCGCGCAAGGCTCAGCGCCGGCAGCGCCGAGACCACGCAGTCGAACTCCCCCTCGCGTCCGCCGCCGGGATCGCCCCAGCACACGCGCCATCGCGCCCCGGAGCCGGGTCCGATCGAGCGCACGTCGGCGTTGAGGACGACGGCTCCCGCCGCAAGCTTCGCCGCGAGCGCGGCCGGCAGGGCCTGCAGGCCACGCCGGAAGGAGACGATGGCGGACCGGAACCCCCCGGGGCCCCTGCGCCGGCGGGCGTCGGCGGCCGCGGCGCGCACAAGCGAGCCCGACGTCCTTTCCGCCTCCCATGCCCAGGGGAACGCATGCCGAGCGGACAGGCGCTCGGGGTCCCCCGCGTAGATCCCGCTCACGAAGGGCTGGACGGCGCGCTCGACGACGTCGCTCCCGAAATGGTCCCTCATCAAATCCCCAAGGCTTATGTCCTCCGTGCGGGCCCGGGGTCCGCGGGCGATCTCGCGGAGGATCCTCCACTTCGCCCGCCGCGGGAGGAACGAGGTCGACAGGAGCTCGCGCGGCGACAAGGGAAGCGGCGCCAGGAGGCCGCCCCAGGCGATGTAGCGCTTCCCCGCCGCAGGGGAGGACTCGATCCGCTCGCCGCCGAGCCCGAGCTCCTCCATCACGGCGCCGATCGCGGGCCGGGACTCCCGAAATGAGTTGGGGCCGCCCTCGACCAGCCACCCGTCGACCAGGTCCGTGCGGACCGCCCCCCCGAGCCGCGGTCCCGCCTCCAGGAGCCGGACCGAGTGCCCGGCCCCCGTGAGCTTCCATGCCGCGGTGAGTCCTGTAACGCCGCCGCCGAGGACTGCGACGTTCATGGTTCTCTCACCCCCAGGAGGTGACCGCGCCGACCATGGCCTCGACGCACTCGATCTTGGCCTGCGGGAGGATCCCGTGGCCCAGGTTGAAGATGTGGCCCGCCGTCCCCCGGAGGGATTCGAGCAGGCGGACGGTCTCCCGCCGCGCGATCTCGGGCGTCGTATTGAGGATCACCGGGTCCAGGTTGCCCTGGACGGCGATGTTTTCGGGCAGGCTCCGGCGCACGGCGGTGAGCTCGTTCGACGCGTCGATGCTAAGGACCCGCGCCCCGGTGAACGCCTGGTCGAGCAGGTGGGACCCGGTGCCCTTGCCGAAGATGATGATGGGAAAGCCCTGGGGCATCGCCGCGACAATCGCCCGTATCCAGCGCAGCGACGCGGCCTCATAGTCGGGCCCGGCCACGGCGCCGCCCCAGGAGTCGAAGATCTGGATCGCATCGGCACCCGCGCGGATCTGCATCTGGAAGTAGGCGATCAGCGAAGCGGTCAGCTTGCCGAGCAGGAGGTCGAATGCGCCGCGGTCCTCATAGAAAAGGGCCTTCACCCGCGCGAAATCCTCGGAGCTGCCCCCCTCCACCATGTAGGTCGCGAGCGTCCACGGCGAGCCGCCGAACCCGAGAAGGGCCCTTGTCCCCCCGAGCTCCTTCTTGAGAAGGCCGAGCGCCTCGGCGACGTAGTAGAGCCGGTCGGGCACCGCGCTCTCCGGCGCGAGCGCGTCGATCATCGCCCGGTTCTCGAGCCTGCGTTCCATCGCGATCCCCCCCTCGTCCCGGAACGTGTAGCCGAGCCCGAGCGCCTCGGGGATGACCAGGATATCCGAGAAGAGGATCGCCGCGTCGAAGGCGAATCTGCGCACCGGCTGAAGCGAGGCCTCCACGGCCAGGTCCGGGGTGCGGATCATCTTCAGGAATCCGTGCTTGGCCTTCAGGTCCCTGTATTCCGGCAGGTAGCGCCCCGCCTGCCGCATGACCCACACGGGCGGCCGGCCGAGCGGCTTGCACGCGCAGGCGTCCAGGAATCGCTCGCGGGAGTTCAAACGGAATCCCCCAGCCAGTCCCTCGGCTTCAGGAACACGTCGAGAAGCGCCGCCTCGGGCGACCCGGGCCTCGGGTCGGCGCCATAGTCCCACCGCACCAGCGGGGGGAGGCTCATCAGGATCGACTCGGTCCGGCCGCCGCTCTGGATGCCGAAAAGGGTTCCCCGGTCCTGCAGGAGATTGAATTCCACGTAGCGGCCCCGGCGGCGGAGCTGGTGCTCCCGCTCCCGCTCGCCGTAGGGCTTGGCCTTCCTGCGCGCCACGATGGGGCGGTAGGCGCCGATGAATGCGTTTCCCACGCTCCGGGTGAGCGCGAAGCTCGACTCAAACCCGAGCTCGTCGAAGTCGTCGAAGAAAAGGCCGCCGATGCCCCGGGGCTCTCCGCGGTGCTTGAGGAAGAAATAGTCGTCGCACGCCTTCTTGAACCGCCCGTGGAGACGGGGCCCGAACGGCGCGACCGCGTCGCGGGCCGACCGGTGCCAGGCGACCGCGTCCTCCTCGAAGCCGTAGAACGGGGTCAGGTCCCATCCGCCGCCGAACCACCACGCCTGCGGCGCGCCCTCGGCGCCGGCGGAGAAAAACCGGACATTGGCGTGGCTGGTCGGGACGTAGGGGTTCCTGGGATGAATCACCAGCGAGACGCCGAGCGCGCTCCAGGGCTTCCCGGCGATGTCCGGCCGGCGGGCCGAGGCCGAAGGCGGCAGGGCGGACCCCACGACATGGGAGAACGCGACGCCCGCCTTCTCGAAGGCGGAGCCTCCGGAAAGGACCCGGGTGCGGCCGCCCCCGCCCTCGGCGCGTTCCCAGGTGTCCCCCTCGAACCGCCCCGCGCCGTCCTCGGACTCGAGGGCCGTGCAGATCGACTCCTGCAGCCCGAGAAGGAACGCCCTCACCGCGTTGGAATCGGGCTGCATGTCACTTTCCGCCTGCGCCGGGATAGTGGACGACGGGGCCGGCGCCCTGCGCCGCCGTCTCCGCCGGCGGGGCGGGGACGGGCCTTGTGGGCTCGGGGAGGCCGTTCTGGACGGGCTCGAACGCCTTTCCCCCCAGCGGGAGCGCCGCGAACGCCTGCGAGATGAGCTCCTGGACATTCAGGTCGCGCGTGCGCTGGTCGGGACTGTCCATCATGACCACGATGATCCTGCGCCCGTCGCGCAGCGCCGTCGCCGAGAGGCAGAATCCCGCGCCGCTCGTGAAGCCGGTCTTGAGGCCGTCAACGCCCGCGATCTTCCCCAGAAGGTGGTTGTGGTTGGTCATCATCACCGGCTGCAGCCTCTCGCCGAGGCCGAAGGCCCGCGTCTTGACCGACGTGTACTTGAGTATGTTCGTGTGGAGAAGCAGGTATCGGCAGAGCACGGCGAAGTCGCGGGGGGTCGTGAGGTCGCCGTCCGCGATCCGGCGGTCGGGGGGCGGGAAGCCGTTCGGCGTGCGGAAGGTGCTGTGGAACATGCCCAGCTCGCGGGCCTTCGCGTTCATCAGCGCGACGAACGCCCCAACGGTGCCTCCCGCCTTGTGCGCGAGCGCGTAGGCCGCGTCGTTCGCCGACTGTATCATCATCGCGTAGATGAGCTCCTCGACCGTGAAGACCTCGCCCCGCCTGAGCCACACCGCCGTGCTGTCCTTCATCATGCCGACTTTCGCGTCCTCGGAGGTGACCGTGACCGGCGTGTCCATCTCGATCGAGCGCCTCGCCAGCTCATCCCAGAGCACCGCGAAGGTCATGAGCTTGGTCATGCTCGCCGGGGGTGTCACCGAGTCCGCGTTCTCCTCGAACAGGACGGTGCCGGTCTCCGCGTCCGTCGCGATCGCCCCCTTGTAGAACGGCTCGGTGCGCGCGGACGCGGCGGGCGCCAGCGCGATGCCGGCGGCAGCCGCGAACCAGCCCGCATGAACCAGGTGCTTCAGTGCCATGACAGGAGGCAAGCGGGGCACGCGGCCAAGGCAATACGGGGTTTCGGCGCGTCCGTCGCGCTCACGCCGTGGCCGCCTGTTCCGGCGGCAGTACCCGGAGCTTGAGCTCCGGGTTCTTCTCCACGAAGTAGCGCAGCGTCCAGTCGTTGGGGAAAAGCGCCACGGGCTGGTCGAGCTTGTCGGAGCCGAGGCTGACGCCGCTCGCCACGACGAGCCCGGACGGGTTCCTCAGGGCGGGGTGGGGCTCGATCCAGCGCAGGAGACTCCAGGGCGCGTGCTCGAGGCGCGACTCGGCGCCGTACTCGCTCTTCAGCCGGTACTGCACGACCTCGAACTGGAGCGGGCCGACCGCCGCGAGAAGGGTCGCGCCGGGCGGGGACGACCGGGCGACGAGCGACTGGACGACGCCCTCCTGGAGGAGCTGGTCCAGGCCCGCCCTGTATTTCTTGGAGTCCGACGGGTTCGGGTTTGAGATGAATGCGAACACCTCCGGGGGAAACCGGGGGATCTCGTCGAACAGGATCGACCGGTCCTCGGTCAGCGTGTCGCCTATCCCGAAGGTGTCATGGCCCACGAGGCCGATGACGTCGCCGGGCCACGCCTCGTCGACCGTTTCGCGGTCCTGGCCGAAGAGCTTGTGCGAGGAGGACAGGCGCACGGTCCTGCCGGTCTGCGCGTGCAGGACGGGCATGTCGCGATGGAACTTTCCCGAGCAGACGCGCAAGAACGCGATCCGGTCGCGGTGCCTGGGATCCATGTTGGCCTGGATCTTGAAGATGAAGCCCGAGAACTTGTCGCCGGCAAGGGGCACCTCCCGCGAGCCGCCGCCGGCGACGCTGCGCCGGGGCTGCGGCGGTACCGAGTCCGCGAGAAAGCCGTCGAGGAGGAGCTCGACGCCGAAGTTGTTGACCGCGCTTCCGAAATAGACCGGCGTCTGCCTGCCGGCCCGGACCGCCGCGAGGTCGAAGGGGTGGCCCGCGCCGTCGAGCATGGCGAGCTGCTCGCCCACCTCGGCGAACGTGGGATCGTCCAGCTTTGCGCGCACCGCCGGATCGTCGAGCGAGGCGACCCGCACCGGTGCGCGGTACGCTCCGCCCGGCACGCGCTCGAAGAGATGGACCTGCCTCGAGCGCCGATCGAAGACGCCCCGGAACGACGGGCCGTTTCCGAGCGGCCAGACGACCGGCGACGCCTGGATGCCCAGCACCTCCTCGAGCTCGTCCAGGAGGGCGATCGGGTTGCGCGTGGGCCGGTCGAACTTGTTCATGAACGTGAAGATCGGGATGCCGCGGCGCCGGCAGACCTCGAACAGCTTGCGGGTCTGGGCCTCGACGCCCTTGGCGGCGTCGATGACCATGAGAACGGCATCGACGGCGGTCAGGACGCGGTACGTGTCCTCGGAGAAGTCCTTGTGGCCGGGGGTGTCGAGCAGGTTCACGGCGAAGCCGCTATAGTCGAACTGGAGCACCGTCGAGCTGACCGAGATCCCGCGCTGCTTCTCGAGCTCCATCCAGTCCGAAGTCGTCGCGCGCTGGTTCTTCCTGTCCTTCACCGCCCCGGCCAGGTGGATCGCGTTGCCGTAGAGAAGGAACTTCTCGGTGAGCGTGGTCTTGCCCGCGTCGGGATGAGAGATGATCGCGAAGGTGCGCCGGCGCGCTATTTCAGCGGAAAGGTCCATCGTAAACGGTCACTACAAACCCGCGCGCACCGCCTTGGAAGCCTTTTCGTGGAGGCTCGGCCGCCCGCACTTTTGGCTTCTCCGCGGGACGCCGCCGGAGATGATCCATGAATGTCGGTCCCCTCGTTCAAGCTCAAGCCCAACGCCAACGCGCGGGTACTTTCCGGCCACCCCTGGGTGTTCGCGAACGAGGTCGAGGCGCCGCTGCCGCCGGAGTGCGACGGCGAGGTCGTGGAATGCCGCGACAGGGCCGGCAGGCTGCTCGGGACGGGGATCTGCAACGGCCGCTCGCAGATTGTCTGGCGAAGGCTCGCCAGGGAGCATGTGGCGCTCGACGAGGCCTATCTGGGGGGCGCCCTCGAGCGGGCGATCGGGCGAAGGGCGCCCGGCCCGTTCCGGCGGCTCGCCTGGTCGGAGTCCGATGACCTTCCGGGGATCGTCGCCGACCAGTACGGGGATACCGTGGTCGTCCAGATCCAGACCCTCGCGATGGAGAAAAGGTCCGCCCTGATCGGGGACCTGCTCGACCGGCTGCTCCACCCGGCCGAGGTCATCTTCAGGAACGACGCCCAGATCCGCCGGCTGGAGGGGCTCCCGATCGAGACCCACACCCGTTCAGGCAAGCCGTGGGAGGCGCGGTGGACGGCCATCGACGGGATCGAGACTTGGCTCGACCTCATGGGCGGCCAGAAGACGGGATTCTACCTGGACCAGCGGGCGCAGCATTCCGCCGTCGCGAAATACTGCGCGGGCAAGAGGGTGCTCGACGCCTTCTGCAACCAGGGCTCGTTCGCCCTTCACGCAGGCAGGGAGGGCGCCGCCCGGGTGCTCGGGCTCGACAGCGCCCCCGAGGCCGTCGACGCGGCGCGCCGCGGGGCCGAACGAAACGGCATCGGGGCGGAGTTCGAGGCGGTTAATGTCTTCGACTGGCTCAACGATCCCGCGAACAAGGCCGGCCCGGCCTGGGACGTGATCATCCTGGACCCGCCGCCGTTCGCCAAGTCGAAGTCCGCGCTCGAGGGGGCGCTGAGGGGGTACAAGGAGATCAACCTTCGGGCGATGCAACGGCTGTCCGCCGGAGGCGTCCTGGCGACCTACACCTGCTCCCACCACATGCAGGATGCCGACCTGCGGTCCGTGCTGTCTTCGGCCGCCGCCGACGCGAGGAGGCGTCCTCGCGTGCTGGAGTTCTGCCACCAGCCCCCCGACCATCCGGTCCTGCTTTCGATGCCAGAAAGCGAATACCTGCGCGGGTACATTGTCAGAGTAGAGTAAACCGGCCCCCGGGCCTCTTCGAAGGCTTGCAACGCGGGCCGTGCATTCCGAAGCTTCGTCCCATGCCCCGGCCCGTCAATGCGCTGATCATCGACGACGAATACCATGTCCGCGTGGTCTTCCGCGTCCTTCTGAAACAGCTCGGCATCGAGACGGTCTGGGAGGCCGGCGACGGCTCGACCGCGCTTGAGCAGGCTGCCGAGCACCTTCCCCAGGTTGTCCTTCTCGACATCAATCTTCCGCAGATGGGCGGGCTTGAGGTGCTTGCGAGGCTGAAGGCCGCCCATCCCTCGATGCCCGTCATCATCGTCTCGTCCCAGAGCACGATGAAGACCGTCATACAGGCCCGCGAGCGCGGCGCCGAGGCCTATGTGCTCAAGCACGCGCCGCAGGCCGAGGTGCTGCAGATGATCTCCGACGCCTTCGACAACATCGCGGCCCAGACGGATGCCGCCGCCGCCGAGGAGGCGGGGGACGGGAAGCCCGCCGCGCCGGCCTGAGCGGCGCGCCGGCGCCTCAGAGCTTTCCGCCGTAGATCGCGGAGGCCCCGAGCTCCTCCTCGATCCGGAGCAGCTGGTTATACTTGGCGACACGGTCGGTGCGGCAAAGCGAGCCCGTCTTGATCTGCCCGGCATTGGTGGCGACGGCGATGTCCGCGATCGTGACGTCCTCGGTCTCGCCCGACCTGTGGGAGATGACGGCGGTGTAGCCCGCCTCCCTCGCCATCTCGACCGCGTCGAGCGTCTCGGTGAGCGTCCCGATCTGGTTCACCTTTATCAGGATCGAGTTGGCGACGCCGGTGTCGATCCCCCTCCTGAGGAAATCGGTGTTCGTGACGAATATGTCGTCGCCGACGAGCTGCACCTTGTCGCCGATCGCGTCGGTGAGTTTCTTCCAGGTGTCCCAGTCGTTCTCGGCGCAGCCGTCCTCGATCGAGATGATCGGGTACTTCCCGACAAGCTCCGTGTAGTAGGCCACCATCTTGTCCCCGCTCAGGGCGCGGCCGCCCGACTTCTTGAACACGTAGCTCTTCTTCTCGGCGACGTAGAACTCGGACGAGGCGGGATCGAGGGCGAGAGCGATGTCCTTGCCAAGCTTGTAGCCGGCCTGCTTGACCGCCAGGGCGATCGCGTCGAGCGCCGCCTCGTTCGACTCGAGCTTCGGCGCAAACCCTCCCTCGTCACCGACGGCCGTCGAGAGCCCCTTTTCCCTGAGCACCTTCTTCAGCGCGTGGAACACCTCGCAGCCCATCCGGAGCCCCTCGGCGAAGGTGTCCGCGCCGATCGGCATGATCATGAATTCCTGGAAGTCGATGGGGGCGTCGGAGTGGGCGCCGCCGTTCATCACGTTCATCATCGGCACCGGCAGGACCTTGGCGTTCGGGCCGCCGATGTACTTGTAAAGCGGCTGGTTCAGCGCGGCCGCCGCCGCCTTGGCGATCGCCAGAGAAACGCCGAGGATCGCGTTCGCCCCGAGCCGCGACTTCGTCTTCGTGCCGTCGAGGGCGATCATCGCCCTGTCGGCCCCCACCTGGTCCACGGCGTCAAGGCCCACGAGGGCCCGCGCGATCTCGGCCTTCACGTTCGCCACGGCGTTCTGGACGCCCTTGCCCGAGTAGCGCTTCTTGTCACCGTCCCGCAGCTCTATGGCCTCGTGCTCGCCCGTGGACGCGCCGGAAGGGACGGCCGCTCGGCCAAAGGCGCCGCAGGCGAGTCTCACGTCGACCTCAACGGTCGGATTGCCGCGGGAGTCGATGATCTCGCGGGCGGTGATCGAGGCGATGGAGGTGTTCATGGATGGGGGACGGGAACAAAACGGCCGTTCGGAGGCAAGACAAGCCTCCGGGAAAAGCCCAGAGGCGGACCCGCCGGGCCCGTCAAAAGGGGGCGCGCGTCCCGGCAATCCTGCGCAGGAGGCGCGACACCGGGCCCTTCGACCTTGGCCGGACGGCCTCCGGGACCTGGGAGATGAAGCCCCTCTGGGCGGCGAGCGAAATCACCGAGATGCCGTCGTAGTTGCGCGCCGACAGGCGCTCGATGGTCAGGAGCGACACGGGCAGCTGGTCCAGGTGCCCCTCGTATGCCGCGGCATGGAGCGGCGTGTCCCCGTTGTCGTTGCGGGTCATCATGAGCCTACCCGTGAGCTGGCTGGGGGGGATCTTTCCCAGCTGGCCCGTCTCCGCGGCGGCGTGGGCCGCGGTGAAGCCGGTCTTGCTCGGTATCGAGAGGTTCTCGAAGACCAGCAGCTCGGGAGGTATCTGCTCCAGGTGGCCGGAGATCGCCGCCGCGTGGAACACCGTGTCGCCGCCGGAGGTCTGCTCGCGAAGCGCGTCGCTTGTGAGAAGCGCCGCAGGCACCTGGTCCAGGTGGCCGTTGAACGCCGCGACGTGGAGCACCGTCTCCCCGCTGACGTTGCGGCGGCCCAGGTTTGCGGCGGTAAGGTAGCCTTGGGGGATGCGGTCGATCGTGCCATGCTCCGCGGCCTCGTGGAGGACCGTGTTCCCCATGTTGTTCCCGTCGAGGAGAATGGAAGGTCCCAGGAGGCCGGCCGGTATCTGGCCGAGGTTGCCGTGGGCTGCCGCGGTGTGGAAAACGGTATAGCCGGCGTTGCTTCGGATGGACAGGTTCTCGACGGTCATCACCTCCTGCGGTACCTGGTCGAGGTGTCCCCCGATGGCGGCATGGTGAAGGGGGGTGTAGCCCGCGTCGTTCCTCAGGGTGAGGTACTGCGCGCTCAGCGCCTCCTCCGGCAGCCCCCGCAGCTCCCCATACCGGGCGGCCGTGTGGATCCGCGTGTGGCCCGCTGAATTGCGCGTCGCCAGGCTTGCAGCGGAATTGGGTGCTGAATCTTCCATCTGCTTCGTGCCTTTGATGACATCCGCCGCGCCGCGCCTAGGCAAACCAAAAGGCCGTCCTGAATGGGCTCGGCCATAGGGGTTTGTATTTGCCAATCCCGCCCGCGGAACATACGAGTTGCCGCATGTATCCAGATGACGCCAATCCGGGAGCGCCGAAGGACGCCATCCTGATCGTCGACGACGAGGTTCCGATCATCGATGCTTTCGCCGCGGCCCTTTCGCCTTATTTCGACGTCACCTCCGCAAACTGTGCCAGGGACGCCGATTTTATCCTGAGGAAGAAGGAGTTCAAGGTGGTCATCAGCGACCATCTGATGCCCGGCGGCAACGGGATGAGCTTCCTGGTGCGCGCCAGGGAGGAGTATCCCAAGATGAGCAGGATCCTGGTCACGGGGTACATGAAGCCCGAGATGCTGATGCGCAGCGTGAACGAGGCCGCGCTCTTCCGCTACCTCCTCAAGCCCGTCACTTTTTCCGAGCTCATCAAGGTCGTGCAGGAGGCAGCGCGCGCGGCCGGCTAGGGGGAGGGTCGAGCGATGGCCGAAGAAGGGTCAAAGCCGAAGGGGTTGCCGGTCGTCCTGGTCGTCGACGATGAGCCCCTGCTTCTGGAGGCGATCCGGTTGGAACTGGAGGGGGTCTGCGAGCTGCACACGGCGGATTCGGCGGCCGAGGCTGACAAGAGCGTCTCGGAACGGCGGTACGACGTCATCGTCTGCGACCACATGCTTCCCGGCGAGCAGGGCCTGGAATTCCTCGGCCGGATGGTGGAGATGTTCCCGTCGACGAAGCGCATACTCATGACCGGGTACACGAACCCCGAGTTCATCTCGAGAAGCTCGGTCATCGCCGGCCTCTCGAAGTGCCTTGTGAAGCCGCTGCGGCCGACGGAGGTCGCGCGCGCGATCAAGGACGCGCTCGCTTCGTGACGGGCTTGCGGGGGTCCCTCGGCCCCCCTTGCGGATCGCCTATGCGCGCCGCCGCCGGGCTGCGGACGCCGCCGCATTATTGAGCCTCGACCGAAGAAAGGGAGCCGTGGAACTGCCCTTGAGGCGCAGGAGCCCCGCGAGCGCCCCCTGGTAGATCATGCGGCCTCCGTCCGGTCCCCCTCCGGGCCCAAGTTCGACCACGTAGTCCGCCTCGGCGATGAGGTCGAGGTTGTGCTCGATCACGACGACGGTGTGGCCCTGGTCGACGAGCGACTGGAGGACCCCGATCAGCTTCTCGCAATCGCTCAGGTGAAGCCCGATGGTCGGCTCCTCCAGGACGTAGAGGTTCCTCGGCGCCGAGCCCCGGCTGCGCTCCCGGTAGGTGGCGAGCCCCTTCGAGAGCTCCGTGACGAGCTTGAGCCTCTGCGCCTCGCCGCCGGACAGGGTGGAGGAGCTCTGGCCGAGCGTCAGGTAGCCCAGGCCGCAGTCCACCATGAGCTGGCAGACCTGCGAGAGCTCCGAGTGGAAGCTGAAGAACTGCGCCGCCTCCTCGAATGTCAGCTTGAGCACGGCCCCGATCGTGAGACCCTTCCACGTGATGTCCGAGAGCTCGGGGCCGTACCGCAGGCCCTGGCAGTCGTCGCAGGGGAGATAGGTGTCCGGCATGAACGCCATCTCGAGCCGGATCCGCCCCGCGCCCTCGCAGGTCGGGCACCGGCCCCCGACCGTGTTGAACGAGAAGCGCGAGGCCGTGTAGCCGCGGATCTTCGACTCCGGCAGGGACGCGAAGAACTTCCGTATCTGGTCGAAAATCCCGAGGTAGGTGGCCGGCGTGGAGCGGGGCGTCTTGCCGATCGGGGACTGGTCCACCTCGATGACGGAACGGAAGCCGTCCGCGTTGCGAAGCTCCCTGAAATGGGACGCGCCCTCGCCCGAGAAGCGGGCGAACGCCCGTCCTGTGAGCCTCGGGTTCCGCTCCTTGATGGCGCATGCGGCGGCGGGGCCGAGCAGGTCGCGAAAGAGCGTGGACTTCCCCGCCCCGCTGGGGCCGGCGACCATCGTCAGGCGGCCCAGGGGAAGCCGCAGGTCGATCCCCCTGAGGTTTCGGTGGCAAGCCCCGTCGAGCTCGAGCCAGGCGTCGCGCAGGCCTGGGGGCTCCAGCGGGCGGTAGGCGCCCCGCAGCGGGTGCTTGATCCCGCGCGCGAGGAAGATTCCCGTGAGCGACGAGTCGCTCCTCCTGATCTCGGCGGGCGTCCCGCGGGCGAGGAGCTCGCCGCCATGCACCCCGGCGCCGGGCCCGAGGTCGATGATCAGGTCCGCCCGCGCCATGAGCTCGTCGTCGTGCTCCACGACGACGAGCGTGTTGCCCTTGTCGCGCAGCGCGATGAGGGTGGAGATGAGCCGCCGGTTGTCGCGCGCATGGAGGCCGATGCTCGGCTCGTCCAGGACATATAGCACCCCGGCCAGGTTGGTTCCGAGCTGCGCCGCGAGCCGGATGCGCTGGGCCTCGCCGCCCGAGAGGGTCTTTGTGGGGCGGTCGAGCGAGAGGTAGCCGAGGCCGACGTGATCCATGAACCTCAGCCGCTCCCGGATCTGCGGGACGATGTCGCGCGTCACCAGGCGGCCCCGCTCGTCCAGGTCGAGCGCCTCCAGGTTCCTGATGAGCTCGGCGGGGGGGCAGCCGAGGAGGGCGGGAAGGGAGAGCGGGGGCCTCCGCCCCTTGAAATGAAGCTTCACCGCCCTGGACACGCGGTTGAGCCGCTCGCCTTTGCAGACGGGGCAGGGAACGCCCCCTGTCCCGGCGTCGTCGCTCGTGCCTAGGCCGAGCTGGCGGAGCCGCTCCTTGTTCTCGTCCTCGTTCTCGTCGTCGGGCTCCAGCATCCACGGGTAGATCCTGCCGTACCCGCGGCAGGCGGGGCACCAGCCCCGCGCCGAGTTGAACGAGAAGTCCTTGGGGTCGAGCTCCGGGAAGGACTCGCCCGTCTCGATGTCCGTCCGCGTGGTCGAGAACCAGGAAAGGACGTCGCCCGGTGGGATGAGGAGGAAGCATGCGCCCTTTCCGACCTGGAGGGCGCGGTCGAGGTCGTGCCCCGGCTTCGCGGCGCCCTTGAGGTCGGACACGACCACCTCGATGTCGTGCTCCTTGTAGCGGTCGAGTTTCTGGAATGCGTCGGCCCGGACGAGCTTCCCGTCCGCGCGCATGAGCTCGTAGCCCTGCCGGCGGATCCAGTCCGCCATCGGCTGGTGGTGGCCCTTGCGCCCGCGTATGAGCGGGGCGCAGAGGTAGAGGTGCGTGGCCCGGCGCGCCTTTGGGGTCGCGAGCACGCGCAGGAGGAGCTTCTTGAGGGCGCCGGGAGAGAGCGGCGTCACGGGGCGGTCCGTGTCGGGATGATGCTGGACGCCGAGGCGCGCGTAGAGGAGGCGCAGGTACTGGGCCGCCTCGGTGATCGTGGCGACCGTCGACTTCAGCGACCCGCGCGTGACGCGCTGCTCGATCGCGACCGCCGGCGGAATGCCCGTAAGCCGGTCGAGCGCCGGGCGCGGCATCTGCTCGACGAACTGGCGCGCATAGGGCGACATCGACTCCATGAACCGGCGCTGGCCCTCGGCGAATATGATGTCGAATGCCAGGGTCGATTTTCCGGACCCCGAGACGCCGGTGACGACCGTGAGCTCGCGCAGCGGTATGGAGACGGACAGGTTCTTCAGGTTGTTCTCGCGGGCGCCCACCACCTCGATCGAGCTGCTCGCGGGCCGGCCGGCGCCTCCCGAGCCTTCGGGCTCCGCCGCCCCGTGGTTGCGGACGTGGATCGCCTCAGCGCCCTCGGCGAGGGCCGCCCGCATGAACGGGGAGGTCGCGACGCCGGCGCGCGCGATCGCCTCGGGCGTCCCCTCGGCGACGATCCGGCCCCCTGCGTCGCCCGCCTCCGGGCCGATTTCAAGGATCCAGTCCGCGGACTTGAGGACGTCCAGGTTGTGCTCGATGACGACGAGGCTGTGGCCGCGCTCGACGAGGGCCTCAAGGACGTCCAGCAGCCGGGCGACATCGTGGCGGTGGAGGCCCGTCGTGGGCTCGTCCAGGAGAAGGAGAGCCCCCGACTCGCCGGTGAGGGCGCCCATGTAGCGGACGAGCTTGAGCCTCTGCGACTCGCCCCCGCTGAGCGTGTTGAGCGGCTGGCCCAGGGAGAGGTAGCCGAGCCCGACGGCGGTGAGCGAGGCGAGCCGGTGCCGGATCTGCGCCGAACCCTCAAACGCGCGCAGGGCGTCCGTGACGCTCATCGCAAGGATGTCGGCGACGGTCGTCCCGTTCCACTCGATCGCCAGGACCTCGGGCTTGAACCGCTTGCCTTCGCAGACGGGGCAGGGCACGAAGACGTCCGAGAGGAACTGCATCTCCACGCGCTCGTAGCCGAGCCCCTGGCAGTGGTCGCACCGGCCGTCGCCGCTGTTGAACGAGAAGCTGGAGGGGCCCATTCCCGCCTGCTGCGCCCCGGGGGTCAGCGCGAAGAGCTCCCGGATGAGATCCCATGCCTCCACGTAGAGCGCGGGGTTTGACCGCGGCGTCCGGGAGATCGGGCCCTGGTCCACGAGGACGGCCTCCGAGATGGCCTCGGCGCCGCGGATCGCGGCGAAGGACGCGGGGTCCTCCGCGGGCAAACCCCGGTGCGACAGCAGGCCCTGGTAGATCACGTTGTCGAGGAGCGTCGACTTGCCGGAGCCCGACACGCCGCTCAGGCAGACGAAGCGCCGGAGCGGGATCCTCACGTCGAGCGCATGGAGGTTGTGCTTGTCCGCCCGGTCGAATTCTAGCGAGGGGAGCGCCCGGGTGACGGCCCTGCGCGCGAGGGGGTTCGCGATCCGCCGGCGCCCCGAGAAATAGGCCCCGGTGATGCTCTCGGGATCCCGGAGCATCCGGGCCACCGTCCCCTGGAAGACGACGTTTCCCCCGCGGGCGCCGGGCTCGGGCCCGATCTCGATCACGTGGTCGGCCGCCCGGATCATCGACTCGTCGTGCTCGACCACGACCACGGTGTTGCCCGCGGCCACCAGCGACCGGATGATCGCCACGAGGCGGTCGATGTCCCTCGGGTGCAGGCCGACGCTCGGCTCATCCATGACGAACAGCGTGTCCACCAGGGACGTGCCGAGGCAGCCCGTGAGGTTGACGCGCTCCACCTCGCCGCCCGAGAGCGTGCGGGACGGCCGGTCGGGCGTGAGATAGCCGAGGCCGACCTCGCGCAGGTAGCGAAGGCGGGCGATGATCGAGTCGAAGGCGAGCTCCGCCTGGCGTTCGCCCTCGGGCGGCCGGGACCCGCCGACCGCGTCGAGGAGACGGTCGACGGGCATCCGGTAGAGCTCCGGAAGCGTGTGGCCGTTCCATTTCCAGCACAGGGCCTCGGGCTGCAGCCGGCTTCCCCCGCACGCCGGGCACCGGTTGTACGAGCGGTAGCGCGACAGGAAGACCCGCACGTGCATCTTGTACGTGTTCTTCTCCAGCCACCGGAAAAATCCCTTAACCCCGTACCAGTACTTCGGCCATTCCTTGCCGTTCTCCTCGCCGTAGCCCGGCTCGCCCTCGACGACGAACGCCTGCTGCCCGGCGGTCAGCCGGTTGAAGGGCACGTCCGTCGGGATCCTCATCCTTTTCGTGAACACCCTCAGGTCGTCCTTGGAGGCGCTGTAGACGGCGCCCTCCCAGCACCGGAGCGCGCCCCCGTCGATGGAGAGGGAGGGGTCGGGGATCGCCAGTCGGTAGTCGATGTCGATGACCCGGCCGAATCCCCTGCACGTCGGGCACGCGCCGAGCGGGGAATTGAACGAGAACAGCGGGGGCGTGGCGGGGCGGAATTTCCGGCCGGTCTTGGGCGAATGAAGCCCCCGCGAGTAGTGCCCGAGCTCGGAGAGCCCGTCGGCGGCGAATATGCGGACCTCGCCCCGGCCGAAATGCATCGCCGTCTCCACCGCCTCCGTGAACCTGGCCATGGACGCCGGCTCGACCGCGATCCGGTCCTGGACGACATGGATCCGGCCCGCGCCCGAGAGGGCGCCGGGATCCGCCAGCAGGTCCTCCACCCGGTGGACGGCGAGGTCCGAGTCGATCGACTTCGCGGCGAGGACCCGGACGTAGGCCTGGTTCTTCAGGCTCGCGAGGATCTCGGCCCAGGCGAGGTTCTCCGGGCGCACCACCTCGAAGGCGACGATGACCGGCATGCCGGGGCTGGAGCCGAGCGTCTTGCTCCAGATCCTCTGCGGATTGTCGTCCTCGACCTTCTCGCCGGTGTCGGGGTCGAAGCACTCCGCGACATGGCTGAACCACACCTTGAAGAAGTCGGTCAGCTCGGTCATCGTCCCGACCGTGGAGCGGGAGGACTTCACCGTGTTGGTCTGCTCGATCGCGATCGACGGCCGGATGTTCTCGATGGAGTCGACCCGCGGCTTGTCGAGGAGCTCGAGGAACTGCCGCGTGTACGCGCTGAACGTCTCCACGTAGCGCCGCTGGCCCTCGGCGTGGAGCGTCTCGAAGACGAGCGAGCTCTTCCCGGCGCCGCTCAGGCCGGTGACGACGACGTAGCGCCCGAGCGGCACGTCGAGGTCGAATCCCTTGAGGTTGTTCTGGCGCACGCCGCGAAGCCGGATGCACTCCGGCTTCGGGGGCGAAGCGCCGGCCCGTTCCCTGGGTGATCCTGTCACAGTGGGGCTGCGGGTTCGTGATCCCTGAGGAGGGATTCAAACAGGCTGATGTAGGCGCCCACCTGCCTTGCGGGCTCGAATGCGCCGCGCGCGAACGCCCGCGCCTCGGCCGCGCGCGCCTGCCGCTCGGCGGGCGTGTCGCAAGCCAGGAGGGCAAGGGCGGCCCGGAAGCCGCCGCCGTCGCCCTGGGCGGCGACCAGGCCCGTCCTCCCCTCGACGATGCACTCGCGGACGCCGAGGGCCTGGAACGCGACCGCCGGAAGGCCGCGGGACTGCGCCTCGATTAGGGCGTTCGAGAGCGACTCCTCCCGGGAGGCGTGGACGGCGATGTCGGCCGCGAGGTAAAAGGGCCCGGGGTCGGGCTGGTATCCGAGGAAGCGGATCCGGCCGCCCAGCCCGAGGCGCGCGGCGAGCCGCTCGCACGAGGCGCGCTCCGGGCCGTCCCCCACGAACCACAGCCTCCAGTCCCAGCCGGCGGGCAGGCCGGCGGCGATCTCGACCAGGGCACGCTGGTTCTTTTCAGGCCTGAACATGCCGACCGACAAGAGGACGGTCGATCGCGGGTCCGCCCCGAGCCGGGCCCGCAGGTCCCCGTCGCGGCCCGCGGAAGCCGGCGGAAGGGCGAGCGCGTTGTGGATCACGGACACCCTGCGCCGGTCGAGGCCGTGCCGGGCCACGAGCCGGTCGGCGCCCTCGCGGCTGTTGGCGACGAGGTGCGCCGCCCGGCGCACCGAGCGATAGTAGAGCCGGGGCAGCCGCCCGCCCGCGCGAAGGGTGGCGACGACCCTCGTCGGCAGGCCCCCGGCCGCCGCCCGGCCCTGCAGGCGCCCGGCATAGCAGTTCGTGGTCTTTCCCATGCACAGGACGACGTCCGGGGAGGGCCCGAGGACCGTGCGAAGGAGGCCCGGCGCAAGCCAGTCCATCCCCGTGTCAAAGGGCTGCAGGGAGAGGTGCCCGGCCGGGGCCGTGCCGGCGAGCGGGCCGCCCGGGCGGAACGTGACCAGGCGCGCCGCGTGGCCCAGGCCGCCGAATTCCCGGGTGAGGAGGATGGCCTGCCGCTCGGTTCCCCCGCTTCGAAGATAGTCCTGGAGGACGGTGATTTTCATTGCCCGGACCTCCCGCCGGGGGAAAGTGGCAGGAAGAATGAACTCACCGTTCGCCCGTCTCCTCGTGCGATGGCTGGTCCTGGCGCTGGGCGTGGTGATAGCGACCCACGTGGTCCCGGGAATTCATTGCAGCGACGTCGGGGCGCTGGTCGCCGTCGTCGTGCTCCTGAGTTTCTTCAACGCCATCCTGAGGCCGGTCCTGGTGCTGTTCACATTGCGGTTCATCATCGTAACGATGGGCCTAGGCATAGTCGTTATCAATGCCATCCTGTTCTTGTTTGTCGGGCGCCTCGTCGACGGGTTCACGGTCGCGGGCTTCTGGCCGGCCGTCGGGGGCTCCCTCGTCGTAAGCGTGACCAACTTCGTGGTGAGCGCCTTCATGCGCTCGTCGGGGAAGGGCCGGCGGCCCCCGCCCGGACCGTCGCAGCCGGGCGAGGACGTGATCGATATTTAGTTGCCGACGCGGGCCGGCGGAGCACGTTGTCGATGCGATGGAAGCGACGGAATACGATCTCATTGTCATCGGGGGCGGGCCCGCGGGCTATGCCGGCGCCATTCGCGCCGGCCAGCTCGGCAAGAAGGTGGCGTGCATCGAGCTCGAGCGCGCCGGCGGCACTTGCCTAAACTGGGGCTGCATTCCGACCAAGGCCCTCCTCAAGAGCGCCGAGCTCTACCAGAAGATGAAGAAGGCCGAGGTCTACGGCCTGAGCGCCACGGAGGTCGGCTTCGACTTCGCCAAGGTGATGGAGCGCTCCCGCGTGGTCGCCGGGCAGATGGCCAAGGGCGTCGAGTTCCTCTTCCGGAAGAACAAGGTGGATTATTTCGTCGGCGCCGGCCAGGTGAACGCGCCGGGGATGGTCTCGATCACGCAGGGCGAGCACAAGGGGAAGTTCTTTCGCACGAAGAACATCCTGATCGCGACCGGCTGCAGGATGCGCAGGATCCCCGGCCTCGAGTTCGACGGGGTGCGGGCCATGACCTCCCGCGAGGCGCTGGCCTCGAAGGAGTTTCCGGCGTCGATCCTGATCGTCGGCGCGGGGGCGATCGGCGTGGAGTTCGCCTATTTCTACAACGCCTTCGGGTCGAAGGTCACGCTGGTGGAGATGCTCCCCGAGATCCTGCCGGCCGAGGACGAGGAGGTGGCCAGGACCCTCCACCGGGCCTTTGAGAGGCAGGGGATCACCCTGCACGTGGGAACCCGGTGCGAGAACTTCAAGGTCGGGAAGAAATCGGTCAGGGCGGACCTGGTCTCGGGGGACGCGACGACCCCCGTCGAGGCCGACGTGGTCCTCTCGGCCATCGGCGTCGTCGCCAACCTCGAGGGGGTGCTCGCCCCGACGCTCAAGCCCGAGCTCGACAGGAACTACCTCAGGGTGGGGAACGACTACCAGACCAGCATCACCGGCGTCTACGGCGCGGGCGACGTCATCGGGCCGCCCTGGCTCGCGCACGTCGCGACCTTCGAGTCGGTCAATGCCGTGAACGGGATGTTCGGCCACGGGAAGCCCAGGCGCGTGAAGAACTTCCCGGGCTGCACGTACTGCCAGCCGCAGGTCGCGAGCATTGGCCTGACCGAGAAGGCCGCGAGGGAGAAGGGCCTCCAGGTCAAGGTGGGCAAGTTCCCGTTCACCGCGTCGGGCAAGGCCGTGGCCTCGGCCGAGACCGAGGGCTTCGTCAAGGTGGTCACCGACGCGAAGACGGGGGAGATCTACGGCGCGCACATCATCGGCTCCGAGGCGACCGAGCTGATCGCGGAATACGGGCTCGCCATGGAGCTCGAGGCCTCCGCCGAGGAGATCCACCAGACGATCCACGCCCACCCGACGCTGAGCGAGGCCGTGATGGAGGCCGCCGCGGCCACGATGGGCGAGGCCATCCATATCTGACCCTCCCGCCCAGGCGGGGGACACCGGAACATCACGTGCTGCAGGTGAACGTCCACAAGCTGGCCCGGATGGCGCTGTTCGGCTTCATCCTGACCTTCATCGCGGCGCGGGCCTTCGTGTTCCTGATCATGGCCCACCGGGTCCCGAACTTCTATTTCTTCCTGGAGGGAACCCATGTCCACCACCTCAACTATGGCATCTTCCTCCTGGCCGTGGTCGGGGGATACGGCGTGTTCCGCCGCCCGTGCGGGCGGCCCGCCGAGCTCACGGCCCTGGCCTACGGCATCGCCATGGCGCTCACCTTCGACGAGTTCGGGATGTGGCTCCACCTGGGCGGCAGCTACTGGCAGCGGGCGAGCGTCGACGCGGTGATCGTCGTCGCGGCCGTGCTGGCCCTCTGCGCCTACATGAGGTCGATCGAGCGCTTCGAGTCGCGCCACCGGTGGGCGTCCGTGGTCCTTCTCCTGGCGCTGGCGGGGTTCTGCTGGGTCATCTACGCCGCCGGCCTCCGGCTGGGCGACATGGTGGGGCCGAGGCTGCACGAGCTGGAGGCGTCCTCGTCGCCCTGACGGGCGGCGGCCGCGCTACGACCGGATCTCCCTGAGGAGGCTCGTCAGGTACGGGATGAGCTGCTTCTTCCTGCTCACGATCCCCGGGAGGTCGAAGATCTCGTCCTTCTCGATGTGCGCGTAGGTGATGCGCCCGATCAGCTCCGGGTCGCCCTTGACCAGGAGGAGCGAGTTCTGGGTGTTCACATCGGTCACCAGGAGCGCGGCGAAGGAGAGCCGCTCGCCCGTTCGCAGGCCGTCCAGGGCCGCGGCGATGCTCCTGGCGCGTCCCCAGAAGTTGCCGAACCCCAGCTCCTCGACCTGCGACACCGAGAACCGGACGCCCTCTTCCTCGTAGACCTTGTGATCGGACTGGACGATCGCGTCGGGCGTGCTCGCCTGGATCACGGAGCCCGAGGCGAAGATGGCGTCGGCGAGCGCGCGCGCGTCCTCGCCGGCGACACCGGAGAGCCACGCGAGGATCTCGGCGTCCTGGGGCGTCGTCGTGGGGCTGTTGAGGTGGAGCGTGTCGGAGATGAGGCCCGACATCATGATGCCGGCCACCTCCGGGGCGGGGGTGAGGCCCGATGAGCGGAAAAGGTCCGCGATGATCGTGCAGGTCGACCCCACCGGCTCGTTGATGAAGAGGATGGGCGCCGACGTGCTTATCGGCCCGAGGCGGTGATGGTCGATGATCTCGGTGATCTGGACCTCGTCGGCGCCGCTCACGGCCTGGGTGATCTCGTTGTGGTCGACGAGGATCAGGCGGAACTGGACGGGCTTGAGGATGTCGCTCTTCGAGAGCATCCCGGCGAGCGTCCCGTCGTCGTTGAGGACCATGAGCGCCGGGGCGGCGAGGGTCGCCATCTTGCGGCGGATGTCGCTTATCCGGGCGTCGCGGCCCACCGAGCCGAAGCTGCGCTCGATGACCCGCGAGATGGTGGTGGCCGTCCGGACGACCCAGGCCGTCGTGCCCGAGTCGTAGGGGCTGCTGAGCACGCTCACGGCGCGGGCGCGGGCGCGCTCGACGACCTCGTCGTCCACGGGCAGGCTGCTCGTGACGATGATCCCGCGCAGGCCGAGCTCGATCGCGCGCAGCTGGATGTCGCGGCGGTCGCCGACGATGATGAGCGACTGGGCCGCCGGGATCCTGTCCCTCTCCGATATCTTCCAGAACGACCCGATGTCCATCGTGCCCAGGCGGACGTAGAGCTCCTCGTGCCGGGCGTCGTCCACCGCGTGGATGACGGTCGCCTTGAGGGCGCGGGCGATGTTGGCGAGGGATCCGTGGACCTGGCGCATCAGCCGGGGCTCGGCGACCCTCGGGATGAAGATGCCGCCCAGGTGGGGGAGGGAAAGCGTGCCGACGACGCGCCCCGCGGGATCGGTGACGGGAAGGACGGGGATGTCGTGACGGTCGATGAGCTCGAGCGCCTCGGCGCACGTCGCGTTCTCGGGAACCGCGACCACGTTGGCCACCATCAGGTCGCGCACGCGCGGCGACACGTCGCTCAGGTAGACGGGCAGCGGCTGGCGGAAGCGGCCCAGGATCGTGTCGATCCTCGCGTTCGAGTTGCCGCACCGGGCCGCCACGTGGCCCTTCTCCCCGCGGGCCTCCTTGTAGGCGGCATAGGCGATCGCCGAGCAGATGGCGTCCGCGTCGGGATTGCGGTGCCCGATGATGTAGGTGGCGTTGGCTGCGGGTGCGAACGGCGCGTTCGACATGGCGCCATCATCGGAGCAACCAACCCCGAACTCAAGGAACTCGACAAGACTTTGGGGCGGCTCCTAGCATGCGACGATGAAGATCTATCTCGATGGCAGGTTTGTCGACGAGGCCGACGCGAAGGTGTCGGTGTTCGACCACGGACTGCTCTACGGGGACGGAGTGTTCGAAGGGATCCGGCTCTACGGCGGCAACGTGTTCCGCCTGGACGAGCACCTGGAGCGCTTCGAGAACTCGGCGAAGGCGATCCTGCTCGATCTCCCGCTCACGCGCGCCGAGTGGAGCCACGCCGTGTGCGAGACGTGCCGCCAGAACGGCCTCACCGACGGGTACATCCGCCTGGTCGCCACCCGCGGCGTGGGCGACCTGGGCCTGGCGCCCTGGCTCTGCTCGAAGCCGTCCTATTTCGTCATCGCGAGCAGGATCTCGCTCTATCCCGCGGAGCACTACGAGAACGGGCTGGCGATCGTCACTGTCCCCACGCGGCGGGTGGGCCCCGGGGCCCTGCCGGCCACCGTCAAGTCGCTCAACTACCTGAACAACATCCTCGCGAAGATCGAGGCGAAGCAGTTCGGCGCCCTCGAGGCCATCATGCTCAACGACCAGGGCTACGTGGCCGAGGCGACGGCCGACAACGTCTTCATCGTCCACAAGGGCGGCCTGCTCACCCCGTCCGCGTCGCAGGGCGCCCTCAAGGGGGTCACCCGGTCCACGATCATCGACATCGCGAGGGATCTCGGCATCCCCGAGCGCGAGGCCGACCTCACGCGCTACGACCTGTGGTGCTCGGACGAGTGCTTCCTCACGGGCTCGGGCGCCGAGGTCATCCCCGTCGTCAAGCTGGACGGGAGGACGATCGGGACGGGCAAGCCCGGCCCGATCACCCGCAGGGTGCTCGCGGAGTTCAGGAAGCGCGTCCTCGTCGAGGGGACGCGGATCTGACGCCGGCCGCGGTGCGCCTCTATGGCGCTCCCGGGCGGCCGCCCGGCGCCGGATTGGCGCTAGGTAGTTTCCGGACGCGCGCGGCTTGCCCATTGGGGCCAGTCGTGGCACATTAGATGCATAGGAAGGACGAACCACATGGCCAACCCGCTCAAGTGCGATCTCTGCTCGAAGCCCGCCACGGTGCACCTCACCCAGATCCTGGACAACAAGGTGCACAAGGTGGACCTGTGCGAGGCGTGCGCGCAGGAGAAGGGCGTGACGGACCCGAGCGGGTTCTCGCTGGCCGACCTCCTCCTCAAGACCTCGCTCAACCCGGATCCGGCGGCCGGCGGCATGCGGTGCGAGCAGTGCGGGTTCTCGCCGGCCGACTTCAAGAAGCAGGGGCGGTTCGGGTGCCCGGCCTGCTACGGAGCGTTCAAGGGGATCCTGGACCCGATGCTCGACGGGATGCACAAGGGCACGGTCCATTCGGGAAAGGTCCCGCGGAGGGCCCTGGAGCGGAAATCCCTCTACGACAAGCTCACCAAGCTCGAGGACGACCTCACCGAGGCGATCAGGGCCGAGCGCTACGAGGATGCCGCACGCTGCCGCGATGAAATCAACCAAGTCAGGCAGGCCGTCGACCAGAAGCCGGCGCGCTAACCCGATGACGATCGCGTCGCTCATAGACACGCCCTCGGAGCTCACCGACTCGGCGAGCAGCAAGTCGGCCATCGTGCTGATGACGCGGATCCGCCTTGCGAGGAACCTCTCCGGCCAGCCGTTCCCCGGCTGGGCGAAGCCCGCGCAGCGCGAGAAGATCCTGGAGGCCTGCCGGACGGCGGTCACCGCGGCCGCGCCCATGAAGCGCGGCCTTGCGGTCAGCGTCGGGGACCTGGCCGATCTCGAGAAGCGGATCCTCGTCGAGCGCCACCTGATAAGCCGCGAGCTCAGCGGGTCGAAGCAGGGAAGCGGCGTGGTGATCAGCCGCGACCAGGCGATCTCGGTCATGATCAACGAGGAGGACCACCTGAGGATCCAGATGCTCCGCGCGGGATTCCAGCTGAGGAAGGCATGGGCCGCGATCAACGAGCTGGACTCGTCGCTTGAGGAGACCCTGGACTTCGCGTTTTCGCCCGACCTGGGCTACCTGACCGCGTGCCCGACGAACCTGGGCACCGGGATGCGCGCGTCCGCCATGATGCACCTGCCGGCGCTCGTCATCTCGAACCAGATGGAAAAGGTCGTGCGGGCGGTCAACCAGCTCGGCATGGTCGTGCGCGGCCTCTTCGGCGAGGGTTCCGACGCGAGCGGGAGCATCTTCCAGATCTCCAACCAGACGACTCTCGGGGAGTCCGAGGAGGAGATCCTCAAGAGGCTGTCCGGCGTCCTCCAGTCCATCATCGAGCACGAGCTGAATGCCCGCGCCCGGCTGCTCGAGGCGGACTCGGGCAAGCTCTTCGACAAGATCGGGCGCGCCTTCGGCATCCTCCAGAACGGGCACGTGCTCAGCTCGAGCGAGGCCATGAACCTGCTCTCGCTCATCCGGCTGGGCGTCGACCTGGGCGTGTTTCCGGACGCCAAGCGCTCCGTGACCGACCGGCTCTTCATCGAGGCCCAGCCCGGGCACCTCCAGCACGCCCAGAAGGGCGAATTCGAGCCCGGCCAGCGCGATCTGCTCCGCGCGGAAAGACTGCGTTCCGAGTTTGCCAATTTTGCCCGACCTGACTTCACTCTCTCCGCAAACGGAAACAACTGACCCTCCTCGAACACCCCCATGTCACAGGAACCGATGAACAACTTTACGCCTCGCGCCCAGCAGGTGCTGGCGCTTGCCCGTAAGGAAGCCGACCGTTTCCACCACAACTACGTCGGCACCGAGCACATCCTGCTCGGCCTGATCAAGCTGGGGCAGGGCGTTGCCGTGAGCGTCCTGCAGAAGATGGGGCTCGACCTGGAAACCGTGCGGGCCGCCGTGGAGAAGCAGGTGGGAACCGGCCAGGAGGCCAAGGCGCAGGGGAGCATCCCCTATACGCCGCGGGTGAAGAAGGTGCTCGCGCTCGCGGGCAAGGAGGCGAAGGCGCTCAATCACTCCTACGTCGGCACCGAGCACATCCTGCTCGGCCTGCTGCGCGAGGGGGAGGGAGTCGCCGCCCGCGTGCTCAAGTCACTCGACGTCGACATCGAGCGCACCCGGAACGAGATCCTGCGCGAGCTCGACCCGCAGTTCTCCGGGGGAAGCGAGGGGGGCGCCGAGGAGGCCGCGGCGGGCACGCCCCAGAGGCCGGGCGGACAGTCCGACGAGAAGAAGGAGGTCAAGACCCCGGCGCTCAAGGCGTTCGGCCGGGACCTGACCGAGCTTGCGCGCAAGGGCGAGATGGACCCGGTCGTCGGGCGCAAGGCCGAGATCCGCCGCGTCATCCAGATCCTTTGCCGGCGCACGAAGAACAACCCGGTCCTCATAGGGGAGGCCGGGGTCGGCAAGACGGCCATCGTCGAGGGCCTGGCCCAGGAGATCGCCGCGGGCAACGTCCCGGAGATCCTCTTCGACAAGAAGGTCATCACGCTCGACCTCGCGCTCATGGTGGCGGGCACAAAGTACCGCGGCCAGTTCGAGGAGCGGATCAAGGCCGTCATGGACGAGATCAAGCGCGCGCGAAACGTGATCCTCTTCATCGACGAGCTGCACACGATCGTCGGGGCCGGCGCCGCCGAGGGCGCGATGGACGCCTCGAACATCTTCAAGCCGGCCCTCTCCCGCGGCGAGCTCCAGTGCGTGGGGGCGACGACGCTCAACGAGTACCGCAAGTACATCGAGAAGGACAGCGCCCTGGACCGCCGCTTCCAGTCGGTCAAGGTGGAGCCGCCCTCCGTCGACGACACGATCACGATCCTGAAGGGCATCCGCGGCAAGTACGAGGACCACCACAAGGTGATCTTCACCGACCTCGCGCTTGAGTCGGCCGCAAAGCTCTCGGACCGCTACATCACGGGCCGCTTCCTGCCCGACAAGGCGATCGACGTCATGGACGAGTCCGGTTCTCGCGCGCGCATCTCGGCGCTCAGCAGGCCGCCGGACATCGAGGGCCTGACCAAGGAGATCGAGGAGGTGTGCGCCCAGAAGGAGAAGGCCATAAGCGAGCAGCATTTCGAGGAGGCCGCGAAGTTCCGCGACCGGGAGAAGCAGCTCCGGGCCAAGCAGGAGCAGGCCACCGAGCAGTGGAAGAAGGCCCGCGAGGAGAAGCGCGTCACCATCGACGAGGACCTCATGATACAGGTCGTCGCCGACTGGACGGGCATCCCGCTCTCCCGCATGGAGAAGAAGGAGAGCGAGAAGCTCCTCAACCTGGAGGCCGAGATACAGAAGACCGTGGTGGGGCAGGGCGTGGCCGCGGGCTCGATCGCCCGCGCGCTCCGGCGCTCGCGGGCGGACCTCAAGGATCCGCGCAGGCCCATAGGGTCGTTCCTTTTCGTCGGGCCGACGGGCGTCGGCAAGACCGAGACCGCGAAGCAGGTTGCCGCGCAGATGTTCGGCAAGCAGGAGGCGCTGGTGCAGATCGACATGAGCGAGTACATGGAGAAGTTCTCCGTGTCGCGGCTCATCGGCTCGCCTCCGGGCTACGTGGGATACGAGGAGGGCGGCCAGCTGACCGAGGCCATCCGCCGCCGGCCCTACGCCGTGATCCTCTTCGACGAGGTGGAGAAGGGCCATCCCGACGTGCTCCAGATCCTCCTCCAGATCCTGGAGGACGGCCGCCTGACGGATTCGCTGGGCCGCACCGTGGACTTCCGGAACACGATCATCATCATGACCTCGAATGTCGGGGCGCAGCTGCTGCAGCGCCAGACCTCGATGGGGTTCGCCGCCGCGGCCTCGAGCTTCAACGACGCGGAGAAGATGCGCGAGAAGGTGCTCGAGGAGGCCAAGCGCGTGTTCAGGCCGGAGTTCCTCAACCGGATCTCGGACATCGTGTTCTTCAGGCCCCTCGACCGCAACGACCTCACGACGATCGTCGGCCTCGAGATCGAGAAGTTCGCGCTGAGGCTCGTGGACCGGAAGATCACGATCGTGCTGACGCCCGAGGCGAAGGAGCTGCTGATCGAGAAGGGATACGACGAGAAGTACGGCGCCCGTCCGCTCAGGCGGGCCGTCGAGCACTATCTCGAGGATCCCCTTGCGGAGGCGATCCTTCGCGGGGAAGTCAAGGAAGGCGAGTCGGTCGAGGTGGTGCGCGATGGCGAGGTCCTCAATTTCAAGCAAAAGACGCCACCCGCCACCACGGGCGTGGCGCCCTGAAGAAAAAGGCGGCCAACCGCCGCCGACCAAGGCCCCGCCCCCGATCCCATCGGGAGCGGGGTTTTCAGTCGCGGCCGGCGGCCCTCCCCGTCTAGAATGTCCGGCGCCATGAGCCCGCCCCGCCGCCCGGTCGTCCCCACGCTTCTGGCGCTGGCGCTTGCCGTCCTGGCGCCGGCGGCCGTCGCGCAGGCCGTCCCGATCTCCATCCCCGACGGGGAGACGCGCGACCCGCCCACGCCGGAGCGGCTGCGCGAGATCGAGGCCGCCGGCGAGGCGTCGGGATGGCTGACGGTCGCGCTTCCGCTGCGGGACGCGGCGCAGCGCGCCTACAAGCAGGACCGGATCGCCGCCGCCGACGCGTGGTTCCACGCGTTTGAATGGGCCGCGCTCTTTTCGGAGCCCGAGGACCGCTTCTTCGCGAACTGGGTCGACGCCATGCAGTCCTACCACCTGAACTACCCTGCGGTGTCCGGGGACTACCAGCCGAGCAAGCGGCCGATCGGGATCAACCTTTCCCCGGAGATGAAGCACTGGGTCCTCTCGAACCAGGCGTTCTCCGAGGAGTTCTTCTCGATCCTCCAGCCGGTGGACAAGCTGCCCACGGTGTTCGCGATCCTTGAGGGTCTCCACCGCCGCGATCCCGCGAAGTTCGCCCGGTACTCATCCCTCGCCCTGGCCATCGCCGTCGTCTACGACGTCCCGCCGCCGCCGTGGTGGCCCCACGTCCAGGTGTCCCCGGAGGCGCTCTCGAGGAAGCTGCCCAATCCGGCCGCGCCGTTCGACTGGCTGACGCACGAGGACATGGTGGGCCACACCTACCACAGGCTCACGAGGCTCCGGGCCGAGGAGCTCAAGTTCGTGGTCGACGCCGCCGCGCCAATCCCCGAGCTCGCCTGGTCCCAGGAGGCCGTCCCCTATCCCCTGGACGCTTTTGACGGGGCCTATCAGATGGTGAAGTACCGGACGGACCGCACGGCGACGGAGTCGATGATGACCTGGTCCGGGCAGCCGTACACGCTCCAGGCGATCCTCGCGGAGGGGGGAATATGCGTCGACCAGGCCTATTTTGCCTCGGAGGCCGGCAAGGCGCGCGGGATACCTACGCTCCTCTTCCTGGGATCAGGCCAGGACGGGCGCCATGCGTGGTTTGGCTTCCTCGACGCGGAGGGCAAGTGGAGGCTGGACGCGGGGCGCTACGCCGAGCAGCGGCTGGTGACCGGCAACGCCGTCGATCCCCAGACCTGGTCGGTGATCTCCGACCACGAGCTCCAGTTCCTCTCGGAGCGGTTCCGGGCGCTCCCGTCGTACATGCAGTCGCGCGTCCACGAGGAGTTTGCCAGCGACTTCCTGCGTGCGGGATACCCGGACCTGGCGGCCCGCGCCGCGCGGACGGCCGTCAACTACGAGAGGCGCAACCTGCCGGCCTGGGAGACCCTGGTCGCCGCAAACGCCAAGCTGGGGCTGCCCCCGTCGAGCCAGGAGGGCGTCCTCAGGGAGGCAGCCCTGGCCTTCACCCGCTATCCCGACCTCCTTGTCTGGTACAAGAACCGGGTCTGCCAGAGCCTTCGCGCGCGAGGAGAGACGAGCCTTGCCGACTACGAGGAGCGCAGCATCGCCGAGAGCCTGAAGGGCGACCGAGCGGACCTCGCGATCCAGCAGGCCGCGCAGATCCTCTCGCGGAGCATCTCCACCCAGCCGATCAGCGACCAGATCGCGACCTACAACGCCATCCTCGTCCAGTTCGGGCACGGCGCCGGGACGACGTTCTTCGACGAGATCGTGGTCGCCTTCGCGGAGCACCTTGCGCTCGCGCACATGTCGGCGCAGGCCCGCGACGCCGTCGAGCGCGCGCGGGAGGTGCTCGATGTCCAGCCCGGCACGCAGTTCGCCCTGGATGTGGAGAAGCTGATGACGAGGCTGCAGAACTGACCGCCTGTTAGGCTTTCCAAACGGCCGCGCCCGTGAAGGATGTGGGGGATGGACGCATCCGCCCCGCGCAAGCCCGCCCTGGGCTTCATCTTCATCACCCTGGTGCTGCTCGTGCTCGGGTTTGGCATCATCATCCCGGTCCTTCCCAGGCTCATCGTGAGGTTCCAGGGCGGGAGCTACGCGGAAGGGTCCGCCTCCTATGGCCTGCTGCTGAGCGCCTACGCCGTGATGCAGTTCACGGCGGCCCCGATACTCGGCTCGCTCTCGGACCGGTTCGGCCGCAGGAAGATCATCCTCCTCGCCCTTGCCGGCTCGGCGATCGACTACGTGATCATGGGATGGGCCCCGACCCTGGCGTGGCTGTTCGTCGCGCGCATCATCTCGGGGATGACCGCGGGCGCGCTCGCCGCCTGCAACGCCTACATCGCGGATGTGACGCCCCCCGAGAAGCGGGCGCAGGGATTCGGGCTCGTGGGCGCGGCCTTCGGGTTTGGGTTTGCGATCGGCCCGGCGATCGGCGGCTACCTGGGGGCGATCAACCTCAAGCTGCCGTTCTTCGCCGCCGCGGGCTGCGTCGGTCTCAACTGGCTCTACGGGGCCTTCGTCCTTCCCGAGTCGCTGCCCGTCGAGAACCGGAGGCCGTTCTCGTGGGGGCGCGCCAACCCGGTGGGCTCGCTGCTCGCGCTGCGGCGCTTCCGCGGGGTCGTCGACCTGGCGTGGATGTACTTCATCTTCGCGTTCGCCAACACGATCCTCCAGAGCATCTGGGCGCTCTACACCGACTATCGCTACCACTGGAGCCCCTCGCAGGTCGGCAACTCGCTCATGTTCATCGGCGCGATGGCCATCGTGGTCCAGGGCGGACTCGTGAAGCGGATCATCGCTTTGACCGGCGAGAGGAAGGGGCTCGTCATCGGGCTCCTTGTCTCGGCCTTCGCGATGGCGGCCTATGGCACCGCGACCCAGGGGTGGATGATCTACGTGCTCGTCCTCATAGGCGCCTGGGGCGGAATCGCCGGGCCCTCGGCGCAGACGCTCATAACCAAGCACGTGCCGGCAAACGAGCAGGGCGCCGTGCAGGGCTCGCTTTCCGGCCTCGTGAGCCTGACCGGCATCTTTGCCCCGCTCTTCGCTGCCTGGAGCTTCGGCAAGTGCATCCCGCGCCTGCCGGGCATCGCCTTCTACGAAGCCTCGGCGCTCATCCTGGTGGCGCTGGCCCTGGCGTTCCGCTCGTTCCAGCTCGACGACCGGGTCTCGGCGAAGGCTGCCCAGCCCGCCTCCGCGCCCGCGCGGTAGCGGTTCGGGGCGCGCTGGGACCCTTGGGGTCGCCTGCCGACGCGCCGCGCCCGCGGCCGTTGAAGCTTTCAGGATCCCGCTGTTTGAATATGCTGACAGCGCTATGACGACCGTCCGGTGGTTCCGACGAGCCGCCCGCGCGGCGGGAATCGCGGTGTCTCTCGCGCTGGGCGCAATCCCCCCGGTCAAGGCGGACGATGCGCCCGCGCCCGGGGCCGCCATAGAAATGGAGCCCTTCTTCGTAGCCGAGAACGGGGTGCCGTGGCGATATGTCCGGCTTCCCGGCTTTCAGATCCTTTCCCGTTATCCCGATTCCACGACGCGGGATTTCATGCGGGGGCTGGACCGGGCCCAGCGTCTGCTGGGCATGGTTGTTCCCGGGGAATTCCAGGCCAGGTTTGACGTCCCCCATATCTTGATTCTTTGCGACGAGGGAATGATGTCGCCCATGTCGCGCGAGGTCATGGTGGGCTCGGCGAGCCAGGACGCGTGGGGCGCGAACGTGCTAACGGACGCAAGCGGCCCTCGCGTCTTTCCGAATGCGGAGGTCGTCGACCGGGACCGCATCGCGACCCTGGTCACCAACCATGGCGGCAGCCTTGCAGCCCGTGTCGTGCTGATCAATCCATGGCACGTCCGGCTCCTGCTCGACCGGCGAACCCGCAGCTGCCGTCCTGGCTGATCACGGGCGTCATGAGCCTGTATTCCGACCTCTATGGCGCCAACAAGACAACCGCCATCAAGAATGCGGAGGCGGAGGCGCGGCAGCGGAGGCGGGACGAGGGCGCCGGGAAGGTGGCGCCGAAGGAATCGGATCTCGTGACGACCGATTCGGCGGCGACCGAGACCTACCAGCAGGACACGGCTTTCGTTTACCGAATTCCCCCGTTCGTTTGGATTTCTCCCGAGGAAACCAAGCGGGTTGGGGGCGGCGCGGCTTTCCTTCGGGGCTATGGCTCGGACAAGTCAGCGTTGATGAGCGACTTGTTGACGCATGAACCCGCTTCGGATTCGCCCGACTGGAAAGCCCGCTCGTCCCTGTTCGTCCGCTGGGCCCTCGATAGGGAAACCCGCCCCCATGCCAATGCGCTTACGGAGTTCCTGGCGGACCTCGCGGGGGGGCCCTCCACCGAGCGTTTCGTGATCGACGGCACCAACAGTCCCCACAGCGGCGGATTCTGGAGATTCGCGGACCGGGCCTCCGAGGAACCGGCCACGGAAGCCATGTTCCGGGAAAGCCTTGGCATGGGCTACGCCGAAGCGGCGTCGCGGCTCGCCGACTACCTGCCGGTGGCCATCGGGAGACCCATGGATTTTCGCTTGAGGCCGCCTGACGCAGGGGCGCTCCCCGCGTTGCGCAACGCCACGACGTCCGAGATCACGCGGATAAAGGCCGACTGGGAGCCCCTGGCGGTAGCGGGCATCAACGCCGACTTCCACGACAACATGTCCAGCTATGTCAAGGAGTCGCTCACCCAGGCCTACAACCGCGGTTCTCGCGACCCGGCCATGCTGGCTGGGATGGGCCTTCTCGACTGCGACCTCGACGACAGCACGGATGCAAAGCCCCTCCTCGAAGCCGCGGTGACGGCGCGGGTGGTGGGACCGCGAGCCTATCTTGAGCTTGCGCGCATCCGCTACGAGGAGCTGCGGCCCGGCGACGACAGCCTTCTTAGCGCCGACGAGGCCAGCTACATTCTGGAGCCGATCGAGGAGGGTCACCTCCCGTCGCCGCCCCTCCGGGAAGGCTACATCCTCGCGGTCAAGGTCTGGCGCACGAGCGCCGGCGCGCTCACGCGTGGGCAACTCGGACTGCTCGACGCCGGGTTGGGGTATTTTCCGGGCGACATGGAACTTCTATTTGACGCTGCGGACCTGAATGCCGCGAACGGCTACCGGGCCGAGGCCGCCGCGCTCGCCGAGCGCGGGCTGCGGCTAAGCTCCACGCCCGGCGACCGCGCGCGTTTCACCAGGTTGCGGGACCGTACTGCCGGACGGCCGCCCGGAGCGTAATGACTCAGCGCGCGGCATGACCCGCCGCGGCCTCGAGGAGGGCCGCCAGCGCGGGCGGAACGGGCTCTGCGCTGCGCCAGCCGACCACCAGTCTACTCTCCGGCGCCGGGCCGGCCAGCTTCCTGAAAATCACCTTTCCCGGGAGATGCCGGGCCTCGGATGGGCAGACGAACGTGGCGCCGATCCCGGCGCGCACGAGCCCCACCCCGTTCGAGCGGGGCCAGACCTCCTCCGCGATCCGCGGCGCCACCCCTGCCGCGGCGAACGCTCCGAGCACGCGGTCGTAGAAGCCGGGGTTGTGGGCCCTCGGGAAAAGCACGAACGGGGTGGAGGCGAGATCCCTGAGCCGCAGGGACGGCTTCGCGCGGAGCGGGTGGTCCGCCGGAAGGAGCACGCCGTTGCGCTCGCGGAGCAGGAGCGTCGTCTCGATCCCGGGCGACGGGGCGTCCGGATGGAAGAACCCGCAGTCGATCTCGCCCGCCTGGAGCCCGGCGAGCTGCTGGGAGGTCGGCGATTCGTTGAGCTCCAGGCGGATCCCGGGAAACCCCCGGTGGAAACGGCGCAGGATGTCCGGAAGGACCGTCGCCATGGCGAGGCCGGTGAACGCGACCCGCAGGCGCCCGACGCGGCCCTCCGCGACGGACTTCATGTCCCCCGGGATGCGCATAAGCGCCGTCAGCACCGGCTCGATGCGCTCGACGAGCGCCGCGCCGGCCGGCGTCAGCTCGACCCGGCGGCTGGACCGGTTGAAGAGGCGCACGCCGAGGGCCGCCTCCATCTGGGAGATCTGCCTGCTGAGGGCGGGCTGCGCGATGGCGAGTGCCTCGGCCGCCTTCCGGAAATGGAGCCTGCGCGCCACCTCGCGAAAATAGACGAGGTGGCGGAGCTCAAACGGGAATTGATACTCCCTGGGCATCGGTGATAGACAAACAAGTATTTCCCATGCAATGCAACTCCGTGCTATAAGGATGCCATGCCGAAAACCCTTTTCGAGAAAGTCTGGGACGCCCACGCGGTGCGGAGCCTCGCCAACGGGCAGACGCAGCTCCTGGTGGGAACGCACCTCATCCACGAGGTCACCAGCCCGCAGGCCTTCGGCATGATGCGCGACCTCGGCCTCGGGGTGGCCATGCCGCACCGGACCTTCGCCACGGTCGACCACATCGTCCCTACCGACCAGGTGAGCGAGCCCTATGCGGATCCGATGGCCGATGCGATGATCAAGGCGCTCCGCAGAAGCTGCGCCGAGTTCGGGATCGTCTTCTTCGACCGCTCGACCGGGAAGCAGGGGATCGTCCACATCGTCGGGCCCGAGCAGGGGATAACCCAGCCCGGGACGACGATCGCGTGCGGCGACTCCCACACGAGCACGCACGGGGCCTTCGGGGCCATCGCCTTCGGGATCGGGACGACCCAGATACGCGACGTCCTTGCCACCCAGACCATGGCGCTCGGCAGGCTCAAGGTTCGCCGGATCGAGGTGAACGGGCGGCTCCGCCCGGGAGTCTACGCAAAGGACGTCATCTTGCACATCATCTGCACTCTCGGGGTCAACGGGGGCACCGGCTATGCCTACGAATACGCGGGCGAGGTCTTCGACCGGTTCTCGATGGAGGAGCGCATGACGGTCTGCAACATGTCGATCGAGGGCGGCGCCCGTGCCGGCTATGTCAATCCCGACGAGACAACCTACGCCTATCTCAAGGGTCGGCCCTACTCCCCGACGGGCGCCGAATGGGACGCGGCGGTCGCGCGATGGCGGGAGGTGGCGAGCGACCCGGGCTGCGCCTATGACGACGTGGTCCGAATCGACGCCGCCGCCATTGCACCCACCGTCACCTGGGGGATAAACCCGGGGCAGGGGATCCCGATCACCGGCAACATCCCCGACCCCGCGAAGGCGCGGGGGGCCGACGAGCGGACCTCGATCGAGGAGGCGCTCGCCTACATGAAGCTCAAGCCCGGGGCGCCCATCAAGGGAACGAGGATAGACGTGGCATTCCTCGGCTCCTGCACGAACGGCCGGCTCAGCGACTTCCAGGAGGTCGCCCGGTTCATCAAGGGAAGGCGCGTCGCGCCCGGGGTGAAGGCGATCGCCGTCCCGGGCTCCCAGGGCGTGGGCCTCCTGTGCGCGGAGCTCGGGATCGACAAGATCTTCCGCGACGCGGGATTCGAATGGCGCAGCGCCGGGTGCTCGATGTGCCTGGCCATGAACGCGGACAAGCTGGTGGGCGACCAGCTCTGCGCGAGCTCCTCGAATCGCAACTTCAAGGGGCGCCAGGGCAGCCCCACGGGGCGCACGATCCTCATGAGCCCGATCATGGTCGCGGCGGCCGCCGTGACCGGCTCGGTCGCCGACGCCCGCGAGGTGTTCGGCGTGAGCGCAAATTGACGGCGCCGAACCCAATCCTTCCATGGCACTCGAAAAAATCACCCGCATCGCCGGCCGCGCCGTCCACGTCCCCGGAAACGACATCGACACGGACCGCATCATCCCGGCCCGGTACCTCAAGTGCGTCACGTTCGACGGCCTGGGCGAGTTCCTCTTCCATGACGTCCGCAGGAACGCGGACGGCTCCGAGAAGCCGCATCCTCTCAACGACGCGCGCCACAAGGGGGCGACGATCCTTCTTTCCGGCGCAAATTTCGGCTGCGGCTCCTCGCGCGAGCACGCCCCCCAGGCGCTTCAGAAGCACGGGATAAGGGCCGTCATCGCCGAGGGATTCGCGGAGATCTTCTTCGGAAACTCGACCACGCTCGGCATGCCGTGCCTTTGCGCCAGCCGCGCGGACATCGCGAGGATCGCCGCGGCGGTCGAGGCCGACCCCGACGCCGAGGTCGCGATCGACCTTGCGAGCCAGAGGGTGTCGTTCGCCGGACAGTCCGTCGGGGCGTCCCTCCGCGAAAGCGCACGGGACGCGTTGGTCAACGGGCGCTGGGATCCCATCGGCGAGCTCCTGGAAGGGGCCGGCGAAGCAGCGACGGTCGCCAGCAGGTTGCGATACATGGCCGTCTGAGAGGGGAGGGCACCAGCGCCCGTGTCGGGGCCTCCGCACCGTCCGCTCCTGATTTGGACCGGTCCGGGCGTCCCGTTATCGGCTTGGCGGCGGGTCGGGTAGTCCCTATTTTCGGGGACCTTTTTGTGGGACACGGCGTCTTACAAGCGCACAATCTATTATGACACTTGGAATGATCAAGGTTTTCGAGGGAGCTGGCCTCCTGATTTATCCGCTGGGAGCATGTTCGGCCCTGGCCGTTTACATCATAGCTGAGCGCATCTACGCCCTCCGAAAGGCCGCGGTGATGCCCCAGGACCTGGTCGACGCGGTCATGGCCGGCAAGCCGCTCATGGGGGGGCGCCACACCGTGCTGGCCCGGATTGTCGAGTTCGCCGAGCAGCACAACAACGACGAGGGCGCGGTGAAGGCCTTTGCGCGGCTCGAGGTCAACCACATGGAGCGGGGCGTCCCGTACCTCGACGTCATCTACGCGGCTGCGCCGCTGATCGGGCTCTCGGGCACGGTGACCGGCCTCCTGCAGGTGTTCTCGCAGATAAACCCGGACACGGGCCTTCCCGACCCGGTGGCCTTCACGAAGGGCGTCGCGCTCGCGCTTTCGGCGACGGTCATCGGCCTGTCGATCGCCATCCCCTCCCTGGTCGGGAGCGGCTACCTCCAGAGGCGGATAGAGAACTACGCGGCGCAGCTCGACGTGCTGCTTGAGCGGATCCTCAAGCGCGGCCGCGAATGAGCGGATTCTACCAGAAGCGCCGCAAGCGGCCCGAGCTCAACCTTGTCCCGCTGATCGACGTGCTCGTCATGTTGATCTTCTTCGCGTTCGTCACGATGCAGTTCCGGTCGGCGACGACGCTCAACATCACGCTCCCGAAGCTCTCGACTGCGGGCAAGAACGAGTTCAAGGGCCACATCACCATTGAAATCGACAAGGACGGCCACCTGTCGTTCAACGGCAGGCTGGTGAGCGACGAGCAGCTGGTCGCGCAGCTCCAGGCCCAGCACACCGCGGACGAGGACATCCCGGTGCTGATAAAGGCGGACGAGACCTCGCAGCTGAAGAGAATCGCATTCGTGTGGGACTCGTGCCGCCAGGTGGGCCTGAGCAAGGTGAGCATCCAGTCCCGCTAGCGACATGAAGATCGTCATCACCGGCGTCACGCGCGGCCTCGGCCGCGCGCTTGCCGAGTGGTACATGGCCCATGGGCACACGGTGGCCGGCTGCGGCCGGAATGGCCCGGCGATCTTCGACCTGCGGTTCACGCATCCCGAGCCGCACAGCTTTGACGCGGTCGACGTGACCCTGCCGGTGAAGGTCTCCCTGTGGGCCGAGCGGGTGCTCGGCGCCCTGGGTCCGCCCGATTTCCTCATCAACAACGCCGCCCTCATGAACAAGCCGGCCCCGCTCTGGAAGGTTCCGGCGGATGAATTTGCGGCGATGCTCTCCGTCAACATCGCCGGCGTGGCCAATGTCGTCCGCGCCTTCGTGCCGGCGATGATCGAGCGTGGAAGCGGAACGATCGTCAACCTGAGCTCGGGCTGGGGCCGCGGGGTGTCGCCGGAGGTCGCCCCCTACTGCGCGACAAAGTGGGCGATCGAGGGCCTCACCAAGGCCCTCGCCGCGGAGCTTCCGGCCGGCATGGCGGCGGTGCCGCTCAACCCCGGGGTCATCGACACCGAGATGCTCAAGAAGTGCTTCCCCGACAGCTCGGCCTCCTATCCCAAGCCGGACGAATGGGCGAAGAGGGCGGCGCCGTTCATCCTGGGCCTCGGGCCCGGCGACAACGGAAGGTCGGCGAGCGTCGGCGGCTTCGAGGACTGACCGCCCCGTCAGGGCATGGGGACGTGGGGCTCGGCCTCGGCATCGTAGTCGACGCCGGCCATGCCGAAGCCGAACAGCTTGAGGAATTCGCTCCGGTATCCGGCGATGTCCGTGAGCGCGGCGAGGTTCTCGGTCGTGACCTCGGGCCATATCTTGGCGACGGAGGCCTGGACCTCCGGCCTCATCTCGAGGTTGTCCACGCGGACGCGGCCGGACTCGTCGAATCCCGGGCCGCCGGGGGCGTACATCTGCGTCGAGAACATGCGCTGCATCTGCTCGATGCAGCCCTCGTGGGTCCCATTCGCCTTCATGATCTTGTAAAGGATCGAGATGTACAGCGGCACGACGGGGATGGCCGAGCTGGCCTGCGTCACAAGCGCCTTGTTCACGGAAATGAAGGCCCTGCCGCCCCCGTTCAGCTTGAGAAGCGAGTCGATGTTCCTCGCCGCTCGCTCGAGATCGTTCTTTGCGAGCCCGATCGTCCCGTTCTTGTAGATCGCCCACGTGACTGCGGGCCCGATGTAGGAATACGCCACCGACTGAGCGCCGGGCGCGAGAAGCCCGGCATCCGCGAGGGCGTTTATCCACATCTCCCAGTCCTCTCCGCCCATGACCGCGATCGTGTCGGCGATCTCCTGCTCATTCGCGGGCTCGATGGTCACCGAGCTGACGACACCCTTGTCGGTGTCCACGGTCTTGTTGGTGTACGGCGCCCCGACGGGCTTGAGGGCGGACTTGTGCACGGCGCCGTTCCCCGGGTGAACCCTCCGGGGCGAGGCGAGCGAATAAACCACGAGGTCGACCTGGCCCATGTCCCTGCGGATCGCCTCAAGCGCCTGGGCCTTGATCTCGTTCGAGAACGCATCGCCGTTTATATTCTGCGCGTAGAGCCCCGCGGCCCGCGCCGCCCGGGTGAAACCGACGGAGTTGTACCACCCCGGGGTCGCCGTTCGGACCTCCTCCGAGGGGCGCTCGTAAAAGATGCCAAGCGTTCCCGCTCCCGACCCGAATGCCGCCGTTATCCGTGAGGCCAGGCCGTATCCCGTCGACGCACCGATCACCAGGACTTTCCGCGGACCATTCGGTATGGAACCTTTTGATTTCACGTGGCTTATCCACTCGTCGACATGCGCGGCGCACCCTGCCGGATGGGCGGTCACACATACGAATCCGCGAACTTTCGGTTTGATGATCATCGATGGGAAATGTTTTCGCCGATGGGAAGGGTGGCAAGTACGATTGAGCCGTGAGCGCCCGCCTCGGCAAGGGTGCGTCCCCCTCCCTTCACCCCGTCGACGAGGAGGAACCGGCAACCCGGCCCGACCGCCCCCGCCACGCTTATCGAGATGCCGGCGCCGTCGTCATCCGCGGGTCCATGGAAGGCGCCGCAATCCGCCGGATATCCAGGGCCCTGGCCGTCGAGCCACAGCTGGTAGTCCCTTTCCGGGGGCAGCACAGGCAGCCCGCTGAGCCGGATGCGGCCCCGCCGGGCCGCCGGATCCCAGTCCACGACGCCAAAGGCGGCCTTCGGCGCGAGGCTCCCGCCTGGGGCAAGGAGCAGGGCGACTTGGGGCCCTGCGATCGCGCGGAGTCCGGCGACCTCGCGCGCGCTCACGATCCGCTCGGCCTCCAGCTGGTTCTCCGCCGCCTTGAGCGCCGTCTGCGACAGGGCGGCGTCCTCACGGATGAGCTGGGACCTTTCCTTCTCGATGACCCACAGCTCGCCCAGGCATGCGACAAGGGCCGCAAGGCATGCGGTCGTCGCCCAGGGCAGCCAAGCGGGAAGCTCGATCTTGGATTCGTCCGTCGGCATCGTGGGTGACTGGGGTTCCCGGAGCGGGTTCAGCGAAGCCCAAGGCTGCGCGCCCGCTCGAGGAATTCTCGGACAAAGGGCTCGCGCGAAATCTCGTCCCATGGGCGGTTTCCGGATATGCGGATGAAAACCTGCTCGCCGCTCCGTCGGAAGCCGTAGCGCAGGGCGACCCGCAGGTGCGCCTTCAGGGAGAACGGGTCCCCGATCTCGATCGAGCGGCCGTCATAGATCTCCCAGAACCAGACATACTGGGGATAGCCGTCGTTCTCGAAGAGGCGGTACTGCGCCCACGGAAGCCGGCTCCCGCCGGCCTCGAGGGCGACACGCGAGTCGGGCACCGGCTTTGCCGTCCAGCCCGAGCCGGGCCAGCACGCGTCGGGAGTATGGGATTCCACCAGGCCGACCGAAGCCTGCCCCGGCGCCCAGTAGGCCAGGTAAAGGTCGACCTGCTCCCGACCGCCGGCTGCCTCGCGCCGATAGGTGCGCTGGGCAAGGTGGTCGGTCCTCAGGGTGCCGGCAAACCGGTAAAGGCCGGGCGTCGCCTGCACGCTCCAGCCCGGCGCCGATGTCGGCAGGATCGCCATGAGGTCGGGGGCGGCCGCATCGCTTGGGGCCGGCGAGCCGGTGCTCGCCGTGAAAAAGACCAGCGTGGCGGCGGCCGCCGCGAGGACGCACAGGAGCACGGCCTGCGAAGCCGGGATGCGCCCCGTCCCGGGGCCCGCGCGGGGCAACGGCCCGGCCCTGCCGGCCGTCGCCCCGGCGGGGCTTCCCCGGTCGAGCGCGACCGCCAGCCAGACAAGGATGGCCGCCGTGACCGCAAGGACCGAATAGCCCGTCGCGTCATGCCACGCGCCCTCGATATGGACGCCCCCGTTGACGAGGAGGGTCAGCGTCAGCGAGCGGACGAAGTTCATCGCGAGCGCAAGCGGCGCGGAAACGGCGATGATCAGGACCCGCGCCCATGGCTTCCGGGTCAGCGCCGCCGAGAAAAGGACGCCCGCGAACACGCACGATATCAGGCTGCGCACGCCGCTGCACGCCTCCTCGATGCCGACCGTCCCGCGCGCGAGCTCGATGATGTTTCCCTCCCGGTGGGCCGCCACGCCGAGAAGCCCCAGCGTGCGCATGACGCTGCCGGAAACCCAGAGCTGCAACGCCGACGTCAGGCGCGAGTACGTCCCCGGCGGGATGGGCGAGCAGAGCGGCCAGAGCGCCGCGGCGGCCAGGCACGCCCAGCTGAACGGAACAAGGGCGACGCGCCGGTCGGCGAACGCGGCGATGGCCCCGAAGCCGAGGAGGGCGAAGGAGCAGGCCAGCGTGAAATCCACAAGGGGGCTGGTCCAGTCGAGCGTCACCGCGAAGAGCCCTGCCGTCCAGAGGCCGGCCAGGGCCGCGGCGCCGAAGGAGCCGGTGAGGATCGCGGCGGCCCGGCCCGGCAGGGTGCCACGCGCGCCCGGGTGCAGGCAGAGGTAGACCAGCAGGCCGCAGGCGACCGGCGCCAGGAAGCCATGGGAGAGGTCGGCGTCATGCGACCATTCCGGCCACAGGTGAACGACAAGCGCGGCGGCGAGGATCGCCAGCGCGGCAAGGTTGACCTTCGCCGCGGTCGGCAGCCGATGGGGGGCCTCGCTACCAGTCACCCAGCCATGCTGGGCGCGCCGGGGCCTGCGCGCAACGGCCAAAAAGAACTGGCGGGCCCGGAAAACCCGGGTACGTTTGCTGCACGCCCGCGGATGGGCGCACCATGAATATAAACGGATCCCGCCTCCTGCGCCTCTCCCTCGTTTCGGCATTTGCCATGCTGGCGCCCCTTGCGCGTCCGGCCGTCACCGTCGGCCAGCCGGCGGCGGACTTCAGCCTCACGGACATCAACGGGCAGGCCCACAGGCTCTCCGACTACCGCGGCAAGACCGTCGTCCTCGAGTGGACGAACCCCGAGTGCCCCATCGTGAGAAAGCATTACCTGAGCGGCAACATGCCCTCGCTCCAGAAGTCGGCGACGGCCGACGGCGTCGTCTGGCTTTCGATCAACTCGGGGCACCCCGGTTCCCAGGGCGACTACGATCCCGCGCAGGTGGAAGGCTGGCTCAAGTCGACGGGCGCCGCGCCCACCGTGTACATGCGCGACCCGGACGGCAGCGTCGGCCACCTCTACGGGGCGAAGGCGACGCCCGATATGTACGTCATAGCGGCCGACGGCACCCTCATCTATGCCGGGGCGATCGACAGCATCGCCTCGGCCGATGTCTCCGACATCGCCCGGGCCACGAACTACGTGAGGGCCGCGCTCGATTCGCTCAAGGCCGGACGGGCGGTCGCCGTCGCGTCCAGCCGCCCCTACGGCTGCGCGGTCAAGTACTGACACCGGGCCGCGCCCTACACGGTCACGGCAAAGAGCTCGGGGTGCATCTCGCCCTCGGCGACGCGGTTGACGCTCCCCGTCATCTGGATCGAGAACCCGTCGCCGATCTCTATGTCGATCACGCCTCCCGGCATCCGGACGGCGACCGAGCGGTCCACGAGGCCGAGTTTATGGGCCACCGCCGCGGCGGCGCTCGAGCTGGTGCCGGAGGCGAGCGTGTAGCCGGCTCCGCGCTCCCAGATCTCAATCTGGAGGGTCGAGCGGTCGAGGACCCGCATGAACTGGACATTGGTCCTGTTGGGGAAGAGGGGATTGACCTCGATGTCGGGCCCGTAGCGCCTCGCGAGCTCGGGCGAGAGGTCCTCCACCTGGATCACGCAGTGGGGGTTGCCTATCGTCGCCGCGGAGAACGTGAACGATCGGCCGAGCGCCTCGATCGTTTCCCCGACCACCTCCCGGGCGGGGCCGGAAATCGGTATCCGCCGGCTGTCGAAGCTCACGCTGCCCATCGCCACGGCGATCAGACCGCCCCCCGCCCTTATCTCGGCACGGACGACCCCTCCGGGCGTCTCCACCCCGAACGACTGCGCCGTCACCCGCGCCTGGTCGAAAAGGTAGCGCGAGAAGATCCTGAGGCCGTTTCCCGACTTCTCCGCCTCCGAGCCGTCGGGGTTGAAGATCCGCAGGCCGAAATCCGCGCGCTCGGAGGGAAGGGGCCCCCAGAGGATGCCATCCGATCCCACGCCGAAGTTCCGGTGGCAGATGACGCGGACCTGGGCCTCGGTCGGCCTCGTCCACGACGGGAAGTCGGCGGGGTCGAGCACGATATAGTCGTTGCCCAGCGCGTGGTACTTGTGGAAGCGCATGCTACCTGCTTCCCTCAAGGACCGGCTGTTCGGAATATCCAAATAGGTGCCGGCGCTTGATCGTCTCGGCGACCGGCTTCGGCACCATCGCCTCCCAGCTCGCGTCGCTCTCCCTGATCCGCCGCAGGACGTCGCGCGAGAAGATGTTAAGTATGTCGCCGTTGAACCCCACGATGCAGTCGATATAGTGGTTCTCGAGGAGGTGGGCGTAGAGGTTGGAGAGGTGGTCTACGATCTTCACGTTCTTGGCGTTGATCAGGACGTTCGCGCCGGACGAGCTGGACGGCAAGACGGGCACCTCGCCGTTCTGGGAGATGTACATCTCGTAGGCCTCCTTGCGCATCGGGTAGATATAGAGCTTCACGGCGTTGCGGAAGAGGCGCCCGAACGACTCGAGGATGCCGCCCTCCAGGCTCTCGTAGTACTTCTCGTTGAATATCTCGAGCAGGTTGTTGATCCCCATCGCCACGCCGATCATCTCCTTCGTGTATCGCCGGAAGTAGGACGTCAGCCGGAAGTACTCGGAGTAGTTCGAGATCAGGACCGTGTAGCCTATGTCGCCCAGGAGGTCGACCCGCGAGAGGAAGTCCTGCGCGTCGAGCGAGCCCGCCGCGAGCAGGTTGTTCATCGTGATCTCCATGAGCACCACCATCTCCTTCCCCTTCACGAGCGGCTCCTGGACGAACTGCGCCGTCGCGCAGTTGAGCATGTCGACGTTCACGTCCGTGACCGGCCTGAAGCTGCCCCTCTCGACGAGGATCGCCTTCTTGTGCAGCACCTCCGACGGCTGGAGGACCTCGCCCTTCTGCCCGAACATCACCGCGTTGGTGAGCCCGAACTTGACGAGGAAGAGCGACATGAGGCGGTTGTCGACGGTCTCAAAGGCGGGCCCCGAGAAGCGGAGCATGTCGATCTCTATGCGGTCGGGCACCAGGTTGTCGCGGAGCGACTCGATCAGCTTTCCGAGGTCGTTTCGGTAGTAGAGGGCGCCGTAGATGAAGTTTACCCCGACGATGCCCAGGGCCTGCTGCTGGAGCATCGCCTCCTTGTCCCACATCCGCACATGCAGGACGATCTCGCTCGGCTCGCCCTTGGGGCCCGTCTGGAACCTGAATCCCAGCCACCCGTGCGCCTCGTTGTCCCCCTTGAAGGCGCTCGTCGCCACCGTGTCCGCAAAGACGAAGAAGTTCGTCCGGTCGCCGCGCGTAGGGGAAAGGCGCTCCACGAGAAGCTGGTACTCATGGTCCAGCATCAGCTTCAGGCGCTCGCGCGAGACGTACCGCGGCGCCTTTCCGTAGATCGCGTCGCTGAAGACCATGTCATACGCGGAGATCGACTTGGCGATCGTCCCCGAGGCCCCCCCGGCCTGGAAGAACTCGCGCGCCACCTCCTGGCCCGCGCCGATCTCGGCGAAGGTGCCGTACTTGGAGGCGTCAAGGTTGATGGTGAGCGCCTTCTGGGGCGTGGTCAGGAGTTCCTTCTGCTCGGTCATACTTCCGACATTGGCTCCGGTGGGAAGGCGTTGCAACCCGATCCGTGTAACTTCCCGGAGACGACTGTTTCGGCTGGTGGAAGGGCGGAAACGGGCTAGATTTGGCCCTCTCATGAAGAACTTCATCACCTCGATGCTGGGCGCCTTTGTCGCCCTGGTGGTCTTTTCCACCGGCGCGGTCCTGCTATTCATTGGCTTCATCGGGGCCATCGTCGCGATGGGGCAGCAGAAGAAGGCCCCCGAGCTGGCATCGGGCTCCTATATCGTTTTCGACCTTTCCTCGAACATCACGGATGCGCCGCCCGCCATCGACTTTGGCGAGCTTTCGGCCGGGCGGAGCGACGTCCTGCAGCTACGCTCCATCACGCGGGCCATCCGGTACGCCTCGAACGACGGCAGGATAAAGGGCATCCTGCTCCTCGGGAACCTGTCTCCCAAGCTTTACGGGTCAGGGTTTGCCGCCCTGCGGGAGGTGCGCTCCGCGCTGAGCGACTTCCGCACCTCGGGCAAGCCCGTGGTGGCATTCCTCGAGTACGCGACGACCCGGGACTTCTACCTCGCCTCCGTCGCGAACGAGGTCTCGATCGACCCCTACGGGCTCATCCTGATGCCGGGCCTCGCGACGCAGCCCATCTTCTACGCCGGGGCCTTCGAGAAATACGGGGTGGGGGTCCAGGTGACGCGCGTCGGGAAGTTCAAGTCGTACGTCGAGCCGTTCACGAGGACGGACATGAGCCCGGAGAACCGCGAGCAGCTCCAGACCCTCCTCGACGACCTTTGGGGCAGCCTTATCTCGGACATCGGCAAGTCCCGCGGCGTCACCGTTGAATCTATCCAGGCGGCCGTCGACGCGGAGGGCGCGCTCAAGCCGTCGGCCGCGGTCAAGGCCCGCCTGGTCGACCGCGTGGTGTACCGCGACGAGCTCATCGACCGTCTCAAGAGGGAGACGGGCGTCACCTCACCGACGGAATCCTTCAAGCAGGTCGCGCTGGCCGTCTACGCGAGGACCGTCGTCCATCCCCCCGTGGCGACGGGCTTCGGCGAGGTCGCCGTCGTCTACGCGGAGGGAGACATCGTCGACGGAGAGGGCGACACGACGGAGGTCGGCGGGGCAAAATTCGCGCGCGAGATAAGGCAGCTGCGCGAGGACTCGGCGGTCAGGGCGATCGTGCTCAGGGTGAACAGCCCGGGCGGGAGCGCCACCGCGGCGGAGACGATGCAGCGCGAGCTCCGGCTCGCACGCAAGTCGAAGCCCATCATCGTCTCGATGGGCTCCTACGCCGCGTCGGGCGGATACTGGATCTCCGCCTACGGGGACCGGATATTCGCGGAGCCGACCACCATAACGGGGTCAATCGGCGTGTTCGGGATCCAGTTCGACATCCAGAGGCTCGCGAACGAGCACGGCTTCACCTTCGACACCGTGAAGACGGGCAAGTACGCGGACTCCCTGACCATCGCGCGGCCGAAGACGGACGACGAGCTCGCGGTCCTGCAGAAAAGGGTGGACTGGATCTACGACCAGTTCATCGCGAAGGTCGCTGAGGGCCGCAAGCTCAAGCCGAGCTTCGTCGAGGAGATCGCGCAGGGCAGGGTCTGGTCCGGTACCGAGGCGAAGAAGCTCGGGCTCGTGGACGAGATCGGGGGGCTTAGCGAGGCGATCAAGTACGCCGGCGCCCAGGCGAACCTCGGGTCGAGCTTCAAGGTGGTCGAGTTCCCGAGGTCGAAGAACCTTTCGGAGGCGCTGGCGGAGATGTTCGGAAAGTATGCGCCGGCGAGCCTGCGCGTGCGCTCCACGGGACTGGTCGGCCAGATCGTCGACCAGCTCGAGGTGGAGTTCGCGCGCCTTCGCGCGCTCAACGACCCCCTGGGGATCTACGCCCGGATGCCGATGGACATCGTGGTCCACTAGGAGCATGGGCCGTCCGCCGCCATGACGCACAGGATGTCCAAGGATTGCCCGGCCACCGCCATCCCGGCCGGCGACCCGATCACGCTGGCCGCCGGCGAGGAGGTCACCGTCGTCCAGACGCTCGGGGGAAATGTCACCGTCCGGACGGAGCAGGGCCTGTTCCGGATCGCCAGCGACCACGCCTCGTCGATCGAGGGGCTCGCGCTGGCCGACGAGGCGGCGGTCCCGGCCGGCGACTTCAGCGAGAAGGCGGTCTGGGACGCGATGAGGACATGCTTTGATCCCGAGATCCCGGTCAACATCGTCGACCTCGGGCTCGTCTACGACCTGTCGATCGAGAGGACCCCGTCCGGGGCTAACGCGGTCGACGTAAAGATGACGCTCACGGCCCCCGGCTGCGGGATGGGTCCCGTCATCGCCGAGGACGCCCGAAGGAAGATTGCGGGGCTTCCCAGCGTCGAGAGCGCCCGGGTCCACATCGTCTGGGATCCGGTCTGGAACCCGCGCATGATCTCCGAGGAGGGGCGCCGCGCCCTCGGCATCGAATAGGCGGCGGGCTCGTCTACGCGGTGACGGTCTCGAGCGAGCAGCCGTCGGCGTCCTCCGCCGGGGTCTCGCAGTTTGGGCGGGCGATGACGCCGGGGTAGGGCTCGGGCGCGAATTCGCCGTCCGGCCGCGCGAGAAGATGCCGGTCGCAGACCTCGAAGAGCCCGGCCTCGGATTCCGCCCGCCTCATGTCGCGCAGGAACGCGCCCTGCGGGTCGACGCCCTGGCCCACGAAATTCAGGTATTTCTTCATCTTGTTGACGTGGGCGCGCTCGGGTATCGCCGGGTCCCTCGTCGACCGGTAGAGCCTGTCGACGTATTCGCGCACATCGGCGAGCGAGATGGGGGAGCGGGGAGTCCCCGCGAAGCGCTCCCTACACTGCCGGAAGATCCAGGGATTGCGGATCGCGTGCCGGCCTATCATGACGCCCCGGGCCCCGCAGTCGCGGGTGATCTCCGCGGCCCTGGAGGCGGAAGTGACGTTGCCGTTCGCAAGCACCGGGCAGCTCGAGCGCGCGGCCGCGCGCGCGATGCGGTCGTAGTGCACGTCGCTCCGGTACATCTCGCGCACGGTGCGGCCGTGGACCGTGAGCAGGTCGACGCGGCTTTCGTTCACGATGTCAAGGATCCGGTCGAAGTTCGCGCTGTCGTCGAATCCGATCCGCATCTTCACCGTGAGGAGGCCCGGCACGGCCTGCCTGAGCGCCGCGAGTATGGCCGCGATGCGGTCGGGCTCCCTCAGGAGGCCGCCCCCGACGTTCTTGCGGTAGACCTTCGGCGCGGGACAGCCGAGGTTGAGGTCGATGCCCGCGATCGGATGCTGCGCGAGCGCCTCGGCCGTCCTGACGAGGTGGGGGATATCCTCCCCGATCATCTGGGCGAACACGGGGCGCCCCGTGTCGTTCTCGTCGATGCTCCGCAGGATGTGGCGCTCGGGCCGGGACTGCGCGTGCACCCGGAAGAACTCGGTGAAGAAATAGTCGGGCGCGCCGTACTCCGCGATGACCCGCATGAACGCGAGATCGGTCACGTCCTGCATGGGCGCGAGCGCGGTCAGCGGCTGGCCCGGCGCAAGGGATGCCGGCAATCGCCGCGCCGCGGTCAGGGCACGTCCTCCCCGGTATCGTCCTCGGCCTGCTGCTTGCGCACCTGCTCGAGGATCTCCGTCATGTCCTCCACCGCCTCAAAGACGGCGCGGGCGACGTAGATCGGGCGTTTCTGCTGGAGGGAAAGGACGATGGAGTCGCTCGGCCGGGCGTCGATCTCGACTATCTTCGTGCCGAGCTCGTTTTCCATCGTGAGGAATATCCGCGCGAAGAATGTCTTGTCTCGGGCGTCGTTGATCACGATGCGCTCGAGGCGGGTTCCCAGGCCGAGCAGGATGCTTCCGATCAGGTCGTGCGTCAGGGGCCGGTCCTTCTTCACGCCGTCGAGGGTCATCTGGATCGCGTTGCCGACGGAGTGGTCGACGTAGATCACGAATGTCTTCTCGTCGTTTCCCAGGAAGACGGCACAGCCGTTGGGGGTGGGCATCACCCCCTTGATCGTTGCGGCTACGACGTCATTTTGCATGGATCGGTGCTCCGGCTCAACTGATGGGTGCCAATCTGACGGGTGCGGGCGAAAAGGGCAAGCGGCGCGGAAAATGGGGGCTTCGTGGGGGACGCCCTATCCGAACCCGAGGAGGGCGATTCCCCATGAGCGCGCCGTCTCCAGCACGGCGGCCTTGTCGAGGATGATGACCCCCTTCGCCTCAAGCGCCGCGGCATGGATCCCCGAGTCGCGCATCGTCTCGAGCGTCTGCATCCCGAAGCACGGGACGTCGAACCGGAAGTCCTGCCGGCCCTTGATCGTCTTGACGAAGAGGGAGTCGCCCGCCTTGAGGGAACCGGCGCGCCGGAGCATCTCGTCGGTGCCCTCAAACGCCTCGACCGCGAGGACCGTCCCCTTGCGCACCACGCAGCCCTGGCCGATGTCGAGACGCGCGCATTCCCGGGCTATGTGCACGCCGTGGTCGATGCAGTCCTGGGCGACGGGAAACCGGCCTCCCGTCATGCAGCCCGGGGCGGCCAGGTGGTCGTCGAGGAAGGCGCGGGCGTCGAGCAGCCGGACGCCCAGCGCCTCGATCTCCCCCGCCACCGCCCCGAAGATGGTCTCGGCGTTGCGGCGCTTGAGCGAGAGCAGGATCTGCGCGGCCTTGAGGTCCGGCCGCAGCCCGTCGAACAGGCGCCTGGGGGTCACCTGTCCGGCCATGATGGCGTAGCCCGCCCCGAATTTCCCGAGGAGGCGCAGGGTCTTGCCCACCTGGCCGACGTGCACGGTGTGGCGCTGCGCCTCGGGGAACGAGGCCACGAGCTCGGGCGCGGTCTCGCCCTCGAAGGCGATGAGCCTCAGCGGGACGCCCGCCTTGCGCGCCGACCGCGCAATGAGCTGCGGGTAGGATCCCTGGCCCGCGATCAGCGCGAGGGGGAGCTTTGGGTCAAACGTCTCGGGGAGAAACGCTGAGGGCGGCGTCGGCACGGACGGTGAAGGCCTAGGTCTGCGCGCCGTAGTACTTCTTGTAGCTCCTGTAGTAGCGGTAGTTCGAGTAGTACTCGATCCGCCTGGGCGACAGGCCGTTCAGGACGATGCCGAGGATCTCGTTCTTTCCCTCCCGCAGCGCCCGGATGTAGAGCTTCACGTGCTTGCGGGACGCGCGGTTGAAGCGGCAGACATAGATCACCTCGTCGGTGCGCTCCGCGATCAGCGTGGAGTCGGTGACGGCGCCCATCGGCGGCGAGTCGATCACGACGAGGTCGAACTGCCTTTTCAGGCGCTCGAGCAGCTGGGGGAAGATGGGATTCTCGAGGAGCTGGGTCGGGCTCTTGGACCTGCCGCCCGAGGTAAGGAGCCAGAGGTTGTCGGCCAGCTTCACGATCCCGAGCTGCGGGTTCGTCAGGATGTCGCCCTCGAGCTCGCCGCTCTGCTCGAACCATGAGATGATGCCCGTGGCGTTCTGCTGGCTGAAGTGCCGGTGAAGCATGGGGCGGCGCAGGTCGCAGTCCATCAGGAGCGTCCTCTTGCCATGGCGGGCGAAGCATATCGCCAGGTTGCACGAAATGAGCGTCTTGCCCTCCCCGGGAATCGTGCTCGTCACCAGTATCGACTTGGGGAAATCGAGCTTGGACTGGATCTTGACCGAGCTGTACAGCCCGAGGAAGGCCTCGTTGCCCGACTCGCTGCCCGAGTCCGTGTCCGCGAGGTTGAACTTCTCGTCGTTCCTCACCGCTCCCAGCTGGGGGATGATCCCCAGCAGGTGGACGCCGATGAAGGACTCGACATCCCAGGCGCTCTTCACGCGGTCGTCGATGAACCCCAGGCCGATCGCGATGCCGAGGAAGGTGAGGACGCCGAGACCGGCGCTCGTGCGGGTGATCGCCGAGATGTTCGGGGAAATGGGGGAGCCGGGAACCGTGGCCCGGTCCAGCGGGTGAAGCGAGATCTTGTCGAGGTTCTTGGAGGTCGTGGTCTGGTTCAGGCGGTCCAGGATCTCCATGTAGTAGCTCTTCGCCACCGTGGCCCTGCTCTGCAGGGAATTGTAGTCCACGCTCAGGGCCCGCAGGCTGAGCTCCTGCGCCTCCTGGTCGGAATACTCCTTCTCGAGGGACCGCACGCTGTCCTGGGAGGCCGCCAGGCGGGTGTTGAGGTCCGCGATCGCCATGTCGACGGCGCCCTCAAGCTCGGCCTTCGTCACCCTGATCTTGTCCGCGTTGTCGATGACCTTCGGGTGCTTCTCGAGGTAGCGCTCCATCAGCAGCGACTGGGTCTGCTCGGCGTCGCTCAGCTGTGCCTTGAGGGTCGGCACCGCGCCGTGGGTGGCGATGTACGAGATCTCGAGCGGGTCCTTGCCGCTCTTCCTGAACTCCGCGACCTGCTGGACCAGCTCCTGGACGCTCAGCATCTCGAGCCGGGCGTTCGTCAGCGCGGTGTTCACCGACTTCAGCCTGTCGGAGACGATGTCGATGCTCTTGTCGAGGGAGACCAGGTTGTGCTGGCTCATGTAGTCCTGCAGCTTCTTCTCCGCGTCCTCGGCGTCCTTGCGCAGCTGGTCGGCCCGTCCCGTCAGGTATTTCACCGCCTCCTCGTTCTTGCCGCCGACGCTCTCGAACAGGTAATCCATGAACTTCTCGACATAGCGGTTGGCGACGAGGGCCGCCGCCTCGGGATCCTCGTTCCGCACCGTGATGGTGATGAGGTAGCTGTTCCTCAGCGGCTCGGCGTCGATGGAGCCGAGCAGCGCGGCCGCGGACGGGGGCGTGGCCCCCTGGGGAAGGCGCTTGACCGCGGCCCTCTGCAGGATCTTCCGCTCATCGGGGGTGAAGGACTCGATCACGTTCGCCCGGAGCCGGTTGCTGTCGATGTCGTGGATGTAGGTGTTGAGGTCGATCTCCGACCGGACCGAGGTGTCGACGACACCCTGGCTCGTCACGACGGTCTCCGGCTTCTCGAACTGGAGCGACGCGACGGCCTCGTAGACCGGCGTCTTTCGCGCCTGCCAGTAGAAGAAGCCGACGGCGACGACGATGGCGAGCGGGAGCGCGACCCAGACACGCTCGCGCATGATGATGTAGTAGTCGCGAAGCGTGCGGCGCTCGACCGCGACCTCGTCGTCGTGGCCCGAGTGCCTGGAGGCCTTCGATTGCGCGGTGTCCTGCATCGTGAGTCCCGGGTCCTCGTCAGATGATCCGCTCGGGGACGTACACGATGTCGTCCGGCTCCAGGAGAAGGGAGCTGTCCTCGCCGTTCGTCTTCACGTTGCCCTTGCCCTTGATGAGGCTCTCGACGTCGATCGAGATGACCTTCGTCCCCCCGTCCGGAAGCATCCGGGTGACCCGGACCGCGGTGCCCTGGGCGGTGTCCGTGAAGCCCCCCGCCTTGGTCACGAGGTCCAGCACGCTGATGGTCGCCTCGACGGGAAGCTGGTAGCGGCCCGGGTTCTTCACCTGGCCCTGGATCGACACCTCCCGCGGGGAGTACTCCTCGACCGTGACGGTGACCTCGGGCTTTCGCAGGTAGCGGCCGTCCATGTAGGCGGACTCGATCGTGCGCTCCGCCTGGCTGAGCGTCTGGCCGTACACCCGGACCTCGCCGACCAGGGGCAGGTTGACCGTGCCCTTGGCGTCGACCCGGCACACCGTCGAGAGGTCGTCCTCCTGGAAAATGCGGATGCTCAGCTTGTCGGTCGACCGGATCCTGTAGGTCTGCGTCTTGTTGGAGCTGCCGGAGGCGGCCGCCCTCTCGTCGGCCCGCGCGGGAGTCGCCGCGGCCGCGACAACCGCGGCGGCGAGGAACAAGGATCTGAAGGCGATGTTCACGGGGCGGTATCTACCAATGGGACGTGAGGGACAGGTTTATCTGTTGGCGCGGAAACTCCGCGTAAGCGAGCGTGGACCAGTTCCTAAAGTAAATGTAATTAATCGAGGCCTTCAGGTGTTCGTTGAGGGTGTAGGAGTAGGACGCGTTGACGCTGGCGAAGTCGTCGACCCGGCGCGCTCCGCCGGCCGCCACCAGCCCCCCGTCGCCAAGGAATCGGCACTCCCCCCCGGACACCTGCAGCGAAGCGCTGGCCTTGGTGGTGAAGGAATCCTTGAAGGTGAGCCCGACGCTCGTCGAATCGATGGACTGCGCGGTCGCGGTTGTCGAGAAATCCCGCGAGAGGTCGGCGGTGAGGGTCATCCGGCGGTTCATGTTCCAGGCCAGCGACCCGCTTGCGGTGAAGTCGCCATACTCGCCGGAGTCGATGCCGCCGGTGGTCGACCTCACCGTGTAGCCGCCCTGGATCGAGCCGTTGAACGGCCCGTAGACCCTGCCGTTCACCCCGGCCGAGAGCGAGTTGTCGACGTCGTCGGTTCCGTTGGCCAGGCCCGAATACCGGGCCCGGTAGTCGATGAAGAAGTCCCGCTCCTCGTCCAGGATGTAGAACAGGAACAGGTTGCCCGTGTAGGTGGCGAGGTTCGTGAAGAGCTGCTGGTTCTGGTAGGCGACGTAGTCATAGTCCAGCGAGCCGGAAATCGAGTAGCGCTCGATCACGGGGTACTGGAAATTCAGGGCGACGTCGTAGTTCCAGGAGACGTCGCGGGTGTTGACGTCGACGTCCGCCCGGTTCTCGCGCTGCACGCTGACCAGGAGGGAGCCGGTCGTCCTGCCCGTCTGCTTGTTGAGCTCGAGGGTCACCTTCGGATCCACGTAGTCCTGGTCCCTGAAGTTGGCGTAGCGGGCGAACGTGAGCGTCGCCGTCGCGTTGACCCCGATCAGGCCCGCCCTGCGCGTGAACTCGGTTCCCAGCGTCCCTTCGAAGAGCATGCTCCCGCCGCTCTGCGCGTTCGCGAACACGTTCGAGTCGTAGCCGATCTCGACCGAGCCGTCGACGAAGAGATGGTCCCTTCCGTCCTCCAGCGAGACCAGGGCGCGCGCGGGGGAGGCGAGGATGGCAGCCGCGATCACGGCAAGCGCCGTGAGCAATCGATGCTGCAATTTCATGGACTCCCGTGCAGGTGAAGAGAAGCCGGATTACCGGCCTGAAAGATTGGCGGCGCTCACGGTCGGCTGGACCGGCGGATTGGCGGGCGCGACGGGGACGGGGACGATTTCCAGGCCCCCTGCCGACTCCCCGTCGAAGAGCGTGACACTGTCGCTGGCGCCGTCCTGCATCTCGAAATAGACAAGCTTGCGGGCGGCGTCGGCGGCGAGCACCCGCTCCATCAGCCACGCGGCCAGGCCGTCCGCCCCGTCGGAGATCGGCCGGACATCGACCGTGTTCTCCTGGCCCGGCTTGCCGGCCCTTATGGTCACCTGGTAGCCGCTCTTGACGTCATAGGTGACGCCGTCGGGGCTGGACTGGACCGAGGCGCGGCCCTCCAGCATCGAGATCGTCGTGCTGGTGTCGCCGGCCTCGATCACGGCCTGTCGGCCCTCGATGACGGCGGAGGCATGCGAGGTCTCGACCAACAGCGTGCTGCCGGCAGCCATCTTGCTGGTCGACAGCCCGACGACACCGTAATCGATGAACATGTGGGTGCGGGATATCGAGGGCTCCTCCTCCATGTCGGTCCGGCTCGGCCGGAAGGGCGCCTGGACGAAGGCGCGGATCTCGGTGCGGGTGGTGACGTCGAAATAGATCCCGGTGCCGTTCGAGAGCACGATGGAGGCGTTCGAATTGGCCTTCGTCTGGATGGCCGTCCCCTCGCCCTTGTAGACGGCCTTCTTCGCCAGGGTTGAGATTCCCTTCACCGTGCTGATCTGGGTGTCGCCCTCGGTGTCCGCCACGAATATCTTGCTGGTCGGATTGCTCCTCGGGACCTGGGCATGCGCGATCGCGGCGGCGCAGAGGGCCGCCATGCCAAGGCGCAGGAGATTGCGGGATTTCATCACGCGGCAATCCTACCTTTCCCGGCAATCCACGCAAGAGAGTATAATTGCTTAGGTTTGGTCCCGCTAGGGCTCAACCGATTGGACCGAAAGGACCTGCGTCGCCGGCTACGAAACGACGAGGTTGAGGATTCGGCCCGGGACATACACGACTTTTACGATCGTGCGGTTCCCCGCAAACGCGGCCACTCGGGGGTCGGCCGTCGCGAGCGCGACCGCCTGCTCCTGGGTGAGCCCGGCCGGAACGAGCCGGTCGCCGCGGTGCTTGCCGTTGACCTGGAAAACAAGCCGGACCTCGGCGGCCGAGATCCGCGCGGGATCGAACCTCGGCCAGGGAGCCTCGGAGGCGAGCCCGGGCGCGCCGAGGCGCGACCACAGCTCCTCGCAGATATGGGGGGCAAACGGGGCGAGGAGCTGGATGAAGGCGAGGGCGGTCGCACGGCTGACCCGGGCCTCCTTGTGGAGCGCGTTCTCGAAGATCATCATCTGCGAGATGGCCGTGTTGAACCGCAGGGCCTCGATGTCGTCCCCCACCTTGCGGATGGTCTCGTGCAGCAGCTTCTGGAGCTCGGCGGAATCCTGCGCGCCGCCCGCGATCTTGGGGTTTGCCCCGCCGTCGTCGCCGATGCAGTCGCGCCAGACCTTCTGCAGGAAGCGGTGCGGCCCCTCGATGCCCCTCGGGTTCCAGGGCTTCATCGCCTCGAGCGGCCCGAGGAACATGAGAAAGAGGCGCAGGCTGTCGGTCCCGTGGCTCTCGATGATCGCGTCGGGGCTCACCGCGTTGCCGCCGCTCTTCGCCATCTTCTCCCCGTCCTCCCCGAGGATGATGCCCTGGTGGAACAGCCTCCTGAACGGCTCGTCGGTCGGCACGGCGCCGATGTCGAAGAGGACCTTGTGCCAGAACCGCGCGTAGAGGAGGTGGAGCACCGCGTGCTCGGCGCCGCCGACGTAGAGGTCGGGGCCGCCCCACCTGGCCAGCGCCTCGGGCGATGCGAACTGGCGGCTATTGCGCGGGTCCGTGAACCGCAGGTAGTACCAGCAGGATCCGGCCCACTGGGGCATCGTGTTGGTCTCGCGCCGCGCCCGGATCCATGTGTCGCCCGCCGGGGGGGGCTCGGTGGCGGGCACGGCCATCCCCGTCGTGAAATCGAACCAGATGTCGACCCAGCCGGGCACGTTCGCCAGCGCGCTCTCGCCCGTGCCGCTCGGCAGGTAGGACTGCACGGGCGGCAGCTCGAGCGGGAGCGCGGACTCGCAAAGGGGAAGCGCGAAGCGGACGACGCCGTCCTGCTCGAACGACACGGGTTCCTCTGGAAGGGCGCCGGCGAGGCGGGGCGCGGCCCGGCGGTAGTCCCCCTCGCTCACCCACACGATGGGGATCGGCTCGCCCCAGTAGCGCTGCCGGGAGAAGAGCCAGTCGCGCAGCTTGAAGTTGACCGAGTGCCTCGCGGAGCCCTTCGCGGCCAGGTCGGCCGTGATCCGGCGCCCTCCCTCGCGCCAGTCGAGGCCGGTGTACCCGTCGGAGTGGACCAGGTTGCCGTCGCCCGTGTAAGGGAGCTTCGGCGCCTGCCCGTTCGAGGAATGGTCGGCCGGCTCGATCACGGGCACGACGGGCAGGCTGTACCGCGCCGCGAACTCGAAGTCGCGCTCGTCGTGGGCGGGCACGGCCATGATCGCCCCGGTCCCGTAGCCCATGAGCACGTAGTCGGCGACCCAGATTGGAAGGCGTGCCCCGTTCACGGGATTCACGGCGAACGAGCCGGTGAAGACGCCTGTCTTGTCCTTCGCCAGGTCGGTGCGCTCGAGGTCGCTCTTGGAGGCGGCCCTCCTGCGGTAGTCCCCGACGGCGACCCGCATCTCGGGCGTCGTCAGCGCCTCGACGAGGCCATGCTCCGGCGCGAGCACCATGTAGGTGCAGCCGAAGAGCGTGTCCGGCCGGGTCGTGAAGACCCTGAGCCCGCCGGGCCCGGGTTTCTCGAGGCCGAAGGTGATCTCGGCGCCCTCGCTCCGGCCGATCCAGGCCGCCTGCATCCGCTTGGTGGAGTCGGGCCAGTCAAGCCCCTCGAGGCCCGACAGCAGGCGGTCCGCATAGGCGGTTATCCTCAGCACCCATTGCCGGAGGTTGCGCCGCTCGACGGGAAACCCGCCCACGTCGCTTTTTCCATCGATCACCTCCTCGTTCGCCAGCACGGTGCGCAGCTCCGGGCACCACCAGACGGGGCGCTCGTCCACGTAGGCCAGGCCCCTCCTGAAGAGCTGCAGGAAGATCCACTGCGTCCACCGGAAGTACCTCGGGTCGGTCGTGTCGATCTCGCGGTCCCAGTCGTACGAGAACCCCAGCGCCTTGATCTGCCGCCTGAAGTTGGCGATGTTGTTCTGGGTGTTCGCGGCGGGGTGCGTGCCGGTCTTCACGGCGTGCTGCTCGGCGGGAAGGCCGAACGCGTCCCATCCGATGGGGTGAAGGACGTCGAAGCCCCGCGCGCGCCGGTGGCGGGCGATGATGTCCGTCGCGGTGTACCCCTCCGGGTGGCCTATGTGAAGGCCCGACCCCGAGGGGTAGGGAAACATGTCGAGCACGTAGAACTTCGGCCTGGACGGGTCCTTCCCCGCCGCGAAAGTCCGATTGCGCTCCCAGAAAGATTGCCAGCGGCGCTCGATTTCTTGAAAGTCGTAGTCTTTGCTGTCGGTAACCATCGTGTGAAACCCGCCATAGTGAACCATTCGCTCCACCGGTCAATCTTGGCCGCCGTCCCGCTGTTTCTCGCCGCCTCAACGGCCCAGGTCCGCGCCTCCATGAGCGGCGGATTCGACCGCCTGCTCGACTCCGTGGTCCGGATCGACGTGCGCGAGCTCAACTTCGAGGAGGGGGCGCGCAGGATAGACGCGAGCATCGGCTCGGGTGTCATCCTTACGCAGGACGGCCTGATCCTGACCAACGCGCACGTCGCCGGCCCGAGGTCGGTCGAGATCAACGTGACGCTTTCGAACCTGGAGCGGGTGGGCGCGAGGCTCATCGGCTGGGACCACTGGACGGACCTATCGCTCCTGCGGATCAACCTGGACGACGTGAAGCGGCGCCAGCTCGCGTTCAAGCACGCGGAATTCGGCGACAGCGAGAGGCTCTACGTGGGCGAGACCGTGTATGCCGTCGGGACGCCCCACGGGCTCACCCGGACGGTGACCCGCGGGATCATCTCGAACAACAACCGGTATTTCGAGGACACCGAGGGCGTCGACGGCTACGAGACCGGCAACTTCAACACCTGGCTCCAGACCGACGCCGCGATCAACCCCGGCAACTCGGGGGGGCCCCTGGTGACGGAGGACGGCCGGATCGTGGGGATCACCTCGCGCGCGTACCTCGGGGCCAACAACCTGGGATTCGCCATCCCCTCCAGCATCGCCAAGCGGGTCGTCGCGAGCCTGGTCCGCGACGGGTCGATCACGCGGAGCTACATCGGGATCGTGCCGAAGGCGCTCCAGGACCTGGAGGGCTTCTACGACGTGGCGACCAACACCGGCATGCTCGTCGACAGCGTGGAGTCCGGCTCCCCCGCGGCCGGCGCCGGGCTCCGGGCCGGCGACATCATCCTCGCGATCGACGGAAGGAAGATCGACGGGCGCTTTCCCGAGCAGCTGCCGCCGATCGAGAACCTGATCGCGAGCCAGGCGGTGGGCTCCTCGCTCGTGATCGCCTACAAGCGCGCGTCGAGGGAGGCGTCCGCCACCCTGGTCACGGCAAGGCTTGAGAGCCGGATGGGGGAGGAGTGGGTCTCGGACACCTGGGGCATCGGCGTGCGCAAGATCTCGCGCGCGTTCGCCCGGGAGAACCAGCTCCACGACGACACCGGGGTCCTCGTGATCGGCGTGCAGCGGGGGTTCCCGGCGGACGTCGCGGGCCTGGCCAGGGGGGACATCATCACGAAGATAAACCAAAGCCCCGTGAACTCGCTCGACGTGGTGAGGGAGGTCGACGCCGCCTACTCCGCCAGGCCCGCGCCCACGCTCTTTGAGGTCCAGAGGGAGAGGCGCGTCTCGCTCGTCGTGCTGAAGCCATGAAGCGCCTGTCCCTCCTTGTTGCGGCCGCGGCCTGCCTCGCCGGGGCGCGGGCCCGCGCCGCCGACCTGCCCTCGCTCTGGGCGGAGCGCGCAAAGTGCACCGTGGCCGTCGAGTACGTGACGGAGACCGAGCTCGAGCGCCGGCCCACGATCGCCTACGGGACCGTCGTCGACAGCGCGGGGACGATCATCCTTCCCTCCGCCGCGATCGACCTGCGGATCTCCCCGAGGCAGATGAAGGATTTCAAGGTCTACCTCCCCGGCGACCCCGAGGGTTCCCCCGCGGAATACCTTGGCCGCGATGCGTACACGGGCTGGCATTTCGTGCGGGCGGGCCCGTCGGTCCTAGGACGGCTGGTGCCGGTGACGGCGTTCACGGGCTCGGCCCCGGGCCGGGAGCTCCAGCTGGCCGACGAGGTCTGGGGGGTGGGGCTCCGCAACAAGGACGAGGATTTCATGCCCTACATTCTCCAGAGCCATGTCGCGCTCATCCAGTCGCTCCCGCAGCGCACCGCGATCGCCCAGCAGGAGGTGGCGGGGCCGGGCCTGCCCGTTTTCGACCGCGACGGCAGGTTTGTCGGCCTCGGCGCAAGCTCGTTCGGGCAGACGTTCCTTGAGTTTTCGGGCGCGGAGAGGGGCGGTTCCCCCGTCATGCTCGTGAACCTGGAGGAGAGCAGCGCGTTCCTTGTCGCGGACGAGGTGCTGCCCTTCATCGGGCGGATCCCGAAGAACGTGTTCGGCAGGCCGCTGGCATGGCTCGGCGCGTACGGCCTCGAGCCGATGGACCGCGAGGTCGCGGCATTCCTGAAGCTTGAGTCGCAGTCGGGGGCGGTCGTGAGCGAGGTGCTCGAGGGGAGCCCCGCCGAGAAGGCCGGGATGAAGGCGCGCGACATCATCCTCGGGGTCGACGGCAAGCCGCTCCCGCGCTTCAGGCCCGACCGCGTCGTCGTCGACTACGTGGAGAGGCTGATCGCGGCCCGGGCGCCCGGCGACATCCTGGCGCTGTCGGTGCTGCGCGGCCCGAGCCGCGTCGAGCTCAGGGCGACGCTCGAGGAGGAGCCCCGCCTGGTCCGCGAGGCCGACCGGACGTTCTTCGAGAAAATCGGGTTCACGGCCCGGGAATTCGTCTACGGCGACGCGATCGCCCGGCATTCGAAGGCGAGCGAGCTCAGCGGGGTGGTGGCGCACCTGGTGAAGCCGAACAGCCCCGCGGACATCGCGGGCCTGCGGCCCGACGACTGGATCAGGGAGATAGACGGGGCCGAGATACCGGGTTTCGCCGCGGCCGTGGCCACGCTCGCGGCGATCGAGAAGGACTCCAGCCGTCCGGAGACCGTGTTCCTGGTGAGCCGGGGAAGCGACACGGCGGTCCTGCGGATCAAGCTGCGCTGACAGGCCGCCCCCGAGACCATGTTCACGGGAATCGTCGAGGAGGCGGGTTCGGTCGAGTCGTTGGAGAGGGCCGGCCCCTCATGGAGGCTGCGGGTGCGCGCCGCGAGGACGCTGGAGGGGATCGTGTCCGGAGACAGCATCGCCGTCAACGGGTGCTGCCTGACCGCGGTGGCCTTCGACGGCGCCGGGATCGCGTTCGACGTCCTCGAGGAGACGAGGCGGCTCACGAATTTCAGCTCCCTCGCTCCCGGCGCCCCGGTCAACCTGGAGCGCAGCCTGCGGCTCGACGGCCGCTTTGGCGGCCACTTTGTAACGGGCCACGTCGACGGAAGGGGAGTCGTCGAGACGTTCGAGCAGCGGGGCGCCGACCACTGGCTGCTTGTCCGCGGGCCCGCGGGGTGCGGGCGGTCGCTGGTCCTGAAGGGCAGCGTCGCCGTGGACGGGGTGTCGCTCACCGTGGCCGGGGTGGAGGGGGACGCCTTCGCCGCCTGGATCATCCCGCACACGATGGCGGCGACCAATCTCGGCACGCGCCGCGCCGGCGATGCCGTCAATTTGGAATTCGACATGCTGGGCAAGTACGTGGAAAAGCTGCTTCACACGCAACGGAGCTGAGCCGGAAGCCATGCGCAACGCTCTCAACGCAATCACCGACGAGCTGCGGCGCCTGAAGGCCTGCGGGGTGGAGAGGGTTGCCGTCTCCGAAGCCGGCCTTGACGCCCTTCGCCGTTCGGTCGGGGGGCGGCCCGCGGGGTCCGGAAAGGTCACGGCGCCGGCTGGGGCGCCGCCCGCGGCATCTGCGGCCGCCGCCCCCGCGCCCGCCGCGCCTTCGGCGCCCGCCCCGGCGGCCGCCGATGTTCCGCCCGTGGTCGTCATTCCGGAGGGGGACAAGGCGGCCCGGTGGGCTGCCGTCCGGCAGCAGGTGCTGGACGACCCGGTATGCCGGTCAAAGGTCCGGCCCGGCAGGAAGATTGTGCTGGGGGTCGGGAGCCTGGACGCCGCGATCATGTTCGTGGGCGAGGCGCCCGGCGCGGAGGAGGAGGTCCAGGGCGAGCCCTTCGTGGGGCCGGCCGGCCAGCTGCTCAACCGGATGATCGGCGGCATGGGCCTGTCGCGGTCCGAGGTCTATATCGGGAACATCATGAACTGGCGGCCGGACCTGCCCGCCGGGCCGGAGGGCGCCCAGACCGGCAACCGGCCTCCCACCGAGGGCGAGATGGCCCATTGCCTTCCGTATCTCCGGGCGCAGGTCGAGATCGTGAATCCCAGGCTGCTGGTGGCCCTGGGGGCCACCGCCGCGAAGGCTCTCCTGGGCTGGAGATCCTTCAGCGCCCTGGGCGAGGTGCGCGGGCGTTGGCACGATTTAGGCGGACGGCCGCTCATGGTCACCTACCATCCGAGCTACATCCTGCGCAACCCGACCAACCGGACGAAACGATTGATATGGGAGGATTTGCTCAAGGTCATGGAACGCGCTAACATTCCCATATCCGAGAAACAGCGCGGATTCTTCCTTTGACCATGCATTCCCTACGCATCGCACTCGTCCTTGCCGCCGGCATCGCCATGACCTGCCCCAGGGCGCGCGCGGTCGACGAGGTATTTGATTTTGAGGTGCTCCGCTACAATGCCAAGATGCTGGCAGCCAAGCCCTTCGCCCCCAGGACCAGCCCGGTGCCCGACGCGCTGCTCAAGCTGAGCTACGACCAGTTCCGCGACATCCGGTTCCGGCCGGAGGAGTCCCTCTGGAGGCGCGACCGCCTGCCATTTGAGCTGCAGTTCTTCCATCCCGGCTTCCACTTTGACCAGACGGTCCAGATCAACGTCGTCCACGGCAAGTCGGTCGATTCCGTCCCGTTCTCCCCGTCGCTGTTCGACTACGGGATGAACCGGGTCCCGTCGGTCCGCTCGACGATGGGATTTGCCGGGTTGCGGATCCTCTATGCGCTCAACAAGCCGGGAGACGAGCTGGGGGCGTTCCTGGGCGCGAGCTACTTCCGGTTCCTGTGCCAGCACGCGTTCTACGGGATGTCCGCGCGGGGGCTTGCGGTCAACACCGGGGAGCCTGGGGGCGAGGAGTTCCCGATATTCCGCGCCTTCTGGGTGGAACGCCCGCTTCCGGACGCGAGGACGCTCGTCATGTACGCCCTCCTCGACAGCCCGAGCGTCACGGGAGCGTACCGGTTCTCGATCACGCCCGGCGCCGAGACGGTGACCGAGGTGCACGAGGTCCTCTACTGCAGGCACAACCCGGCGGTCCTCGGGATCGCGCCGCTCACGAGCATGTTCTGGCACGGGAAGAACACCAACGTCAGCTACGACGACTTCCGGCCCGAGGTGCACGATTCCGACGGCCTCATGCTCTACACGGGGGCGGGGGAGTGGATCTGGAGGCCGCTCACCAATCCCAGCTCGATCCGGAGCGCCTCCTTCTCGGACGAGAACCCGAAGGGTTTCGGCCTGGTCCAGCGCGACCGGCAGTTCGAGGACTACCAGGACCTCGAGGCGTTCTACCAGCTGCGTCCCAGCACGTGGGTCGAGCCCTTAGGCCGGTGGGCCAAGGGATCCGTCAGGCTCGTCGAGCTGCACGGCCAGGACGAGACCTCGGACAACATCGCGGCATTCTGGGTTCCCGAGTCGCTTCCGGCGCCCGGGGAGCCCATCGAGGTGAGCTACAGGCTCCACTGGTTCATGGACCAGATCCACCCGCCGGCCGGATTTGCGGTCGCCACGCGGCACGGCCGATCGAAGACGCAGGAACCGGAGCTGGAGCGGTTCATCGTCGACTTCGACGGCGCCTATCTCGGCAAGGAGGGCCCCGATCCCCTCATCGAGCCCGTGGTGTCGGTGGGCGCGGGGGCGGCGCTCGCGAACGCCACGGTCCAGAAGAACCCCTTCAACGGCACGTGGCGGGTCGCGTTCGCGGTCAAGCCCGACGGGTCCGACAAGCCCGTCGAGCTGCGCTGCTTCCTCCGGAAGACGCCCCACGTCCTCACCGAGACGTGGAGCTACCTGTGGCAACCATGACGTACGCACCGGGGGACGCGCCGGCACAGGTCGCGCTGCCCGAGGCCTTCCGCCCGAAGACCGGCACGATGGAGTCCTGGAACGCGGCCTATGTTCGCGTGGAGGACTACCTGCGGGCGCACCGGATCCACAACCGCCTCCACCAGAGCCGGCTCATCCAGAAGATACTGGAACGGGCGGCGAAGCGCCATGAGGCCCGCCCCGCGCTCGACCCCACGACGCTCGCGGCCGAGGAGACCGAGGCGCTGATGGAGTCGTGGTTCGCGGAGGTCCTCGACGAGAGGGGGCGGCCGCGCGACCGCCTGGCCGTCGACGGCCGGGTTTCGCTCCTGCTATGCGACGGGCCGAAGCACTGGCCCTACGCCTTCCTCGACGAGGAGAACATCCCGCCCGATTTCGTTCAGGCGATGAGGACCAGCAACCTCAACGCCGGCCCCGACCTCGCGGTGTCCAGCATGGTGCCGCGCCCGATCGACCTCGGGAGGATAACCGGGGCCGCGGGCGAGACGCTCGAGCGGTTCGAGCGGTGGCCCGTCATGCGCGCCTTCCTCCTGTGGATGCTCTTCGTCCTGGCCCTGGCGGGGATATTCTACCTCACGCGCTGAGGTCCGGACCATGCGGATACTCGTCACCGAGGAGATGGACGCGGGGCGCCTCAACCGGCGCCGGTTCATCTTCTTCTCCTCGATCCTGGTCCTGACGAGCCTGGCGACCTGGTTTGTCGCGGACCTCTACTGGAGGGACGCCGACGGGCTGACGGGCCTCGAGATCATCCTGCTGGTCCTGTTCGTGCCGCTCTTCGCGCACATCTCGGTCGGCTTCTGCACCGCCTTTGCCGGTTTCTACGTGATCAACCGCGGCGGCGACAGCTCCCGGATTTCGTTGTCCGCGCCGGCCGGCGCGCCGCCCCGCCTCGCCTCCACCGCGATCGTGATGCCGGTCTTCAACGAGGACGTCAGCAGGGTGTTCGAGGGGATACGCGTGGTCATCAAGTCGGTCCAGAAGACGGCGGGAGCGGACTACTTCGATTTCTTCATCCTGAGCGATTCTAACCAGCCGAACCAGTGGATCCGCGAGGAGGTCGCCTGGGCCGAGCTCTGCAAGCAGGTCGGCGGCTTCGGGAAGATCTTCTACCGCAAGCGGCGGCAGGCGATCAACAAGAAGGCCGGCAACGTCGCCGATTTCCTCCGGCGCTGGGGAAAGAACTACCGGTACATGGTCGTGCTTGACGCGGACTCGATCATGACGGGCGAGGCGCTCGTCAGGCTCGTGTCGATCATGGAGGCGAACCCGTCGACGGGCATCATCCAGACGGCGCCGAGGGTCATCCGCGGCGAGACGCTCTATGCGCGGCTGCAGGCGTTCGCGAACCGGCTCTACAGCCCCCTTTTCCTCGCGGGCCTCAACTACTGGCAGCAGCACGAGGGAAACTACTGGGGCCACAACGCCATCCTGCGCGTGCAGCCGTTCATGGATCACTGCGCCCTTCCCGACCTGCCGGGCAACGAGCCCTTCGGGGGGCGCATCCTCTCGCACGACTTCGTCGAGGCCGCGCTCATGCGAAAGGCCGGGTGGGCGGTATGGCTCGCCCACGACGTCGAGGGAAGCTACGAGGAGGGACCGCCGACCCTGATCGAGAGCGCCAAGCGCGACCGCCGATGGTGCCAGGGAAACCTGCAGCACGCGTGGCTCCTGACCGCGCGCGGCTTCCGGCCCGCCAACCGCTTTCACCTCCTGATGGGGATCATGGCCTACGTGTCGTCCCCCCTCTGGCTGCTTTTCCTGGGACTGAGCACGGCCGAGATGATCAACCATGGCGCGCAGGCCAGCGCCGACCTCGCGTCCTCGTCCGCGGACACGACGTCGCTGTTCGGCTACACGGTCGCGGTCCCGGAGGCCCTGACCCTGTTCTCGCTCACGATGCTTCTCCTCTTCCTCCCGAAATTCGCGAGCGTCGTGGTCATGCTTGGCCGCACGGAGGAGGTCGCCCTGTACGGCGGCCGGGCGAGGCTCGTGGCGAGCGCGATCCTGGAGACCGCGGTGTCCATGCTCCTCGCCCCCATCAGCATGATGTTCAACACGAAGTTCGTCATCTTCACGCTGCTCGGGCAGGGGGTCGGCTGGGTCGCGCAGAAGCGGGCCGCCGACGTGGACGGCACCGACTGGCGCGAGGCGATCATAACCCACGGGATCCAGACCGTTTTCGGGGTCTTCTGGGGCGTCTCGACCCTGATCCTCATCCCCGCCTATTTCATGTGGCTCAGCTTCGTCCTGGCCGGGCTCGTCTGCTCGATCCCGCTCTCGATCTTCATCAGCAAGGTGGGCATAGGCCGGAAGGCCCGCGAGCTCGGATTGTTCCTCACGCCCGAGGAAACGAGCCCCCCGGCCGACCTCGAGCTGCTGGAGCGGAACCTCGCCGAGTGCTACCGCCATCTGCCCCCGTTCGAGCCGCTGCGGGCCGACTACGGCCTCATGCAGGCCGTTCTCGACCCCTACATCAACGCGATGCATGTCGCGCTCCTGAGGCAGCGGCGCCCGAGCGCCGGGGCGCGGGAATGGTTCGCGAACCTTCAGGCCCGGCTCCTGAGGGAGGGGCCCGGGAGGTTCACCACGAAGGAGAAGATGGCGCTCCTGCTCGACCCGCAGTCGATGATCCGGCTGCACCGGGAACTGTGGAGCCTGCCGTCGGAGTCGCTCGCCGACTGGTGGCGCCTGGCGATGAGGCAGTACAACGTGCTCGCGGCCGTTCCAAGCACGGCGCTCTACCGCTAGCTTGACAGCCTGCGGAGCTCCTCCGCCGCCCGCGCGTACTCCGACTCGCATTCGGCGACCAGGGCGGCGACCCCGGCAAGGCCGTCCTTGCGGGACATCGCCTCCAGGCGCGCGGCCGCGGAGGAGAGCGCCACCGCGCCGACGTTGGCTGAGCTGCCCTTTATCGTGTGCGCCGAGCGCGTGAACAGGGCGACGTCCAACGCCGCCAGGCTCGTCTTCAGGTCCTGGAGGCGCCGAGGCGTGTCCTCGATGTAGATTCCCACGATCTCCTTGAGGAAGGCGTTGTTGTCGCCCGGGTTGAGATCCTTGAGAGCGGCGATGGTTTCGGGGTCGATGATCATCGGGTCTGGCATGGGAGGGAGGGTATTCGGGGCTTCTGTTCGGAAGACTGCGCTACGTCGCCCATTCGAACGACGTGTTCTGCTCGATCTCGTCGATGGTCGTGAGGCCCAGCAGGACCTTCTTGAGCCCGTCGTAACGGAGGGGCCGGTAGCCCACCTTGGCCGCCGCGCGGGTGATCTCCTGGACGCTTCGCTCCTCGGAGATGAGCGCGCGGATCTCCTCGGTGATCAGCACGAGCTCGTGGATCGCGACGCGGCCCTTGTAGCCCGTCCCCCGGCACTTGGGGCAGCCCTTGCCGCGGTAGAATTTCACGTCGCTCAGGCTGTCCTCCTTGAAGTACTTTGCGAGCGTTTCCCTCGTGGGGGAGTAGGCCTCCTTGCAGTTGTCGCAGATGCGCGCCGCCAGGCGCTGGGCGAGGACGCCTATGACCGACGGCGCCACCATGTACGGCTCGACCCCGATCTCGATCAGCCGGGTGATGGCCTGCGGCGCCGAGTTCGTGTGGAGCGTGGCGAACACGATGTGCCCGGTGAGGGCGGCCTCCGTCGCGATCTTCGCCGTCTCGAGGTCCCGGATCTCGCCGATCAGGATGGCGTCGGGGTCCTGCCGCATGAGCGCCCTCAGGAGGTTCGCAAACTTGAGGTCGATCGTGGCGTTGACCTGGCTCTGGGTCACACCCTCGAGCTGGATCTCGATCGGGTCCTCGATCGTGGAGATGTTGAGCTCCGGCTTGTTGATCTCGTGGAGGGCGGAGTAGAGCGTGGTCGTCTTTCCGGAGCCGGTCGGGCCCGTCACGAAGATGATCCCGTTCGGGTTCTGGATGAGCCTTTTGAACGGCTGCAGGATCGACTGCGACATCATCATCTTCTCGAGCGTGATCATCGACTTCTTGCCCGACATCGCCAGGATGCGGATGACGACCTTCTCCCCGTAGGCCGACGGGATTGTCGAGACGCGGAAATTCGCGGACTGGTTGCCTATCGGCAGGGAGAACCTGCCGTCCTGCGGGATGCGCGACTCGGCGATGTCGAGGTTGCACATGATCTTGATCCTGGAGATGAGCGCGCGGTGGAGCTTGCGCGAAAACGCCAGGATCTCGCGGAGGTTGCCGTCCACGCGAAAGCGGATCCTTGAGTTGATCTCCTGGGCCTCGATGTGGATGTCGGTCGCCCGCTCCCTCATCCCGTAGTAGACGATCTCGTCCAGGATCTGGACCAGGGCATTGTTCTCCGCGAGCTGGGCGAGCTTGTCGGCCGCGAGCTCGGGCTGGTCAAACAGGGTGGAGCGCTCGAGCTGCCCCAGGCTGTCCTCGAGGCGCTCCTCGTTGGAGTAGTGGATCGCGATGGCGTCCTCGATCTCCCTCGGGAGCGCGAACACCGGGCTGACCGGGATCCGCGCGATCTGGCCGAGCCGCTTGGCGGTCTCCTGGTCGTCCGGCGCCGCCATCGCGACCGTGAGGACGCCGTTGAAGATGTAGAGCCCGATCGACTTTGTCTTCTTTGCGACCTCCAGCGGGATCTTCTCGATCGCCTCGTCGGTGATGACCGAGACGAACGGGTCCACGTAGGCGACGTTCATCGTGTCCGCCCAGAAGCGGCACGCGTCGTCCTTGGCGATCATCTTGGCGTCGATGACGGCCTGGACCAGGTCCGAGCTGTCCCCGTAGTGCTCGCCCATGCTGCGCAGCTCCGCATGGCCCACGAAGTTGGGGGTCTCCCTCATCCGGATCAGGAATTTCTCAACTCTTTGGCTTAGCACGGATTGGCTTCTTTGCCTTGAACAGCTTTCCGATCTCGGCCTGGTCGAGCTTCTCCATGGCGAACGACGCGGAGCCCCTCTCCGCGTCGAGCTCCGACAGCATGTCGGGCAACGAGTACTTGACCTCCGTCAGCATGATCGGCTTCGGGGCCTCGTCATTGCCCGGCTGGCTGGAACCGGCGTGGCTCATGTCTCGGGTGCGCGCGGCGCCCCCGGCTCGGGGACGTCCTTCTCGAAGCACGTGTCCATCGTCTCGGCGAGGGCGCGCCCGATTTCCTCAAGGGGCGCATCCTTCCGGATATAGTTCGCGGCGCCGTTCGCCACGGCCTCGTCTATGGTCTGGCGGTTGGCGAGCGAGGTCAGCATGACGACGACGCAGTCGGGATTGATCTTCTTCAGTTCGCGCAGCGTCTCGATGCCGTCCATCAACGGCATGTTGACGTCGAGCATGATGAGGTCGGGCCTCTCCTTGTGATAGACCTCGAGCGCCTCGCGCCCGTTCTTGGCCTCGAAGATCCGCTTCACGCCCAGGTGCCGGAGCAGCAGCGAGATGAACTTCCGGATGTGGCCCTCGTCGTCGACGAGCAGGATGCTCCCGCTGAAATTCATTTGCTGCGGGGCATGCGGACCACGAACTCGGAGCCATGGCCGGCCATGTTCTCGGCGCCGATCGTGCCGCCGTGGGCCTCCACGATCTTGCGGCAGATGGCCAGGCCGAGTCCGGTGCTCTTCTCGCCGCCGGTAGGCTGGGTGGACAGGCGGCCGTAGTCCTTGAAAAGCTTGTGGCGCTCGCCATCGGGGATGCCCGGCCCGTTGTCCTTGACCGAGAATCCCGCCCCGGACTCGTCCTCGTTGACCTGCACGGTGATGACGGAGCCGCGCGGCGAATACTTCACGGCATTGCTGATGAGGTTGTCGACGACCTGCCGGATCTTGTTCCGGTCGATGTCGATCATCGGGTTCGCCGTCGTGTTCACCATCTCGATCCGCGTGTTCTTCTTGGCGGCCTCGATGTTGCTCAGGTGGACCGCGCGCTCGACGACGTCGGCGATCCTCGTCGGCTCCTTGGCCAGCTTCAGGTGGCCGGCCTCGATCGTCGCGACGTCGAGAAGCTCGTTCACGAGTTGGAGCATGGACTGGCTTGCGCCATGGATCGTGTGGACAATCTCCCTCTGCTCGTCGGTGAGGACGCCGACCGCGTTCTCGTTCATCAGCTCGGCGAGCCCGCGGATCGACGAGAGGGGGTTCCGGAGGTCGTGGGCGCACATCCCGAGGAACCTGTCCTTGGCGGCGTTCGCCTTGCTCAGCTGCTCGACGAGCAGCTGGTTGCTCAGGTGCGTGCGGATTCTCGCGAGGACCTCCTTCGGGCGGAACGGCTTGGTCAGGTAGTCGACGCCGCCGGCGTCGAAACCCATGACGATGTCGTCCGCCTCGCTCTTCGCGGTGATGAAGATCACGGGGGCGCTCATGTCGCCATAGGTCTTCTTCAGGGAGCGGCAGGTCTGAAAGCCGTCGATGCCCGGCATGATGACGTCCAGGAGGACGAGATTCGGACGGTGCCCGGCGTAGGCCTCCAGGGCCTCCTCGCCGGAGGAGGCCTCGGAGATCTCGTATCCCTCGTGGCGCAGGATACCCCCTATGATCCGGAGGTTTACGCGGTCGTCGTCGACGACCAGGATTCGGCGCCCCTTCAGATCGATGGACGGGGATGTCTTGGTGTCATCCATTGATATGGGGCTATCAGACAGCCGGCGCGGGAATCAGGCCAGAGAAATACGTGGGGCCGGCGCGACCCTGCGGAGAATCCTCGCATCACAAAATCGAGATATGTTGATATTTGGCTTGCCTTACCCCCTTTTGACCCCAATTCGCTGGGGGCGCCTCAGCCGATTCCAAATGCCTAAATCATTCGTTTTCTCTTCCGAGTCCGTGGGCGAGGGCCATCCCGACAAGGTGGCCGATCTCATCTCGGACAGCGTCCTGGACGCCTGCCTGGCGCAGGATCCATCGAGCCGCGTGGCCTGCGAGACCCTGGTGAAGTCGAACCAGGTGGTCATCGCCGGCGAGATCACGACCGCCGCCAAGATCAACTACGAGCTGGTCGTGCGCGACGCTGTGAGGGACATCGGCTACGTGAACGACGACGACGTGTTCCATTGCGACAAGGTCTTCATCCACAACCTGCTCACGAGGCAGTCACCCGATATCGCCCAGGGCGTCGACGCCCGCAAAGCCGAGGGCAAAGCGACGGCAGAGCAGGGCGCCGGCGACCAGGGCCTCATGTTCGGGTACGCGTGCAACGAGACCCCCGAGATGATGCCGACCGCGATCATGTACGCGCACCGCCTCGGCCGCGAGCTCACCAAGCTGCGCAAGGCGGGCGTCGTCGGCTGGCTGCGCCCCGACGCCAAGTCGCAGGTCTCCATCCGCTACGAGAACGACCGGCCGATCAAGGTGGAGAACGTCGTCATCTCGACGCAGCACACGCCCAGCGTGAAGCATTCCGACATCCGCGAGTTCCTCATCGAGTACGTGATCAGGAAGGTCATACCGGCGAAGATGATGGACCGTTCGACCCAGTTCCTGATCAACCCCACGGGCCGCTTCGTGGTCGGCGGGCCTGAGGGCGACTCGGGCCTGACCGGGCGCAAGATCATCGTCGACACCTACGGCGGCTGGGGCCGCCACGGCGGCGGAGCCTTCTCCGGCAAGGACCCGTCGAAAGTCGACCGATCCGCCGCGTACATGTGCCGATGGGTGGCGAAGAACGTCGTCGCCTCCGGCCTCGCCGACATCTGCGAGCTGCAGGTCGCCTACGCAATCGGCTATCCCGAGCCCGTGAGCGTCTGGGTGGACGCGATGGGTACGGCGAAGATTCCCGAGGAGAAGATCAGCCGCGCCGTCCAGAAGGTCTTCAGCTTCAAGCCTGCGAACATAATCAAGCAGCTCGACCTTCTGCGGCCGATCTACCGGTCGACCACGAACTACGGCCACTTCGGCAAGCCCGACCTTCCCTGGGAGCAGACGAACAAGACCAAGCAGCTCCTGGCCGCGGCCAAGTGACCGGCCGAGCCCAGAACCTCCAATCCCCCCCCGACCATGCCTACCATCGCCACCTCCGCCCGCACCTCAAGGGACTTCCAAGTCAAGGACATCGAGCTCGCCGAATGGGGCCGCAAGGAGATCGCTGTCGCCGAGCACGAGATGCCGGGCCTGATGTCCGTGCGCAGGAAGTTCGGGTCCAAGAAGCCGCTCAAGGGGGTCCGTATCACGGGCTCGCTCCACATGACGATCCAGACGGCGGTCCTCATAGAGACGCTTGCCGAGCTGGGCGCATCGGTGCGCTGGGCGTCGTGCAACATCTTCTCGACGCAGGACCACGCCGCGGCCGCGATCGCCAAGACGGGGATTCCGGTGTTCGCGTGGAAGGGCGAGACGCTCGAGGAATACTGGGACCTGACCTGGAGGGCCCTCAGCCATCCGGGCGGCAAGGGCCCGCAGCTCGTCGTCGACGACGGCGGCGATGTCACGCTCCTTCTCCACAAGGGCTTCGAGCTTGAGGAGGGCAGCGACTGGGTGGGTTCGCCCTCCGGGTCCCACGAGGAGGGCGTCATCAAGGCGCTCCTCAAGAGGATCCATGCGGAGTCGCCCTTCGTGTTCCACGAGATGGTGAAGGACTGGCGCGGCGTTTCCGAGGAGACCACGACCGGCGTGCACCGGCTCTACCAGCTCCACGAGAAGGGCAAGCTGCTCGTTCCGGCGATCAATGTGAACGACTCGGTGACCAAGTCGAAGTTCGACAACCTGTACGGGTGCCGCGAATCGCTCGCCGACGGGCTCAAGCGGGCGACGGACGTCATGATCGCCGGCAAGGTCGCGGTCGTCTGCGGCTACGGCGACGTGGGCAAGGGCTGTGCGCACTCCCTGCGGGGGTTTGGGGCGCGGGTCATCGTGACCGAGATAGACCCCATCAACGCCCTCCAGGCGGCGATGGAGGGCTTCGAGGTCAACACCATCGAAAGCGCGCTCGGCGCGGCGGACATCTACGTCACGACGACCGGCGACTGCGACGTCATTACGCTCGAGCACATGGAGGCGATGAAGGACCAGGCTATCGTCTGCAACATTGGGCACTTCGACAACGAGATCCAGGTGGACCGGCTCTTCAAGGCGCCGGGCGTCAAGCGCATGACGATCAAGCCCCAGTACGACTCGTTCACATTCCCGAGCGGGCGCTGCATCTACCTTCTCGCCGAGGGCCGCCTGGTCAACCTCGGCTGCGGAACCGGCCACCCGTCGTTCGTCATGTCGAACAGCTTCACGAACCAGATGCTCGCCCAGCTCGATCTCTGGGAGAACCGGGCCAGCTACAAGCCGGGGGTCTACCGGCTGCCGAAGCACCTGGACGAGGAGGTCGCCCGGCTGCATCTCGACAGGATAGGGGTGAAGCTGACGCGCCTGACCGAGAAGCAGGCCAAGTACCTCGGGATACCCGTCGACGGTCCCTACAAGCCGGAGCATTACCGGTACTGAACGGCGCCAAGGGGAGGCGGGACCGGCCCGAGCCCGCGACCGGCGTCAGGGCCGCGGCCGGCCCGAGGCCGAGAATTCGGCGGCGGCCGCCTCGGCGCTTCCCTCCAGTTGGAGGGCGACGCCGAGGTTGTAATGGGCGTCGGGGTAGCGGGGCTCCAATTCGAGCGCCCTTCGAAACTGCAGAACCGCCTCGCCAAGCCTGCCCGCGCTGGTCAGGGCGATGCCAAGATTGTTGTGATAGGGGGCATAGCCGGGCTGGAGCCGCACGGTCTCCTCGTATTCGGCGAGCGCCTCCCGGGTCCTGCCCATTCGGAAAAGGAGGCTTCCCAAGCTGTTCCTGACCTCCGCGGAATCGGGCGCGATCCGCAGGGCCGCCCGGTGCTCGGAGACCGCCTCCTCGCCATTGCCCACGTCGCGGAGCGCGCGGCCCAGGTTGAAATGAGCGTCCAGGTACCCCGGATTGAGCCGGATCGCGGCGCGGTACTCGGCAATGGCCTCCGGCCCCCGGCCGAGCTTCGCCAGGACATTGCCCAGGTTGTTGTGGGCCTCCGGATTGGCCGGCAGGGCCTTGAGGATCCCCTCGAACTGCGCGACCGCTTCCAGGGAGCGGCCCGCACGGTCGAGCGCGATGCCAAGGCTGTTTCGTGCGTCGACGTCGCCCGGCTTGAGGCGCAGGGCGGCCTCAAACTCCGAAATCGCCTCGGGGAGCCGCCCCTGAACCCTCGACAGGGCGAGCCCAAGGTCAACGTGCACGCGCGCATAGTCCGGATTGCCCGCATTGACCCTGAGCGCGGTCTCCAGGTGCCCGATGCCCTCCGCCAGCCGGCCCGGCGTATTCACGAGGGCCCATCCCAGGTTTGCATGGGCCTCGGCCATCCCGGGATCAAGCCCGAGCGCCGCCTCGAACTCGGAGATCGCCTCGGCCGAGCCGCCGGGAACCTTCGAGAGGGCATTCCCAAGGTTGTTATGGGCGTCCGCCTGGTCGGGCTTGAGTCTCACGGCCTTCCTCAGGTGGGGGATCGCCTCCGCCGGCAGGCCCTTTTCCGTCAGGTATGCGCCGAGGTTGTTGTGGGCCATCCAGCATTCCGGGTTCTTGGCCAGGGTGTCGGAATAAAGGACGCCGACATCGCGGTACAGCTCGCATTGCGCCCGGGTCAGCACGAGGAGAACGGCGAGCAATGCGGCCCCCGACGCCGCGAGGGCGCACGCCACGGCCCGCTTCCGCGGGCCGTCCCGGGGCTGAACGAGGCGCCGGGCAAGTCCGGCCGCGCCCCCGGACACCAGCGCGATCGGCCCGAGGCACGGGAGATACTGCCAATGATCGGCCACGTAGGAGAAGATGAACGGGTAGACATTTAAGAAGCCGAGCGCGGGAAAGAGCGATCCGACAAAGAAAAGCATCGCGACCAGGGGAGCTGCGCTCCAGCGGCGCATCCCGTACAATATTGCAAATGCCGCGGCCACGCCTGCGCAGCCGAGGCTCCAGGGCCAGCCGGTGCCGACGCTCCACCGGGGATAGATGAACGCAAGGTCCGCCGGCCAGAAAAGCTTCCCGAGGTAGAACCAGACGGCCCTCCCGGCAAGAAAGCACCGCTGGGCCACGCCCAGGTCGTAGGCCTGTCCGCGCGCCCCGACATAGTTCCGCTCGACCCAGGCCGTGAAGAGCCCCGCGCAGGCGCCGAGCAGGAGCCACGGTACCAGCGGTAGGACGTCGCGCCGCCAGGACAGGCGCCCGCGGCGCCAGCCGAGGACAAGGAGCAGCGCCGCGGGCAGCGTCGCCGTCACCGACTTGGTGAGCAGGGCGAGCAGAAAAAGGCCGAGCGAAAGCGAGTACCAACTCCATCTTCGCTCGCGGTCGAAGCGCAGGTAGGCGAGCGCGGACAGGAGGTACAAGATCAGGGAGAGCGTATTCTTTTGCTCGGAAATCCAGGCCACCGACTCCACGCAGACCGGATGCAGCGCGAACACGGCGGCCGCCAGCCACGCCGCCCAGGCGGGGAAGCCGGCGCCGCCCGCCCCCGGCCGAATTCGCAGCAGCGCGAGCGCGAAGAGGCACGCGGCGGTAGCGTGCAGCCCGACGTTCAGAAGGTGGTAGCCAAGGACCGAATCGCCCCAGAGGCGGTGTTCCAGCCAGAACGCGCTGTGAAGCAATGGATAATACTGCTGGGTTGTGCCGAGCCGAAACCAGATCCTCCACAGTCCGCCCGCGCCCTGAAGCGCCGGAGCGGTGATATGCGCAGCATCATCCCATAGGATGCCGCCATTGAGCGCGGGCTGGTACGCCGCCAGGGTTACCCCGAAGATGGCCGCGACGGCGACCAGGGTCGGGAAGCGCGAGGGCGTCGGTTGGTTGGACGCAGGGACCGGATCAGCCGATTGCATACGTGTCGTCGCGGCATTGAGGTCGCAAAGAATGGGGGAGGCAATGCCTGCTCGGCGGGAAAGCGAAAAAGCCGATCGGGACAACGGAGGCGCCGCCCGGGCGCCGAATCAGGGCAGCCGTATTGCAGGCCGTGGCTCGGAGAGCCGGCCTGCTGCATACGTAATTATCACCCTCGCCTGCAGCAGGGGCTTCGCTTTGGAATCCAGCCAATGAAAGCAAAAACGAAGGCCGGAAAGGGATATAACCCCGTCGCAGCCGATTTTGCCCGAATTGCATTCGAGGCAATGACGGACTTGCAGATTGCGAGCGTTCTTGAGCGTTGGGAACTCCGCTGCCAGCAGCGGGGTTGGACCGAGGACGAAGGTTGGATCGCGGAGCCCAGGGTGGGGGCTATCGAACGCATTCTGCGCAAGGCGGCCATCGCCTCCGAAATGTAGCTCCCTCAATGGGGCCTGAATGTTGGCGGACCATGTCCGGGAAAGCCCGTCAACGCCGGGCAAGAGAAACCGCATCTAGTTCCTGATTTGCCACTGCGCGGCCACATTGCCGAGGTAAGCGGAGGAGGAGAACGTGGTGCCGTCCATCAGCCAGACATAGCGGTCCCCGGTGGTGGTATTTTCAAATACGATATCCGGCTGACCCGCTCCGGTGAAGTCCTCGGTCGCCGCGATTCGCCACTGAGTGTCCACGTTGCCAAGGTATACGGAGGAGGTGAAGGTTGTGCCGCTCATCAGCCAGACGTAGCGGTCCCCGGTCGAGGTGTTTTCCCACACGATGTCCGGCTGGCCGTCGCCCAGGAAATCACCGGTATCGGCGATTCGCCACTGCAGGCCCATGACGCCGAGCGAGACGCTTGATGCGTAGCTCGTGCCATTCATCAACCAGATCAGGCGTTCGCCGGTCGAGGTGTTCTGCCAGAGGATGTCGGCGCTGCCATCGCCGTTGAAATCGCCGACGGCGGCGATGGACCATTCGGTCGGAATAATTCCCAGCGACACGGTCGAAACGTAGGTGGCGCCGTCCATCACCCAGATCAGGCGTTCGCCGGTCGAGGTGTTCTGCCAGAGGATGTCGGGGCTTCCGTCGCCGCTGAAGTCGCCGGTCGCGGCGATCTGCCACTGCGTGGAAACGTTCCTGTGCTCATCCGCATCAGCCTGAATCCGTGGAGAAGCCGCGCGCATCACAAAAAATCGCGAAAGGCTCATCTGGGAAGGCAAGGAACCAGAACGAAAGGGCCGGAGCTTGCTCCAAGGCGTAACAATTGAGGAGCCGAATGAGGAATGATTCTAGACTGGACGGAGTTTAAATCGAATGGCAGCCCAAAAAAGTCTATCGCTAAACCGCCTAGATCTAGGCGGTTAGGAAATCAAGATGGACGAACCCGAGGCCCGGCTTGGGGCGGCTGGCCACGTCACCGTCACTTCCGGCGGCAACAGCAGCAGCGAGCGGCAGTGGGCCGGGGCGCCGTCGGCATGGGCGATTGAGCGCGGCTTATAGCGCCTTCGCAGGGACTGGATTCTTCTTGGGTTTCGCCATGAGGGCGGAGTTCAGGGGACGCGCTCCATCGTGGGAAGGTCCGCCTCGGTTTCGGCCATGCGCGGGGCGTCGAAGAGGATCCGCACCTGGCCGACCACGGCGGTGGAGAGCGGCAGGGAAAGGACGACCTTCGTTCCGCCGTCCAGGACCCCCTTCCCAGCCGCCAGCGGGGTCGACCAGGAATAGGCACGGGGACGATGTCCGGGATTGGCGAACGCCAGCCTGATCGGGCGCTCGTCGAAGGTCTTGACGATGAGGTCGAACAGCACGGCGTTGCCCGCTACCGTCCGGCGCTGGCGGTAGAAGATGGGCTCGGGCGTTTCTCCGGCGTCCAGGGAGCGGTAGGCCGCCAGGCTGTAGGGGCTGGCCTCGTTGCCATCAAACAGCCAGACCCGGGCCGCCACGCGGCCCTCCCGCCCGACGAAGCGCTCGGCCGGCGCGATCAGCCAGCCCTTCTTTCCGGCCAGGAGCTCCTCGGCCGTGCCGAGGCCCGGGTCGGGTTCGAAGACGACCGAGCGCCGCGGCGATTGCCGGTAGAAGGCCGCGATCGGCCGCTCCTCGGCCAGCGCGAGGCGGTAGGGATCCGCGGGGTGGTCGAGCTGGGCCGACCACGCCCGCCAGCCCGACTCGACGAAATACCCCACGTGCCTCTCCGGGCGCACCACGCTCTGCCAGCCGGCCTGGCCGGTGTGCATCGTCACCCGCCAGCCGACGTCGAGCGAGGCCGCCAGGACGACCGCCCACAGGCCGGTCCGCCAGGGCCGCCCGAGCTGCTCGATCCCCCAGGCCGAGACGATCGCCACCCAGGGAGCGACCAGCACGAAGTACCGGAACCCGAAGGGATGCCACTGCTGCATGACATAGAAGAACAGGAGGAAAAGGACGACCCCCGTGCTCCAGACGAGCGCCACGCTCCGGCGGCCCCTCCACCACACCCCCAGCGCCAGGAGCGAGCCGCCGGCGAAGAGCAGCAGGTTCACGGTGCCGAACGAGGTCGCGTCGGCGTCGGGCTCGTCCCGCTTCAGGATGTCCTCGAGCACGGTCCGCCGGTCGAGGTCGTGGAGGGTGTAGCGGTCGTCCGCCGGCAGCCGGCGGACGATCGCCATTCCCGCAGCCCTCGACAGACCGCGCAGCCCCAGGGGCTGCGACTGGGGCTCAAAGTTCTGGGCCACGCCGGAGGCCAGGTTCCATTCCACCTTGTGCAGCTGGCCGGAAATGGAATCGAAGCCCTGGTGGTGGCGCCTCACCCATTCCGTCGGGCCGAGCGCGCTCCCGTAGGCCCGCCAGTTGCGCCAGAAACCCGGCAGGGCGAAGAGAGCGATCCCCAGGGCGGCCGCGACAAGCGTGGTCCGCCACTGCGGCCAGGGGAGGCGGTGGCGCCGGGCCAGCATGACGACCCAGAAGACGGCACTCGGCGCCAGGTAGAAGAGCGTGCCCTTGGCGCCGAGCGCCAGACCGGCGCCCAGGCCGCCGAGGATCGAGGCCTCCCCGCGGCGCAGGCCCGCCAGCCAGAGGTAGAACGAGACCGCGAAGATCCCGGTCGTGAAGAGGTCGGTCTGCGCGGCCGTGAACTGGACGACGACATTGGCCATGCCCAAGAGGAGGCATCCCGCCAGGATCGAGGTGGCCCGCCCGAGCCCGGACTGGCGGGCCATCCCGACCGTCGCCCCCACCGCCATGATGCCCCCCAGGGCCTGGGGGACGACCGCGAGCCGGAACCCCTCCCGCGCGCCGCCGACGAACCAGGCCATGACGATGTCCGGCAGGACGGCGACGAAGTTCAGGCGGGCGTCGGGGGACCCCAGCATCCGGATGCGGCCGTCCTGGAGCCAATGCCCGATGCGGGGGAGATGGTAGGTGAGGGCGTCCAGGACCGCCGGCTCCGCCGTGGCCGCGATCACGGCCAGGCCCCCCAGGAGGACCATCAGCCCGACGCCGAGCAGGCGGGCCCTCCCGGAGGCATTGAAGAATTTCCGGGCTTCGCTGGCGTTTTCCCGGAGGTCCGCCTGGTCCGTGGCGCGATGGGGCCGCCGCACGAACAGCAGGAGCCCCAGGACGGCGCCGTGGAAAAGAAGGAACCCCACCGGTCCGAAGCCTCCCGTCATCCCCAGGATGACCCCGGCCCCCGCCACCAGGGCCACCAGCGACCAGCACCAGGCGAGGGCGGCCTCGAGCCAGCCATTGCGGCTGTTCCCGGCTGCGCAGACCACGAGCCAGGCGGCAACAGCGGTCAGGACGGCGTCGGTGAAGAAGATCTCGGGCACGGGATGGCGTCGGGTTCGGGAAATCCGGCGCCGCAGGGGTCAGGTCGCGGTGAGCGCCTCTTTTCCCGGGACCCTCCGGTCGACGAAGGTCTGGTCCATCAGCGTCCCGATGGAGTCCGGGCGGGTGGCCTCGATCAGGATCTGGTACCCGAACATCCGCGGCCAGGCGCGGGCCAGGAGGGAGGAGGTTCGATCCATGAGCCGGAGGAGGCCGGAATGCCCGCGGCTCAAGTCCTCGATCGGCGGCCCGAAGCACCGCGCCGAGTCGATCCGGAAGCCGGCGTCGCGCAGCAGGCGCTGGAACGAGGGGACGGTGAAGAGCCGGGTGTGGGTGAGGTCGAGGATGCCCCGGCGGCCGTAGTTGAAGAGCCCGAGGAACAGCATGGCGCGGATGGGCCAGAACGCTATGTTGCCGGTGCTAGCGTAGAGCTTCCCGCCGGGCTTCATGACGGCGAAGATCTGTCGGGCGGCGCGCTCGGGCACCTTCATGTGCTCGAGGACATCGAGGGCGAAGACGGCGTCGAAGCGCCGTCCGCCCAGTCGCGCCGGCCAGTCCCCGTCCAGGTCGGCGGCGATCCTCGCCATGTTGGGATGGACCTTCGCCTCCTCTCCCGCGGCGTCGCCGACGGAGATGTTCTGGTCGACGCTGACCATCCGGACGCCGCGGTCGGCATGCGCCCGGCCCACGGCCGAGCCGTCGCCCCCCCCCACGTCCAGGGCCTCCGATCCGGCGGCCAGCGGCAGTTGCCGCACATGGTGGTGCAGGCTCGTCGGCGATTCCTTGATCGTGTACTTCCGGGCGCGGTTGGGGATGTCAAACTTTGGCCCGTAGAAGATCTCCAGCTGCATCAGCCGGTACTGGGTGGCAGCGATCATGCAGGCCCAGGCGTACCGGAGGCCGTTCACCCGGCAGATCTCGTCGCCGTAGAAGGTCGGGATCGCCACCTCCCGGATGGCCAGCCCCGCGGCGGTGAACTGGATGATGATGTCCGAGTCGAAGTCGAAGCCGCGGCTGTTGAGCTCGAAGGGGACCTTCTTGAGCGCCGCGGTCCGGTAGGAGCGGTAGCCGCTGTGCATCTCGCTCAGGCGGGCCCCGATGATCCGGTTCTGGGCCCGGGTGAGGATGCGGTTGCCGACGAACTTGTAGAGGGGCATGCCGCCCTTGAGGGCCCCCCAGCGGGTCATGAAGCGGCTGCCGTAGACGGCGTCCGCACCCTGCGGCCCGGAATATTCCGCCAGGATGTCGGGGAGGAACTCGGGCGCATACTGGCCGTCGCCGTGCAGGAGGACGACGATGTCGAAGTCCTGCGCGATCGCATAGAGGAAGCCCAGGCGCTGGTTGCCGCCATAGCCCTGGTTGTAGGGCGTCCGGAAGATCCGGAGCGGGACCCCGGCATGGGTCCATTCCGCGGCCACCGCGCGCTGCACCGTGCCGTCCTGCGAGCTGTCGTCGATGACGAAGACCTCGGCAAGCTTGCCCGAGACCCAGTCGGGAATCCGCCCCAGGACCTCCTCGATGTGCCGCTCGGCATTGTAGCAGACGATGAACACCGCCACCCGGTTCTCCGCCAGGGTCTGCGTGGCCAGGCGGACGACGTCGTCCGGGCAGGTTCTGGGGGGCAGCATTCCCCTAGCGTGGCCCAAATCCCCGGTCGTTCAATCAGGGAGTGCGCGCGCCGGCCGGGGCCGGCACCGCCCAGCCCTTGAGCTCGATCCGGAGCAGCGGAGGAAAGAGGTCCCTCGAGGCAGCAGGCGCCCGGCCGCCATTCAAATTGCGATCGGAACCCTACCGCGGCCAGAGCCACCCAAACGTCACCGCGGTGATCGCGGCATAGATCAGCCCGTCGATCGTTATCTTGATCGTCGTCAGCCATGAGCGGCGGTACCAGATCGACATCTGCCAAAGGGCGGCCGTATAGCCGAGGAACGAGGTCACTCCGGCGAACCGAAAGATGCTCTTGTGGCTGGCGACGGCCGACAGCGCGTGGCAGGAGACATACGCGGCGAAGAAGCTGACCACGATCAAATAGAGAAACCAAAGTGCCAGGCTTTTCCCCACGCTCATCATGCCGTTTGGCATCACGGTGAGCATCATGACCGGCCCCTTCTTCAGTTTCTCGCGGAACTCCGGCGTCCTCATCTCGGCCGAACCGGAACAATCGGGCACCATGTAGTCGCCCGGCGGGAGTCCGAAGGGGCGCAGCGCATCCATAACCCTATCCTCATCCGGCAACTTGGAGTAATCGCTTCTGTGCCACCATTGGAGCGCCATGTGAACCATCGAACTGGCGACGAACACAAACACCGACGACAGCAGGATGGGGAGCCAGAGTGAATGCAGGACAGTCATGGGGATCTCCTATGGATCTGGGGTGGATCGGGAACGCGATCGACCATGGCAAGCCTTCCGCCGTCCGTCAACGGCGATGCGCCCTGATCGCGATCCCGAAGGAATGCCGATTCGATCAGGATCAAGTTGCAGGGGATGAACCGTGCGGGGATTTTATCGATTCGCGGTTGCCGCATAAAACGCGGCCGAGGCCCTCACCGCGTGGCCGGATCGAATGACAATGGCACCTCGAACAGCTTCGTCCTGGGAGACCCCTTCTCAAGGCGCGGCAGGAACAGCCACCCGTCAAGGGCCCGGCGGATCTCACGTTCGACCCGGACGTCGGGCGCCGGGAAAAGTTCGACGGAGTCGACTTCCCCCGTCTCCGTTACGGCGAACTTGGCGCTGATCATGGAAGGAAGGCTCTGCCGACTCGCGCCCGCCGGAAGTTCAGGCCGAAATCGAAGGTAGGGCGCGGCGGGCCTGTCCGAATATGGATACTTCTTCCGGTACCGCTCCAAGATCGCCTCACGTGCGATCATCTCCCCGCGGCGAAAATAGAGGGCCTCGAGCTCGCTCAGATCCGAGCGGATTTTCGTCGCGGGTTGGCTTTTATTTTTTGTGCTTGTCGTCCTGCAACTAGATTATCGAACCTCATAAACTTCTGCCAAAGCAACAGGGTCGCCAGATTCCGGGTCTGTGCCAGCACTTCGGTCTCGAATCTCGCCATTTGGCTGGTGGACGCGGCCGCGTGCTCGGTCGCACGCCCGCCAACCACGTGCCGCATGATCGGATCAAC
>Ga0182015_10000206_pt1 | contig 85029 bp, 79 predicted proteins | sample 712P3MmetaG_FD_120478 | JGI IMG/M metagenome (GOLD analysis project Ga0182015, IMG submission 120478) | Permafrost microbial communities from Stordalen Mire, Sweden - 712P3M metaG | ecosystem: Environmental > Terrestrial > Soil > Wetlands > Permafrost | place: Sweden: Stordalen | collected...
AGATGCGGCGAGCAAGATAACGTGGTCGCACACTCGTTCGAGGTCGTGGAGCAGATGTGACGAGAGCACCACGGTTAGCTCGCCACCGGCCACGGCTTCAGCCAATGAGGACAAGAACGCTTGTCGGGCCAACGGGTCGAGCGCGGCAACGGGCTCGTCCAAGAGCAGGACTTCAGGGCGTTTGGCCAACGCCAGGCCCAAAGCGACCTGGGAACGCTGACCCCCCGATAAAGTACCGACGGGCCGGTCCAGCGGGATCTGCAACGCCCGGAGACGGTCTGTGGCTACAACCTTGTCCCAGCGGAGGTTCAAGTGAGCGCCGAGGTCCAGGTGCTCATCGGCGGTGAGCCGCTTGTAAAGAGGAGCTTCCTGGGCAAGGTAACCGACGCTGGCCAAGAACTCCTTGCTTTGTCTGGGTTGCCGGCCCAGCACCAACGCCTGGCCGGCACTCGGCGCCCGCAGACCGACAAGAAGACGTATGAGCGTCGTCTTGCCAGCCCCGTTGGGGCCGACAAGGGCCGAGACCCGACCCCGCGGGACACATACAGTGCAATCCTGCAACGCCCAGGTCGACCCGAAACGCTTGCCCAGGCCTCTCGTCTCGATGGCCATGGTCGTCCCCCCCGCGACGTTCATGCCGCACCCTCTTTGGAGCGGCCCTGCAGCGCCGAGCGCATGAGGGCGTCGATGGCGGCTTCGTCCAACCCTGCGTTCCGGGCGGCCCTAACCCAGCGGTCGAGGCTGCGAGCAAGCCGCAGCTGCGTACTCGGGGGCGGCCCTGAAGGGGGCCGGACGGCAAAGGTCCCGATGCCTTGGCGGCCTTCGATGAGCCCTTGGACTTCGAGCTCCCGGTAAGCCTTCACCACGGTGTTCGGGTTGATGGCGACTTCGGAGGCCACCTCTTTTACGGTTGGCAACCGGTCGCCGGCCTTGAGTGCCCCCATGCGCAGGGCTTGTTCGACCTGCTGGACGATCTGGAGGTAGGCGGGCACCCCGGACGAGAAGCTCAGTTGAAAGCTGAGCGTCCGCCCTAAGATTTCACTAGTCATATAGATGACCATAGAATATCCGGTCAGGCATAATCAAGCCGGTTGCGTCGGCGACGAAGATGGCCCACCTGTTCAAGCTCCCACGTGACCATCCCGAAAACGACACAAGTTCGAACCGAGGACAGCTAGTTAGCCCTCACCTCGTGGCTTCAGGGCGCGCCGGATGCGTCCCGACCCCGCCGAGCTTCCGAGCTCCGGCGAGCGAGCCGCCCACTTTCGGATGTGCTGTCCGAGTTTGCTTCCGAAGGGCCTTCTCGCAACCCGCCTCAGGCGCTGATCGGCACCGCCGGCGGGGCCGATCAGCACCGGCCCGCCGGTGCGGCAAAGGCCGCCGGCGCCGGCCTCGCGCCTCGGTGTGCACGATGCCGTCAGCCGCCCTCGGCCCAAGAGATGACGCTCTCCGGCGTGATGGTCACGATCGTCCGAAGCGCCGGCCAGTCCGTGACATAGGGCTCGACCTCTTCGGGTCCCACGTAGCGGCTCGTGATCGCCCGGATCTCGTCCAGAACCGACGATTCGTCGCCGCTCGTCATCGTGGCGCGGCCACGGATCACCACCGCCGGATAGGGGGCCTCGAACGTCTGGACCGAGAACGCGACCCTCGGGTCGCGCTGCAGGCTCCGCACCCACGCCCGGGTGTCGGTGGTCCAGATCTTCACCGACGACCCGTCCCAGCGGAACCAGACCGGGGTCAAGTTGGGCGAGCCGTCCGTCCGCAGGGTCCCGACGACGCCGAGCGGCGTCGGGAACGTCTGGCCCAAGAAGGCCTCGAATTCCTGGGCTTGCATGCTCATGGGAGAGCCTCCGTCGCGGCGCCGAGCCTCGGTCCCGTCGTGGTGATGATGACCCTCGACCGCCGTTCGGTCTGGTTGAGCAGGTGATAGCCGACGCCGGCCGGTACGAAGAAGGCGTCCAGGTCGCCCAGTTCCGCCCAGACGTCCTGTGACGGCACGTAGACATGGGTCTTGCCGTGCTCGATCAAAAGCAGGGTGTCGGAGTCGTGGCAGAGGCGGTCGCTGCGGTGGGCGCCCGGGACCTCGACGATGGCGACCGAGAGCATGGGCGTGCTCGCGAGCACCGAAACCAACAGCTGTCGCTCGGAGCCGAGGATGGCCCGCAGCGAGCTCGCTTGGTCGACGAGGTCGACCCGCTGCTCGCCCTCGTGGCGATGCTCGGGGAAGCGACCGACGAGCGCCGGGTCCATCTCGAGCTCGCGCTCTGGACGCGTGCCGGTCGCCGCCTGGGCCACGCGATCGGTCGAGAAGCTCAGCCACTCGATGACGCGCAGCTCGACGTCGGAGAAGTTGTAGCCGTAGTGCCAGCTCATCCGGCCGAACGAGACGGCCTCGCCCGCACGGGCCACCCGGATCTCGCCCGTGGTCGGATTGTGGATCGTGTACTCGCCGGCGAGCACGTACTGGCACTCCTGGGCGTCGTAGCGCGGCATCCAATCGTCGGACACCTTGAAGCTCGCCCCGGGCGGCATTGAGAAGACGATGGCGACGAGCTGCGGGCTCCTCCAGTACACCCAGTCGCTCACGAAGCCCGAGCCTTCATCACCCCAGCGCACCCGCGGAACGGAGGCGTGTGGGATGGCCTGGGCGCGGGGTGGGTCGGATGTCGTCGTGTCGGTCATTGGGCCGCCTTCGGTCAATCGAGCCAGAAGTACTTGAATTGGAAGTTGGTGAGTGGCAGCTCCTTCGCCGGCTTCACGCCGTGGACGTTCTTCCCGTGGGCGTCGATGAACGGCGTGAAGTAGGGGATGATGTAGCCGCCCTCGTCCCAGTCGATCGTCTGCATCTCGTGCACGAGCTCACGCTGCTTGGTGGGGTCGAGCGTGGCGATGGCCTCCGAGTACAAGGAGTTGTACCTCGCGTTGTCGAAGTGGTTCTCGTTGAACGGCGCCGTGGGCACGCTCGAGGCGGCGGCCATCGTGAGGTAGTAGAGGGGTTCCCACACGTCCTGGGCGAACTCGAACTTCAGGTAGCTCGTCCCAAAGAACGCCGTCGGGGTGAGGGTCTGCAGGCTCACGTTCACGCCGGCGCTCTTCGCCTGCTGGGCGAACACCGTGGCCGCCTCGACGGTTCCCGCCGCGATCCCGGAGTTGGTGAGCTGGACCTGCAGCCCGGACTGCCCCGCGGCGGCGAGCAGCGACTTCGCCCGGTCGATGTCTTGTACCCGCTGGGGTATCGAGTGGTCGAAGTCGGGGTCCTCGATGGCGTACAGATCGTTGCCGATGAGCCCGTAGCCCCCGAAGACGACCTCGCGCATCTGCTCGCGGTCGACGAGGTAGCGCATTGCCTGACGGACCCGGACGTCCTTGAACGGCCCGGTGTCGACGCGCATGGTGAAGGGGGTGAATCCTCCGCTGTCGGAGATGACGACGGGCAGGTTCTGCGCCCGCAGCGAGGCGACCGACGCCGCCGAGAGGGCATCGATGACGTCCGCCTGCCCGCCGAGGAGGGCGTTGATCTGGCCCGTCTCGGTCGCGTAGTCGGAGATGATCAGCTCGTCCACGTACGGCAGGCCCGTCTCCCAGTAGTCCTCGTTCTTGACGAAGACGCTCTGCTGGCCGGGCGTGAAGCTCTGGTACTTGAACGGGCCGGTGCCGACCGGGTGCTTGGGGTCGTAGCCGACCGGGACGACGTAGTAGTAGTAGTTGCAGAGGACCTGCACGAACGGCGAGAAGGCGGAGAGAAACGGAAAGCTCACCGTGCGCTCGTCGAGCTTCTTCAGGTGCTTGGCGTCGAGAAGCGACAGCGACGAGGCGCCGGGGAGGAGGTTCTTCGGGTTCATCACCCGCTGAAAACTGAAGATGAGGTCGTCGGCGTCGAGGGTCTTGCCGTTGTGGAACGAGATGCCGGGCCGCAGCCTCATCACCCACTCGGTCGCCGTCGCGTTCGGCGTGATCGACTCCATCAGCGATAGCTGCGGACGTCCGTCGATGCCGAACTCGACCGGGGAGTTGTAGAGCGAGATGACGCGGCTGAAGTCGACGGAGTTGATCACCCCCTGAGCGTCGAGGGTGTCGCTCGACGTGCCGCCCGACAGGGCGGCGTGAAGCGTTCCGCCCGATCGCGGTCTCGAAGGGGCGACGCCCTTGGCCGTCGTCGAGGTGACCGCCGCCGGGCTCGACCCGCAAGCGGCGAGGGCGCCTCCGGCGGCGAGCAGCGCCGCGCCCGCACCCCCGAGTTTCAGGAAGTCCCGGCGCGAGAGGTTCTCAGGTGCGGACATGGCGTTCCCCCTCCTGTGGTCGTGACGAGCTCGTCGAGTCGAGGGCGGCGCCGCGCCCGATCAGGTGCTCGGTGCAGCGCAGCGCGTTGGCACAGATCGTCGCCGTCGGCGCCATCGGGCCGGAGGTGACAAAGACGCTCCCGTCGATCAGCAACAGGTTCGGGACGTCATGGCAGCGGCCGTACCGGTCGACGACCGAGGTCGCCGGGTCGTCGCCCATCCTCGCGGTCCCGAGCAGGTGCCAGCCCCATGCGGACCAGTCGAGGTCGACGGTCTCGATCGCGCCGGCGGCGAGATGCGCCTCGCGGGCCCGCTCGGTCTGCCAGGCGAGGTTGGCGCGGCCGTCGGCGTCGATGCGGAAGTGGATCTTCGGGGCGGCGATGCCGTCCGAGTCGGTGAGGTCGCGAGCGAGGCTCACCCGGTTCTCCTCGTAGGGAAGGTCCTCGATGCCGATCCCCCAGTGGAAGGCGTGCCCGAAGGTGCGCCCACGAAGCTCGTGGTGCCCGGCGCCCCAGCGCTGGTCGAAGGCGAGGTGGTCGAAGTAGCCGAGCAGCCGCGTCGGGCCTCCCTGGGCGAGGGTGTCCCACTGGGCGCCGCGGGGAAAGCCACGGGCCTCGTCGGTGTCGCCGAACTCGAGTGACAGCAAGGGTGTTCCCGCCGGGCCGACCCAACTGCGCAGCTCTTCCTCGTAGATGCCGAGCACGCTCACGTACGGGTGCAACATGAGGCGCTTGCCGACGAGGCCGGAGGAATTGGCGAGACCGTCGGGGAACGCCTTCGATTCCGACAGCAGCATCAGCCGCGGGCTTCCGACGCCATTGGCGGCGAGGATGACGACGTCGGCGAGTTGGCGCCGCTCGACACCGTCGCGATCGACGTAGACGATTCCGCAAGCCCGCCCGCGCTCGTCGAGGAGGATCTCGCGTGCTCGTGCGCGGGTGACAAGGCGAGCCCCGTCGCGCAACGCCGCCGGCCAGTGCGTCCGGTCGGTCGACGCCTTGGCACCCTCGGGGCAACCGGTTCCGCACGTGCCGCGGCGCATGCAGGCGCCGAGGTTCCCATACGGACGGGAGGCGATGGCGTGGCTCGCCGGCCACCAGTGCCACCCGAGCGCGTTCATTCCCGTCGCCGCCTTGCGCCCGGCAGCGCCGATCGGGATCGGGGGGAGCGGCGGCGGGGCTCCCGGCGGGTACATGGGGTCCCCGCCGAGGCCCGAGATGCCCATCTCGAGATCGATCCGCTCGTAGAACGGCGCGAGCTCCTCGTAGGAGATCGGCCAGTCGTCGGCGAGACCGTCCACCGAGCGCACCCGGAAGTCCTGCGGCCGCATCCGCGCCCACTGGGCGCCGAAGTGGATCGTGCTGCCGCCGACGGCGTTGTGCATGACCGGGGTGACGTCGGTCTCGGACACGTCGCAGGGATAGTCCTCGCGAAGTCCCCGGGTGTTCGGGTCCGCGCTCCAGCGCGTCTCGGAGAGGAGCTCCCACTCCCGCTTGTCGCCGGGGTAGTCCGACGCGTTCAGCCAGTCGCCCTGCTCGAGGCAGACGACCCGCCAGCCGGCAGCCGCCAGGTGCCGGGCGGCGATGGCCGCCGATGCGCCGGCCCCGACGATGACGACATCGGCCACGTCGCTGTCGCCCGCCGACGAACGAACGGGCTCGCGCCCGCCGGCCGGCTCCGGCTCCGGGGGCCCGGTCGCCGATCCGGACGGCCAGAGCACCTCGGTCGAGTAGCGGCGCAGGATCGGGTCGAGCAGGCCGTCGCGGAGGTCGTACTCGGCCTCGTCGGAGAAGATCGGGTTCTGGGCCTGGCCCGGGTAGCCGATGAGCTTTCGGATCTTCGGGTTCATGTAGTAGGCGCCGCTCACCACCGTCGCGAGCATGGCGAAATCGCCTGATCCCTCGTCGTGCAGCGCCCGGAGGTGATCGGCGGCGTCTCGTCCCGAGGCCCGCTCCAGCAGCCCGCCCAAGGGCCGGGCCAGCTCGGGCCGCGCCTCGAGCACGCGGTCGAGCCACTTGTCGGCCACACCGGCCTGGCTCGCCGACGGCATGGGCGCCGCGGCGGGGATGAGCTCATCGGCGAGCGACGCCAGGACCCTTCGAGACTCGGCGGAGATCGATGCGGTCGCGGTGGGCGTCATCTCATGGCTTCCCGGGCACCTCTGGGCCTCGAATCGAGACCCGGGCGTCCAGCTCGACCACGCGCGAGACGGCGAGCTCGCCGGCGGTGGGCCCGTAGGTCTCGAGGGCGCGCTCGAACCAGTTGCGGGCGACGGCGGCGAGGGAGGCGTCGTAGCCCGCCTCGGAGGCGAGCTCGGAGATCAGGCGCAGGTCCTTCGAGCAGAGCCCGAGGCTGAAGGAGGCGTCGTCGTCGCCGGCGAGCAGGTTGTCGAGATCGTGCTCGGCCACCCAGCTCCCGCCCGCACTCTGACGGATGACCTGCGCCAGCACCTCGGGCGCGACACCCGTCGCCCGCCCGAGGGCGAGCGCCTCGGAGAGCGCGACGACGTGGATGAACCAGAGCATGTTCGTCAGCAGCTTCGCGGCGGTACCGGCCGGGGCCTCGCCGACGAGGTGCGAACGCTGGCCGATCACCTCGAAGATCGGCGTGACGAGAGCGAAGGCTTCCGGGCTCGCCCCGACCATCAGCACGAGCGACCCGTCACGGGCGCCGTCGGCGGCGCCGGTGACCGGAGCATCGACGAAGGCGACGCCCCGGGAGCGGGCAGCCTCGTCGAGCCTGCGGCAGGACGCGAGCGAGATCGTGCTCAGACACACGAGCACCGAACCCGGCTTCATCTGCGCGAGCAGCGCGGTCTCGCCGAGGCAGAGCGCTTCGACTTCCGGAGGCCCGGGAAGCGACACGCAGACGGCGCTCGTTTCGGCGAGCTCCGTCACGCTCGTCACCTCGCGAGCTCCTTCGGCGACCAGCGGCGCCACCCGCTCGGGTGCGCGGTCCAAGACGAGGAGCGACATGCCCGAGCGCAGCAGGTTCCTCGCGATCGAGCCACCCATGGAGCCGACGCCGACGAAGCCGATCGTCGAGCCGGGACCGATGGTCATCCGGCCTCCTCGTCCCGAGGCTGGACCAGCTCGTCGAGGCCGTTCGAGAGCCGGGTGGCGGCCTCGCAGAGCAGCCTGCCGTGTGACTGCAGCAGCTCGGGTCCAAGGCGCATCGAGGGACCCGAGATGCTGAGCGCCGCCACGACCGCTCCCGACCGGTCGCGCACCGGAGCCGCGACAGCACTGAGGCCGAGCTCGAGCTCGTCGACGGTGACCGCATAACCACGGTGCCGGGCGAGCTCGAGATCCTTCCCGAGCGCGTGGCGGTCCGTGACCGTGTTCTTCGTGAGCCGGTCGAGTGGACCCTTTCCGAGCTCGGCGGAGCCGAACGCGAGGAAGACCTTTCCCGTCGACGAGCAGTGCAGTGGCACGGCCCGACCGACCCAGCTCGTCGTTCCCACGAGGTAGTCGCTGTCGACCTGGGCAAGGTGGTTGACGCCGTCGCGCATCGCGGTCGAGAGGTTGACGGTCTCATGGGTCTTGTCACCGATCTCGTGCAGGATCGGCGCGGCGAGCTCGACGAGCCGGCGGTGGGAGAAGTCGCTCACCGCGAGTCGGAGCAACACCGGGCCCGGCCGCACGCGTCCGCGGCGGCTGTCGCGAGCGACGATCCCGTGCCGCTCGAGCGCACCGACGAGCCGCGACGTCGTGGCCTGGTGCAGCCCGGTCGCCGCCGCCAGCTCGCCGACGGTGAGCGCCCGATCGCCCTCGACGAGGCACACCAAGAGCTGGGCCGCGCGCTCGACCGCCTGACTGCCCGAGGGTATATTCACATTATGAGTGGACTCATTCACTATATGTAGAATACGCTGAGCGCTGCTCCGCCGCAAGGGGTTCGGCCAGGCCAGGGCGCGCGACGCGTGCGGCGGACGGGACGATCGGGCGCCGTCACCCTTGACGGGCTGGCCACCCCTCGCTACTGTGTTGATCGACACAACGTGCGTTGCGCAATACGCAACGCACGCCGACTCGGGGAGAGCCCTGATGAGCACCACGGACTCCAACAGGGTGCAATCGGTCGGGCGTGCCTGCTCGCTGCTGTTCGCGCTCGGCGGGACGCCGGGCGGCGCTTCGCTTGCCCAGTTGAGCCGAGAGACCGGGATCCACAAGAGCACGGCGTGCCGGCTGCTCGCGACGCTCGCCGCCGCCGGCCTCGTGCGTCAGGTCCCCCCGGACGACCGCTACCTCCTCGGCGCGGCCCTGCCCGCGCTCGGGGACGCGGCGCGTGCGCACCTTCTCGACGGGCACTTGGTCCACGCCGTCCTGACGTGGCTGCGCGACGAGACCGGTGAAACCGTCCATCTCGGCATGCCCGACCGGTTCGAGCTCGTCTACCTCGACAAGGTCGAGAGCGGCCAGAGCCTTCAAGTGGCGTCGCGCATCGGCGCCCGGGCGCCGCTTTACTGCACCGGCCTCGGGAAGGCCTACCTAGCGAACGTCTCGCCGCAGGTGCTCGCCGACTTCCTCTCGACGGTGCGCCTCGAGCGGAGGACCCCGCACACGATCGTCGATCCGGACCTGTTTCGCGTCGAGATGGCGACGATCCGCCGGCGTGGCTGGTCGGTCGACGACGTGGAGAACGAGATCGGCGTTCGCTGCGTCGGCGCAGCGGTCCTCGACGACGGCCGGACCCCCGTGGCCGGCGTCTCGGTGACCGCTCCCGCGACCCGGATGACTAAGGAGAAGCTGCCGCACGTGGCGGTCCTCGTCGTCGAGGCGGCGGCACGTATCGCCAAGCTGATCGCCCGCGAGCCGGCTGCGGCCGCGTGAGAGGCTCGGACGGTGCGGACGGGGCGAGCAGCTGCCGGGCCACGGCCAGGGAGGCGCGATGATCATTAACTCCCACGTGCACATGGTGCGCCTCGGAAAGGAGTTCAGCGACGAGCTCGCCGAGTTCTACGTGCAGTCCAACGAGGCAAGCATCTGTTGGCACACGGGCGAGCCGTGGCGGAGGGAGGACTTCTGCGTCCCCGCCGAGCGCCTCATCGCCGACATGGACCGGCTCGGGATCGACAAGTCCTTCGTGCTCGGCATCGCCTTCCTGCCGTACCACGCCTACGATCCGCAGGCGGGCGAATACGCGGCGGAGATGGTCGCTGCCTACCCCGAACGCCTCGTCGGCTTCTACACCGCGAACCCCGGCGGCGGCTACGAAGAGGCCAAGCGGTTCGAGCAGGCAATCGAGCAGCTCGAGCTCTCCGGGCTCAAGCTGCTGCCGTCGGGCAACCACCTCGCGCTGAACGACCGCAGCATGTGGCCGCTGTTCGAGGTGGCCGAGGGCCACGGCGTGCCCGTCGTCATGCACACCGGCTGGAACGGCTTCCCCGCCGGGCGGGTGCTGCGCTGGGAGCACCCGATGTACCTCGAGGACGTCATCATGGACTTCCCTCACGTCAAGATCGTCATGGCGCACCTGGGATTCCAATGGGCAGATGCGGCGCTGTGGCTCATGGCGCGCTCGCCGAACCTGTACGGTGACCTTGCATTCTGGGACGAGAGCGTCCCCCTCTGGCGTTTGGCCCAAGTCTGTAGCTGGGCGAAGAAGCTCGGAGTGCTCGACCGCATCCTGTGGGGGAGCGACTACCCGTTCATGGCCTTCGAGCCCGGGATGGAGATGTTCCGGAAGGTCCCGGAGTTCACGGTCCGCCACGAGCTGGAGCCGTTCGTCACCGAGCAGGATGTGGAGAGCTACTTCGGTGGCGCGGCCGCCCGCCTGATCGGCCTCGAACCGGACACCGCCGGTCGTCGCCTGGCCTGCGATTGATGCTTCTCCGCGGCGAATGGCACCGACAACGAAAGGCGCAGGCAAACATGAGCAACGCGACGGCAGTCCATGAGAGTTGGCGACGATGAGAATTGAGGGCGCCGAGCTCACGTTCATCAACGTCCCGATGCGGCAGCCGGAGCTATGGGCATGGGGCCTTCGGGACGGCTACACGGTCGGGCTCGTGGAGCTCCACACCGACGCCGGCATCACGGGCCTGGGTGAGGTCGTCGTCGCCATGGGCCCCAACGCCGGCGTGATCCGGGCGATGTTCGACCAGATGGCTGCGCAGTACATCGGCGAGTCGCCCCTCGACACCGAGCGGCTCCTGGCCAAGGTGATGGCTGACGGCTGGTACTCCTTCGAGCGCACTGCCGGCCTCGTCCTCGGTGGGCTCGACATGGCCTGCTGGGACGCTGCCGGCAAGTTCCTCAAACAGCCCGTGAGCCGCCTCATGGGCGGCCAGGTGCGGACGGTGTTCGACTCGATGTACTTCGTCCCCGCCGACGACGACCTCGACGTCATGGTCGCTCGGGCGGACGACGCCGTCAAGCGGGGTTTCTCGACGATCTACTACAAGGTCGGCATCGGCGAGGAGCGCGACGTCGAGCTCGTGCGCCGCACCCGGGAGGTGATCGGGCCCGAGCCACGCCTCCGCGTCGACGCCAACGAGAGCTGGAGCCCGTCGAGTGCCATGCGGATCCTCGGACGGATGCGCGACGCCCACCTCGAGTACGTCGAGCAACCGATCCTCATGCACGACATCGACGGGCTCGCGCATCTGCGCAACCACAGTGGCGTGCCGGTGGCCGCGAACCAGTCGTCCTGGGGTCGCCATGCCATCTTGGAGATCATCCGCAAGAACGCCGCCGACGTGATCATGACCGACCCCCATCAAGAGGGCGGGCTCATGGCCTTCAAGAAGATCCTCGCCCTGTGCGAGATCGCGGGGCTCGGGTTCGTCAACCACGCGTTCAACGTGACGACGATCACGTTCTCTAGTCACGTGCAGGTCCTCAGCACCTCGGCAGCCTGCATCCTTGCCCTCCAGGGCCATCCCGACTACCTGGCGGACGACTACGTCACCACGCCGATGGACTACAGCAACGGCAAGATCCTGGTCGGTGACCGGCCCGGACTGGGCGTGGAGCTCGACCCGGACAAGGTTCGGCGCTACCGTCAGGCCTTCGAGCGTGAGGGCCAGGCCGTCTCCTACGCCGGGGCGAAGGCGGGGCTCATCCGCACCATCCCGCACCTCTGAGACCAGTCCGCGCCTGCGCCCAACCGGCCCGAGCACCGAGCGAAAGGATTCCCCATGATCGAGCGCTGCATCCGAGAGCCCAACAACGGGACGAACTACTCGACGGCGGTGAGGAGCAACGACCTGATCTTCGTGTCCGGCCATCTCGGCGCGTCGTCGGGCGGTCCGGAGATCCCGTTCGAGGACCAGCTCCGGACCGCGCTGTCCAATGTGCTCGCTGCGGTGGAGGCGCTCGGCGGATCGAGGGACACGCTCCTCAAGGTGAACGGCTACATCGCCAGCGTCGCCGACTTCCCCACCTATCACCGCGTCTACCGCGAGGTGCTCGGGGAGGGCCCGCTCCCTGCTCGCACGACCGTGCAGATCGGCGGGTTCGAGCCCCCCGTTCTCGTCGAGATGGATGCGATCGCGGCCGTCGCGCCTTCCGCCGAGGACTAGGCGTGCCGGCTGAGGCCGCCGCTCGCGCCGGCGGCGCCCGGGCGGGGCCCGAGGGCCTGGACCTCGTCACCTTCGGTGAGCTGATGACCTTGCTGTGCGCCGAACCGGGCCGGCCGCTGCGATCGGCCAAGCGGTTCGACCGGTCCGTGGCCGGCGCCGAGGCGAACGTGGCGATCGGGCTCGCTCGCCTCGGGCATTCGGCGGGGTGGTTCGGCCGCGTCGGGGACGACGCCCTCGGCCGCGGCGCCCTCGACACGCTGCGCGCCGAGGGAGTGGACCTGAGTCGGGCCACCTTCGACCCGCTGGCGCCCACCGGTTTGCTCGTGCGGGACGTCCACACGAGCCGCCGGATCGAGGTCGTGTACCAGCGCCGGGCTTCCGCCGGCCAGAGGCTCACCGCCGACGACGTCGACGCGGCCTACGTCGCCTCGGCCCGCGTGCTGCATGTCACCGGGATCACGCCCGCCCTCGGCCCCGACGCGGCCGCGGCAGTCGACCGGGCCGTTCGCATCGCCAGCGACGCCGGTGTCGCCGTCTCGTTCGACCCGAACCTGAGGCGCAGGATCTGGGACGACGACGATCGGGCGCGCCGCACGCTCGGCGAGCTTGCCGCTCGGGCGCAGATCGTGCTCGCGGGCCTGGGCGAAGCCGAGCTCATCAGCGGCGAGCGGGGAGCGCCGGCAGCGGCGAAGTGGTTCCTCGACCACGGGGTGGGCTACGTCGCGATCAAGCTCGGAGCCGCGGGCGCCTTCGTCACCGACGGGGAACGCGAGGTGGCCGCCGCCGGCCGGCAGGTGCACGTGGTCGACCCGATCGGGGCTGGCGACGCCTTCGCGGCGGGTTACCTCTCGGCCTGGCTCAACGGCGGCGATCTGGCGTCGTGCGCAGCGAAGGGCAATCTCGTCGCCGCCATGAGCATGACCGCACTGGGTGACTTCGAGGGCCTTCCCACCGAAGCGGAGCTCGGGAGCTTCCGGGCGGGCAACGACGAAGTGGAGCGCTGAGCGCGTGCAGAGGGGAGCCTGAAATGGCCGTGTTCCGCTGGGAGGTGTGCGAAGCGATCCGCTCGGAGCAGATCATCGGCGTCATCAGGGCCGCCGGCCCCGACGAGGCGGTCCGCCTCGGGGAGGCGATGATCGCGGGCGGGCTGCGGATCGTCGAGGTCGCCCTCACGACCCCGCACGGGCTCGAGGCGATCAGGCAACTCGCTTCGCGCGACGACGACGGGCGCCTTGTCGGCGCCGGAACCGTGCTCGACGGCGAGGCGGCCTTCGCAGCGGCACAGGCGGGCGCCCGGTTCCTCGTTGCTCCGTGCGTGGCACCCGAGATGATCCGCGTGGGCCACCGCTACGGCTGTGCCGTGCTGCCGGGCGCCTTCACGCCGACCGAGATCGGATATGCCTTGGAGCTCGGGGCGGACCTCGTCAAGGTCTTCCCCGCCTGCGATCTCGGGGCCGGTTTCGTGCGCAACGTGCGGGCGGTGTTCCCTCAGGCGCCGCTCGTGCCTACGGGTGGGATCACGGTCGAGAACCTGGCTGCGTTCCTCGACGCCGGCGCCGTCGCGGTCGGCACCGGTAGCTCTCTCACCTCGGAGGGACCAGAGCCGGCCCGTATCCGAGCCGGCGAGATGGTGGAGGCAGTCCGGTCCCGGCGATGAGGTGGCAGCACCCATGAGGCGCCCGAGAGAACTGGCCTTCGAGTGGCGGGACGCGCTCGCCGCCCGGGACGTCGAGCGCTTCGGCGCGCTGTTCTCGCCCGACGCCGTCATGGTCGACGTGGAACACCGGACCCCTGACGGGCGGGAGGCTCGGCCCCTGCGGGGCCGGGCCGAGATCGAGCGGGTCACGCGGGAGTGGTGCCGGACGACCGGCGATTTCACCTACGCGGTGGAAGCGGTCATCGAGGAGGGGGATCTCGGCGCGGTGCGATGGAGCTACGAGTGGGAGACGGGCGCCCGGAGGCAGCAGGTCGAAGGCCTCACCTGGCTCGATTGCAGAGACCGCTATATCGTCGCTGCGACCGTCTGCTTCGACTCCATCCTCCTCTTGGAAGCCGGTTCCCCGGAGGCGAGCCGATGAAGGCGATGGTCAAGACCGGCGCCGGGCCGGGTGAGCTCGTCTGGACCGACTGGCCGGACCCTTCGGCCGGGCCGGGGCAGGTGGTGGTCGACGTCGTCCGTGCCGGGATCTGCTCGACCGACGTGGCGATCCACGACTGGTCCTACCGCGGCCGCCAACCGGTGCTCGTGCCCTCGGTCCTCGGCCACGAGGCGGCCGGCGTCGTGACCGCGTTGGGCGAAGGCACCGAGGAGCTTGCCGTCGGCGACAGGGTCGCGCTGCAGGTCATCTGGGGCCACGCGCAGGCCGAGCAGTCCCTCCTCGGTCGCGAGAATCTCGACCCCGACTGGCTGCATCTCGGCGCTTCGGAGCTCGGCGGCGCCTTCGCGGAGCGGGTGGCCACCGATGCCAGCCGTGTCGTGCGCCTCCCGCACGACGTCTCGTCGGCGGACGGCGCATTGCTCGAGCCGGCGGCCGTCGCGGCCCATGCTCTCGAACTCGTGGACCTGTCGCCCGGCGAGACCGTCGCCCTCGTCGGACCCGGTCCGTTCGGGCAGATCATGTGTCAGATCGCCCGCTGCGCCGGGGCTTCGCGGATCGTGGCGGTCGGACTCGCGGGCGTCGACGAGCGGCGACTCGAGGTGGCGCTGGCCTCGGCGGGCGTGGACGCCGTGGTGGCGCACCGGGGAGCGGCGATCGAGACGGCGGCCGAGGTCGCAGAGCTTCTCGGCGCGGCCGGCGCCGACGTGGTCTTCGACTGCGGTGGCACCCCCTCCTCGCTCCCACTAGCGCTCGAGATCGCCGGGCCGGCGGCGCGCGTCGCGGTCTTCGGCTTCGCCGCCGGCGCAGAGATCGAGCCGTTCCGTCACATCATTCGCAAGGGACTCCGGCTCTCCGGGGTGTCGGCGGCTCAGCGCCGCCATTACGGGATTGCGCTGCGCCTGCTCGCCCGCGGGTCCATTCGGCCCTCGGCCATCGTCACGCACGTGCTCGACATGAGCGAGGCGGTGGCGGGAATCGAGCTCGTCAAGACACGAGCCGCGACGAAGGTCGCGCTCACCAACGGGGAGGCTGGGTGAGGCCGGCGAGGACCGCGCAACCTCGCCTCCGCCTGGGCCGGGCGACGAGAGGCTCCGACCGTGCTCGTCATTGACGCCTGCGGCGCCCCCGGCGAGATCGGCCGCATGCGGGGCGCCGCCGCCGCCGACCTGATACCGACGACGCTGCGCCTCACCTGTGGGTTCGACCTCGGGGAAGCGACCTGCGCCGCCCGCCTCGACGACGTCCGGCGCCGGCTCGAGGCTCGGATGCCGCGCATCGTCGAGGAGGCCGACGGCCTCGCCGCCGGCGCCGGCATCTCCGCCGACGAGGCCCTTGCACTCTCCGTCTCGATCGATCTCTGCAATCGGCTGCCGGGATACTGCTCGCTCGTCGCCCTCGCGGCGGGAGACGGCGTGCTGCTGGCGAAAAACCAGGACACGCTGCCGGAGATGGCCCCGCTCCAGGTGGTCGAGCGCATTCGCCCCGACCAGGGCCTGGCCTATCTCAACTTCACCCTCGCCGGCGCCATGTGGACCGACGGCGGCGTCAACACCGCCGGCTTGGCGCTCGTGTGCGGGTCGCTCACGCCGGCACGGACGAACCCCGAGGGCCAACCCGACGGGATCGTGATCCGGGAGCTGCTTCGCGTCTGCGCAACCGTCGAGGAGGCGACGGAGTTCCTGCGCGCGAACCCACCGATGTCGCTCGGCGAGAACATCCTCGTTGCCGACGCCGCCGGCGCCGCCCGGAGGATCGAGTCGATGCCGCACGGGTTCGCGAGCACCGGAGGCGTCCCCCTCGTGGCCTGCAACCACCCGGCCGATCCGCGATTGGTGACGCAGATGGCGCCCGACGACCCGATCTCGGCCAACAGTCACGCCCGCGAGGGCCGCCTTTCCTCGGGCGTGAGCTCGGGGCCGGAGTCAGATCCCGTCGCTCAGGCGCGGTCCTTGCTCCGCTCGGTCTTCCAGAACGGCGACGCGAATCTGTGGACCGTGGCGAACGTCCTCGTCCGACCCGAAACGAGGACGCTCGGGGCGGCGATCTACGCCGACTGGACCGAAGTGCCCGAACCGGCGCCGCTCGAGTGGCTGGAGCTCGACGTCGATTGAGGGGCTCCGCACCGTCGGCGGAACGATCGGAGCGCCATCACCGAGCGGCCTAGGCGTCATCGGGCCGGGCACGATAGCGGCGGAGTACGTCGTCGATCATCTCGTCGGTGGCGCCGAGGTACCCGGCCGGATCGAGCAGCTCCTTGAGCCGATCCGGCCCCCCGACCGCATCGAGGACCGCCGGCGACGCCAGCAGCGTCGACTCGAAGCTTTGGTCGCCCTCCGCCACCTCCATCGCCATCTCGTGGAGCAGGTCGTGCGCCCGTTGGCGACCGAGTTGCTCGCCGAGGGCGATCATCACCGCCTCCGACATCAATAGGCCCTCGGTCAGCCCGAGGTTCTCGATCATCCGGTCCGGCCGCACGCGAAGTCCGCTCAGGACCTCTTTCGTTCGGGCGAGCGTCGAGTCGACGAGGACGAGCAGCTCGGGGATCCAGAGCCATTCGGACTGCCATTTGGACATGTCGCGCTCGTGCTCGCCGCTCATCCCCCCGAGGGCGGTGTCCACCGAGCGCCGCACCAACCGCTCGGTGGCGATGATGCCTTCCGCGGTCATCGGGTTGCGCTTGTGCGGCATCGTCGACGAGCCGACATTGCCGGCGTCCTGGCGCTCCTCGAGCTCCGCGATCTCGGTTCGCTGGAGCTGCACGACCTCGCCAGCGACGCGTGAGCAGGTCGCGGCGATCATCGAGAGCACCGAGGCGAGCTCGGCGAGCGAGTCTCGGGCAGTGTGCCACGCAACGACGGGAACACCGAGGCCGAGGTACTCGCAGAACCCGCGCTGCACCGCCAGCCCGTTCGGGCCGAGGGCGGCGAGCGTCCCGGCAGCGCCGCCGAGCTGGCCCACCAGCAGCCGAGCGCGGAGCTGTCGCATCCGGAGGTCGTGGCGGAGGAGCTCGTCCAGCCAATTGCCGGCTTTCAGCCCGAAGGTGATCGGCAGCGCCTGTTGGCCGTGGGTCCGGCCCGCCATGACCGTCGCACGCTCGCTCTCGGCCAGCGCGGCCGCGCATCCCATGACCGCGTCGAGCCGGGAGCCCACCACGAAGAGCGCATCGCGCAGCTGGAGCACGAGGCCGGTGTCCATGATGTCCTGGGTCGTCGCTCCCCAGTGGACGTACCTGCCGGCCTCCTCGCCGCAGGCCTCGGCGAACTTCCACACCGTCGAGACCAAGGGGTGATCGGTCGTCGCGATCCCCTCTCGGAGAGTCTCGATGTCGAACTGGCTCGCGTCGGCTTTCGAGCGGATGATCTGTGCAGCCTCATCGGGAATGAGGCCGAGCGCGGCCTCCGAGCAGGCCAGCGCTACCTCAGCGTCGAGCCAGCCCTGGACCATTCTCCGGTCGGAGAAGATCTCGAACATCTCCGGCGTGCCGAACCGGTCGGCGAACAGTGCGTCTGGCCCGAACACCCGACGCTCACGATCTCTTCGCAGGATCCGACTGGCGCTTCGCAGGATCCGACGGGTGGGCGGCGAGCGGGCGGACATGGATGTCCATCCAGGGGAAGAACGGCAACGACGACAGCGCCCCGTGCAGCTCGGTGGCATCCTCGGCCTGCCAGAGCCCCACGTTCGCCCGCCGCCCGGGGATCCGCCAGAGCCGGACGAGGTGGCCGAGCTCGGCAAGCTCGCGGGCTCTGCGGCCTTCTTCGCCGACGAGCAGGTCCCGCTTGTCCGCAGGCATGTCAACCGGCAAATTGATTTGAATCTCGACGAGGAACTCCATGGCTATGCGATCAGGAATCCGCCGTTGACGTCCACGACCGCCCCGGTCATGAAGCTGGCGTGGTCGGAGCAGAGAAAGGCCACGACGTCGGCGATCTCCTGCGGGCGCCCGTAGCGCCCGAGCGGGATCTTGTCCCGCAGGTCCTCGAGATCCTTGATCATCTCGGTGTCCACGAGTGCCGGGGCGATGGCGTTCGACCGGATCCCCCGGCGCGAGTACTCGCGAGCGAGCGACTTCGCCAAGGTCAGGACCCCGCCTTTCGAGGCCGAGTAGGCGGCGGACGCCGTGCCGCCCCCGGACCTGCCGGCGCTCGAGGACACGAGGACGATGCGGCCGAGCTCGGCCGCCAGCATGTTCGGCACGGCGCGTCGGGCGCAGAGAAAGGCCCCGGTGAGATTGATGTCCATGAGATGGCGCCAGGCCTCGACCGAGGTCTTCTCGAACGGCTCGGCGATGAGGATCGCCGCGTTCGACACGAGGATCTCGACGTTGCCCAGCTCCGCCTCGACCTCGGTGAAGGCGGCATCGACGAGCGCCTCGTCGGCGACGTCGAGGCGCACACCGAGGACCCCGTCGATCGAGGGCGGTTGCAGGTCGCCGGCTGCGACCTTCGCCCCTTGATCGCGGAGCGTCTCGGCGATGCAGCGTCCGATTCCCCGTGCTCCGCCCGTGACGAAGGCGACACGCCCGTTGATCCCGTCAAGCTGCATCTGTAGGGCCTCCTCGGTCTCGGTGTCCGGTTGCGTCACGCGGGGATGCGGCCATCAGTAGGAGACCGTTCGCTCGACGGCCTCGACGATCCGCTCCACCGACGGTAGCCAGAGCGCCTCCAGCGCGCCGGCAAACGGGACTGGCGTGGCGTCTGCCGCCACGAGCGCCGGCGGCGCGTCGAGCAGCGACCAGTCCTCGGTGACGATCCTGGCGATCAGCGACGCACCCCAGCTGCCGTCGACCGGCGCCTCCTGAACGACGACCAGCCGAGCGGTGCGGGTCAAGCTCTCGATCACCGTCCGATCGTCGAACGGCACGAGCGTTCGAGGATCGACGACCTCGACGTGGATGTTGCTCGCCTCGAGCAGTTCGGCGGCTTCGAGCGCCCGGTAGCGCATCTGCTGGGTTGCCACGACCGTGACGTCGCGACCTGCGCGGGCGATGTCCGCCAGTCCGAGCGGCACCAGGCCGTCCCCCTCGGGCAGTGCCCCCTTCATCCCGAAGAGGTTCTTGTGCTCGAAGACGAGCACCGGGTTGTCCTCCTTTACAGCCGAGCGAAGCAGCCCATACATATCGGCCGGGGTGGCCGGGACGGCGATCTTCAGCCCGGGAATGTTGAGGAACCAGTTCTCGACCGGCTGCGAGTGCTGCGCCGCGAAGCCCGCGCCGGCACCGTTGGCCATGCGCACCGTGACCGGCACGCGGGCTTGGCCCCCGGTCATGTAGCGGTACTTGGCGAGCTGGTTGGCGATCTGGTCGAAGCAGACCCCGGCGAAGTCGGCGAACATGATCTCGGCCACCGGGCGCAGACCCATGATGGCCGCCCCGAGCGCGGCGCCGACGATCGCCTGCTCGGAGATCGGCGTGTCCCGCACGCGGGAGGCTCCGAAGCGCTCGAAGAGGCCGGCCGTCGACTTGAAGACCCCGCCGGCGGCCCCGACGTCCTCGCCGATCAGCACGACGCGGGGATCGGCCTCGAGCTCGTCGGCGAGCGCCATCGCTATGGCCTCCCGATAGTTGACCTCCGTCGTCATGCGTAGACGTCCTCGAAACGGCTTGCCGCCTCAGGCTCCGGCCAACCAAGCGCCGCCTCCGCGGCGGTCTTCACTTCCCCGAGCACCTCGAGGCCGAGCTCTGCCAGCTCCTCGTCGCTCGCGAGGCCGGCGGCCACGACCGACTGGGACAGACGGGAGATCGGGTCCCACTTGACCCAGGCGTCGAGCTCGCCTTCGGGGCGGTAGGTCGCCGGGTCGGACCGCGAGTGTCCCTGCTGGCGGTAGGTGTCCGCCTCGATCAAGGTCGGACCGTCGCCGGCCCGGGCCCGTGCGATCGCGTCCCGCGTGGTCGCACGGACGGCGGACACGTCGTTGCCGTCGACCGAGCTGCCCGCCATTGCGTAGCTCGAGGCCCGGTCGACCAGGTGCTCCACCAGGGTCGTGCTGGCCACGGGGCTGTACTCGCCGTAGTGGTTGTTCTCCAGCACGAAGATGACCGGTAGGCGCCAGACCGCCGCCAGGTTGCAGCTCTCGTGAAATGCGCCGATGTTGGTCGCCCCGTCGCCGAAGAATGCGACGCTGACAGCTCCGGTCTCAAGGTACTGGGCGGCCAAGCCTGCCCCGACGGCCGTCGGCAGATGACCGCCGACGATGGCGTTCGAGCCGAGGACACCGAGGGAGAGATCGGCCAGGTGCATCGATCCGCCCTTGCCGCCGCACAGCCCCCCGGCGCGCCCGAGAAGCTCGCCGAAGGAACGGTCGAGCCGAGCGCCCATGGCGAGCACCACCCCGTGACCGCGGTAGGTGCAGGTGGTCGTGTCGCCGGGCTGAAGCACGCTGCAGACCCCGACCGACACCGCCTCCTGACCCTGGCAGAGATGCGTGCTGCCGCGGAGGAGCCCCCGGGCGAACATCGCCTTCACCTCGTCTTCGAAGTGACGGATTCGCCACATCGACCTCAACACCTCTCGCCAGTCGTCCGGGACCTCGATGAGCCTGGACTTGCCGGTGGGAAGCGCCTTTCGGCTCACGAGAGCCACATCGACTTGAAGTCGTAGCCTCCGAGCGGCCATCCGGTCACCGAGGTGTGCACACCGTGGACGTGGCTCGTGTAGCCGTCGATCGTCGGGTAGAAGTACGGGATGATGCTCCCGTTCTGGTTCCAGTCGATCAGCATCATCTCGTGCTCGATTTCGTAGCGGGCGGTGGTATCCACGGTGGCGAGTGCCTGGTTGAACAGGTCCGTGTAGTGCGGGTCGTTGAAGTGGGTCTCGGGAAACGGCGACGAGGGCAGGCCCGAGAGCGCGATCTGCGTCAGGTAGGTGGTGTAGATGACGTAGTCCTGGGCGAAAAGGAACTTCGCGTAGTTCGGCCCGAACTCGACTCCGGGCGTGGTCAGGTCGACGTTCACCTTGATACCCGCCTGGCTCGCCTGCTCTGCGAAGACCTGCGCAAGCTGCACCGTGCCCTGAGCGATCGGCGCGGCGGTCAGGGTGACCTGGAGGTTCTCCTGTCCGGCTTGCCTGAGGAGCGACTTGGCCTTGTCGATGTCCTGGACGCGCTGGGGAATCTGGTGGTCGTAGGCGGGGTCGGCGTAGCCGTAGATGTCGTTGCCGAGCAGGCCGTTGCCGCCGAAGATGAGCTTCAGCATCTCCTCGCGATCGCAGACGAGCCGCATCGCCTGGCTGACGCGCACGTCCTTGAAGGGCGCCGCGTCGCGCCGCATGTACAGGGGAGTGAACCCGCTCGTCTTCGAGAGCAGGATCTGGGCGCCCCCGCCGTGCACCGCCGCGATGGACGCGGCCGAGAGGACGTCGACGACGTCGGCTTCGCCGGAGAGGAGGGCGTTGATCTGCGCCGTCTCGGTCGCGAAGTCGGTGATCACGAGCGAGTCCAGGTACGGAAGCCCCGTCTGCCAGTAGTTGTCGTTGCGGACGAACACGCTGTCCTCACCCGGCGTGAACTTGCTGGCTTTGAAGGGCCCGGTGCCGATCGGCACCTTGGGGTCGTAGCCGACGGGGATGACGTTGAAGTACCAGCCGGCGATGGCGTCGCGGAGCGTCGAGTAGGGCGTGTGACAGGGGACCTGCACCGTCAGAGCGTCCAGCTTCTTCATGTTGGCGACGTCGATCCGGGCCAGCAGCGGGGCGCCGGGCGCCGGGCTCTTCGAGTTGGTGATCTGCTGGAAGGTGTAGATGACGTCCTCGGCCGTGAGGGGCTTGCCGTTGTGCCAGGTGATGTCCGGGCGGAGGCGGATGGTCCAGGAGGTCGCCTTCGCGTTCGGCGTCACCTCCTCGGCCAGCAGGTTCTCGACGGCGCCCGTGGGCCCGTAGATGGTCAGCTGCTCGAAGAGGTTGAGCGTGCGGGCGAAGTCCGTGCTCTGGATGGGGGCCAGGGCATCGAGAGTGTCACTGCTCGATCCGCCGCCGAGCGCGGCGCGCAGTGTGCCGCCCCGCTTCGGCCCAGTGCTCGCGCCGGACGTCGTGGTGACGCTCGAGCTCGGCGGGCTCGTTGTTCCCGTCGTGGTGGTGCTCGGCGTGCTGCTACCGCTGCAGGCGGCCATGAGACCGCCCGCGCCGAGGACGACGGCTCCCTTGCCGATCGTGCCCAATAGATCCCGGCGACTCATCTCCGGCGGTCGACTCATCTCTTCCCTCCCACTCGGCTCACTCGGGGCGAGCCGCTCGGTGTTGCCTGGTGCTCACGCCGAGGCCCGCTGCCTCGGCGCCGAAAAGCCATACGGTGCCTGCTGTCTCCGGGCGCGTCGGGGGCCTAGGCGGGCACCTTCGTGCGCTGGAACAGCTCGACGGTGATCCCGTCCGGATCCTTGACGTAGAGGGCGAAGCCGCCCTTGTTCACGCCGGTATCGACCTCCACCGGCGGGCTGAACACGGACACCTCGTGCTCGAGGACGCGCTCGTAGATCGCGAAGGCGTCGTCCACGACGAAGCACACGTGGGCGTTGCCGACGTTGCGAGGCTCGAGATCACGCGGCGCGGAGCGGGGCGTGCGATATTCGAAGAGTTCGAGGCGAGGGCCGCCGCCGGGCAGGTCGAGATGCGCCATCCGCACGTCCGCGTCGGGATAGCCGACGATCGCGGCCAGGTAGCCGCCCTTCTTCTCCTGCTGGAAGGCGACGGTGCACTCGAGCACCTCGGTATAGAACTTGATGGACCGGTCAAGGTCGGTGACCGTGAGACCGACGTGATCCACGCTGTTGACCAACTCCTGCATCACTACCTCCCAAATTGAATCCCTGGCCAAATTGAATCGCTGGCTCGGGGTGCGAGCGCGGCGGGTCGATCTCTCGTTTGCTACGCGTTGGCGTCGAGGGCGCCGAGCGCCTCGTTGAGCTCCACGCCGCCGTTGTCGGTGACGAGATACTCGTTCTCCCACCGGATGCCCCAGCGATCGGGGTAGTAGGCGCCCGGCTCGACGGCGAGGATCATGCCGGCCTCGAGCGTCGTGTCGTCGGCGGGGATGATGTGCGGACCCTCGAAGGAGCTCAGGCCGAGGCCGTGCCCGGCGTGATGCGGGAAGCCCGCTCCGGGGAACGGCCCCTTCAAGGCATCGCGGATCATGGCGTGGAGGTCGCAACCGCGAGCTCCCGGGCGAAGCTCGCGGCTCGCGTCGTCGAGGATCTTCACGAGCTTGACAAGCGCGGTCTGGATCTCCTCGTTCTCGCCCCGGATGTGGGTCCGGCATGTGTCACCCCAGTACCCGGCGGCCCGTACGACGATGTCGGCCACGAGGGCCTCCCCGATCTCCACCGTCTTCGGTCCGGCGTAGGCCACGGGACAGCACACCTGCGCCGCATTCGGACCGGCGAGGATGTCGGCCACGAACTCGACCGGTTCGCCGAAAGCGAGCTGTGCCACGGAGTGGGCCGTCGTGAAGACCTCGATCTCCGAAGCCCCGTTGCTCACCGCCTCCGCCGTCGCCGCCTGCGCCTTCCAGCAGAGGTTGTAGGCCACGGCGACCTTCCTCGCCTCGTCGATGTCCTTCCTCTGGGAGATCCTCTCGAGGCCGCCGCCGAGCTCGACGGGAGCCGCCCAGCCCAGCTCCGTGGCGGCGGCGGCGGTCAGACCCGCGACGCCGACGCGCTTCGCGTGCTTGAGGGCGTCGTGCCCCACGAGCGCGGCCAGCAACCCCGACATCGGATTCAGGTCGAGCCCGAAGCCGGCTTCGCCGTAGCTGCGGGTCCGGGTCGCGCTGCTGCGCTCCTGTGCGAGCGGCAGCTCGTCCGGTGAGGTGAAGAGGGTCGTCTCGCCGTCGGCGGTCACGATGACGGCGCTCAGCCCGGCAAAGTAGCGGTGGTAGTTCGTCAGCCAGTTCGCATAGTCGCCTCCGACCGCGACCAGACAGTCGGCGGAGTGCTCCTCCATCAGCTGTTGCACGCGCGCGAGGCGTGAATCGGACGGGAAGCTGGCCTGAACCGCTGCCCGAAGATCCTGCGCCGTGGCCTGTTGCCTTGTCGTCATTGCTCCCCCTTCTCCCGTGCCCGGTGCGCCCGGCCGCTCGACAGCTCCGCGGCGTGACGGTAGCGGGCCCGGATGTCGTTAGCCGATGGGTACCGCGGTGAGTGCGCCGTCGATGGTCACACACGTGCCGTTGATATAGGAGGCGTTCTCGCTGCACAGAAAGACGGTCAGCTGGCCGACCTCAGACGGAATGCCCAACCTGCCGGCAGGGAGCACACGAAGGATCGCCTCCTCGTCGACGGCACCCCTGGCCGCGTCACGGTCCCACATCGGCGTCCGCTGCACACCGGGAGCGATGGCGTTCGCCCGGACCCCGAACGGCGCCCACTCTCCGGCTGCGACCCTGGTCATCATGATCACCGCCGCCTTGGCTGCGCAGTAGGCGATCCGGCCCGGATTGGGTGAGAAGCCTCGGATCGAGGACATGTTGACGACGCTCCCCGAGCCCTGCGGGATCATGTGGCGCGCCGCGGCCCGCATGCCGTAGAAGACGCCGTGCTGCATCACGTCGATTGACTTGTGCCAGGCCTCGTCGGTGGTGTCGAGGATGTGGGGACCGACGAAGCTGACGCCGGCGTTGTTGACCACGATGTCGAGCCGGCCGAAGTCGTTCGCGGCGGCATCCCATGTCGCGTCCACCTGGGCGCGGTCTGCGACGTCGCTCGAGTAGAAACGTCCGCCGGATCCACCCGCACTGAGCATGTCGACGGTGTCATGCCCGGCTTTCTCGTCGACGTCGACGACGGCCACCGAGGCGCCGGCGCCGCCCAGCGCGAGGGCGATCGCCTGTCCCAGCCCCGCACCCGCACCGGTCACGAGGGCAACTTGGCCTGCCAACACCCCGGTCGTTGCTTCTGCTGCCATCGAACCCCCCTTTCGCTCTCGGAATACACCAGCCGGCCTACGAGGCCGGCAGCGCCCTGATCGTTTCTTGCTCGGACCCCGAACCCTCTTGCGTCCGCGATTTGAGGGACTTCGCGATCGTTACCACCGCATCGATGAGCCAGAGCCGCTTCTCGTTGAAACGCTGCGTCGGCGCCGAGATCGAATAGGCGGCGACCACGACCCCCTCCTCGAGGACCGGCGCCGCGACGCAGCAGACGCCCGGCTGGAACTGCTCCTCGTCGAGCGCGTAACCGTTCAGGCGTATGGTCTCGAACTCCTCCTCGAGTCTCGCGAGGTCGACCGTGGTGCTGGGCGTGAGCGGCCGAGGCGGATGTGCGATCAGATAAGCGCCGCGCTGCTCTTGACCGGCCATTGCGAGGAGGAGCTTGCCGGTCGCCCGGGCGTGGCCATCGGCGTACGGCGCGACCGGCAAGGCAACGCGTACCGGATGGGCTCCTTCGACCGAGGCCTGGATTCGGATGTCACCTTGGCGCCACGTCGCCAGAAAGGCGGCCTCGCCGGTGGTGGCGGCCAGCTGGCGGAGAGGCTCGAGCAGGTATTCGGGGGCCGAGTCGGCCCGTTGCAGAGCGTCGGCCAGCACGGCGACCTTCACACCGAGGAGATAGGTCGCCTTCGAGTCCTTTGCCAGCAGTCCCTCGTCGACAAGCGTGCTGAGCAGGTGATGCGCGGTCGCCACCGGCAGCCCGGCGCCTCGTGCGAGCCCCTTGGCCGTCGGCTCGGTGCGGCCGCCCGCCACGAGCATCAGCAAACGGGCCGCGCGCGACACCGATTGGATTCGCCCCGGAGCGATCGTGCGGAGCTCGTCCGGCTGTAAGGAGGTCACGATTTCACAATGTGAACTTATCCTTCACATAGACGACGATAATGGGGATGGTCTAGCCTGTCAAGACAGATTGAGAAGATAGCCGTGTGAGATTTCATGATACGAAATCATTGAGCCGACCGAATCGACGATCAAAACAGCGCTTCGGCGTCGTTTCCTCTCTCTGTAGGAGCTGCGAATGCAACAGTCGGCCACGTCCGAGACCGGTCAGCCCCATGAAGGCGGCTCAGGTCCGCTGATCACCCGTATCGAGACCATCCCGATTCGCGTTCCGCTCGATCGCGTGTTCCGCGGGAGCCACTATCAGATGACCAACCGCTCGACGATCATCGTGCGCGTCCACACGAGCGAGGGGATCGTCGGCGAGGCGTATGTCGGCGACGAGGACACCGGCCTGCTCGAGATCGAGGCCATCATCCAAGCGGAGATCGCGCCGAGCCTGCTCGGTCTCGACGTCTTCGCCACCGAGCGCTGCTGGGAGGCCGCACTGCCGGCGACGTTCGACATCCTTCGCGACCGCCGGCTCGGCCTCGTCGCGATGGCCGGGACCGATGCCGCAATCTGGGACGCCGTCGGCAAGGCCCTCGGCCAGCCGCTGTGGCGCCTGTGGGGCGGCTACCGCAACCGGCTCCCGCTGATCGCGATCGGCGGCTACTACCTCGAGCCGCTCGGCGAGATCGCCGAGGAGATCGCCTTCTACAAAGAGCTCGGCCTTGCGGGCATCAAATTCAAAGTGGGCGGGGCCTCGCCCGAGGAGGACGCGCGGCGCGTCCGCCGGGCGCGAGAGGCGGCGGGCGACGATTTCCTGCTCGCGATCGACGCCAACCAGGGCTTCACCGTGTCAGAGGCGATCGAGCTCTGCCGCAGGGTCGAGGACCTGAACGTGCGATGGTTCGAGGAGCCGGTCCGATGGCAGAACGACCGGCGAAGCCTGCGCGACGTCCGGCTCCGCACGACGATCCCGGTCTGCGCCGGCCAGAGCGAGCACTCCCCCTCGGGTTGTCGCGATCTGATGGAGGCGGGCGCGATCGACGTCTGCAATTTCGACTCCTCCTGGTCGGGGGGGCCGACCGCCTGGCGCCGGGTTGCGGCCATAGCTCTTTCCTACGACGTGCAGATGGCCCACCACGAGGAGCCCCAGATCGCGGCGCACCTGTTGGCGAGCCAGCCCCACGGGACCTACGTCGAATGCTTCCACCCGGCACGCGACCCGCTGTTCTGGAACCTCATCGCCAACCGTCCCGAGCTCGACGAGGGCGAGCTCGTTCTCGGCACGAGACCGGGACTCGGGTGGGATTTCGACTGGGATTACATTGAGCGCCACCGCGTCAGCACGTAGCGCAAGAAGACCAACGAAAGAGGTGTGATGGACGAGCAGGCGAACGTCGTTGTGGTGACCGGTGCCGGTGACGGCATCGGGCGGGCGGTGGCGGCTCACCTGACCGGATCCGGTTCGATCGTCGTGGGTCTCGACATCAACGGCCAGGCGTTGTCCACCACCGCGGAGTTGCTCGGCCACTCCTTCGTGCCGGTTGTCGGCGATATCGCAGAAGAGGAGGCGCACGAGCGGGCGGCCGACATCGCGGAGCGCTCCGGCGTGCTGCGCGGTTGGGTCAACAACGCCGGGATCGACGTGACCGGAGCGGCGCACGAGGTCACGGCTGCGAAACTGGAAGCCGCGTTGAAGGTGCTGCAGATCGGGCCGATGGTCGGCGCATCGGTCGCCGTCCGTCGCATGGCCGCGAGCGGTGGCGGCTCGATCGTGAATGTCTCGTCGATCCAGGGACTGGTGGCGTTTCCTCGTTACTACGCCTACGGAGCGGCCAAGGCTGCGCTCCTCATGGCGACGAGGAGCATCGCGGTCGAGTATGCGCCGGTCGGTATCCGGTGCAACGCCGTGCTGCCGGGCACGATCGAGACCCCGATGACGTATGCGTCGCTCCCCGACGGCGTCCCGCGAGACGAGGCGATGCAGGCCGAGGGCAAGCTGTCGCCGATGGGAAGAGTGGGCCAGGCGTCTGAAGTGGCCGAGGTCGTGGCATTCCTGCTCTCGAGCGCCTCCTCGTACGTGAGCGGGGCGACGATCGCCGTGGACGGTGCCGCGACCGCGCGCTGTTACGCCTACTCGTAGGAGGATCGACGATGAGCCGCTTCACCGACAGCCACGTGATCGTCACCGGTGCCGGGCAGGGGATCGGCCAGGCCATCGCCGAGAAGTTCGCCGCGGACGGGGCCGAGGTGATGCTGATCGGCCGGACTCTCGCCCCGCTCGAGGCCGAGGCGGCTGAGATCTCCTCCGCCGGCGGGAAGGCCTGGCCGTTCCGGGCGGACGTGTCCAAGCTGACCGACGTGAATGCCGCGGTCCGGGCGGCCATGGACCGCTGGGGACGCCTCGATGTCCTCGTCAACAACGCCGGCATCGACGACGACACGCCCTTCCTCGAGGTGACGGAGGCGAACTGGAACGCCGTCATCGGAGTCAACCTGACGGGCGCCTTCTACATGTCCCAGCGGGTGTGCCGGGAGATGGCCCGGCTCGGCGGCGGCGCGGTGGTCCACATCGCGTCCATCGACGCGTTCGGAGGCGACGGCCCCTTCGCCGCCTACAACTCGGCCAAGGCGGGCCTGCTCGGGCTGAACCGCACGATGGCGCTCGAGCTGGCCCAGCATGGGATCCGGGTCAACACGGTCAGCCCGGGCTTCACCCACACGGCCATGACCGAGCGCGCCGTCGCGCCGGAGGTGATGGGGTACCTGCTCCACGACTTCGACCGGGTGCCGATGCGCCGGCTCGTTCGCACCGAAGAGGTCGCATCGGCCGTGCTCTACCTCGCTTCCGCCGAGGCCTCCGGCATCACCGGCACGAATCTCACGGTCGACTGTGGCCTGAGCGCGAACTGGTACGTGCTCGAGACCATCCCGGCGGTCGCGCCGGGTTCGGAGAGTGCTTGAACGATGACGTGCACGATCTCGTTCGACGAGCGACGCGGCTGGCGGGCCGTCGTGCTCGAGAACGAGCGAGCCCGGATCGTGCTCCTGCCGGACAAGGGCGCCGAGGTGCACGAGCTCGTGGACCTCGCGAGCGGTGTCGACGCCCTCTTCAAGGCGCCCTGGGGTCTGCAACCGCCCGGAGCACCCCCTCGTGCCGGCAGCGACGGGACGGAGTTCCTTCAGAATTACGGGGGAGGTTGGCAGGAGCTGTTCCCCTCTGCCGGCGACGCCTGCACCTACCGGGGCCGGGACGTCCCCGTTCACGGCGAGGTGGCGGTGCGGCCCTGGGAGGTGCGGATCGTGGGCGAGAGCGCCGAGGAGGTCGCGGCGGAATTCTCGATCCGGTGCGAGACCGTCCCCGTCAGCCTTCGCCGGACAGTCCGCCTCCGGCAGGGATCGCCGGCGGTCACGGTCGAAGAGACGGCTTCCAACGACTCATCCCAAGGCGTCGAGCTGGTGTGGGGCCATCACCTTGTGCTCGGCCCTCCCTTCATCGAGGCGGGCTGCACCCTCGACGTCCCTGCTCGCCGGATCGTGACGCTCCCCGAGCCGTGGGAGGAGACGGCGCGGCTGCTGCCCGGTCAGGACTCGTCCTGGCCGGAGGCGAAGGACCGCTCCGGTGGCACGGTCGACCTGAGCCAGGTACCCGGACCGGAGGCCCTCAGCCACGACGACGTCTACCTCACGGGCCTGTCCGAGGGTCGCATCGCGGTCCACAACCCCCGGCTCGACCTGAGGTTCACGATGGGTTTCGATCGCGAGCTGTTCCCCTGGATCGTGAGCTGGCAGGCCTGCGGCGGCGCGAGGGCGATGCCCCTGGCGGGTTCGTACGCGCTCGGCGTCGAGCCGTGGAGCTCGCGACTCAATCTCGAGCAGGCAGCCGCGGCGGGCGTGGCGCTCGAGCTGGCGGGAGGATCCGAGCTGGCGACCACGCTGACGGTCTGCTTCGAGCAGGGTTGAACCCGCGAGCGCGTCTACTCGAACCAGACCTGGTCGAAGCCGAAGCGTGAGAGCGGGATCCCGGTGAAGTTGGTGGTGAAGCCCTTCACGCGACTGGAGTAGGCGTCGAGGTTGTTGTTGAACGAAGGGATGATGAGCCCTCCGGTGTCGAAGTCGATCTTCATCATCGTGTGCACGATGTCGCGGAGCTTCCCGGGATCAAGCGTACGGTCCGCCTCGGCGTAGAGGGCGTTGTAGGTGGGGTCGTCGAAGTGGGTCTCGTTGAAGGGGGACGCGCTTCCGAGGGTCTCCTGGGCGACGAGCACGAGGTAGACCGACGGGTACCAGATGTCCATGGAGAAGGCCCGTTGCAGGTAGGCCGGCCCGAAGAAACTGGTCGTCGGGAGATCCGTGACGTTGACCGTCACGCCGGCCTGCTTCGCCTGCTGTGCGAACACCGTGGCCGAGCCGACGACGCCGTTCGATATGGGGCTCGTCACCAGATTGACCGTCAGATCGCTCTGACCGGCCTTGCGCAGGAGGCTGCGCGCCTGATCGAGGTCCTGGGTTCTCACGAGGCTGGTGTCGTAGTTGGGATCGGCGAGGCCGAAGACATCGTTGCCGACGACGGCGTGGCCGTCGTAGGCGGAGTCGATCATTTGCGGTCGGTCGATCAGCAGTCGCATCGCCTGGCGCACCCGGACGTCGTTGAAGGGCGCCTTGTCGACTCGCATTGTGAAGGGGTTGTAGGCCGACGACTTCGAGTCGAGGATCGCGATGCCCGGCGAGTTGGCCAGCTGGGTCGCCACCGTCAGCGGGATATTGCCGATCGCGTCCAACACGCCACTGACCAGCGCGTTGACCTGAGACGTGCTGTCTTGAAACTCGACGATCGTGAGCTCGTCCAGATAGGGCAGGGGGGCCTTCCAGTAGTTCTCGTTCCGGACGAAGACGCTCTGCACGCCCGGTTCGAAGGACTTGAACTTGAACGGGCCCGTTCCCACGGGTGCCTTCGGGTCGAAGTCGGTCGGGACGATGAAGTCGTACCCGCCGTACAGCTGGGCCGGGAAGGTCGCATACGGCCGCGACATCGGGACCCGCAGGGTGTAGCGGTCGAGGATCTTGATGCCCTTGAGATCGACCGGCCCGAGCGACAGAGCGCCGTTCAGCGGCTTCTTGGGGTTCAAGATGCGCGAGAACGTGAACACCACGTCCTCGGCGGTGAGCTCCTTGCCGTTGTGGAACATCACTCCCTTTTGGAGCCGGATCGTCCAGGACGTCGCCGTGGAGTTGTCCGACGACACTTCCTCGGCCAGGTCGAGCGCCGGGCGGTCGGCCGAGTTCTGCGTCACCAGGGGCTCGAAGAGGGTGACCTGACGGGCGATGTCGGGAACGGTGACGGTGGCGTCCGGATCGAGCGTGTCGGTGGAGGACCCACCGGTGAGGCCGACCCGGAGGTTGCCGCCCCGCTTCGGTCCTGATGGCGTTGTTGTTGTCGTCGTCGCCGCCGCCGCCGTAGTGGTCGTCGACGAGGGGCTGGTTGACGAGCTGCAGGCACTCAGCCCGAGCGCGGCGGCGCCGGCCAATCCGGCCGTGGCAGCGGACAGCTTCAAGAAGCCCCGCCGCGACTGCGATTGCATCTGACCTTCTTCGCTCATGTCCCGCCTCCCTTTATCAACGATTTACCTTCCGCCTTCTACTCCTTGCACTGACGCCGGGCCGCGCACCGGTGGCAACGTGAGCGTGCTCGCGACGGCGAGGACGGAGTCGACGAACCTGAGCCGCCCCTCCCCGAACCGCTCAGCCGGCACGGAGATCGAGTACGTCGCGACGACCACGCCCTCGTCGACGACCGGTGCCGCGGCACAGCACACGCCTTGCTGGAACTCCTGCTCGTCGACGGCATAGCCGTGCACCCGGATCTGCTCGAATTCTGCCTGTAGCCGCACCGGGTCCACGATCGTCCGCTCGGTGACCTGACGGAGCGGATGAGCAGCCAGGTAGGCGCCCCGGAGCTCCTCGGTGGCGAGCGCGAGGAGCAGCTTTCCCGTCGCCCGGCTGTGGGCGTCGGTATAGGGCCCGAGCGGCAGCGAGACGCGGACGGGACCGTGGCCGTCGACCGACGCCAGTATCCGAATGTCGCCCTGACGCCAGGCGGCGACGTACGACGTCTCGCCGGTCGTCTGGGCGAGGCGCCGCAGGGGCTCGAGCAGGTATTCGGGAGCGGTGACGGCGCGCTGGATCGAGTCGGCGAGCACCGCGACCTTCACCCCGAGCAGGTAGCGCGCCTTCGAGTCCTTCGCGAGCAAGCCCGCATGGACGAGCGTGTTGAGCAGATGGTACGCGGTCGGCACCGGGAGCCCGGCGGCGCTCGCGAGCTCTTTGCCGGTGGCGTCGGTGCTGCCCGAGGCGACGAGCATGAGCAGTCGCATCGCCCTCGTGACCGACTGAATCTTGCCCGACGGGGCGATCGGGACGACCGCCGCTGGCGCCTCCGTCATCATTTCATATCAGGAAATCAAAGCTTGTAATGGGACGACGCTATCCAGCAGGTGGTATCGCGTCAAGGGTTTGGGTGCGAGCTCACGGAGCCTCCCGCAGAGCGGGTGCTCCACTCCGTCGACGGGCCCCGGCGCCTTCTAGCGAGCGCCCCGACCGGCGGGCGCGGCGCCGTGCCTGCGGGCCTATTCGTGGCTCTCGAGCAGATCGGCATCGGCCACGAAGCGATCGAGGGCCATCACCCAGCTGTCCCAGTACGGCCGCTCCGGGTCGTCGTCGATGGCGGCAATGAGCCGGAGCCGGAAGTCGTCCCACGGACGTCCGGCGTGCTCGACGACGAGCACGGCCATCGCGAGCGCCCGTGCCTGCCAGGGAGCGTCGAACGTGGGCGTGCCGTTCGAGCGGGGGAGGGACGGCTCGGCGAAGCCGGCATCGAGCAGATCGCCCGGGCTCATAGCCGGGCGACGCCGATCATGGAATCACGGGTGACGAGATCGGCGAGTGCGGTCTCGGACACTGCCTCGCCGGCCTCCGGGCGCATCGGCAGCACGAGATAACGCACCTCGGCCGAGGAGTCCCACACCCTGATCTCGACGTCGTCGCCGACGGCGCAGCCCATCTCTGCCAGGACGACCCGCGGCTCGCGGACCATGCGGGAGCGGTAGGGCGGGCTCTTGTACCAGTTCGGAGGCAGGCCGAGCACCGGCCATGGGTAACAGGAGCAGAGCGTGCACACGACGACGTTGTGGACCTGTGGCGTGTTCTCGAGGACGACCATGTGCTCGCCCTCGACGCCGCCGAAGCCCAGTTCGGCGATCGCGGCGGTGCCGTCGGCGAGGAGTCGGGCGCAGTAGTCGGGGTCGATCCACGCCCGAGCGACCACCTTGGCGCCGTTCATCGGGCCGACCTGGTGCTCGTAGTACTCGACGAGGCCGTCCACGGTGCCGGCGTCGAGGATGCCCTTTTCGATCAGCAGCGCCTCGAGGACTTCGACGCGGGCCTCGACCGGTGTCGTCGGCAAGCGATGGTGGTGGTCTTCACTCACCGGCGTCCTCCAGGTAGCTCTCCCACAGGTCGACGTGAACCGGGTCGCCGGCGGCGCCCCAGAGCTCGGATGCCTCGAAACGGACCGAGTAGGTCGGTTCATCCCGGCGCCGGTCGCAGTGCACGTGCACATCGGGCAGCGAGAAGACGCCATCGAGACGGACGACTGTCCCACGCTTGCCTCTCACATAGCGCGGGGCGCGGGTGTGGCCGAGCGTGTGGAAATCGCGGACGCGAACCTCGTCGCCGACAGCGTACCGGTGCCGGTCCGAGGATGGTCCGGGGTCGGTCAGCCGGGGAGCGCGGTCCGGGCGTGACACCGCGAACGCGGATCCCAACCGGTCGGCGAGCTCCTGGCGGGTGATCAAGCCCGCTTCCACGAGCTCGGTCGCGGTCGCGGTCACCCAGTGCTCGTAGTAGGGCGAGACCAGGTACCAACCGGGATCCATCCGCTCGGTGCAATAGCGGCTCCGCCCGCTCGTGTGGCCGCCGAACCACACTGCCATCTTCAGCCCGGCCGCGCGGCGCTCCCAGTCGGTGTGGAAGACCGGTTCGTCGGCCTCGAGCTCGACCGGTCCGAAGTCCTCGAGGCCCCCCATGTCGTGAACGCCGTCCACGCAACGGAGTTAAGCACGCGGCGTCTTTCTCATGTTCGGGCTCGGAGCGTTGGGTGCGTGGTAAATCAGTCGCCTTCTAGTCCTCGGCGGGGGTTCTCCCAGGCGGCGTCGCCGGAGCCAGACCCGGCTCTCCAACCGCGCCCGCACCCAGACCGGTCTCCGCCCGAGGGCTCGGCGCAGCCGCCGGCGGGCCCGGCGCAGCCGGCTTCGCGGGTACGAGCAGCGCAGCCGCCACGGCGGCGAGCGCGATCACGGCGCTGATCCGGAACGCGAGCGTGTAGCCGTCGGTCAGGGCGACGAGCTGATTGACGGCTCCGGCAACGTCGTGGGTCCTCGTCGTCGCGATCGTTGCGAGCGCCGCCAGTCCGACGGCGCCGCCGATCTGGCGCGAGGTGTTCACGAGACCCGACGCGAGGCCCGCCTCCTGCGGCGGGACGCCGGCCGTGGCGGCGTACGCCAAGGGGGTGAAGCAGAGCCCCAGCCCGAGGGTGATGAGCACGCTCGGCACGAAGAAGCCCGACCAGTACCCCGTGTGCACGCCCAAGCCCGAGAAGAAGAAGAGGCCGATTGCCGGAAGCAGACCTCCCACGACGAGCAGGGGCCGCGGCCCGAGGCGGAGGACGAGGCGGGACGAGACCTGCGCCCCGATGATGATCGCCACCGTCTGGGGGACGAAGGCGAAACCGGTGCGCAGCGGCGAGTAGCCGTGGACCTCCTGCAGGTACAGCGAAACGAAGAACCACATTGCGAACAACGCCGCCGAGATGAGGAACATCACGAGGTTGGCCGTCCAGATTGACCTCCGCTCGAACAGGGCCAGCCGCACGAGCGGGGCCTTGGCGACGTGCCCCTCGTGGAACACGAACCAGGCGAGCAGGCCGACGGCGAGGGCGAGGGCGACGATGGTCTGCCAGGAGCCCCAACCCACACTCGTCGTACGGACGACGCCGAAGACGAGCGCCGTAAGGCCGGCGGTCACGAGCACGGCACCCGGCACGTCGAGCGGCTGGCGCTCGCCCTGGGCCCGGCTCTCCTGCAGGAACGCCCTCCCGGCGACGAAGGTCACGATCCCGATCGGAACGTTGATGAACAGGATCCAGCGCCAAGACAGCTCCTCGGTGAGGACGCCGCCGAGGAGGGCGCCCGTCGCACCGCCGGCGCCGGCGACGGCGCTCCAGATGCCCATCGCCCGGGCGCGGGCCTTCGGCTCGCGGAACGTCGTCGTCAGGATCGTCAAGGTCGTGGGAGACAGGATCGCCCCGCCGAGGCCCTGCACGGCCCGAGCGCCGATCAGCATTGCCTGGTCCTGGGCGAAGCCTCCGAGCAGGCTGGCGAGGGTGAACACGGTCAGCCCGACGAGGAAGATTCGGCGCCGCCCGAACAGGTCGGCGGTGCGCCCACCGAGGAGGAGGAAGCCGGCGAACGTCAGCGTGTAGGCGTTCAGCACCCACTGCAGCTCGGCTTGCGAGAAACCCAGACTGTGCTTGATCGACGGCAACGCCACATTCACGATCGAGACGTCGAGCAGCACCATGAACTGAGCGACGCACGCCAAGGTGAGGATCAGCCAGTCCGGGGTGCGGCGCGGCGCGCTCGTCTCCACGGTCAGGTCCATGCGGTGATCACCCCATGTGTATCGCCAAGTCGCCTCGAATTCTTCCCTCGGTCGGTGACTGCCGGCTTCGTGACGACCACGCCGGCGCCGTGTGCCTCGACCCGCACATGCCGGATGATCGACCCTGTTCACTCTCAGCGGTTGATCCATCACCCACAGTCGTGTACGGTCCAGGTCGTCGTCGCCCGAGAGCACCGGGGAGCGCCCTTCGGCTCCCTACGAAGCGCGCGCTGGGGGAGCGTTCGTCGGCGGGAAATCGTCAGTTTCGTCAAGCAACGGAAAGGCCAGCCAGATGACCCGAAGCCATCGACACGCGAAGAGGACGAACGAACCGCTGCTGCTCGGGCGGCGCGTGCGCGTCGCCGGCACGGCCATCGTGGCAGCGGTGGCGCTCGGAGGCCTGTGGTCGGTCGGCACCGCCGGCGCGGCGAGCACCGAGATTGGAGCTCACCGCGCGCTGGTCGCCGTCGGCGCGGCGGCGGTGCCGCCGGCGAATGTGAAGGATCTCGGCCTGGCCCCGGCAGCCGGCCGGCTCGACTTGGACGTTGTCTTGAAGCCCCGCGATCCCGCCGCGTTGACGGCGTTCGTGACCGCGGTCTCTACGCCGGGGTCGGCCCTCTACCGCCACTACCTGGCCAAAGGACAGTTCGCGTCCGTGTTCGGCCCGACCGAGGCCACGATCGACGCGGTGAGCGCCGCCCTGCGGGCCCGGGGCCTGCGGGTAGGTCGGGTCGCATCGGACGGTCTCGTCCTTCCCGTGACGGGGACGACCGGCGAGGTGGACAGCGCCCTCGGTGCCAGCATGCACTCGTTCCGGCTCGCCTCGGGCGCCGTCGCCGAAGCCAATGCCGCCGCGCCGCGTCTCCCGGCTGCCGTCGCTTCGTCGGTGCAGGCGATCGTCGGCCTCGACAACCTGGCCAAGTACGCGCCCGAGATGGCTCCGGCCGGATCGGCTCGAGCCGCCGGGTCGCAAGCGCCCCACCTCGTGAAGGGTCAGCCGGCGGCTTGTGGGAACGCCGTCGCCTCCGATGGGTGGACCGCGCCGGAGATCTCGCAGGCATACGACCTCGCGCCCCTGTACGGCGTCGGCGACTTCGGTGCCGGGGAGACGGTCGACCTGTTCGAGCTCGCCGCCTTCGAGGGCTCCGACGTCGCCGCCTACCAGAAGTGCTACGGCACCGATGTCCGTCTGAGCACCATTCCCGTCGACGGCGGCGCGACGTCGTCGGCCACGAGCCACGGCGCCACCGAGGTCGAAGTGGACATCGAGGACCTCGTCGGGCTGGCTCCGAAGCTGGCGCACGTGAACGTCTACGAAGGACCGAACAACACCACGGGCAACCTCGCCGTCCTGAACCGGATCGCCAAGGACGACAACGCCCGAGTCGTGAGCACCAGCTGGGGAGGCTGCGAGCAGTCGTCCGGCCTCGTGTCCGGCGAGGAACCGATCCTGAAGATGATCGCCGCCCAGGGCCAGAGCTTCTACTCCGCCTCCGGCGACGGGGGATCCGAGGAGTGCTCCGCCGGGAATCTCAACGTCCAGGACCCTTCCTCGCAGCTGTACATCACCGGAGTCGGCGGCACGAACCTGAACGGGCTCGAGAACCCGCCGGCGGTGGCGCCGAGCGAGGACGCCTGGTCGGGAAGCGGTGGAGGCATCTCCTCGCTCTGGAGGATGCCGTCGTGGCAGCTCCATTCGACACCGGGGGTCATCAACTCGTTCTCGAGCCGCAAGCCGTGCGGTGCGCCGAGCGGGGACTACTGCCGTGAGGTGCCGGACGTGAGCGCCAATGCCGGGATCGGCTACGCCACGCTCACCGGAGCCACGGCCACGTGGGGCCACATCGGGGGCACGTCGCTCGCGGCGCCGACCTGGGCGGCGCTGACCGCGCTCATCGACGACTCCTCGGCCAGCTGCCGCAGGGCCGCCGTCGGCTTCGTCAACCCGGCGCTGTACAAGCTGGCGGCGAGCACACCGGTCGACTTCAACGACATCACCGTCGGGAACAACGCCGACGGCAACGCGGCTCTCGGCGGCAAGTACCCGGCGACCAAGGGCTACGACCTGGCCACCGGCCTCGGAACCCCGGAGGCCGCCAACCTGGCCCAGTCGCTCTGCGGCGTGTCGATGTGGACGCCGCAGGCGACCGCGCCGGCAACCACGCTCACGGAGTCGCCGTCGCTGGCGTCGTCCGGCGGCAACCTCTACGCGACGTTCACGAACAGCTCGACCTCGGACGTCTACTACGAGACCTACAACGGCGTGAGCTGGAGCGGCATCTCCACCGTCGAGATCAACGGGACTCCCGTCCAGACGGACTTCCCGCCTGCCATCGCCATCAGCCAGGGCAACCCGTACGTGGCCTGGACCGACGCCACCACCGGCGAGGTCGACGTTTCCTCGTTCCTGAACAGCACCTGGTCGCCTGCTGTCGTGGTTGGCGCGGGCCTCGCGCTCAGCAGTGCCGGCCCGGCTCTCGGTGCGAGCGGCACGTCGGTCTTCGCGGCCTGGAAGGGCCACACGAGCGACAACGTGTTTCTGTCCATCGACAACGGCAGCGGCTGGTCAACCCAGACCCAAGTCCCGGGCGCCAGCACCCTCTACCGGCCTGCGATCACCCTCGACACCGGCCTCGGTGCCGTCGTCGTCGCCTGGACCACGAGCGCGAACACCATGCGAGACGAGGCGTACTCGATCTTCGGATTCGGGGGCATCGGCACCATTCCTGGTGGGACCAACGCCGGCCCGGCTCTCGCCATGGTCGGCTCCAAGCTGTTCGTCGCCTGGAAGGGGCACGACACCGACGCCGTCTTCTACTCGTCGCAGCCCGCCAACAGGATCTACGGAACCTGGGCCGCCCAGAAGTTCGTGTCCCTCGCGCTCACGCTCGGCAGCCCGGCGCTTGGTGTCACGGGTCCGACGCTCTACGCGGTATGGAGCGGCAAGAGCACCGGAACCGCCCGCCTCTGGTACAGCGCCTCCGATCCGCCCCAGTAAGACGCCAAATGTGGGCGATGTGAGCGTCCACGGCCAGTGTCGAGCCTGATCCTCCCGACTTTTCTACTGCTCTGTCAGCGCCGGCAGCCCATCAAGTGCGTGGTTGCGTTGGGCGGCCAAGCTGCCTCGGGACATCGGCCTTTTCATTGCTGAGACGATCACAATTCCGATGCCGACAGCCATGAGCATGTCACCGGGACTGACAACGCTACGGAACCGGGCCAAAGGAATGACGTCGCCCAGAATGCGCAATAGGGTGTCCCGCGCCACGACATGCTTGGAAAGGTGGCCCTGGATAACTGACGCGGAAGGCGCGATGCCGGCGCGAACCAGCGCCGACTTCGAGACTGGCATGCCACCGTTGAGTGCGATTGCAAGAAAGTTGAGAAATCCTGCGCACGCGAAAAGGGAGAGCCCAAAGCCCTCAGAACCGGTGAGGTTCGAGCGTTTTCGAAGAGCCACCAGCCTACGACGAGGTAACTCACGACGATGAGGGCGAAGCGCAAACCGGAAGCAAACCGCGAAGTCCCGGCAACTCAAGGGCTACCTGCGCCGCGATCGCGCAAAGGACGAATGACGAATGACGAAAATGTGGTTCTGCGAGCGGGCGCCAGCACCACCGAGTGCCCACCCAATGAGCGAGCCCACCGCGAGGGCGAGCGGAAGGATCAGCATGTTCGACCGTCGTGAATCACCCGATGCTCACCGGGCAACCTGTGAGGCGTGGGCGAGGGAGGGTTCGATTCCCCGGTGAGCATCGCGATTTACCAGTGAAGAGCGGGACCTTGAAAGAAGGGGGCGGACGTGGCTAGCCACAACGCTCCAATCGTGCATACCCAGGCAACTACGCGAAGCCCCCTGTGACCTGTCATCCTGTCCATTCCGTACCTCCAAGGTCGAACGTGGTGACGCGCGCGGCACCCTCGTTAAACAGAGCACGACGAAGGGTTATTGATACATGTTTCTCTACCCCGATCGCTCGCAGTCCGGCTCGGTCTGAGCGAACTCTCTGGTGGCGCTCGGAAGAAGCGAGGATAGAATCGTCGTGTGGACGAAGCAGATGTGGCCACCCTGGTTAGGGAGGCTGCGGAGGGAAACGAGCAAGCAGGGGAAAGGCTTGTCGAGCGTTGCTTCGTGCGCTGCTAGCCGATCCGCCTCCGAGCTATGCGGAACTGAGTGATGTATTCGAGATGCCGATCGGGAGCATTGGCCCCACACGTGCTCGCTGTTCAGATCGACTCCGTGCTCGGGTTGCGCCGCACCCAATCCGCCCCCAGGGCCGCCGCGCCGTAGTAAGTGCAGCCAAAAGGAGAGTTTCATGAACGCAGACGACGCGGCCGAGAACCGGCGTCTAGAAGAAGCCGTCGCGCATCTCGACTGGCCGAATGCAGCGGAGACTGCCCGCGAAGCGACTTTCCGACGACTCCACTCGCTGGTGCTTGAAAGGGACCCAGTGCCGGAAGACGTGCTCGCGTCCGCGAGATCGAGGTTCGAGTTGCGCTGTATCGACGATGAGCTCGCGCGTCTCGTCTATGACTCGAAGCTCGACGACGGCCTTCTAGCGGGCGTTCGATCAGGTCCCGGATCGAACCGACAAATAACCTTTGCGGCGCGCGGGCTAGTGCTTGAGATGGAGATTTCGGATGGTCGCAAGCTTGTAGGGCAGGTCGTGCCACCCCAAGCGGCCGTGATGGAGATACGCCACAGACGCGGTTCAACGCCTGTCACGATCGACGATCTCGGCTGCTTCCTAGTTCCCGCCATTCCAGATGGACCGGTGAGCTTCCGTTGTCGCCCCGCTCGGGCCGATGCGGACTCGATCGCTACCAGCTGGATCACGGTCTGAGTCCCCGGGCAGGTCCCGGGTTCGAGTGGATGACAACTAAAGCGGTGGCAGCAGCGCTCGATCAGGCAGAGCGGGCCCTAGCGGCGGTCCCCGACGACCCGCTCAGAGCTCGCTTGGCCGCGCTCGTTGTGTTGTCCGACAGGGGGCTTGGAGCCGAGGCAGCCTCGGTGGCCGAACGGACTGTGGGCCTTGTGGAGCGGGAAACTGGTCGCCTAAATGAAGCGGGTCGCCGCTTTCGGCGAGCTATCGCGATAGCGGAAGCGGAAGGGCTCGCCGTCCGCTCCGTTCAAGCGCGATTGAGCTTGGTACTCGTATTGCTGCAGGGAGGAGATCCCGATCTTGCATTGGCGGAGCTGGATCGCGCGACCAAGCAAGCGCCGCGGGATATGCATGGGCAACTCCTTGGGCAACGCGCGCTCATTCACATCCGCGTCGGTCGCTTCGACGAGGCCCTCGACGACAGCCGGCGTGCCCTCCCCCTGGTCCGCCGTGCCGGCGATCGTTTGAGCGAGGCGCGGGTTCTCTCCAACCGCGGGATCCTTCACGCTTATCGCAACGAGCTCGGCCTCGCCGAGACCGATCTCAACAAGGCTCTGGCTCTCTACCGGGGGCTCGAAAGTGAGATCGCCGCAGCTCAGGTGCTGCACAATCTCGGCTACGTCTCCGCATTGAAGGGCGACGTTCCCGCAGCGTTGCGCCGGTACGACGAAGCCGCACGTCCCTTCGCCGAGCAGGGGCTGGCCGCGCCGACGCTGTCGATCGATCGTGCCGAGCTGTTGTTGTCGGCGAGGCTGCTGCCCGAAGCCCGCCGGCAGATCGAGATCGGTGTGGCGGCGCTCGAAGCTGCCGGGGTCTCGCTCGACCTGGCGGAAGCCAGATTGCTGCTGAGCCAGGTCGCGCTCGCCGAAGCAGATTTCGCCGTCGCCGGCTCGGCGGCCAAGGCGGCGCATCGCCAGCTCGAACGCCAGGGCCGGCCACGGTGGGCGGTACTGGCCCGGTTCGTCGAGGCCCAGGCCCGGTGGAGCGCCGGCAAGGCGCGAGCCCGCATCCCGGCGGAAGCCGGCGCGCTCGCCGAGGCGCTTCAGGAGGAAGGGTGGCTCCTGCCGAGCATCGAGTGCCGCCTGCTGGGCGCACGTGCCGCGCTCCGGGCCGGTGACACCGAGACCTCGAAGTCGCTCGTCGCCGGCATCGATGCCCGGGCGCGCTCGGGGCCGGCAGCCCTTCGTGTGCGTGTCTGGTACGGGGAGGCCCTGGGTCGTCTCGCCGCCGGCAACCGCTCCGGTGCCCTGTCCGCGCTCCGCTCCGGGCTCGAGGTCGCCGACGAGCACCGAGCGACACTCGGCGCCACCGAGCTGCGCGTGCGCACCGCGACCACGGTCACCGAGCTCGCCGCCCTCGGCCTCGACCTCGCGTTCGAGTCGAAACGCGCCGTCGAGGTCCTGGGCTGGTCGGAACGGTGGCGTGCGGGTGCGCTGCGACCGCCCCGGGTGACGCCTCCCACCGACGAGCGGCTTGCGTGGTTGCTGTCGACGCTCCGGGACACCGTCGCTCGCCTCGAGCGGGTCTCGCTCGAAGGCGGTGACGCAAGACCGATGGTCGACCAGCAGCGGCGGATCGAGGCCGCCATCCGCCAACGCAGTCGCGGCGCGGCGGGAGACTTCGTCTCGGCGCCGGCCTTCCCGAACCCGGCCGATCTCCGAGAGGCGATCGGGGAGCGGGCCCTGGTCGAGTTCGTCGAGCACGACGGCCGGCTTCACGCCGTGGTCGGGGTCCGGCGACGCTTCCACCTACGGCTCCTGGGTGAAGCGGCGGAGGCGGCGACCGAGCGGGCGACGCTGCAGTTCGCGCTCGGCCGCCTCGCGCTCCGCCGGAGCATGCAGCCGAGCCTCGATGCGGCCGCGGCGCTCCTCGAGCGGTCCTGCCGGCGCCTGGACGAGCTCCTTATCGCCCCACTGGAGCGTGACCTCGATGGCCGTGACCTCGTCGTGGTGCCGACCGGCGAGCTGCACGCCCTTCCCTGGGCGCTGCTCCCGTCGCTCCGCGGACGGACGATGACGGTTTCGCCGTCAGTGTCGCTCTGGTACTCCCGCCAGGTCGACGAGCTCCCCCGGCCGCGGCCGCTCGCCGGCGGCGCTGGGGCCGTCGTCCTCGTCGCCGGGCCGAAGGTCGTCCAGGCGGAAGACGAGATCAGCCGGATCCGCTCGGCCTTCTACCCTCGGGCGCGGATGCTGCAAGGTGACGCCGCGACGGCGCGAACGGTCGCCCGGGCCTTCGAAGGGCGCCGTCTCGCCCATGTCGCCGCACACGGGACGTTCCGGGCCGACAACCCGCAATTCTCGTCGCTCGAGCTGGCCGACGGGCCGCTCACCGTCTACGACCTCGAGCGCATCGCCCGCCCGCCCGAATGGATGGTGCTCTCCGCCTGCGATGCAGGACGCTCCGAGGTCCATCCCGGCGACGAGCTCATGGGCACGAGCGCGGCATTGCTGTCGCTCGGCACCCGCGCCATCGTGTCGAGCGTGGCGCCGGTGCCCGAAGACGGGGTGAGCCCGGTCATGATCGCCCTTCACGCGGAGCTCGCTCGCGGTCACGGACTGGCGCGGGCCCTCGCCACCGCGCAGGCGCGGGCACTCCCGGAGTCGTTGGTGATCACCGAGCTCGCGTCGGGCGCCGGCGAGGCCCGAGAAGCCCTCGCAGCCTGCGCTTTCGTCTGCCTCGGGGCGGGCTAGGCGCACTCGAGAGGTAGGCTCGTCGGGCCCGAAACAAACCGCTCGCGCACCGAATACGTACACAAGCTGGAATGATCGTGCCGACGGCTGCTCTTGAGCCAAGAGGAGAGGTAGGGAGGATGGATCTCGGTACCCGAGTAGGGCTCGACCCGGACGGGACCGCCCAGCTCGCCGAGCATCCGGCCCTCGTCGACCCGGCGGAGGCGGCGCGCCTGTTCGAGCGCATCGTCGCCAACATCGCCCTCGTCGTGCAGGGCAACGACGAGGCGATCCGCCTCTCGGTGACATGCCTGGTCGCGAGCGGCCACCTCCTCATCGAGGATGTCCCGGGCGTCGGCAAGACGAGCCTCGGCAAGGCGCTCGCGGCCTCGGTGTCGTGCCGGCACCGACGGATCCAGTTCACCTCCGACCTGCTGCCTTCGGACGTGACGGGCGTGAGCGTCTTCGACGTGACGAAGACCACCTTCGAATTCCGGCCCGGGCCGATCTTCGCCAACATCGTCCTCGGCGACGAGATCAACCGGACCCCGCCGAAGACCCAGTCGGCGCTGCTCGAGTCGATGGAGGAGCGGCAGGTGACCGTCGACGGGGTCACCTACAAGCTGCCGGATCCCTTCATGGTGGTCGCCACCCAGAACCCGATCGAGCACGAGGGCACGTTCCCGCTTCCTGTGAGCCAGCTCGACCGCTTCCTGCTCCGGATCCAGATCGGCTATCCCGACTCCGAGTCCGAGGCGACGATGCTCGAGACCCACGGCGTCTTCGACCCGCTCGAGGTGCTGCAGCCGGTGGCCACGCCCGAGGACATCGTCGCCCTCGCGGCCCGCGCCCGCGGGGTGCACACCTCGCCCTTGATCCAGCGCTACATCGTCCAGATCGCCAATGCGACCCGGTCCCACCCGGCCGTCGTGCTGGGCATGTCGCCGCGGGCGGCGCTCGCCCTGCAGCGGGCGGCCCGGGCCCGGGCGGTGCTCGAGGGCAGGGAATTCGTCGCCCCCGACGACGTGAAGGCAATGGCGCCGTCGGTCATCGGCCACCGCCTCGAGCTGCGGGCATCGGCCGGCCGGGGCCGGAGCCCCGTGAGAGCGGTGCTGGACGAGGTGCTGCGCCAGGTGCCCGTGCCCGACCTACCCGCAGAGCACCGTTAGCGCGCCGGCGTGCTCACCTCCCGAGGCCGCCGGACGATCGCCCTCGCGCTGACCGCGGGCGTCGTCGGGCGGATCCTCGGCATCGCTGAGCTGTTCGGGCTGTCGGCTGCTGCCGTCATCTTGGCGCTGGCGGCCCTTGTGCGGGTCCGCATGGCCAAGGGCACCGTGACCGTGGTCGCACACGCGGTGCCGCCCATCGTGAGCGCCGGGCAGCCCGCGGTGCTCGAGCTCTCGATCGAAGAGTCGGGTGTCGCCGGATCACTCTCGACCCCGATCATCCTCGTGACCGACCCCGGGCACGCGCCCGGGCTGCGCCAGCCGGCGAAGATCGTCGTCCCCCGGCTCACGCGGGGCGACCGGGCGCAGGTGAGCTTCGCCCTCCCCACCGACCGGCGCGGTCTCGTCGACTCCGGGGGCTACGAGGCGGCGATCGGCGATCCCCTCGGCCTGGCCCGGCGGCGCCTGTCGACGAGCCGTCCCGCCCGCTGCATCGTGCTGCCCCGCGTCGAGCCGCTCGCCACCGTCGTGCCGAAGGGGCTCGGCTGGGTGGGATCGGAGAGCACCCGCTCGGCGGCGGAGCGGCTCGTCACCGGGAGCTCGATGCTGCGCCGCTACGCCCAGGGCGACGACCTCCGGCGAATCCACTGGCGCACCACCGCCCGTGTCGGCGAATTAATGGTGCGCGAAGGCGGCGATCGCGACGACCCCGATCGGATCGCGACGACGGTGCTCCTCGACGCCGGCGGGGAGACGACGCCCGCGGCCGAGCTCGAACGCGCCGTCGAGGTCGCTGCCAGCGTGGTGAGCGCCGCCGCCGACGAGTCGACCGCCGGGGTCTCCGGCGCCTACCGCGTGCTGACGACGACGGGCCTCGACACCGGCGGCCAGCGCGGACACGACAATCTCCAGGGCGTGCTGATCGCGCTCGCCGGTGTCGAGCCGTCGACGATTCCCGCCCGCGATCGCTTCAACGCGGTCGTCGAGCGGCTCGGCCGCCCGGACCGCGACGAGGTGCTCGTCATCGTGGGCGCGTTCGGCGACCAGCCGCCCGATCCCGCCGTGCTCGAGGATCTCGCCCGGGCGTACTCGGCCGTGGTGCTCGTTCTCGTCGGCGCCGCCCTTTCGGCGACCCCGGACGTGCTCGAGGCGAGGTGGCAGGCCGACGCGGAGCGCGCCGGATCGCGTGGTGTGCTCGAGATCGGCTCTCCTTCACCGCAGGAATACGGCGGGAGGTCCAAGGCGGGGATGCTGACCGTGCCGCTCCCGCTCGGGAGGTCGCTCGCCGCCGCTTGGAGTCTTGACCTCGAGAATCCTGAGGCGATCGACGACGCCGTCGCTCTGAGCGGGGCAGGGGGGGCGACCGGGTGAGCTCCTGGCTCGCGCTCGTGCTCGTCGACACCATCGCCGTCGCCAGCTTCGCGCGCTGCTTCACCGGCCCGGGCGAGCTCACCGCTGCCCTCGTGACGCTGCTGTTCGTGCACCTGGCAGGGCTGGCCGCACGAGGCGGTCCGTCCGGCCTCCGCGCGGCCGCCCGGGTGGTGGGACCCGGACCGGCCGACGGCCCCGCCCGAGGGACCGCCAGCCTCGAGGCCGGCCGCGACGGGCCGTTCTCGCGGGGCCGGTGGTGGGTACTGGCAGCGGTTGCGATCGTGTTCCTGCCGGTGGGGATCGTGCTCGGGTGGACCTTCTTCTGGGTGGTGCCCGGCCACGCCACCTGGCACGCCCTCGACAAGGACCTCGCCGCAGCGTGGCACGCGTTCTCCTACCGGCTTTCCCCGGTCCCCGAGCTGCCCGGTCTCGTGCTGGCGACGGCGTGGGCGGCAGGCGCGGCGGGCCTCCTGGCCGAGCTGATCTCGTCGCGCCGCAAGATCCCGGCATTGTTCGCCCTCGCCCCCGCGCTCGGTTTGTACCTGTTCGCCGCCGCGCTCGGCACCGGCAGCTGGCGGGCCGTCGGGCTCGCCTTCATGGCCGGTGCGGCGTGCTGGTACCTCGTCGCCGTCGTCCGGGAGCACGACGCGGCCCAGGACGTCGTCGTCGCGACGTCGGACACCGCCCTCAGCGTCGGGGACCGCGCCGCCTCCTACGGCGCCGGGGCGGTGGTGCTGCGCATGGCCGTGCTCGCCGCCGTCGCAGCGGCGGTCATCGGGCCGAACCTGCCCGGTGCCGGCAGCCAACCACTCGTCGCCTGGCACGGCAGCGGTGGCGGGCGCGCGACCAAGAGCACGGTCATACCCGGCGGCGTCCTGCCGCAGGGCATCGAGGTGAGCACGCTCGTGCAGGTGGCCGAGGAGGAGGTGGACAATCCGTCCGTCCTCCTGTTCACCGTGCACAGCGCCACCGCGACGCGGGAGATCATCGCGACGCTGGACAGCTTCAACGGCAATCGTTGGAGCGCGTCAGATTCCGGAGGCTCGCAGGCGGTGCCGTCCTTCTCCCCGCCGATCCCCACCTACCTGCAGCGACCGCCGCCGTCGGTGCCCGAGGGCAGGGGCGAGGTGCACACGGTGCAGGTCTTCCAGGTGGCACTGCTCGCCGGCTTCAACCTCCCGGCCTGGGGCGTGCCCCTCGCGGTCGGCAATGCCGGACTGGTGAGCCGGTCCGGGCCGGGCGGCGCGCTCGTCGCGGACACCGCCCTCGAGCAGGGATCGGTCTACGCGGTGAGCTCGGAGGTGGCCGATCCGTCCCCGGCGCAGCTGGCGGCGGACACGGCCGACGTCTCCGACCCGACCGACATCGGGCTTCCGGCTCCGGTGCCGGCTCGGCTCGTCCAGCTCGCCGGGAGCATCATCGCCGGCGCCACGACGGACTATCAAAAGGCACTCGACCTGCAGAACTACCTGACCTCGTCGAAGTTCCACTACCGCCTGCCGGCGAAGACGAAGTCGGGCGGCGTGGCGGCGCCGCTGCCCGGCTACGACAACCTGCTGTCGTTCCTGTTCCAGTCCCGGACCGGTTACTGCCAGCAGTTCGCCACCGCCTTCGCCGTGCTCGGGCGCATCGACGGGCTCCCGACCCGCATCGCCGTCGGCTTCCTCCCCGGGAACTCGGTCGGCCACGACGCATGGGCGGTCGACGGGACCGAGACCCACGCCTGGCCGCAGGTGAAGTTCGCGGGCTACGGCTGGATCGACTTCGAGCCGACGCCCGGCACGTCCACGGCGGGCTCGAGCGACGTGGCCACCAAGCAGCGGCCGACCAAGCCCATCGCCACCCCGACCACCACCCCGGGCAGGGCGCACAACCTCCACCATCCCTCCCCGCTCAGTGGTCCTGCCCGCGCCAACACCTTCCAGGCCTCGAGTCGCGTCCACCGCACGAGCCGCTCGTCGGCACCTTGGCTCCTGCTCGTCCCGTTCGCGCTCTTGGCCTGGGCCGGTGGCGTCCCGTTGTGGCGGCGCCTGCGGCTGCGCCGTGCCCGGCGCGAGTCTCGGGCCGGCATCCTCGCCGCCTGGGGTGAGGCGCTCAGGATGCTCGACCTCGCCGGGGTCCGCCGGCGCCGGGCCGAGACCTACCTCGAGCTCGCTCGGCGCGTCGGGTCGACAGGAGTGCTGTCCGAAGAGGCGGAGGTGGCGCTGCGTGATCTCGCCCGGCTCGCCACCACCGCCTCCTATGCGGCCCTGGCGCCGCCCGACGCCGGCACTCGCCAGGCGTTACGCGACGCGAAGACGATCGCCCGCAGCGCGAGGCGGCGGGTCGCCCGCTGGCAGCGGGTCGTGGCCGCGCTCGACCCGAGGAGCCTGCCGGCGTGAGGGCCCCGATTCGAGGCGGCAACAGCCGGGCGCTAGGGTGCGGTCGTGGCTGACCAGGCGACGTTCGCGGACGACACGACCGAGTTCATGGGCTCGCTCTACTCGGCCGCCCTCCGCATGACGCGCAACCCCTCGGACGCGCAGGACCTGGTGCAGGAGACCTACCTCAAGGCCTACCGCGGCTATGGCGGGTTCGAGGCGGGCACGAACTTAAAGGCGTGGCTCTACCGCATCCTCACGAACACGTTCATCAACACCTACCGTTCCCGCAAGCGCCATCCCGAGGAGACCGAGCTCGACGACGTCGAGGAGCTCTACCTCTTCCGCAGGATGGGCGGGCGCGACGGCATCATCGGTCGCAGCGCCGAGGAGGAGGCCCTCGAGTGGATCACCGACGACGAGGTCAAGGGCGCGCTCGAATCGTTGCCGGAGTACTTCCGCATGACGGTTCTGCTGGCGGATGTGGAGGGATTCTCCTACAAGGAGATCGCCGACATCATGGACGTGCCGATCGGCACGGTGATGAGCAGGCTCCATCGCGGAAGAAGGGCGCTTGAGAAGGCGTTGCACGACTTCGGAGTGGCGCGGGGTCTCGTCGCCGCTCAGTAAGGCTGACATTTCGGATGGAGCAGGCATGAAGGGCGAGAAGGACGACACGAGCGTCGACTGCCGGGAAGCGCTGCACCGTGTGTACCACTTCCTCGACGGCGAGCTGACGCCCGAGCGCCGCGACCAGATCGCCCACCACCTCGACGAGTGCTCGCCCTGCGTCGAGGTGTTCGGCTTCGAGACCGAGATCCGCAAGCTCGTCGCCGACCGCTGCCGTGACCAGGTCCCCGACGAGCTGCGGACCCGGATCGCGGCCGCGATCGACCACGAGCACCAAGAGGCCACGAGGACCCGCGGCGCCGCCGAGGGTGCAGAGCACTGACCGTCGTCGCGGAGGCGGCCAGGCGCCCTACGATGCGGGGATGAAGCCGACCCCCGAGCCGGTCTCGTGGGACGTGGCCGAGAAGGTTGCGCGGCGGGTCGCTCACCGAACTCAGCTCCGTATCGACTGGGAGACGCACCGTCGTCTCGTGTCCGACTTCGAGGAGGTGACCGTCCAGGCGGAGGCGCTCGTAGAGCGTTCGACCGGCCTCCGCTCGCTCGCCGGCCCGGCCCGGCCGCAGGTGGCCAGCCGGGAAGCCTGGATCCATGCCAACATCTCCTCCTTCCGGCGCCTGCTCGGCCCGGTGCTCGAGCGCGCCGGCAAGGGCGGACGTAGTCTGCCCGGTCTGCTCGGGCCGGCGGCGAGGGGAGCCGCCGGAGCCGAGATGGGCGTCGTGCTCGGTTGGATGTCCGGGCGGGTGCTCGGGCAGTACGACCTGTTGTTCGCCGAGGGCGACGCGCCCCAGGACGCCGTCTACTTTGTGGGGCCGAACATCGTCTCGCTCGAACGGCGGCACGGGTTCGATCCCCGCGAGTTCCGGCTCTGGATCGCGTTGCACGAGCTGACGCACCGCGCCCAGTTCACGGGCGTGCCCTGGATGCGGGCGCACTTCTTGGACCTCGTCGAGCGCAGCATCGCCATCGCCTCGCCCGACCCGCGCCAGGTCATGGACGCGCTCGGGCGCATGGCCGTCGACATCCGTGCCGGCCGGAACCCGCTGGCCGAGTCCGGCCTCGTCGGAGCGCTCGCCTCGCCCGAGCAGCTCGAGACCCTCCGCTCGATCCAGGGGATGATGAGCCTCCTCGAAGGTCACGGCGACGTCACGATGGACCGGGCGGCGCTCGACCTCATCCCGAGCGCGGCGCACTTCTCGAGGGTCCTGCGGGCGCGCCGCGAGTCGGTCGGGGGCTTGACGAAGTTCTTCCAGCAGCTCATCGGCCTCGAGGCGAAGCTGCGCCAGTACGCCGACGGGGAGCGCTTCGTGCGGGCGATCGAGCTCGCCGGCGGACCGGAGCTCCTGGCCCTCGCCTGGGAGGGTCCCGAGAACCTGCCGAGCGCGGCAGAGATCCAGACGCCCGACCGGTGGGCGTCACGCGTGCGGGGTTTGGCGCTCGAACCGGCGTGAGCCTCCCGTTCCGGGAGTTGGCGCAGCAAGCTGCGAGCCCGCTGATCGGGCGTTGCACGTTTTCCGACGAGCCGGGATCGCTCGCCTGCGCCGTGTCCGGCGGCGCCGACTCCCTCGCCCTGCTGGTGCTGGCCGTGGCGGTCGGCCGCGTCGCGGTCGCCCATCATGTCGACCACGGCCTGCGGCCCGGCTCGGCCGAAGACGTGCACGTCGTCGACGCGCTGGCCGCAAACCTCGGAGTCGAAGTCGTCGTCCACCGGGTCGAGATCGCCCCCGGCGCCAACCTCGAGGCGCGGGCGCGGGCGGCCCGGCTGGGCGCCCTGCCGGCCGGAGCCGCCACCGGCCACACGGCCGACGACCAGGCGGAGACCGTCCTGCTCAATCTTCTCCGCGGCGCCGCAACCGACGGCCTGGCGGCGATGCGCGCCGGCGCCCGGCACCCGATCCTCGGTCTCCGCCGGGACGAGACCCACGGGTTGTGCGCCCGGCTCGGCCTCCGCCCGGTGGAGGACCCGACGAACCGCGATCCGGCACATCTGCGCAACCGCGTCCGCCACGAGCTCGTCCCGGTGCTCTGCGAGCTCGCCGGCCGCGACGTCGTGCCGATCCTCGCCCGCCAGGCGCGCCTTCTGGCCGACGACGCCACCCTGCTCGACGAGCTCTCCGCCGTACTCGACCCGACCGATGCACGGGCCGTCGCCGCCGCGCCGGCTCCCCTTGCCCGGCGGGCGCTGCGCGAGTGGTTGCGCTGCGGTCACCCGCCGGACTCGGCGACGGTCGACCGGGTGCTGTCGGTGGCCGCCGGCGAGTCGCTCGCGGCCGATATCGGCGCGGGGCGAAGCGTGCGCCGTTCCCGCGGCCGGCTCCGCCTCGAGCCGGAGCGGAGAGCTTCGTCCGATCCGCACGGTCGCTGAGCTCCGGCTCGCCGCCCCGGCCGGCCGAGGTAGTGTCAGCGCCGGTGGGCGATCGAGTGAGCGAGCAGGTGATCGGGGCAGATCTGAGCCTCGTGCCGAAGCCGTCGGCGGCATTGAGCGTCTGGGACGCCGATCCGGCGCTCGGTAGGGTCGTCGTCTCCGTCGAGCAGATCGCTGGGCGCGTGGCCGAGCTGGGCGAGACCATCACCGCCGACTACGCCGGCCGGCCACCACTGCTCGTCGGGGTGCTGAAGGGCGCCTTCATCTTCCTCGCCGACCTCTCGCGGGCGATCCGGCTCCCCCTCGAGCTCGACTTCATGGCCGTCTCGTCGTATGGCACGGCGACCAAGACGAGCGGCGTCGTGCGCATCGTCAAGGACCTCGACATCGACCTGACGGGCCGCCACGTGCTCATCGTCGAGGACATCCTCGATAGCGGGCTCACCCTCTCGTACCTGCGCAGGAGCCTCCAGGCCCGCGGACCGGCGAGTCTCGCGGTCTGCTCGCTTTTGGTCAAGCGCAGCCTGCAGCCGAGGCCGGACCTCGAGATCGCCTATGTCGGGTTCGAGATCGAGCCCGAGTTCGTCGTGGGCTACGGGCTCGACGTGGCCGAGCGCTACCGCAACCTGCCCGATCTGCGCGTCTACTTGGCCGGCGAGCCGGAGTGACCGCCTCGCCCGGAGCCGGCGAGCGCGGGCCCGTCGATCGGGACCGGGCCGGCCGGGCGATTGCGGAGCTGCTCGCCGCGATCGGCGAGGACCCCGAACGGGAGGGCCTCGTCCGCACCCCGGCACGGGTCGCGGCGATGTACGGCGAACTGTTCGACGAGGCGGGCGAGGACCCGGCCCGATTCCTCACCGTCACCTTCGCCGCCGAGCACGACGAGATGGTGATGGTCCGTGCGATCCCGTTCGCGTCGCTGTGCGAGCACCATCTGGTCCCGTTTCTCGGCAAGGCGCACGTCGCCTACATCCCGAGCGAGGACGGCAGGATCACGGGCCTGTCCAAGCTGGCCCGGGTCGTGGACGCCGTCGCCCGGCGCCTCCAGGTGCAGGAGCGCATGACGACCCAGATCGCCGACGCCATCGAAACGGCGCTCACCCCGCGAGGCGTCCTCGTCGTGATCGAGGCCGAGCATCTGTGCATGTCGATGCGCGGCGTCCGCAAGCCGGGAACCCTGACCGTCACCTCGGCGGTGCGGGGACTGTTCCGGACCGATCCGGCAACTCGAGCAGAAGCCATGGGTTTCGTGCGAGGCGGGGCCAGCTGAACCTCTACGCTGAGGTCGTGGTTCCCCGCGTCATGGGCGTGTTGAACGTCACCCCCGACTCGTTCTTCGACGGTGGCCGTTACCTGGACTACGAGGCCGCGGTACAGCGCGGGCGCGAGATGGTGGCCGAAGGTGCGGACGTGGTCGACGTGGGCGGCGAGTCGACGCGACCCGGCGCCGGCGCCGTGACGGTCCGAGAGGAGCTCCGCCGCGTCCTTCCCGTCGTCGAGGCCCTGGCAGGAGAGGTTCGGGTGTCGATCGACACGACCAAGACCGAGGTCGCCCACGCGGCCCTGAGCGCAGGGGCGACCCTCGTGAACGACGTCTCCTCGAGCCTGGCGGCGCTCGCCGCCGAGCATGGCGCCGGGTTCGTCGCCATGCATCGCAAGGGCACCCCCACCGACATGCAGCGCGATCCCCACTACGACGACGTGGTGCGCGAGGTGCGGGAGTTCCTCGTTCGGCAGGCCGCGATCGCCCGAGCGGCGGGGGTTGGGGAGATCTACCTCGACCCGGGGATCGGGTTCGGGAAGACCGTCCGCCACAACCTCGAGCTCCTCGCCGCGCTCCCCGAGCTCGTCGCGACCGGCTTCCCGGTCCTCGTCGGGACGAGTCGCAAGAGCTTCCTCGGCCACCTCGGCGCCGGCGGATCCGCGGACGGACGCGTCGGCGATGTCGCCCCCCTCGGGGCCGAGGACCGTTTCGAGGGCTCGCTCGCCTCGGCCGTGTGGGCGATGGCGTGCGGTGCGGCGATGCTGCGTGTCCACGACGTCGCCGCCACCAAGCAGGCCGCACGTCTGTTCCAGGAGGTGGCGGCGTGAGAGGGCGGTGGGCGGCCGGCATCGTCCCGCGGAACTTCTGCTGGATCATCCGGGACTACGTCGCGGTGAGCGAGCGCCCCGGAGGCTATGCACCTAACCACCGGAAGGTCCGCCGGCAAGAGGAGCTGCTCTGGCTCCGGGCCCAGGGGTTCACGAGGGTGGTGTCGCTCCTCGGATCGACCCACAACCTCCACGCCTACGAGGAGCTCGGCCTCGAGTGGTCCCGGTTCCCGATGTCGGCCGGCTCGGACACCCGCGACGTCCTCGCCGAGCTGTATCCCTCCCTGCGGCGGTGGCTCCGAGGCGGTGAGCGGGTGCTGCTCCACCAGGAGGAACTCGGCGACCGGGTGATGGGTGTCGCGGCGGGCTATCTGCTCTGGAGCGAGATCCTCCCGGACGGGCCGCGGGCGATCACGTGCATGGAGCAGTTGCTCAAGCGCCAGATGGGCACCGTCGGACGCACGATCGTCACCATCGTGGAGGAGGTGCCGCCCTGGCAGAGCTTCGCCGCGCTCGATGACGAGTCGTCCCAAGCGGCCGTCGACGCGGCGGCCCCCGGGGCCGGCGGGCCGGGCGTGCTGGTCATCGACGGGGAACTCGAGGACGACGACTTGGCCGCGAAGATCGTCGCCGAGACGACGGTGGGACCGCCGCCGGCCGACCTCCCGAACGTGGCGGAGTTTCCGACCGCCGCGACTCCGGACCCGAGCCCGCCCGGGGCCAAGGCGGCGGCGGGCGAGACGCCCCAAAAGCAGGTGCCGCCGGCTTCTCATCGATGACCGGTCGCATCGAGTTGCGGGGCCTGCGGGTGCTCGGGCACCACGGGGCCCTCGCGGGCGAGCAGGACAGCGCCCAGCCGTTCGAGCTCGACCTCGACATCGAGGCGGAGCTCTATGACGCCGCAGGCGCCGACGACCTGGAGAAGACGGTCGACTACTCGCGGGTGGTGGAGGTCGCGGGGGCGATTGTCGCAGAGCGCCGTTTCCTCCTGCTCGAGGCGCTCGCCGGAGCCATCGCGACCGGCGTCCTCGAGATCCCCCGCGTCGACGCCGTCACTGTGACGGTCCGCAAGCTCCGCCCGCCCGTCCCGGCGGACATCGCCTCGGCCGGGGTGCGGCTGCGACGCGAACGGGGCGCCGACGGGTCCGGCTGAGGGTGGAGTCGTTTCTCGGCCTCGGCTCGAACCTGGGTGACCGTCTGGGTTATCTCAACCTCGCCGTGCGGGAACTGCGGAAGCTCGATTCGGACCTGGCGGTCTCGCCCGTCTACGAGTCGGCGCCGCTCGGCGGCCCGGAGGCCCAAGAGCGCTACCTGAATTGCGTTGTCCGGCTCGACACCCGTGCGAGCGCCCGCCAGCTTTTGGACCTGGCCCACATTCTCGAGGAGAAGGCGGGACGGGTCCGCACCGTCCGCAACGGCCCGCGCACGCTCGACGTCGACGTCCTTTTGGTCGGGGACCTTCAGATCTCCGAGCCCGACCTCGTCGTGCCCCATCCGAGGATTGCCGAGCGGGGCTTCGTGCTGGCTCCGCTCGAGGACCTCGACCCGACCCGCGTCCCGCCGCATTGGCGCGAGCGGCTCGCCGAGACGGACCGCGTGTCACTCGACCTGCGGGTGATTGGTACGCTCGGGCAAACCTGAGACACGAACGGCACCTTTCGCAGGGCCGGAACGGAACGAGCTCACCATGACCACGGTTCGCATCATCGGCCCGGGCCGCGCCGGGCGATCCCTCGCCCGTGCCTTCGAAGCCGTCGGCGTCGAGGTGCTCGGGCTGCTCGGGCGGAGCGACGACCCCTCCTCGGCCGGCGCCGGTGTCGACGTGCTGCTGCTGGCCGTGCCCGACCGGGCGCTCGCCACCCTCGCCGCGGCGGTCCGGCCCGTGGCGTCCACCGTCGTGGCGCACTGCTCGGGGGCACTCGGCCTCGAGGTGCTGGCACCGCACGAGCGGGTCGCGTCGCTCCACCCGCTGGTGACCCTCCCCGACCCGGTCATCGGAGCGGTGCGCCTGCGCACCGGGGCGTTCTTCGTCGTGGCCGGCGACCAGCTCGCGACCGATCTGGCGCTGGCCCTCGGTGGCCGCCCGCTCGTGATCGCGGCGGAACGGAGAGCGGAGTACCACGCCGCCGCCTGCATCGCCTCGAACCACCTCGTCGCGCTCCTCGGCCAGGTCGAGCGCATCGCCGCCGGCGTCGGGCTGCCGCTCGAGGCCTTCCTTCCCCTCGCCCGAGGGGCTCTCGACGACGTCGGCCTGCTCGGGCCGGCGGCGGCGCTCACCGGTCCCGCCGCCCGCGGCGACCTGACCACGATCGAGCGGCACCGGCAGGTGCTCGCCCCGGCGGAGCTCGACGGCTACGACGCCGGCGTCGCCCTCGCCCGCCGCCTGGCGAGCGAAGCGGCCGGGACCGGTTCGTGGAGGTAGTCGCCTCCCGGGACGAATTTCGCAGGGCAACCTCAGGGGCACGCTCGGCCGGCAGCCGGCTCGGGCTCGTCCCAACGATGGGGGCGTTGCACGACGGGCACTTGTCGCTGTTCCGGGCCGCCCGGTTGAGCTGCGACGTCGTCGCGGCGACGATCTTCGTGAACCCGCTCCAGTTCGGGTCCGGCGACGACCTGGCGCAGTACCCGGCGAATCGGGAGCGAGACCTGGCGACGGCCGAAGGGGCGGGAGTCGGCCTGGTCTTCGTTCCTTCGGCGACCGAGATGTACCCCGGGGGAGCACCGCCGACCGTCGTCGAGCCGGGACCGCTCGCCGGCCGCCTCGAGGGCGCATCCCGCCCGGGTCACTTCGCCGGCGTCGCGACGGTTGTCACCAAGCTGCTGTCACTTGCGGGAACCTGCCGGGCGTTCTTCGGCGAGAAGGACTTCCAGCAACTGGCCATCGTGCGCCGCGTCGTTGCCGATCTCGATCTCCCGGCCGAGATCGTCGGCTGCCCGACGGTCCGCGAGAGCGACGGTCTTGCCTGCTCGAGCCGAAACCGGCTCCTCGGGCCCGAGGACCGCCGTGCGGCCACCGTGCTCTTCCGGGCGCTCTGCGCCGGCCACGCGGCCATCGACTCCGGCGGGGCCGGCACCGTCGAGGTGGAGACGGCGATGGCCGCCGCCGTCGCGGCCGAGCCGCGGGCGCTTTTGGACTATGCAGTAGTCGTGGACCCTGTGACCTTCGACTCCCCGGCGTCGCTCGCCGGTGAGGTTCGACTGCTCATCGCGGCCGCGGTCGGGCCGATCCGCCTGATCGACAACCTGGCGGCGCAGGCGTGACGCACGAGCCGTCTCGCCGGTTCCGGAGCGGCGCCCGGCGCGCGAGGACGTGACCTCGCACCTGCAGCTCGACGTCCTGGTGGTCGGCAGCGGCGTGGCGGGCCTGTCGGCGGCCGTTCGCCTCGCCCAGCTCGGGGGGGCCCGTGTGGGGGTGCTCACGAAAGGCGAGCTCGAGCAGTCCACGACGCGCTGGGCCCAGGGCGGCATCGCGGCCGTCCTCCCCGGCGACGAGGACTCGACCGACCTCCACCTGGCGGACACGTTGCGCGCCGGGGCCGGCTTGTGCGACCCGGCAGCCGTCCGTGTGCTCGTCGACGAGGGCTCGGTCCGCGTCCACGAGCTCATCGCACTCGGCGCGGTGTTCGACCGGGTTCCCGGTGGCGAGCTGTCGCGCGCGCGGGAAGGCGGGCACTCGACCGCCCGCGTCCTGCACGCCGGCGGTACCGCGACGGGCGCCGAGGTCGAGCGGGCACTTGTGACCGCGGTGCGCGACAGCGCGGCGGCCATTCTCGAACAGTGGTTCGCCCTCGACCTCGTCATCGAGGAGGGCCGGTGTACCGGCCTCGCCGCTCTCGACCCCGACGGCGAGCTGCAGCATGTCGGGGCTTCGCACGTCGTTCTCGCCTGCGGAGGAGCGGGGCAGCTCTACGCGGTCACGACGAACCCGACGGAGGCGACCGGTGACGGGGTCGCCATGGCGCTTCGCGCCGGCGTCCCGGTCGCCGACGTCGAGTTCATGCAGTTCCACCCGACGGCCCTCCACCACCCCGCCATGCCACGCCCGCTCATCTCCGAAGCGCTCCGCGGCCACGGGGCGGTGCTGCGCGACCGGGCCGGGGACCGTTTCGTGGACGAGCTCCTTCCCCGCGACCTCGTCAGCCGGGCGATCGCGGTCAAGCTGGAGGCCGAAGGCAGCGAGCACGTGTGGCTGGACGCCACGGCGCTGGAGGACTTCGGGCGGCGGTTCCCGACGATCAAGGTCGCGTTGGCAGAGGTCGGGCTCGAACCCGGCCGCGACTGGCTGCCGGTCGCCCCGGCGGCGCACTACCTGTCCGGCGGCATCCTCGTGGACCTCGACGGCGCGTCGGCGCTCCCCGGGCTCTGGGCCGCCGGCGAAGTCGCCTGTACCGGCGTCCACGGAGCCAACCGGCTCGCATCGAACTCGTTGCTCGAAGGCATGGTTTTCGGCGCCCGGTGCGTCGACGCCATCCTGTCGGGGCGTGACGCCCCCGAGGCGACCGGAGCGCTCGCCGGCCTCGGGGCCGGATGGGGCGAGGAGCACGGAGCGGGTGCCTCGTCAGGACCGATTCCGTTGCGCCCGACGACCGCCTGCCGGTGCGGACCCGATCATCGCCTCGAGGCGTCGCCGCGCCAGGTCGAGGCCCCGGGGGCCGGGGACGAGGACGCGGGCGCCCGCACCGCCGCCGGGCAGGTTGCCGCTCGGGCCGGGGCGGCCACCGCCCGCACCGCCGCCCGGCGGGCGGCACTGCAGGGTGCCATGACGAGCTGGGCCGGCGTCCTTCGCGACGCTTCGTCGCTCGGGCGGGCCTCCGGGGCCGTCGGCGCGCTGGCGGCCGAGCCCGACGCCGGGGTGGATCGGGCCTCGGCGGAGGTACGGAACCTCACCGACGTCGCCCGGGCGCTGCTGGAGGCCGCGACGGCTCGGGAGGAGACCCGTGGGTCGCACGCGCGGTCGGACTTCCCCGAGACCTCGCCGGCCTTCCGCTGCCGGTTCTCCCATGGCACGAGCCACGGTGCCCGCCCGGTCGTCGCCCACGAGCAGCGCTCGGTCGCGACCGAGTCGTGACAAGATCGGGCCCGATGCGCCGCGACGACGTCGACCCGCCCGTCGCGGCGGTCCGCGAGGCGGTGGCGGTCGCGCTGGCGGAGGATCTCCTCCCGCTCGGGGACCTGTCCGCATCGCTCCTGCCCGAGGCTTCCCGCGGCCGGGCTGCTTTCGTCGCCCGCGCCGCCGGCGTGGTCGCCGGCACGCGCTGCGCCGAGGAGACCTTTATCCAGGTCGACCCGGAGCTCGAGGTGACCTGGCAGCTGCGCGATGGGGACGAGGTTGCCGTGGGCGGGGTGATCGGGCGGATCGGGGGACCATACCGCTCGCTGCTCACCGCCGAGCGGACGGCCCTCAACTTCCTCTGCCACCTCTCGGGCGTGGCGACGGCGACCCGGCGCTACGTCGAGGCCGTCCACGAGGCGAATCCCTCGACCAGGATCTGGGACACGCGCAAGACCACGCCCGGCCTGCGGGCGCTCGAGAAGGCGGCCGTCAGGGCAGGCGGCGCCGCCAACCACCGCGGCAACCTCTCCGAGGGCGTGCTGATCAAGGACAACCACCTGGGCGGCCTCTCGATCACCGACGCCGTTCACAAAGCGCTCGAACGGTGGCCCGGGCGCATGGTCGAGGTCGAGTGCGACCGCGTCGCCCAGGTGGCCGAAGCCATCGATGCCGGGGCGACGCTCGTCATGTGCGACAACATGACCGCCGACGAGGTGGGCGACTGCGTGCGGCTCGTGCGCGCCCATCCCCGCGGCGCCGCCGGAGCGGTCCTGGTCGAGGCCTCGGGTGGCATCAGGCTCGAGAACGTCGCCGACTACGCCCGAGCGGGCGCCGATGTGATCTCGGTCGGCGCCCTGACCCATTCGGTCGCTGCGCTCGACATCGGGCTCGACCTCGAGCTCGGCTGAGGTCGCCGCTAGGCCGGCCTCGTCCTACTGCTGCTTGGTCGTGAACGTCGTGCTGCCGGTAAGGGGGCCGGTGGTGACTTCCACCTTGCCAGCCGGCGAGGTGAGGTCGGTGGCCTCGAGCGCGTGCCCGACCGCCAGCGTCTTGCCGTCGAGCGACACCTTGAAGGTGATCTTGCCGAACTTCAGCACCGGGTAGAAAGTCGGAGGGTTGCCGGTAGCGTCCGCATCGACCTGGGCGAAGACGAACGTCGGCGTCCCGCCCGGGCCGGACAGTGTCGCGTGCTGCGGGTTGGTGAGGTCCCGGTAGGTGATGCGGGACATCTCGGGCGTGCCCGTGACCGTAATCGTGACGTGGTCTCCCGTATCCGGGCCCAAGATGTAGCGCGTATGCAAGGTCCTTCCGTTGTCGTAGAGGTCGAGTTCGGGGGACTGCGGCCCGTCATTGCATTCGAGGGTGAACAGTCCGTCCACGTCGACGTACTTGCCTTTGTGCTTGAACTGCGCCCCAATGTCCGGGAGGATCCCTTGGTCTTGGTCCTTGTCGCTGAGACAGGAAACCGGCGGGACGACGAACGAAGCCGTGAACGTGAGATCACCTCCCGGCGGAATGGTGGAATAGCCCGCGTTCCACTTGCTCTTCGTCGGCTTGATCGCGGCAGTGGTCTTCGTGGGCTTGACCGCCGCAGTGGTGGTCGGGCCGGCCTTCGCTGCGCCCCCGCATCCAGCACACGCGATCGTGATCATGAGACTTACAGCCGCGACCTCAACAACCGTCCGAGCCTGCATGTACCCTCGCTTACAGCGCCGTTTCTTTTCACCGACGGTAGCACCGTCCGACGACTACTTCCTGGAGTCGTCGCAGTATGTCCTGGCGCCGAGATGTCTCGGCATCTCCGCCCGACCTTCGTGCCACCGCATGCCGCGGCCCCGTTCGAGCAGACGACCGATAAGGGTGCGGCACGAGCGGAGGTCGTCACCCCAAGCAAGCATCTGCACCGCCGGGCCCTCGAGTGGGAGGAGCATGCCTCGACCCGATTCGGTCGACTCGAGCTGGCTGGAGGGTGGCGCGCTCCGCCAAGGGGGATAGACGAGCACGAGCGTCGAAACGGCGCGGGCTCCGCCGAGCCCTGAGGGTAGTTCCCACGTCGGCGCCGCCGGCCCGAGCCCGAGCTCGGCGACGAGCAACGGCCGTCCGCACACGAGGACCTCCAGCCGGCTCGTCCACGAGCCGGGCACGACCTCGCCGTGGCGCCCGAGGACGACGTCCTCGTGCCAGGCCAGGCGACTGGTCGAAGCGAGCGCGACCCGCGTGCTCGACAGATGCGACGCACCAGCTGCTGCGATCCCCGGCTCAGGCATCCAGCGGAGCACTGCCCGATCTCCGAGCACCACGTCGGTGCGCATCACCGAGCGGTCGCCCGACGCGCCGCGCCGGGCGAGGGTCGCCCCCACCGAGCGAACGTCGAGCTCGGCCCCGGCATCGAGCGCGAGACGGATCTCGAGCTCGTCGCCGCCGATCGGCTGGGCTGCGGCGCCGACGAGGAAGAGGCCGGCCGGGGTAGCTCGAGCCGCGAGGGCGCCCGAGCTCTCGAGCCGGGTGTAGCGGTGGCGCAGCCCGGAGCTGCCCGAGACGGCGATGTCGAGCGATCCTGCGCAGCGCGGCGAGCGCACGGCTAGCCGAGCGCCCCGAGCACCCAGGACCGGATGGCTTCCATGCCCTCGCCGGTGCGCAGCGACAGGAAGGCGACGGGCCGCTCCCCGCGCTTTTCCGCCGCATCGCGTGCCATCACCGCGAGGTCCGCCCCGACGAGCGGCGCCAGGTCGACCTTGTTGATGACGAGGAGGTCCGAGCGGGTGATCCCCGGGCCGCCCTTCCGCGGCACCTTGTCACCCCCGGCGACGTCGATGACGAAGATCTGCTGGTCGACGAGCCCGTAGCTGAAGGTCGCCGTGAGGTTGTCGCCACCCGACTCGATGAGCAGCAGCTGAAGACCGGGGAAACGGCGCTCGAGGGACTCGACCGCGTCGAGGTTCGCCGCAATGTCGTCGCGGATGGCGGTGTGGGGGCAGCAGCCTGTCTCGACGGCGATGATCCGCTCCTCGTCGAGCACGCCGGCGCGTCGGAGGAAGTCCGCGTCCTCGGTCGTAAAGATGTCGTTGGTGACGACGGCGAGGGCGACCGCATCGCGTAGCGCCCGGCACAGCTCCGCCACGAGCGCGGTCTTGCCCGAGCCGACCGGGCCGCCGATGCCGATCCGAACCGCGGATCTGGCTCTACCGGGCACCGACCGGGGACGCGCTGTGCTCCCGTGCGAGTGGCCATGGTGCTCGTCGACCCGGTCAGGACGCAAAGAGGCGATCCTTTCGGCGGCTGTGCTCCTCGAAGAGGAAGTCGAGCACGGGCGCGGTCGGGGCGGGCAGCCCGGCGATACCGCCGCCGACGCCGGCGGCCGCCTCGGCGGCAATCCTGTCGAGGTCCGGCGCGAGCTCGGCGAGGGTCGAGCTCACGGCGAAGGGGTCGAGCCCGAGCAGGCGGAGGGCCGCGGTCGCCGAGGCGGTGAGGCTCGAGTAGGCGACGATGGTCGCTGCGTCCGAAGGCCAGAGTCCTGCGGCCGCGGCGGCGACGCCGATCACGATGGGCAGCGGCGGACCGGGCGGGCGGCAACGGTCGAGCACGGCGAGGGAGCGCCGGTCGAGAACGGCGGTCGCGGCGCGGCGGTACTGCTCGCCCTGGCGGCGCCGGATCGCCCGTGCCGCGGGCGAGGCAGTGCGGGCGTCGAGCGCGTCCTCGAGCTCCACGACCACGCTGCCGAGCTGTCCGGCCCGTTCGAGGTGACAGGCGAGCGCAGCGGCATGTGCCTCGAGAATTACCGAGCTCCCGAGCCGGCCGGCGAGGAAGCTCGCCAGCCCGGCGAGATCGGCGACAATCCCGTCCTCGACCGCCTGCTCAGCGCCAGCCGAGTGTGCATGTCCTCCGGTCGGAAGACGCGCGTCGGCGAGGAGGAGTCCGATGGCCGGGAGCGAGCGAAACGGCCCCATCAGAATAGGAAGTACCGCTGTGCCATCGGTAGCGCCCTCGCCGGGGCAGGCTCGATGGTCTCGCCGTCGATCCTGACCGAGAAGGAGTCCGGGTCGACGGCGATCGCAGGCAGGGCGTCGTTGAGCACCAGGTCCGATTTGCCCCGCCGGCGGACGTCGTTCACCGGGACGAGGCGGCGGCCGAGCGCGAGGCGTTCCTCCAGCCCGCTCTCGAGGGCGATCGGGGCCACGAAGGCGACGCTCGTCGCTTGCGCCGCCCGGCGCATGGCGCCGAACATCGGGCGAGGCAGCACCGGCTGCGGTGTGGGGATGGACGCGTTCGCATCGCCCATCTGCGCCCAGGCGATCATCCCGCCCTTGACGACGACGTGCGGGCGCACGCCGAAGAAGGCCGGGCGCCAGAGCACGAGGTCGGCGAGCTTTCCTACCTCGACCGATCCCACCTCGGACTCGAGCCCGTGGGCGATGGCGGGGCAGATCGTGTACTTGGCGACATAGCGCCGGGCGCGGAGGTTGTCGGCGCGCCCGTCGCCGGCGAGCGCGCCGCGCCGGGCCTTCATGACGTGCGCCGTCTGCCAGGTGCGGATGATCACCTCGCCGACACGGCCCATCGCCTGGGAGTCGGAGCCGATCATCGAGATGGCGCCGAGGTCGTGGAGCACGTCCTCGGCGGCGATCGTCGTCGCCCGGATCCTGCTCTCGGCAAAGGCGAGGTCTTCTGGCACCCTCGGGTTGAGGTGATGGCAGACCATGAGCATGTCGAGGTGCTCGTCGACGGTGTTCACGGTGTGCGGCATCGTCGGGTTGGTGGAGGAGGGGAGCACGTTCGGCTGCCCGGCGAGCACGATGATGTCCGGGGCGTGCCCGCCACCTGCGCCCTCGGTGTGGTAGGCGTGGATCGGTCGGCCGCCGATCGCGGCGATCGTGGATTCGACGTAACCGGCCTCGTTGGTCGTGTCCGAGTGGAGCGCGACCTGCACCCCCGTCTCGTCGGCGACGGCGAGGCAGGCGCGGATCGCCGCCGGCGTCGAGCCCCAATCCTCGTGGAGCTTGAATCCCGATGCTCCCGCCGACAGCTGCTCGACGAGCGCCTCCCGCGAGGTCGTGTTGCCCTTGCCGAGGAGCGCGATGTTCACGGGAAAGTCGTCGAGCGACTCGAGCATCCGGGCGAGGTTCCAGCTGCCCGGGGTGACCGTCGTCGCACGGGTCCCTTCGGCAGGACCGGTGCCGCCACCGATGAGCGTCGTGACCCCGGCGCCGATCGCCTCGGTGATGACCTGGGGGCAGATGAAGTGCACGTGGCAGTCGATGGCGCCGGCCGTGAGGAGGAGGCCGTTGCCTGCCAGGATCTCGGTCGACGGGCCGATGACGAGCCCTGAGTCGACGCCGTCGGTGATATCGGGGTTCCCCGCTTTGCCGATGGCGACGATGCGGCCGTCGCGGACACCCACGTCCGCCTTCACCACGCCCCAGTGGTCGAGGATCACCGCACCGGTTATGACGAGATCGGGCGTGCCCTCGGCACGTGTGGCCACCGACTGCCCCATCGACTCGCGGATGACCTTGCCGCCCCCGAAGACGGCCTCGTCGCCCGGTCCGCAGCGGTCTTCGGTGACCTCGACGAGCAGGTCCGTGTCCGCCAGGCGGACGCGGTCGCCGACCGTCGGCCCATACAGGGCGACGTAGCGCTCGCGGCTCACCGACGTCATGACCTGTCCTCGGCGTCGAGCGGTCCCCCGGCGAGGCCGCGCAGGCCGAAGACCCTTCGCCGGCCAGCCAGCGGGACGAGTTCCACCTCGCGCTCGATCCCCGGCTCGAAACGGACCGCGGTTCCCGCGAGAATCGCCAGCCTCATGCCCCACGCGCACTCCCGGTCGAAGGACAAGGCGCTGTTCGCCTCGGCGAAGTGGTAGTGCGAGCCCACCTGGATCGGGCGGTCGCCAGTGTTCACGACCGTCGTGGCCGTCGCCGGCCCGTCACCGAGGTCGACCGGGGAATCCTCGAGGAGGATCTCGCCGGGGACGATGCCCGGGGAAGCTCCCCCGTCGGGGACTGCCGGAGCTGGCTTGACCCCGCCGGGGACTGCTCCAGATGATGCACCCCCGCCAGGGGCGACCGGTGTCGTCACGGGATCGGCTGGTGCACGGTCACGAGCTTGGTCCCGTCGGGGAAGGTCGCCTCGACTTGGACCTCGGCGATGAGCTCCGCCACGCCCTTCATCACGTCCTCGCGCGACAGCACGCCTCGCGCGGCCGAGGCGAGCTCGGCCACGCCGCGCCCGTCCCGGGCACCCTCGAGTACGAACGAGGAGATCATCGCCACCGCTTCCGGCTGGTTGAGCTTCAGCCCCCGCTCCTGTCGGGCGCGGGCGATCATCGCCGCGAGGGATATGAGCAGCCGCTCCTGCTCATGAGGAGTCAGCTGCATCGAGGACGCCGCTTCATCGGCTCATTGTGTCCCAACCCGGCCCCGCCGCGCGGGTGGAGGTGTCCCTCTCCTCAGAGCGGTCCGGCCGGGCACGTCGGCGCTGGTGGAATCGGGCCGGCGGCGGGGGCCGATCCTCTACAACGCCGGATGAAGACGCAAGGCTTCGTCGATCGCGGCGAGGAGTTCCGGTGGCACGACGCCAACGCGTTCTCCGATGCGCTTGACGGCCACCGATCTCACCTGCTCCGCCTGCGCCTTCGAGTCCCGTTCAAGCCCGGTAGATGCCCGCAGCAAGCACGACTAACATTCGGCCCCTCAGCGACAACGCGGTCTTGCTGAGTTTCCGGTCCGGAGGCAGTGAGATCCTTACGACCCGATCCGCGCCACGTTCGGCAACGACGCTCCGGCTCAAGGCGGGGGTGGCGGCTCTCGCGGCGGTCCCGTTTCTCCTGGTAGCGGTTCCGTCGGGCGCCTCGTCCGCGAGGGCCACGCCGGCGCGATTCGAACGGCTCGGCGTGGCGGCCCGCGTCCCCTCCGGTGACCGCGCCCTCGGTGCGGTGCCGAGCGCCAAGCTCATGCACCTCGGCATCGCTCTCACCCCCCGCTCGCCGGCCGCGCTGGCCGCGTACGCGACCGCTGCATCGACCCCGGGAGCTCCCGGATTCGCCCGAAGGCTGACGCCGGCGGAGTTCAGGGGGCGCTTCGGCCCCACGGCGGCTGCGGTCCGTGCGGTCGAGCAGTCGATGCGAGCCGATGGCTTCCGGCTCGGTGGGCTCTCCGCCAACGGCCTCCTCTTGCAAGTCTCAGCACCCGTTGCCGCCGTCGAAGGGGCATTCGGCGTGAGGTTGCGTTCCTATGCGCTCAGCTCGGGCGGACGTGGCTGGGCCGCCTCCGCCGCCCCGCTGCTCCCGCGGTTGATCTCCCCCGACGTGACCGCCGTGCTCGGGCTGAACCAGCTCGTCTCGGTCCGGCCACTCCTCGTCCGTCCCGCCCGGCCCGCGCGGCGAGCGGCGCGGGCAGGATCTTCCGCGGCGCCGTGGTTGGGACCCACGCCTGCACCGCGTGTCGCAGCCGGCGCGCCGCGGCCCTGCGCCGCGGCGACGGCTGGCGCCCGCTCCTATGGCGGGTGGACCGATGACCAGATTGCGAAGGCCTACGGCTTGAACGGCCTCTACGAGGCCGGTGACCTCGGAAGGGGCGAGACCATAGCCGTCTTCGAGCTCGAGCCGTACCTGACGAGCGACATCCGCACCTTCGACGAGTGCTACTTCGGCGAGAACCGCACCGGCGACATCACGAACGTGTCGGTCGACGGGGGAGCCGGGCGAGGATCCGGGCAGGGTGAGGCGGTCCTCGACATCGACAACATCTCCGCCCTGGCGCCCGACGCCCACATCGTCGTCTACGAGGGCCCCCAGAACGACTTCGGGAACATCTACGCGAGCACCGACGAGTACAATGCCATCGTCAGCCAGGACCGGGCGAACATCATCTCGACGAGCTGGGGCCTGTGCGAGTCGGCGCTCGACACCTATGCCCCCGGAACGAGGGAGGTGGAGAACTACCTGTTCGAGGAGGCGGCCGCCCAGGGCCAGACCGTGTTCGCCGCCGCCGGCGACGACGGTTCGGACGACTGCGCGTTCGACACGCCCGCACCCCTGAAGCCGGTGCTCTCGGTCGACGACCCCGCGAGCCAGCCGTTCGTGATCGGCGCCGGAGGGACCTCGCTGCTCACCGACACCGAGCCTCCGGCCGAGACGGTCTGGAACGACGGCGTCGGCGGAGGCGCCGGCGGCGGAGGGATCTCCGACACCTTTGCCAGCCCCACCTGGCAGGCGTATTCAGGGGTCAAGGGGGTGGCCAACTCCTATTCCGCCAAGGCTTCCTACAACTTCTGCCACGCGACGTCGCTCGCCGGCGTACCGCCCTGTCGCGAGGTGCCCGACGTCTCCTTCCTCGCCGACGAGTTCCGCGGACCGAGCGTCTACCAGGCGTCCTTCGGCGGGTGGGGAACCTCCGGAGGGACGTCCTCGGCCGCGCCCTCGTGGGCCGCCGTCGCGGCCGACATCGCCGCCTCGTCGAGCTGCACGTCGCTTCCGCTGGGCGACAGCAGCCACCAACGCGACCTCGGTTTCGTGGCGCCCGGGCTTTACGAGGTCGCCGCCGACCCGAGCACCGCGGGCTCGTCGTTCAACGACATCACCCAGGGCACGAACGACCTCTACGGCCTCGGCGAGGGCTACCCCGCCACCAAGGGCTTCGACCTGGCTTCGGGGTTGGGCACACCGGTCGTCACCGGCCCAACCGGGCAGCCAGGCCTCGCCGCTGCCCTGTGCCGCGTGCTCGGGGGAACGCGCACCAGCGCGCCGCCGGTGCAGGTGTCGCTCACCGGCGTCTCACCGGGTGCCGGGTCGGCCACGGGCGGGACGGGCGTGACGATCAGCGGGAGCGGCTTCGGGTCCGGCAGCGTGACCGGCGTCGATTTCGGCGGCAAGCCCGCGAGTGACGTCGTCGTCGTCTCGCCGACCGAGCTGACGGCCACGGCACCGGCGGCGGTGAGCCCACCGAAGACGAACGGGCAGGCGAGCGGGCCGGTGGACGTCACGGTGACCATCCGTTCCGCGAAGGGAGTTGCGACGAGCCGGCCGAGCGCGGCGAGCGTCTTCGACTACATGGCCACCTCCGGCGGGAACCTCGTTCCCTCGGTCCGGGGCCTCGGCCCCTACGGCGGGCCCCTGGCCGGGGGCAACCGCGTCGTCGTGTACGGAAGCGGCTTCGTCGCCGCAGGCCCGGTCTCCGCGGTGACCTTCGGCGGCCGGCCGGCGACGGGAGTGAAAGTGCTCGGCAACGGCGAGCTCACGGCCGTCGTCCCGGCCAAGACCGCGGCCACGGTGTGCACGACGGGCGCCGGATTCGACCCGGCCGGCGACTGCCAGGTCCAGGTGGTCGTGACCGGAGCGAACGGCCCCAGCCCGAAGACCATCATCCGGCCCGGGTACACCGGGCCGGCAGTGCCGAACGGGGCGGGTTTCATCCAGCCGCGGCCCGGCACCGAGGACACACCGGCCCCGAGCGAGTACGACTACGTGCCGCGGCCGACGATCCGCTCCATTTCCCCGGATCCAGCCGATGGGTCGGGTGCGACACCGGTGACGATCACGGGATCGGGTTTCGACATCTTGACCTTCGACTGGGTCGACTTCGGTGCGCCGGGCGACTACGTCAACCAGGATTCGTCGTTGCTGTCGATCGGGCCGGACGAGATCGTGCTCGACCCGCCCGCCGTCTCCCCGTCGCGGGAGCCGCTGCCACTCGCGGGCGGCATCTCGATCACGAGCCTCGGTGGTATTGCCGTCGCCCGACGGTTCGCCTACGCCGGTATCCCCTCGGTGACCTCGGTCAACCCGCGAGGCGGTCCCGACACGGGCGGCGAGCACCTCACGCTTCGGGGCAGCGGGCTCGCCGACGCGACGTCGCTGCGTTTTGTCGGCGGCGGGCTCACGCGCGCCTACGACATCCTGGCCAGGACGGACCGTTCGGTCACCGTCGTTGCGCCTGCGGACCTGCCGAGCGTCGACATCGTCCAAGCCTGCACGGCATCGGGCTGCTCCTCGGCCGCGAGCGCGTCGCAACGAAGGGCCGACACCTTCGTCGTGTTCAACGTCGGCGCACCGTCGGTGTCCGCGCTGTCGCCGACGGGAGGGGCGGCAAGAGGCGGGACGAGAGTGACCGTCTACGGGGACAACCTCGACGGCGCTACCGCCGTCTTGTTCGGCGCGGCGAAGGCCACGCACCTCACGGCGGGCAGCGGATACCCCGACGGCAATCCCTACGCCGTGACAGTCACCGCGCCCGCAGGCACGGCCGGAAAGACGGTAGAGGTGGTCGTCGTGACGGGATCGGGCCGGACCGCGCCCGTGCCGCAATCCCGGTTCAGGTACCAGCCGGGCTGACGCCGACGGCCTGTTGCTGGGTCAAGGTCGGCTCGCTGCAGCAGAACCACGGCTCGCTGAGCCGCGGCCTCGGACCCGTGGGGCCTACCGACCGGCTGCCGCGTCGGGGCCCGTCGGCGGCTGAGCGTGGACCGCGCCGGGGCGAATAGGCCCGGACACGAGCGTCCACCGCCGCGAACGTGTCCTCCGCCGGGACCCCGTCGGCGGCCGCCTCCACGAGCGCTGCCAGCCGCAGCTGGAGGTCGTCGAGCCCTTCCTCCTCGGCCGTCCAGACCCAGCTGAGCCGCGCAGTGTCGTAGCGCTGGAGCCGGGTCGCGACCTCCGGGGAAGCGAGCAGCAGCGATCCCTCGGGAAGAAGGAGGCGGATCGTGTACTGGACCGCGTCGACGTTCGCCACGAGGTCGTGGGCGACCACGAAGTCGAGCATGGCCACGATCTCGGCGGCCGTCGTCCAGGGAGTGAAGGGGAGCCACGAGGGGCGGATCTCGATCCCGTGGCGCCTGAGCAGGCTCACTGCCGCGCTCGCCTCGGCGGCCGTGTGGCCCTTGTCGAGGATTCGAAGCGTCGTGTCGTCGACCGATTCGAACGCCGACACGACGAACAGGCAGCCGGATTCGGCCAAGTCGGTCCACAGTTCCTGGTAGGCCAGAATGTGCTCGACCTTGACGGTGCAGTCGAAGGTGAGGTCGGGGAAGGCGGCGTGTACCGCCCGGACGACCCTCATGGCGTGTCGCGGCCCGTTCAGGAAGTCCGGGTCGGCGAAGGTGAGGTGCCTGGCGCCCATCGCCACGAGCTGGGCGACGTCGCTCACGACCACGTCCTCGGGAACGATCCGTAGACGCCCGTCGTAGACGACCGGCAGCGGGCAGTGCCGGCAGCGGTGTGAGCACCCGTGGCTGGATTCCACGGCGCCGGCGAGCCGCTCCTCGGCGCCGAGGACGAGCCGGGCGTAGCTCTCCAGCGGCGGCAGCAGGTCGCGGGCGGGCGTGAGGAACGCGCTGCGACCGAGGTGGACGACGGTGCTGCTCCCGTTGCGGGGCCCGGCCCCCGAACCCGCGTCCGAGCCGACGCCCGGACGGCCATCCGCCTGCGCCCAGGCGAGCAACGCCGGCTCGTACTCGCCAGAGATGACCTGGTCCGCTAGCTGTTCGCCGCCGGCCACCTTTGCATCCCGGCTGATGCCGGCGTAGAGCCCGTAGAGACAGATGGGGAGATCCGGCCGTCGGGCGCGCACCGAAGTCGCGAGCACGACCGCCATCCGCATCGCCGTGTGCATCGGGACCGAGAAGGCGACCCGACCGGCCCAGTCCACGAGCGCCCAGTCCCAGGGCTCGACGGACACGTCGATCGCGCGGACGTCGTGACCGGCGGACCGGAGGGCCGCCGCCGGGGACGCGACGTGAACCGGTTGGTGGCCGAGCTCGTAAGTGGACACCAGCAGGACGTGCACCGTTCGCACGCTACATGGCGCACGACCGCCGAACCCTTGCGGCCGCTCGGCGGGCGCGTCACACTTGGCGCCGGAACGGCCGGCCGGGCGGGTCGTCGGACTGCTCCGGGCCGAAGGACGGCTCACGAGGGGAGGAGTCGCACGTGTCGAAAAGCCAGCTGGCCACCTCGACGGACCAGTACGTCTCGGGTCAGGTCCATGTGCATACCGACCTGTTCGGAACGGTCAGCTTCACGGCGTCAACAGCGACCGTCCAGGTTCAAACGAAGGTCTGAGGCGACCCGGCTTCGCAGCCGGTGGGGAGAGGGATTGTGCGAATTGAGTCGGTGGTGACGTCGATCAGCTGGATCCCCTCGGAAGCGATCAGCGGAATTCTCTCCGCCAAGCTTCCGTTCGAATGGGGTGTCGCGCACTACGACCAGCCGCCGCCCGACCTCGTGAGCGATCTCGAGGAGCTACGACGGACTGACCGGTTCCGGTTTGCCAACGAGCTGCGAGCCTGGATCGATGTCGAAGATGAGCGCGTGGTGGGCTGGGGTCAGTCCGGGGGCGGGATGATCGGTTCGACGACGCTCCGGCTCGGGAGCCGTCAGGCCAGCTTTCAAGCGATCGCGTTGCCAGATCTCCGCCCGCAGCCGAAGGTGTCGGCGCACGAGGTCGTCTTCACCCAGACCTGCGGAGGTCGGACCGGGATACCTGCTCCTCGACGCGTTCGCCGTGCCCCCTTCATTCAGATTGCCGCTCCGCTCGCATGGACGACCTTGGCGCTCACCATCGGCGCGGACGGCTCCTCCAGCCACGCCCTCGTCGGGGCGAGTCAATTTCCGCGGCACTGGCTGTACGGGGAAGACGGTCGCTTGACGAGCAAGAGTGGATTGATCGACTTTCCCAGCTGGTACAAGAAGGCGTTCGGCCGTCACAGCCCGTGGGGTGATGCCGATTCGGAGGCGTTGACGACGGCGGTGGAATCCGCGCTCGAGCGTCAGCTGTCCGCGATCTTGATGCAAGGCGAGGCCAGCCCCCTCATCCGCAATGTGGGACCGGGCCAGCTCATCACCGAGCAGGGCGCCTACGAGGACGACCTCATCTTGGTACTCGACGGTGTGGTTCGGGTTGAAAAGCATGGCGAGCGAATCGTCGAGTTCGGGCCCGGCACCATTCTCGGTGAGCGGGCCATGTTCGAGGGCGGCCGGCGTACCTCGACGTTGCGCGCGGTCAGTCCGTGCAAGCTGGCAGTGGTCCCGAACGATCGAGTCGATCGCGAAGCGCTCGCTGAGATCAGCAAGAGCCACCGGCGAGAGGAGCACCCGGGCTGAGAGCGTTGCTCGTCATGGGTTGGTCACGGGCGCGTCCACCAGCGCGATCACCCGCTCTTGAGTGAGCTCGCCCCCGGCTCGCACTTCGGCGTCCCAGACCGTTCGGGCGATCGTCGCCCGCACGGGGCCGAGAAACCGTTCAAGCAGAGCGTCATCGGGTTGCGGTATCGGCATGGCCGCCGCTTCCCGGATGCCTGCGGCCGCGCCGCAGAGGCGGGCCGCACGCAGGCTGTCGCCGAGACGTGCGGCGATGGCGGCGGACAGCTCCACGGTGGTGGCGAGGAACTCGACGTGGCCCGAGGCGACGACGTAGTCGAGCGTCGAGGACAGCAGCTCGGCGGCCTCTTCGGCTCGGCCGGCGCAAAGGCTCGTCACAGCCAACGACTGCTGGTCGATGGTCGCTCCCAGCATGTCACCGAGTTGCCGGTCGAGCGCGAGTGCCTCTTGCAACACTTCCGTCGCGCGGTCGAGGTTGCCGGCGTCGGTCTCCACGTGACCGAGTGAGTTGAGCGCTGCGGCGAGGCGGGCGCCGTCCGCGAGCTCGCGGGCGAGGGCGATGCTCTCCTCGAGCAGGGATCGTGCAGTGTCCAGCCGGCCAAGATGACGGGAGGTGATGCCGAGGCTGTTCAGCTCTCGAGCCGTCTGGCTCCGGTCGTCGAGATCGCGCCAGATGGCGAGGCTGCGCTCGAACAGCCGGAAGGCCGCGTCGTTCTCGCCCTGCTGCTGCAGCAGCACCCCGAGCCAGTGGGCGACGTGGGCCAGCGGTGCTCCAGCGTCGTCGGTGGCCAACTCGATCGCCCGCTCCAGCCAGCGCCGCCCCTCGGTCGCGTGACCATGCTCGTACCAGAACTGGGCCAGGGCGCGGACCAGCCGCAAGCCGATGACCGACCGCCCATCGTCACTCTCAGCGTCCGCGGTCGGCTCGTCCAAGGACCATCGGAGGGCGGCGCGCATGTTGTCATGCTCGGCTTCGAGATGATCCAAAGTTGCCAAACGCCCTGGGCCCTGCAACTGCTCGCGCGCTCGTTCGGCAACCGTGGCGTAAAACTCGGCATGCCGGTGGCGCGTGACCTGCAGCTCACCGCTCGCCGCGAGGCGCTCGAGTGCGTACTCTCGAATCGTCTCGAGCATGGCCACCCTCGGCTCACCGCCGACGCCGTCGGTGACCGTGATCAGGCTGACGTCCAGAAGCTCGGCGACCTGCTGTAGCGGGTCGATTCCGAGGTCAGGCGCCTGGTCTGATTGGGCGATTGCCGCCAGCGCGTCCAGTTCGCCGCCTCCTGCGAACACGCCCACGCGCCGGAACACCAGCTCGAGATCGGCACGCAACAGCTCGCAACTCCAGGAAATCGTGGCCCGCAGCGTCTGCTGGCGCGACGGGCGCCCGCGATCTCCCGCGGCGAGGTCGATACTCTGGCCAAGGCGGGCAAGGAGTGCTCTCGGCGTGAGCAGCTTGGCCCGCGATGCGGCCAGCTCGATGGCGAGCGGGAGTCCGTCCAGGCGCCGGCAGATGGCCGCGATATCTGCGGCGTTCTCCGTGGTGACCGCGAATCCTGGCTTCACCATGTTCGCCTGCTGGACGAACCACCGCGCCGCATCGCTCGACGCCACTCCCTCGACGCCGGCGTCGCGAGGAACGTCCAAAGGGCCCAAGGGTTGCTCACGTTCGCCCTGCAGATGCAGCGGCCGGCGTGACGTCGCGAGGATTACCAGGTCCGCCGCGGCCCCGAGCAAGCTGGCGACGACTTCGGCCGCCCCATCCAGGTGCTCGAGATTGTCCAGCACGAGTAGCGCCCGTCGGGTCCTCAGGAGATCGGTCACGGCGTCGAGGGCGGGCCGGTCGTCGCCGACGCCCAGCGCCTCGGCGACGACCTTCCAGATCGCCTCGGTGTCGCTCACCGCCGCCATGGCACAGAAGAAGACGCCATGCTGGAAGGCCTCGCTCAGGGACGAGGCCCCCGCAAGTGCCAACCGCGTCTTGCCGACGCCACCGGTGCCGGTGAGCGTGACCAGCCGCACGCCCGGCTGCAAGACGGTGGCGCGGAGCTGCTCGAGGTCGGCGACCCGGCCGACCAACGGCGTCGGAGCGAGCGGGAGGCTGGTACGGGCGCCCAGACTCTTCAATGCGGGGAACCGCTCGTCGAGGCCGGTGGCGACCAGCTGGAAGATGCGTTCCGGCTCCTCGATGTCCTTCAGCCGGTGCCAACCCAGATCGAGAAGCGACACCTCGGCGGGAAGCTGTGACAACACCAGCTGGCGCGTCGCCTCGGAGAGCACGACTTGGCCCCCGTGCGCGGTTGCCGCGATGCGCGCCGCCCGGTGCACGTCCATTCCGACGTAAGCGTCCTCGTGGCGGACAGGCTCCCCCGAATGCAGGCCCATCCGGACCCGAACCGTGGCTCCGCCGGGCCAGCTGTAGCTCGTGAGTGCGCGTTGCGCGGCCACGCAGCTGCGGACCGCGTCGAGAGCCGCCGCGAACACCACGTAGAAGCTATCGCCCTCGGTTCCCAGCTCCTGACCGCCGCCGGTGCCGAATGCGTCGCGTAACAGCACGCGCTGCGCGGACAGCGCTCCGGCATAAAGTTCACCACCGAGGCGAGTCAAAAGCGCCGTCGAACCTTCGATATCGCTGAAGAGCAGCGTCACGGTCCCCTCAGGAAGCTCCCGCCCTGTTGCAGCCACGATCTTCAGGCTATGGCGCAACCTTCCCCGTCCGCGGCCCCGCGCAGCGCAGGGAGGCACGCCGTAGCCGTATCATGGGGTGCCCACCTTCCTTGAGGACGCACCCATGACCGACAACGGCACGAATGAGAGCAGCGGGGTCCCTGTCCTTCGCCTGACGGCGGTGGCCTTGGCCGAGATCGTCGAGCTTCGAGCCGGCGAGGCGGCACCGGAGTCTCTTGCGCTCTGTGTGGAGATCAGCGGCACCCAGGACGACGCCTATACCTACGACATGTACTTCCAGGCCGCCGCGGATGCCACCGCTGGCGACTGGATCGAGACGCTCGACGGCCTCACCCTGGTCGTGCCGGGATCGAGCATCGACCATCTGCGCGGCTCGGTGCTCGACCTGAGCCAGGACCTGGACGGCAACGGGATGGTCATCCGGAACCCGAACCGGCCGCCTCCCAGCCGCCAGAGCCCGGCGATGACCGGGCCGCCGCCGGACCTGAGCGGGGATGTCGCCCAGCGCGTGCTCCAGGTCCTCGATTACGAGATCAATCCGGCCATCGCGGCCCACGGTGGGCGCGCCGACCTCGTCGCCGTCGAGGACGACACGGCCTACCTGCGATTGTCGGGCGGGTGCGCGGGGTGCGGGATGGCGTCGGTGACGCTCAGCCAGGGCATCGAGGTGGCGATTCGCGAGAGCGTGCCAGAGATCGTGAACATCGTCGACGTGACCGACCACGCGTCGGGCACCAATCCGTTCTACGAGGCCGCCAAGAAGTAAGTCGTGGCCAGGGCTTCCGCCGCGTGCGCCGCCTGGAGCCGATGAGCGCAGCAAACCCCATGAGCTCCGGCTCGGCCGCGGAGCGACTCACTCCCCCCGTCACATCCTTGACCGCCCTCCGTGAATTGTCTAAACATTCAGACATGGGTCGGGGCTCGGTTGCGGATCGCCTCTCGGAGGGGCGCACCCTGTACAGCCAGGTCGCGGCGCAGCTCGAGGCGTTGGCACTGTCGGGGCCGCTCGGGGAGGAGACGGTGCTGCCGACTGAGTGGGAACTGGTCGAGCTGCTCAGCGTGAGCCGAGGCACGGTCAGACGGGCGATTGCGGACCTCGAGCGCAGCGGGCTCGTGTGGCGGGAGGCCGGCAGAGGCACCTTCGTGAACCCGGCGGCACGGCTTCGCCGGGTGATTTGGGACCGGTTGATCGAGGTCGCCAGGCCAGATTCCCGTTTCCACTTCGATTTTGCCAACTTCATTCCCGACTTCGAGGGCAGTCGCCGGTGCGTCGACGCGATCCGCCGAATGCCCGAGTACCGGGAGGCCCGCACGATCGTGGTGACGGCGGACAACAGCCTCGAGGTCTTCCGGGAGCGGGCGCTCGCCGATGGCAAACGTCTCGTTGTCTGCACCTATGGGCTCCTTCGTGGTTTCGTGCTGGTGAGGGGCAAGCGTGTCCGACCCGAGGACCGTCCACTTGCGGCGACGCTCGACGGTATGGAGCGCTGTGGCAAGCGCCTCTCCTACGAGGAATTGCGCGCTGCCGGCCCGCTCGACCTCATGGTGACCGGTGCGGCTGCCGTCAGCCGCGAGGGCGTGCACTTCGGAAAGGGTCACGGCTATCTCGAGCTCGTGTGGGGCCTGTTGTCCGAGATGGCCATCGTCGGACAGCAAACGCCGCTGATCGCGTCGGTGCACGAATGCCAGGTGGTGGAGGAGTCCGCGCCCCGTGCGGCCTACGACGTCACGGTCGATGTGATCGTCACCCCGAGCGAGGTCGTGCGGTGCCGGCCGCTGCCGAAGCCGGTCGGCTTGTCCTGGGAACGGTTGCCACGTCGGTTCGTCGAGACCCGCCCCTATTTCGAGGAAGTGAGGCAGTTCAAGCAGGCGGGACGGGGCGTGGCCTGACCCGAGCGTCGCAGCGGCCCCGGTCGTGGTCGAGATCCGCGACCCGGAGAGCGGTCGAGATCGAGGATCTCCTCGATGGTGAGCTCGCCTGTGGCGCCGACCCTCACACCTCGGCGAAGCGCTCGACGTCCGCAGCGGCGTAGGACTCGGCGATGGCGTCGATCCGGGCCGTCTCCTCGATGCTGCGCACGACCTCGGCCAGCCGCGAGCCCGGAATGGCGCACGTCATCTCGTCCTCGGTCATTCCTGTGCGGGTGCGGCTGAGCGTGCAGCCGAGGCTCGCGGCCACGGCACCGGTCTCCTTGGCCAGAGCGACGACGTGACACTGCGGCTTGCCGCCGATGTGCAAGCCGGGCACGGCATCGGCCAGCAGCATGAGCTGACCGGCCCTGATCCGGATGAGCACCACGTCAGGCGTGCCCGAAGCGTCGGCCAAGGGACCGTAGGTCACCGAGCCCGGGCGTTCGTGCACGGTCGGGATCTCCGGGACCTGCTCCATCGTGACCCAGCCCGACTCGAGCAGAGCGGCAACGTCGGAGTGGCCCGCCACCTCCTCGAGCGTGCCGAAGCCGTGCACCAAGGTCCCCACGCTGCAGTTGGCGTGGTCGCTCGCGACGGTGGAGAAGGTCCGGTCGATCGACTTGGTCCAGAACACGCAGCCGGCCGGGACCGGCCCGGTCCTCCCGTCGGGGGTGGGTGGCGGCTTCGGACCTTCGAACGCCTCGACTCCCTCGGGCACGCCGGCGTTGAAGGTGATGGCGATCGGCGGTGTGGTCAGATCCAGCGAGTTGGTGAGGGCGTCGGCGAGATCCGACAAGGAGGATGGGTTCATGGCTCCACTCTTGCAGACAATCCGGCGTCCCGTTCTGGACGCTTACCTCGGGGCTACCCCCACCAGAACGACGTGGCGATGACCACGTAGAGGCTCACGAGGCAGACACCTTCGAGCCAGGTCGACTCCCCGTCGAGCACCACGATGGCGGCGATGAAGGTCGTGAGCCCGAGGACGACGGCGAGCAGTGGGGACAGCACCAGGGTGAGATGCGCGCCGCCGAGCACACCGGAGAGAAGCACGAGCGCCGGGATGAGCAAGAGCGCGATCTGCACCGGGCTCTGCAGAATGAGCGACAGCGCGTAATCGGCGCGGTTGCGCGCCGCGAGCTGGATTCCGACGACGTTCTCGACGGCGTTGCCGGCGATCGCCACGACCACGAAGCCCGCGAACGCCTGCGACATGTGCAGGGCCGAGAGCGCCGGCGTGAGCGCGTTGACGAACCAGTCCGAGACGAACGCGGCGCCGATGCTCGAGACTCCGAGCGCCACGATCACGAGCGAGATCGACCAGGACGCGACCGTGCCGGCGGGTTCGTCGCTGCTGCTCGCGTCCGCGCTGGACGCGGCCGTGGCGGGGTCGTCGGGCTCGCGGCGGATCGACGCCGGCAGCGAGAGGGCGAAGACGACCAGCAACACGACGGCGGCGACGTTGGAGAGGGCGCCCTCGTGACGGGTGACGGCGATGCCGAGGTGCGCGCTCAGGCTTGGGACCATGAGGACCGAGACGGCAAGCACGAGCAGTACCACCACATGGCGGGCGCTCTCGGTGGGGAAGCGCTGGGTGCCGTGCCGCAGTCCCCCGACGATGAAGGCCAGGCCGAGGACGAGGAGCACGTTGGCGAGGATCGAGCCGATGAGCGCGGCCTGGACGACGCCGACCAGGCCGGCGCGGAGCGCGAAGATCCCGAAGAACAGCTCGGGGAGGTTGCCGAGCGCGGACTGCACGACTCCGGTCATCCCCGAACCGAGGCGATCGCCCAGCCGGTCGATGCTGCGTCCGACGACGGTGGCGAGCACGCCGAGGGCAGCCGCCGACACGACGAAGGGAACGACGCGGCCGGCGTGGACGTAGTGCGTGACCGCCGAGGCGGCGGTGAAGAGCGCGGCCGCGCCGAAAAGCCGGACGTCGCTTTTGGAGAGCTTGGATCGCACGGTCGATGTCTGCCCTCAGTCGTCGGGCTCGTAGGCGCCCTGAACCGTCTCCACTCCGATCCCACCCTAGGGCCGCCCGCGAGCGAGGGGTGACTTCCCAATCCCCGCCAGCGCAGGTAGGGTCCGACCGGGAGCGCTCCAGATCGGGGCGCTCGGAGGCGGCCGGCGGTCTCGCCCGCCTCACGGTCCGAGGAGTGCACGTGATAGGCGAGAAGGTCCTGCAGTTTCAGAGCAAGAGCGTCGATCTGGACGCGTTGACCTCGAAGATCGAGGAGTACCTGAAGTCCGACGGGTTCACCGTGAGCACGTCCGCGGCGAGCGATCACGGCAGAGCTATCCAGGCTAAGAAGGGCCGTTTCCTTGCCGAGGTCGTCGACGCCAACCGTGCCTTGACGATCCTCGTCTCGGGCTCGCCCGATGACTGCGTGGTACGCGTCGGAATCGGCAAGTGGCTCCAGCACCTCGCGACGGCGGCGGTCGAGACGCTGCTGCTCTCCGAGCTCTTCCTTCCGCTCGACGTCGCCGAGTCGGCATGGAACCTCGAGATCGAGGACAAGCTTGTCAAGCAGATCCGCTCCTTCGTCGGCTGACCACAGGGGCGCGACCGCGCCTGTGGTGTTCGCGGTGGCGGTCATGGTCGGCCTCGGCTTCGGAGCCGGCGACCAGTATCTCGGCAGTGTCAACGCCCCAGGGCTTTGGACCGTGTCGTTGAGCTTGCTGTCCGCGCCCTGGCTCGTATTGCCGTTCGCCTTCGGCTGCAGCCAGCCGCGCGCGAGACGGGCGGCGATGGTCGGCCTCGTCGTCACTCTCGCGGCGCTGCTCGGTTACTTCCTCATGATCATGGGACCGTTCGAAGGCGGGCGCTCGAGCCTGAACCTCCACGAAATTCGGGGCCTGCTTCTCTCGAACGCGAGGAATATCGTTGGGGGCCTGGTGACCGGGCCCCTCTACGGGTTCCTCGGGCAGCGATGGCGGACTCGACGAGCGTGGCTGAGTGCGGCGCTCGTGGCTGGCGCGCTCTGCCTGGAGCCCCTGGCGGAGACGGTCGCAGGCAACCACTACCCCGGGGCATCGGTCGTATGGCCCGTCGAGATCCTCGTTGGCGTCGTCGTGGCGGCCTACTTTCTCGTCACCGGATTCGCTTACCGGCGAAGCGGGGAGTCCGGGCTCGCCAAGCCGCCGGCCGTCTGAGCCGCCGGCCCGGCACGAGCCTGCCTGGGCCCTCCTCCGCTACTTCGGCAAGGACGACTCCTCTGCGATCACCTTCAGCGCTGAGCCGGAATGTCCCTCACCGAGGGCCACACACGTGCTCGCGCCGGCGCACCCGACGGTGAACAGCTGGGTGTCGGTGAGCTTGCCGAGCTTGCTTGCACCTGTCCCCAAGGTCAACGAGCTGCCGTTCCAGGTCCCGGCCGCGGCGAACGACGGCACGACGTAGCCGTCGCTGTAGCCCACCACTGCGCAGCGGCTCGCGGAGAGACAGGACACGTCCTGCAACGTGAGGGGTCCCGATTGAGCGAGTCCCAGCTTGGAGATTGTCCACTTCGAACCGTTCCACTTCTCGATCAGCGGCGCAGGAATCGAAAGGCCGCTGGTCTGGGCGGTAGCGCCCCCGACCGCCACGCAGTCCGAGGCGGAGGTGCAAGCAAGGTCGTTCAGGCCGGTGGAGTTCGGATCGTGGTGAGTCTCGGGCGGTACCGGCACGGCCTTGACCTTCCACGCTTTTCCGTTCCAGACCTCGCTGTAGGCGATCGAAGGCGATTTCGCGGTCGTAGCCTCGACGCCGATCGTGACGCATTGGCTGGCACTCGAGCACCGGACCTCGTTGAGACTCGCAGCGTAGGTGCCTCCGGGTTGAACCGACTTCGAGATCGACCACGACTTTCCGTTCCAGCTCTCGACGAGCGGGCGCACGGGTGCGGTCCAGAACGTGCCGTTGAGGGAGAAGCACGCCGTTCCTTTCACGCACTCGACGCCGGTGCTGAAACAGCCTGAGGAGTAGCAGGCAATCCCGTTCAGGGCGCTGGCGGTCTTTATCGACGGGCTAGGGGAGACCCTCCACTTCTTGCCGTTCCAGTGGAGGATGATCGCGTGGGTTGGATAACCCTTCGAGAAACCGGCCCCCACGAACCAACAGTCCGCTGCCGACAGACACGTCGTGCCGATAGCGGCTGCCTGGCCGATCGACGGCAGCTTCATCGTCGACCAGGACTTGCCGTTCCAGTGTTCGACGAACACGTCCTCCACCTCGGCCGAGGTGATGCCGGTACTTGCGGAGAAGCAGCTTGTGGAGGATATGCAGCTCGTCGATCCGAACGAGTAGGACGAGAACCTTCCGGAGGGAGTCTGGACGCCGACCGGTACCCACTTGCTCGCCGCGGTGACGGCGTTGGCGACGGCACTCGGCAAGATGATCGATACTGCAGCGACTACTGCAAGGCCAACGAGCAGATGGCCACGCGGTCGCCGTAAGCGCACCGTGGATCGGTGTCGAAATCGCCGGACCTCGATGCTTGTCGCGCTCATGAAGTCCCCTCCCCCTCTGCAGCCGTCTATCTTGTCATCCCATCAGGGTTGGCGGCGTCCTGACGGTGGGAAACGTCCTGGCAGCCGGGGCCCGTGACGGTGCTCGCGGTACCCGCGAGATGCTCGGCTCCTCAGCGCGATGCCGCGGGCAACCGCCGGCCGGCCAATCCGGAGCTACTCGACATCCACCAGGCCGGCGCCGGCCACGATCCCGGTCTCGCCGTGCCCGACTGCGTGGGCATCGCCGAGAACGGACTGCTCGCTGCGGCGTGTCGAAGGAATGATGGCGCAGGCCAAGGTGGCAAGGAGTGCGGTGACCATCAGGAAGGCGAAGCCGTTGCGGTAGCCGCTGTCGTTCGGCAGCCCGCCCGCAGCCCCGGAGGTGACGATGGTGGCCATCACCGCGGCTCCGATCGATCCCCCGATGGTGCGGATGTTGGCGTTCATGCCGCTGGCGACGCCCACCTGGTTCGCCGGCACCGACTCCACGATGAGGTTGGACATCGCGGCGAACGCCAGGCCCAGCCCCACGCCGAGGAGGGCGGAGGCCAGGTAGATCTCCCATCGCTGTTGGTGCGCGAAAGCCAAGATGGCGAACGGCGGCACCGTGGCGAGTGACCCGGCGAGGAGCACCAGCTTGGATCCGATCCGCGCCGCCGCGGGGGCGGACAACATCCCGAAGATGAACATGGTCACCGTCATCGGCAGTAGGAACAGACCCGAGGCGGTGACACTGGCCCCGAAGCCGTAGCCCGCGGTGCGCGGGGTCTGGAGGAACTCTGGCAGGAAGCCGATGGCCGAGTACAGGCCCGCGCCGAAGAGCAGGGCTACGACGTTGGTCGTCCAGACCGCGGGTAGCCGCATCATGCGCATGTCGATCAAGGGCTGGGTCGCCCGCAGCTCGACGCGCATCCAGATCGCTGCCAGACCGATGCCGACCGCGAACAGGCCCAGGGTCTTCGCGGATGTCCAGCCCCATTGCTGGCCCTCGGAGAGGGGGACGATCAGCGCCACGAGCCAGCCCGAGAGCAGCAGGGCGGGGACGATGGCGACGTGACCCCCGGTGCGGGACGTGGACTCGGGCACGACCACGAACGCCGCCAGCGCCGCCAGAGCCACGACCACGGCCGGGATCCAGAACAGCCAATGGAAGTTCAGGGCGTCGACGATCGGGCCGGCGAGCACGATTCCCGCTCCCCCGCCCACGGCGAGCAAGGCGGCGGAGATGCTGATGCTCGAGCCGACCTTGTCCGGCGGGGCCTCGTCCCGGATGAGCCCGAACGAAAGGGGGAGCACGCCGCCGCCAACGCCCTGGATCGCCCGGGCCGCGATCATGACGCCGATCGAGGTGGCCAGCGCGGCGAGCACAGAACCGACGGCGAGGGTGAGCAGGGTGACCACGAGCACCTTCTTCTTGCCCATCATGTCGCCGATCCGTCCGGCGATCGGGGTGGCGACCGATGCGGACAACAGGTAGGCGGTGAGCACCCAGGTCACGGTGTTCTGCGAGGTGTGCAGGGAGTGCTGGATGGTCGGCAGCACCGGCAGCACCAGCGACTGGAGCAGGGCGTAAGCCGACACCGACACCAGCACGACGGCGAAGGTGAGGGGATAGCGCGAGCGGCGCGCCTCTTCCACGGGCGACTCCGATCAGCAGCGCGAAGGAACGTTGAGCATAGCGACCGGGGCGGCGATCCCTCCCTCCGCGTGCGGTGCCCGAAGTCTGCGATGTGCTGCGGTCTCCCGGAAGGTGCGGATTACGCCGAGGAGGCGAGAGAGACCGAAGCATCGAGCTGTGCGATCGCCTCGGCGAGCGCGATGCCCAAGTCATCGGAGCGGCGGTTGTAGAGCGGTCCCGTGCCATCGGTGAGGAGCCAGCTCACCATGGCCGCGCCGCGTGCCGGAGTCGGGAGCGGGGCCAACAGGGCGTTGACCATCTCTTGAATCTCCGGTTCGCAGGCGATGACGCAGTCGCGGTCGAACGGCATGCGCGGACTGCGCATGACCGGCGGTCGGCGAGCACGCACCAAGAGGTGTGCCCAGCTCTGGGCCAGTGTGCGACGCGTGGTTGGAGAGACGAGCACTTGGGCCCGGGCCGCCAAGAGTTGGCTCGACTCCGGCGAGCGTCCTTGTGCGAGCTGGCGGTCGAGTGAGGAGGCGAGCAGCCTTGTACCGAGGCGGGCCCATCCTCGATTGGGACGGGCAGTCAACTGCCGAGGATCGGCGGGGTCGATCAGGAGCAGCGTCGTCGGCCCGGTGCTTGGACCCTCTGGCGGGAGTCGCACTGATCGCCGCGCTTGCCGGCACAAGCCATCGATTTCTCGCTCCACCCTGCTCGAATGTGCGATTGCTCGGAAGAATCGGGGTGTGGTCACCACTCCATGGTGAGCGCCGATGGTCGCCGGCGAAAGTGGCATGATTGACATGGTGCGCGACAAACCTGCCAGACTGCCCCTACCGGCGGATGACCGGGTCACCCCAAACCTCCCCGGTCCGCCGAAGCGTGCCACCCGCGACGTCGCGATCGTCGTCTACGACGGATTCACGCCATTCGAGCTCGGTGTGGTGTGCGAGGTGTTCGGCGACGACCGATGGGTGGCTCCGGGTGACCCCTGGTACCGGCTCTTCATCTGCGGGGATACCTCCGCTCCGGTGACGGCGGACGGTGGCCTCCAGATCCTGGTGTCTCACGGACTGGAGACTCTCGCCAGGGTGGACACGGTGATCGTGTCACCGACATACCGGCCCGCGGAGATATCGGAGAACGTGTTCGAGGCGCTGCGGCTCGCGCACGCGCGCGGGTGCCGCATCCTTTCGCTCTGCGGTGGCGCGTTCGTCCTGGCCGAAGCCGGACTGCTCGATGGCCGGCGTGCCGCCACGCACTGGGCGGAATGCGATGAGCTGGCCCGCCGCTATCCCCTCCTGTCGGTCGACTCCGGCGTGCTCTTCGTCGACGAGGGCGACATCCTCACGGGGGCCGGCAGTGCTGCCAGCATCGACCTCTGCCTGCACGTCGTCCGCCAGGACTACGGAAGCGAGGTCGCCACCCAGCTCGCCCGGCAACTGGTCGTTCCGCCCCAACGCGACGGGGGCCAGGCCCAGTACATCGACAAGCCGTTGCCGGTATTGGATCGCTCCGACTTGTTCGCCGACACGGTTGCCTGGGTGCTGGAGCATCTCGACGAGCCGGTGACAGTCGAAGATCTTGCCGTCCGGTCCGCGATGAGTCCCCGAACCTTCGCCCGGCGATTCCTGGCCGCTACCGGAACCACCCCGTACCAGTGGCTGCTCCGCCGGCGTGTCGAGCTCGCGCAACGGCTGCTCGAAGTCAGCGACCTGTCGATCGAGGCGGTAGCGGAGCGGAGCGGCTTTTGCACGGCAGGCAACCTCCGCAAGCATTTCGGCCGGATCGTCCACACCAGTCCGCAGGCCTATCGCCACACGTTTCAGGACCGCAGCAGCGCCTGACCCGGCCTGGGCCCTGGATAGACTGGGCGCGGAGCCACCAGAAGAGAGAGCCAGACGTGGACGAGGGTCACCCGATCTCGTATCTAGCCCTTCAAGTCGGCACTCCCGTCCTGAGCTCGGCGGGGACCCAGTTCGGCACAGTGGAACACGTGTTGCAGGTGCCGGAGCTCGATCTGTTCGACGGCATTGTCGTCAAGACGGCGAACGGGCTGCGCTTCGTCGACCGGGACCAGATCTCGGAGATCACGACGGCTCTGGTGCGTTGTGACCTTTCGGACGGGAACGTCGAGTCCCTGCCCGCGCCGAACGCTCCCCTCGTGCTCCATCCTGATCTTGCCTACGGCGAAGGGCACAGCCTTTCGGCCTGGTACGGGCGGGCGTTCGGCCGCCTTCACTGGAAAGAGCTCGAGAAGCACCCCCACGAGTAAGGCCGCTTCAGCCCCTGAATATCGGAGCGCGGGCCGGGCTCCAGGCTGTACCCGCTGCGTTCGAGCGAGCCTCGCCGGTTGGGGACCGGGCGCTGCGCCCTTCGTCAGGCCTGCGCCGCGACCTCGGCGAAGTCAACGCTCAAGATCGATGTTCCGGGGTTCAGCGAGGCACCGGCTGTGACGCCCATGCCTTCAGCAGCGCTGCGAGCGGCGTCCTCCGACTCGAAGACGACCACGGCGTGTGCGATCCCGTGCACGGGCGCGAGAAAGTAACCGCCGACGAAGCCCGGGACTTGCCGAAGGGCGGGAACGATCTGTTCGCGGACGATCGTGTGATCGGGATCCATGGCCGATTCCTCGATCCTCGTATTCACCACTACAGCGTGCATGGGCGGCGCTCCTCCGATGCTGAACGGGTCGGTCGGATCGGCAGCCTAGATCCGCCTCGGGCGAATCTCGCAATGGTCCGCACCCATGGCCGCGGGAGCAGACCTACGAGGTTCGGGGAGCCCCGCCCTGTCGCCGCCGGTGGTATTCAGTGCGCAAAATCTGTTCGTCCGGCCGCCTATCGGCGCTCGGGAAAGGGTCGGCGAGACCGACGTTGCCCTCTCCGGCGTGAACAGGTGCGCTGGGCTCGCCTTGGACAGGGCGGCCGACCTCGCGCTCGCCACGGTCCGGCCTACCCAAGGGCAGGTTCCGGGACACACAGAACGCGGCTCGAGGAGACGCGCGCCGCGTCAGATTCGGCTGGGATCTGTCTGCCCTCGGATAACCGAGAACGCGCGCTCAAACGAGTTCGAGGGGCCGCGAAGCATCGGGAAGGCGACCGTCTCCTAATGATGCCGCTCAGTCCGCAGAGCGCGCAGGGCGACCGAGCTTTCACTGTCAACACCGGTCGAAAACTGACCCCCTTCCACCGGTCGAAAACTGACCCCCCGTCCCGGGCCACCGACCGCGTTGCGTGATCATTTGGCTGGCGGCATCACCTCCTCGATCGCCTTGAGG
>Ga0182015_10000207_pt1 | contig 84812 bp, 79 predicted proteins | sample 712P3MmetaG_FD_120478 | JGI IMG/M metagenome (GOLD analysis project Ga0182015, IMG submission 120478) | Permafrost microbial communities from Stordalen Mire, Sweden - 712P3M metaG | ecosystem: Environmental > Terrestrial > Soil > Wetlands > Permafrost | place: Sweden: Stordalen | collected...
AAAACGCAAGCCATCGAAAGGATGGAAGCCATGGAACAGGATCCGAACAAATCTGCCGCCGCGCCTGCCGCGAGCGGCGAAGTCGCGCCAGCCTCGCAACCGCCGGTAGGAGCGCCAGCTCCTGCGGCCGCGGCACCGGCGGCGCCGGCGGTGACGGCGAAGATCGGCATCGAAGATTTCGCCAAGGTCGAGCTGCGCGTGGGCCAGATCAAAACCGCCGAGCGCGTGCCGAAGGCAGACAAGTTGCTGATGCTTCAGGTGGACATCGGCGACGAAACGCGGCAGATCGTTGCGGGGATCGCCACCGCGTATGAAATCGAAAAGTTGATCGGCAGAAAAGTGATCGTGGTCACAAATCTGGCGCCGCGAAAATTGCGCGGAGTGGAATCGAACGGCATGATCGTCGCCGCGTCGGCAGGACCGGATGGCACCCCCGTACTGGCGGGATTTCTCGAAGACGTGCCGGTCGGCGCGCGCCTGAAATAGCGGCGCTTCGCCGCGGGAAATACTGTGGACACTCCGCAGCAATCCCAATTCGAGTTGATCGATTCGCACGCGCATCTGGACGCCTCGGAATATGACGGCGATCGCGGCGCGATGTTGCAGCGCGCGCACGCGGCTGGCGTCTCGACGGTCCTGACCGTCGGCATTGGCGCAACGCTCGCCGAAATTCGCGGCGCGATCACGCTGGCCGAACAGCACGATTGGATTTTCGCCGCCGCGGGATTTCATCCGCACGAAGCCGCGCACGCGGGCGATGCGGAATTGGCGGCGCTTGCGGAACTCCTGCGCAATCCGCGCGTCGTCGCGTGGGGAGAAATCGGTCTCGACTACCACTATGATCATTCTCCGCGCGACGTTCAGGCCGTGGTTTTCCGGAAGCAATTGGAACTGGCGCGCCGCGCGAAATTGCCGGTGATCATTCATTGCCGCGATGCGTGGCAGGATTGTTTGGAAATTCTCGATCAAGATTGGCGCTTCTCGGGCTTGGGCGGAGTGCTGCATTGCTTTTCCGGCACCGCTGAGGAAGCGCGGCGGGGAATTGACATGGGATTTTTCGTCTCTTTCGCCGGAAATGTGACGTTTCCGAAATCGCAGGAGCTGCGCGATGTGGCGCGCGCGTTGCCGCTCTCCTGGCTGCTGATCGAAACCGACTCGCCGTACCTCGCGCCGCCGCCGCATCGCGGGCGGCGCAACGAGCCGGCCTTCGTGGCCGAAGTAGCGCGAACACTTGCAACTGTGAGAGACTTGCCCGTGGCCGAAATTGCCGCCGCAACGGCGGACAATTTTCGGCGGCTTTTCGGGTTCATCGGGGATTCCACGGGCCGGGCGCCAGGGGCCGTGCGGAGAGAGCCATCGCAACTCTGACAGCTAAAGAGATGTTCGATTTGGTGCGCGACGATCTCGGACGCGTTGAGGCGGAGCTCGCCATTCAAAACGCCGGCGCGATCGAGCCGGTTTCTGAAATCACCAGCTATCTGATGGGCGGCGGCGGGAAGCGGCTGCGGCCCGCGCTGCTGCTGCTGGCGGCGGGCTACGCGGGATACAACGGACCGAGCGCGATCCGGCTGGGCGCCGTGGTGGAATTGATTCACAGCGCCACGCTGATTCACGACGACGTGATCGACGGCGCGGATACGCGGCGCGGGCGGCCTTCGGCGAATTCGCGATGGGGCAATCATCGCAGCGTGCTGGCGGGCGACTGGCTCTACATGCAGTCGTTCCAGATGGCGCTGGGCGAGCGAAATTTCAAGGTGCTCGATATTTTGATCGAGCTGACGCAGAACATGGTGGAAGGCGAGTTGTTGCAGCTTTCCAAACTCGGCCGGATGGATTTGGGGCCGGACGACGCGCTGGAACTTGCGGCGCGCAAGACGGCCTGCTTGTTCAGCGGCTGCGCGCGGCTGGGCGCGGTGCTGGGGCAATTGGACGACGACGGCGAACAGGCGCTGGCGGAATATGGACGCTGCGCGGGCCTGGCGTTTCAGATGGTGGACGATCTTCTGGATTTCACGGCGTCGCCGGAGCGGTTGGGAAAGCCGGTGCTGAGCGATTTGAAAGAGGGCAAGGTCACGCTGCCGCTGATTTTTGCGATGGACAATGGACATTCCGAAGGCCGACGGCTGGTGGCGAAAGTTTTGGAAGAAGGCGGATTCACAAGCGTGCGGCCGGAACAGATCACGGCGCTGGTGCGGGAAACAGGAGCGCTCGATCGCGCGCGGCAACTGGCGGGCGATTACGCGGCGCGCGCGAAGGCCTGCCTGAATGGCAGCGCGCGCGGCGATTTCGGACGCGCGTTGCTGGCCGTGCCGGATTTCATTCTCGATCGCGATAACTGACCCGGAGTGCGCAATCTTGCGCGCCCCAATTTGACCTCGATGCTTCCGTTTCGCGTTGTCTACCACAACGATTACGATTTGCATTTGGGCGCGCACGTTTTTCCGTCGCAGAAATTCCGGTTGATACACGACGCGCTGCTGGCCGATGGCGTGGCCGGCGCGGAAGATTTTCTGGCGCCGGAGCCGGCCGCGGACGCCGACGTTTTGCGCGCGCACACCGAAGCGTGGGTTGGCGCGCTGCTTCACGACAAGCTGACGATGACGGAGCGCATGCGGTTGGAGATCCCGTATTCGCCGGAAACGGTGCGCGCGTTCTGGCTGGCGGCGGGCGGATCGATTCTGGCGGGGCAGCGCGCGCTGGAAGACGGCTTCGCGGCGAATCTGACGGGAGGATTCCACCACGCGTACGCGGGCCACGGCGAAGGTTTCTGCATGATTCACGACGTGGCGATCGCGATCCGGCGATTGCAAGCCGACGGCGCGATTCGCACGGCGATCGTGGTGGATACGGATGTGCATCAGGGCAATGGAACGGCGGCGATATTCTCGGGCGACGCGAGCGTTTTCACGCTTTCGATTCACCAGGAAAATAATTACCCGGCGCCGAAGGAATTCTCCGATCTGGATATCGGACTTGAAGACCGCAAGGGCGACGAGGAATATTTGCGGCGCTTGGAAAAAGGCCTGGCCGCGTCGCTCGAAAAGTTTCAGCCGGACATCGCGTTTTATGTTGGCGGCGCCGATCCGTACCGCGAGGACCAGTTGGGAGGATTGGCGCTGACGATCGATGGGCTTGAGTCGCGCGATCGTCTCGTGTTCGAGCAGCTGCGGAAGCGCGGCGTGCCGGTCGCGATGACGCTGGCGGGCGGCTACGCGCGGCGCGTGGAAGACACGGTGCGCATTCACGTGAACGCAATTCGCGTGGCGGCGGAAATCGCGCGCCGCGAATCGCGATCCGCGGCGCGCTGAGATGTCCCGTGTTTCACTGCTCATTGCCGCAGCGCGAAGTTACGGCGTCGCGGCGAGCGTTTTTTCAATCGCGGCTTTGAGTTCGGATACGGACGTATCCGGATCGAATCCTTGCGCGCGATAGGCGATTTTCCCCGTGCGGTCAAGGATGATGAGCGTGGGCAGATCGTCGACGCCGAGCAAATTGTCCAATCCATCCGCGAAGACCACGGTTCCGAAGACATGCACCTGCTGGAGAAAAGGCGCGACGCGCGTGGTGTCTTCGTCGGAATTTACGGCCACGAAAACCACATCGGTGCGGCCGGCATAATCCTGCTGCATTTTCGCGAGCTGCGGTTCGAGTTCGCGGCAGGGCGTGCACCAGGTGGCCCAGAAGGAAAGCACCACGACTGTGCCTTTTGCGCTCTGCATCTGGAACGGTGCGGAGCCATCGGGGCGGCTGAGAACAAAGCTCAAGGGATCTTTCACGTTTTGATTGGGAACGGGCGCGGCCGCGGGCGCGGCAAGTTTCGCGTTGTCGTCGTAGGCCTGAAGGAGGCGCTCGCCCAATCCGGCATCGCTCCCGTGCTGGATGCGCCAGAGGTTACCGAGCTTTTCGCGCAGCACGGTGCGATCGACGCTGGCGTCATCCTGATCGGGAAGAATGAAGGCCACGCAGTATTGGCGGATGGCTTCGTCGGGATGATTCTGGATTTCGGCGAGCTCGCCCAGGTGCATGGCGGCGGGAGGATTGGGAACGAGTTGGTAGGCGGCGTCGAAATCCTTTTTCGCGGCGTCGTAGTTCACGCTGTCCATTTGCAATTTGCCGCGCAAGAGCAGAACCGTGACCTGGGCTTTTTTCTTGTTGGTTGCCCAGTCCTCGGGCGATTCCTGATCGGAGCGCTGGTCGGGCGTGGCCAACTGGATTTGATCGAGGACGCGGGAGGCGTAGTCGATGGCGCGCGCGAGGCTGGCGGGATCGCCTTTTTGCTCAAGCATCCCGGCGGCGATGAGCATGACCTGCGCGTCGGTGGGATCGATGGCGATGAGGCGCTCGGCGTAGTCGAGGGCTTTGGCGTTGTCTTGAATTTGCAATGACGCTTCGACAAGCGCGCGGTAAATTTCGGGCTTGCGCGGCGGGTCGGGAAATTTCTTCAAGTAGTCTTCGAGATTGTGAACGAGCGCGGCGCTGTCGTTGTTGGCGCTCTCGACGGCTTGCTGAAGCTCGGCATCGGGATCGGGCGGCTTCGGCGTGGTGGCTGCGGGCGCGGAAGATTTTTGTTGCGCGTGCGCAGCCGCGGTTGTGGACGGCGTGGGTTTGGCTGCGGGCTTCGAGGGCGGTTTCGCCGCCGGTTTGGGCGCGGGCTTCGCCGCGGGCGCGGCGGCGGGGGCGGGCGTGGCCGGCGCCGGCGATTGCGATGACGATTGCGGCGCCGCCGGGCCAGCGGGCGCTTGCGCGGTTTGCTGAGCGCGTAGCGGCGCGATCGCCAGCAGCGCGCAGGCGATCGCGGAAGCGAGAATTCCGGCGAGCGGCGAACAGCGCGCGCGCCCGGCAGATCGAATCGTAAATTTCATCGGACTCCCATTGTATCGCGCCGCTGGGTGCGCGGCGAAAACGTTAAATTTAGTGCGCCCGAAAACAGTCGCTATTTGAAATCAAGAAGCACATCGGCCAAGTGAGTATCGGTGTTGGGGCGCACCCAGTGGCCGCATTCGGAATAATGAATCGGCAGATCGCCGAAAACCATGAGCGTGGGCTTCTGCATCATGGCGATGAACTGATCGACGTAAACCTGATCGAAAATCTGCGCGGGCGAAAGATGGAACGCGGCGCGCACGCGATTTTCGCCGTCGAGCGAAAGGCCGGTGATCACGAGATCGCCCATGCGGTAGAGCGGGCCTTCGGTGATCGAGACGTTGTAGGAGACCGTGTGCGCCGCGTCGTCGATGGATTCTTCGGGCGTGACCTTGGCGTCCAAGTGGCCCAGATGAGCGTAGGCTTGCTCGACTTTGGTCCATCCGTCGCCGATGGCCATTCCATCCGCGATGTCTCCGGATTTCAGGCCGACGATATTGTTGAGCGTGGGCACGTCGAGCATGGTGTTGCCGCTCCATTGCGCGCCGCCGAAGCGATAGATCGCGCCGGAATCGATGGGCAGTGTGACTACGACTTTTTGCGGCGCGGAGGCGTTGGGGGCGCCCTGAAGCTGGACCTGCGGCGCGGCGCATTGCACGCGAAGGTGTCCGGAAGAAAGATAGACGGGGCGAACCTGCTCGAACTCGAAAAGCTCGATGGACATGCGGGAGTAGGGCTGGCCAACGATGTCGGTAAGGCGCTGTCGGACGCGCGGGTCGGACGAAACCGCGGGATCGCTGAACTGCACGGATGCGACGGGCACGGTATCGCCATCGATGTGGAATTCGACGATGTTCGCCCCGGTCAGTGGGTCTTCGATGACGTCGCGTTCGGCGGCGGCGTGCACGCCGCGGGTGGGCAGGAGCGCCTGGAGCGCGGCGGTCAACTGATCGAGGATCGTGCCGCTGACGGGCGCGGTGCCGTCGAAGAGGCCGACGGCGGATTTTAGGGCGGCGGTGATTTCGTGGTCGGTGAACCAGGGAATGTTGTCGTATTCGACGGGGATGGTGGGAGCGTCTTGCACGACGAATTCCAGAGCCACGGCGCCGTCGATAGTTTTGAAATGGTAGTTGACCTGGGAGAAGAGACCGAGATCGGCGAGTTTGTCGGCGGCGTCCTGCAGGTCGGAGCGGGCGACGAGTTGGCCGGCGGTGAGGCCGCTGGCGAGCGCGATTTTATCGGTCGGGTAGCGCTGTGAGCCGGTGACGGTGATGGAAGCGAGTTTCGAGCTGGACGCGGGCGCGGATTGCTGCGCGGGCGCGCGCGCGAAGAGAGGCGCGGCGAGAGTGGCGGCGAGAATTGCGATGACGAGGATACGTGGGCGCACGGCGGACATTGTACGCGCATATTGGACGCGCGTGGTGCTTCGAGGTGAGTTGGGGCGAGCACGCAGCGGACGATTTGTTGTGTCCGCAACTGGTTGAATGGACGTGGGTTGGTTCGCGAATCTCAAGTAGAGCTTTCTATCAAGCGGCCTCGATGGTGATCTTCAAACCGATGGCCTTGGTGACGGCGGCCAGGGTGGATAGACGGGGATTGCCACGCGCCGACAGCGCCCGATAAAGACTCTCCCGCTCGATCCCGGCGGCCTTCGCGACTTTGGCAATACCTTGCGCCTGGGCGAGGTGGCGCAAAGCGATCAGGAGGACGCGTGGTTCGTCTTCATCTTCCAATGAAGCTCTGAGATACTCGGCGGCAAACTTCGGGTCCTTCCGAAGCCGGCGAATCACGGAGTCGTCATGCGAGATAGTGGCTTTATGCTTCATGGGGCCTCGATCGCGGGCCTTAGTGTAACTTATAGATCACAAGGCGGCAAGCGGGTGCGGGCGAGGGGTGGCTATTCGACGGTGACGGATTTGGCCAGGTTGCGGGGCTGATCTACGTCGCAGCCGCGGCGGACGGCGATGTGATAGGCGAGGAGTTGCAAGGGGATGATTTCGAGGATCGGGGCCATGACTTCAGGGGCGGAGGGGATTTCGATGACGTGGTCGGAGGCTTCGCGGGCCTGGCGATCGCCTTCGGTGACGACGGAGATGACGATGCCGTCGCGGGCCTTGACTTCCTTGATGTTGGAGACGCTTTTTTCGTAGCGGGTCATGGATGCGGGATCGGATTCATCGCGCGTGGCGATCACGACGACGGGGAGATTCTGGTCGATCAGGGCGTTGGGACCGTGCTTCATTTCCCCGGCGGGGTAACCTTCGGCGTGGATGTAGGAGATTTCTTTCAGCTTCAGGGCGCCTTCGAGCGCGATGGGATAGTGAATGCCGCGGCCCAGGAACAGGAAATCGGTGTAGCGGAAAAACTCGCGGGCCAGCGACTCAAAGACTCCGGCTTCATCGCACCGGAGAACGGTTTCCATGCGATGTGGCATGCGCGTGAGTTCGAGAAGCAGTTTTTTGGAATGCTCGGTGGAAAGGCGGCCGCGCACGTGGCCGAGATAGAGCGCGACGAGCATCAGCGCGGTGAGTTGTCCGGTGAAGGCTTTTGTGGAGGCGACGCCGATTTCGGGGCCGGCGTGGGTCATCAAAGTGCCCGCGGCTTCGCGCGTGACCATCGAGCCGACTACGTTGCAAATCGCGAGGGTCTTCGCGCCTTTTTGCTTGGCCTCGCGTTGCGCGGCGAGCGTGTCGGCGGTTTCGCCGGATTGGCTGATGAAGATGGCCAGGGTATTGGGATCGATCAAGGGATCGCGATAGCGGAATTCGCTGCCGTAATCGACTTCGACGGGAATGCGCGCGAGGCGCTCAATCATGAATTTGCCGGCCAGAGCGGCGTGCCAACTGGTGCCGCAGGCGACGATCTTGAGATTGCGGAATTCCTGGAATTCTTTTTCGGTGATGTCCATTTCATCGAGAAACACGCGGCCGCTATCGAGAGACATCCGGCCGAGGAGGGTTTCGCGCACGGCGCGGGGCTGCTCGAAGATTTCCTTTTGCATGAAATGTTTGAAGCCGCCCTTTTCGGCCATGATCGGGTCCCAGGTGACGTGCTGCACCGGGCGTTCGATGGGGCGGGCATCGAAATCCATCAGGCGCACGCCTTGCGGCGTGAGCACCGCGATATCGCCATCCGCCATGAAGAAGACGTCGCGCGTGTGATAGAGCACTGCGGGGATATCGCTGGCCACAAAATACTCGTTTTGGCCCAGGCCGATGACGGCGGGCGGTCCGTTGCGGGCGGCGACGATTTTATTCAGATCGCGCGTGGAGAGAACGGCGAGGGCGTAGACGCCGGTGAGTTGACGCACGGATTTGCGCACGGCTTCTTCGAGCGGGCCATCGCCGAAATTCTTTTCGATAAGGTGGGCGATGACTTCCGTGTCGGTTTCGGTGACGAAGGTGTGGCCTTCGGCCTGAAGCTGCTGCTTGAGCTCGGCGTAATTTTCGATGATGCCGTTGTGCACGACGACGACCTGGCCCTTGCAATCGCGATGAGGATGGGCGTTCTGCTCGGTGGGGCGGCCGTGTGTGGCCCAGCGGGTGTGTCCGATGCCGTAGATGCCGTCGATCGGAGAAAGGCGAAGCGATTCCTCGAGATTGTGGAGCTTGCCGGAGGCGCGGCGAATTTCGAGCTTGCCGTCTTGCGTGACGACGGCGATGCCGGCGGAATCGTAGCCGCGATACTCGAGGCGTTTCAGGCCGTCGAGGATTACGGGGACGACCTTCTTAGGGCCGATGTAGCCTACTATTCCGCACACGGGATGGTTCTCCTTGCCGCCGTTTGTATCTGGAAATGCTTATGCGCCCGCGAAAAACGCGACGCGTCTAGTTGAGCGTAGCATACGTGTCAAATCGGTGCGGGAAGTGGACTCGGGCCGATTCCCGCGAATCTAATCGGGCCGGCGACTTGGCCGGAGGGAATAGCAGGCCGTCTATTCAACGATCTCGAAGCGGAATTCTTCGATGACCGGATTGCTTAAGACTTCGCGCGCGATGCGTTCGACTTGCTTGGTTGCGGATTCGCGCGTGGCGCCGTTCAAATCCAGGACGAAGAATTTTCCCTGGCGCACGTCACACACTTCTTTGTGGCCGAGCGAGACGAGCGCTTTTTCGATCGCTTTGCCCTGCGGATCGAGAACTGTGCTTTTGAGCATCACCCAGACGTGAGCTTTCACGTCTCAATTATACCAAGCCCGCGGCGATTCGCCCGCTTTCAAATGCGGCCAGCAGAGCATGACGGGCGGGCGGATCGAGGAAGGCGCATTCAAAGCCGGCTCTGGCGAGGAAGGCGAGTTCCTGTGGAGCAAGGCCGATGCGGCGCGCCAATTGGTATTCGGCGGTGAGAGACGTCTCGAACATGGCGGGGTCATCGGAGCCGAGCGTGACGCGCACGCCGCGGCGCATGAGGATCGGGAGCGGGTGATCGGTTTCGGAGGCCGACGCGCTCAGTTGGAGAGAGAGGGCGCCGGTGCGCAAATTGCTCGTGGGGCAGATTTCGAGAGGCACCCCGGACTCTGCGAGAGAATCCATCAGGCGCTCGCTGCGCATGGCGGCGATGCCGTGGCCGATGCGTTCGGCGCCCAGGAGATCGATCGCGTCGACAATGGATTCGGGGCCGCCGGTCTCTCCTGCGTGAACGAGGCGGTGGAGGCCAGATGCGGCGGCGAAATCGTAGGCGGCGCGGAATTCGGATGCCGGCAGAGACAACTCATCGCCGCCCATTCCGAAGGCGACGACGCCTTCGCCGCGCAGAGCCGCGGCGCTGCGCGCGACTTCCATCGCGGCGGCGGGGCCGAACTGGCGCACGCAATCGAAAATCCATGCGCACTGAAGCTGCGTGGTTTTGCGCGCGGCTTCGCGGATCGCGCGGAGATTTGCGGCGGGGTCTTGCTCGCGGCGCAGCATCACTCCGGCGGACAAAGTGATTTCGGCGCAGAGGACATTTTGCGCGGCGAGGGATTCGGCGAGGCGCTCCGTGACTAGAGCGTAGTCGGCTGGGCGGCGCAGAAATGAGGTGACCCATTTGAACGCGTCGATGAATTGGGCGAAGTCGCCGGGGGCGTAACGCGCGGCGACTTCTTCAAGCGTGATCTTGACGCCGTGGCGCGCGGCGAGTTCGACGGCGGTGGCGGGGTCAATCGAACCTTCAAGATGGACGTGCAATTCGGCTTTGGGCAGGGCGAGAAGCGCGGGGTCGGGCGAGGCAGGCGGCACGGCGCGGGGAACTAGCGCGAAGGCAAAGTGGGGCGGCCGGCGTTGATCCAGGCCGTGAGCCAATAGGAGCCAACGTCGGTGGCGGCGTCGGTGAGCTGGCGGATGACAATGGCTCCGGCGCGATCGTAGAAACGATCGTAATACGCGTCGTCGAAAGTGGTGGAGCCGACGAGCGAGTCGCGGTCGGCGAGAAGAATATTTTCGAGCCAGGCGTGCGCGGCGAGGCAATCTTCAAAAGCGTGGCCGGTGGGATCGTCGATGAAGACGGCGTCGACGGGGCGCAAGGGGAAAAAATGGGAATAGCGATCGACGAGCGCGGAATCGAAGCGCGCGTTGACGCCGGGCTGCGCGGAAACAGAGCCATCGAAATTGAGAGTGGTGTTGAAAGGATCGTGGGCTTCGGCGACGTACGCGGCAAGATACGCGGCCATGAGCCGGGCTTGCTCCCAGTTGCCATCGTGCATCGCGGTGGTGAGCTTCGCGCTGTAAACGCCGATCTGCCAGGGAAGCACGCCGCCGGCTTGAACTTTAGCTTTGCCGAATTTGGCGATGGCGGCCTTGTAATCGCGGGGCAGCAAGCCATAGGGAAATTTCCCGTAGCGCTCGAGATAGAGGACGTGGTTGGGGCGCTCGGTGGCCGGTGTTTTTTCGAGCCAATCGAAGGGATCGGCGGAGTGCTTGACGATGAAATCGCGATTGGCTTCAAAGAAGGGCTGGATTTCGACGGGCAGGGTGTCGATGCCTTTCGTCGCGATCAATTGTTCGCTGTTGGTGCCCCACGCGAGCGCGAGCGCGGGCGCTGCGAGCGAGAGTAGCGCAACGATCGCGGCTCGCGCGCATGCGACTCGAACTGTTTTCATCGCGGGCATGGGATTGGGGCGGATGATCGGCTCCATCGAGGCGTTGAAAAGATGACTCTACCTTTAGCGCACGCTGGGCGCAACCGCGCGTCGCGAGTGCGGCAACGGCGCGGGCGGCGGCTACGCCCAGACGAGCTGCGCGTAGCGCTCGACCAATATTTTCACGCCGTAGTCGGAAAAGCGCACGGTTAGCTTGCGGTCTTCGTCTTCGCCTTCCACGGCGAGGATGGTGCCGGCGCCATATTTCGGATGGCGGACGCGGCGGCCGATGAACGGATTATCGGATGCGGCGCGGGATGCGGCGGCGCTGCGCGAGGGACTCCACGCGGGCGCCGAGCCGGAACCGCCGGCGCCGCGGCGCGCGGTGGGCGCGGGCCTGCGGGCGCGGCGGGAAAACTCTTCGGCGGAGTACGAATATTCGGGATCGGGTTCGTAGCGGCGCGTTTCGCCGGCGGCGGAGAGCGAGCCGGGCGCGGCTTCGATCAGCTCGCCCGGGATTTCGGCGAGGAAGCGCGATGGCTGGGAACCCTCGAGGCGTTCGTTGCCGTAGATGCGGCGATAAATTGCGCGAGTGAGCGTGAGTGTATCGCGGGCGCGCGTCATTCCGACGTAGCAGAGGCGGCGTTCTTCTTCGATGTCGTCGGGATGATTGGCGGAGCGGCTGTGCGGGAAGACGCCTTCTTCGAGGCCGGTGAGAAAAACGTGCTCGAATTCGAGACCCTTGGCGCTGTGCAGCGTCAGCAGAGTGACGGTGGCGCGGCTGTCGAAATTGTCGGCGTCGCTGACGAGCGCGGCGCGTTCGAGAAAATCGGTGAGCGTCTCGCCGCGCTCGGTGCCTTCGGCGACGGCAGCGAGAAGCTCGCGAACGTTGTCGGCGCGGGCGGAATCCTCGACGGAATCGCGCTGCGAGAGCATGTCGAGATAGCCGGTGCGGTCAATCACGCGCGAAAGAAAGTCCGCGGCCGGCAGAACGATATCTTCGCGCAGCTGCGCGATCAATTCGCGAAAGCCGCGAAGGGGAACGGCGGAGCGTTGCGCGGTAGCGTTGTCGGCGAGTTCGGCGGACGCGGCCCAGAGAGAGACGCCGCGCTCGTGCGCGAGGCCGCGCAGCGCGTCGAGCGTGACCTTGCCGATACCGCGCGGCGGCGTGTTCAGGACGCGCAGCAGCGCGACGTCATCGTCGGGGCGAATCGCGAGGCGCGCGTAAGCCAGAACGTCTTTCACTTCGGCGCGCTGGTAAAAAGAGAATCCGCCGAGCATGCGGTAGCGGATGGCGCGCCACAGCAGAGCTTCTTCAAACGCGCGCGACTGCGCGTTGGTGCGGTAAAGCACGGCGGCGTGCGCGCTGGAATCTTCGGCGAGAAGCGCGGCGATGCGCTCGGAGACGAAATCGGCTTCGGCCTTGGCGTCGCGCGCCTCGTAGAAAGATAGGAGTTGCCCCGCGCCGCGCGTGGCTTCGAGAGTTTTGCCGAGGCGCTTCTGATTTTTCTGCACGACGCCGGACGCGGCATCGAGGATATTTTGCGTGGAGCGGTAATTCTGTTCGAGGCGCACGACTTGCGCGCCGGGGAAATTCTCCGAGAAGCGCAGGATGTTGCCGACGTCGGCGCCGCGCCAACGGTAGATCGATTGATCTTCGTCGCCGACGACGCAGAGATTGCGATCGGCGTTGAGCAGGAGGCCGAGCAGATCGAACTGCGCGCGGTTGGTGTCCTGATATTCGTCGACGAGGATGTAGCGGAATCGCGAGCTCCATGCGGCGCGGGCTTCGGCCGATTCGGCGAGGACCTGCACGGCGCGCAGGAGCAGATCGTCGAAATCGAGCGCGCCAGAGCGGCGCAGCACCGCTTCGTAAGCGGCATAGATGCGGGCGAAGGCGCGGGCGCGATCGTCGGCTGCGGATTCAGCGGCGGCTTCGGGAGTTTCGCCGTGATTCTTGGCGGAGCTGATTCGTTCGAGAATCGCGCGCGGACGATCGGAGGAATCGGCGATGCCCAGTTGTTCGAGCGCGCGCTTTACCGCGGCGAGTTGATCGTCGTCGTCGTAGATCGCGAAATCGCGCGGCAGGCCGAGGCGCGGCGCTTCGCGGCGCAGCAGGCGCGCGCAAAATGCATGGAACGTGTAGATCCACGGATCGGCGAACGGTTTGCCGCTGCGGAGCAAAAGTTCAGCGACGCGCTCGCGCATTTCATCGGCGGCTTTATTGGTGAACGTGACGGCCAGGATGGAGTCGCCGGGAATGCCGGTTTCGATCAGGTGCGCGATGCGATAGGTCACGACGCGCGTTTTGCCGGTGCCCGCGCCGGCGAGAACCAGCACGGGGCCTTCGGTGGCCAGCGCGGCTTCGCGCTGCTTGGGATTCAGGTCGTCGAGGAGCGGCATGATTAAGCGCGAGTGGCGGACGCCGACGAGTTTAGCTGACAGCCTCAGGTCCGGCAAATCGGCGGCACGCGACATTGTGGCGCAGGGGAAATAGTTTCCCAAATATCGTCGCGATGGAGGAATCGGGATAGACTTTCAGTATGGCCGGCACGCGAGTTTTTCTCACGGCGGTGATGGCGGAGCGGGGCGGCAAACGCGTATGGACTGGCGTCTATGCTTGTTCCACGTGTGGCGAGCGCTTTCGGCCCGATCTGGCGGATCCAGCCAAATTCACACGCGACTTTGAATCACATAGTGTTCAGCATGCTGCCGACACGGCAGCGGGCGCCGATCAGGGTTTGGACGCGGGAGCGAGATCGACCTCGAAGAAAAGCAGTACCTGATTGTTGACGAGGAACGTGAGGTCGGGAACGTAGAGGTGGGAATCGCGCAGCAGGTCGAAATGATGCGCCATGTCGAAGTAAAGGCAGCCGTGCACCGTGCCGTGCGGAGGAATCAGGTCGCTTGAGAGCGAGGCGGCGCGCAGCGCATCGTCGAGCGCGGTCCATTGCTTATCGTGGCCGCCCTTCGGATAGATCGAGGGCAGACTCGGTTTCGCGGGGCGCGGGCCGGTGAGTAGAACCGTGTCCGCGGCGTCGTCGGGCGTGAGAGGTTCGATGTGCTGAGGATCGTCGCCGCCCTCGCCAACGACCAGGCGCACGGTGCTCAGGTCCACTTTGACCGGCGAATCGTTGTCATTGCGAAAATAGACGTCAAGCGCGACGATGCCCGGGCCATACGGATTTTGCTTGCCAAAGCGAGCTTTGTATTGCGCGGCGTCAAGCCAGGGCTGGACGGCGACGAGCAGATTCTGATGCGAATCGTGCGCAGGGAGAGAAGCGGGATCGGTTTGCGCATGAGCGGGTGCGCACGCCACGATTGCGGCGAGCGCTGCTGCCGTCGCTAGTAATGTTCGCTGGCGAATCATATCTCGATGATGCCCGTGTCATTCTGCCACATCTTGCGACCTCAGATGCGGCGGCGCTGCAAAAGATGCTCTGTACGTGTGGCAGCGCGCGATCGCTTTTGGCGGTCTCGAAGTGCGGCGCCCGCACGTATAATAGCCTCGCATTCGGCTCGCTCCGAAGGAGTACCGAACGGCGAGCGCCCGATCTGCCTGCTGCTGGGCGACGGGCGGCGCCACGCGCATGTTTTTCCTCTACAGCTTGGTGACCGGCGCCGCGATGCTGCTGGCCTCGCCGTATTTTTTGCTGCAGGCGATGCGCCGCGGGCAATCGTTCGGCTCGCTGCGGCAGCGATTCGGATGGAGCTACGCGGCGGAATTGCGCGCGGGCGAAGCGGGTGCGATTTGGGTGCACGCGGTGTCGGTCGGCGAACTGCTCGCTGTGCTGCCGTTGCTGCGCAGACTGAAGGAGCGCTTTCCGCAGAGGCGCTTGGTGATTTCGACGACGACGGCGACGGGGCAGCGACTGGCGCGCGAACGATTGGCGTGGGCCGATACCATATTTTATTTTCCGTTGGATTGGCGTGGGCCGGTGCGCCGCGCTCTTGCGGCGGTTCGGCCGGGGATGATCGTGATTGCGGAGACGGAGATCTGGCCGAATTTTCTGCGCGCGGCCGGCGAGCGCGGCGTTCCGGTGGCTTTCGTCAATGGCCGGCTTTCCGAGCGGTCGTACGCGAGGTTGCGGCGAGCGGCGTCGATTTCTCCGCGAGCGTTCGGCGGATTCGAGCGGCGCGTTCTGTCGTTCGCGTCGGTCTACATGATGCAGTCGGACGCGGATGCAGAGCGGCTGATGGAGCTGGGCGCGCCGCGCGCGCGCGTCATCGTGAACGGTAATTTAAAGTATGACCTCGCGCTGCCGGAGCGCGGCGCGCTGCACGAATGGCTTATTCCGGAATTGCAGCGCGCACATCGCGGTCCGGTGCTGATCGCGGGCAGCCTGGCGGAGGGCGAGGAGCGGCCCGTGCTTGAAGCGCTCGCCACGATCGAGCGCGAGTGGCCGGCGGCGCTGCTGATTGTGGCGCCGCGCAAGCCCCAGCATTTCGATCCGGCGGCGCGGGAGATCGAGTCGCGCGGACGAGCGGCGATTCGCAGGAGCGCGCTCGATTTCACTCTCGATCGAGGAGGCGCGGATTCCGGGATTGGCGCGCCGGGTTCTGTGTTGCTTCTCGACAGCGTCGGCGAGCTTGCTGGTCTTTACGCGCTGGCGGAAGTTGTGTTCGTCGGCGGATCGCTGGTTCCCGTCGGCGGACATAACATTTTGGAGCCGGCGATTGCGGGGCGCGTGCCCGTGCACGGCCCTTCGATGGAAAATTTTAGGGACGTCGCGGTGCGTTTTCGGGATGCGGCCGCGGGAATCGAAGTGGCGGATGCCGCTGCGCTGGCCGCGGCGTGGAGCGCGCTGCTGCGTGATACGAGAGAGCGCGAGCGTCGTGGCGCGGATGCGAAGGCGCTCGTCGAACGATATCGCGGCGCAACGGAAGCGGCCGTCGAGCGATTAAGCGCGCTTCTCGATCCCGCGCGGGGCGCTTCGTGAATCCGCCGGCGATTGTTTCGTGGCTGCTTTGGCCATTCAGTTTGGTTTACGGCGCGTGGATGGCGTTGCGCGCGTGGGCTTACCGGCGCGGAATTGTGAGATCGAAGCGCGTGGAAGGCATCGTGATCAGCGTGGGGAACCTGACGACGGGCGGAACGGGAAAGACGCCGACGGCGCTGTGGCTGGCGCTGCGCGCGGCGGACTCGGGGCAACGCTCCGCGATTTTGCTGCGGGGTTATGGGAGCCGTGGCGCGGCGGACGTGGCCGGGCGACCGCGCAGCGACGAAGCCGCGCTTTTGCGCGATCGGCTGGCGGGGCGCGCGCAGCTCGGGATTGGCGCGGATCGAATCGCGTCGGCGGAGGCGCTCGGGCGGCACGGCGTGACGTGGTTCGTTCTGGACGACGGATTTCAACATTTGAGAGTGCGGCGCGACGTGGACATTGTCCTGCTGGATGCGACGCGGCCGTTTGGCAATGGGCGATTGTTGCCGGCGGGCGCGTTGCGCGAGCCGCGCTCGGCGCTGCGCCGCGCCGACGTTATTCTGATCACGCGCAGTGATCGCGCGCCAGCGCTCGAAGGTGCCGTCAAGCGCTATACCAACGCGCCGGTGTTTTACGCGCGTAGCCGCCTCGATGGTTTGTATCGCGCGCCGCACCGTGCGATCGCATTGCCGCAATCGGATTGGCCGCGCGGGCGATTCTTCGCGTTCGCGGGCATCGGAAATACGGCCGCTTTTTTCGACGATCTCGCGCGCTGGGGCATACCGCTGGCGGGCACGCGCGCGTTTCGCGATCATCATCGCTTCCTGCCGGCCGAACTTGCGGAAATCGAGCGCGCCGCTGCGGCAAATTCGGCCGACGCGCTGGTATGCACGGAGAAGGACGTGTTCAATCTGGGGGATACGAGCGCGCTGCGCCTGCCGGTTTTCGCGGCGTGCATATCGATGGTCGTCGATGGCGAGGATCGGTTCTGGGACACAATCTGCCGCATCGCGAATCAGCGGACGAGCGGGGCGCCTCTGCGATGAAAATTCTGGTGCGCGCGCCCAATTGGGTGGGAGACGCGGTGATGGCCATCCCGGCGCTCGACGCGATTCGCGCGCGCTGGCCGGACGCGGAGATCGCAGTGCTTGGCATTCCGGCAACTGCCGGTTTGCTTGGTGGACAGAGTTTCGCCGACCGAACGATCGTTTATGAGCGCGGCGGGCGCCACACCGGATTTTGGGGCGGGGAACGCTTGTCGGCGGAACTCGCGCGTGAAAAATTCGATGTCGCGGTCGTTTTGCCGAATTCGTTTGAGGCGGCCTGGATCGCGTGGCGCGCGCACATTCCGACGCGCATCGGTTATGCGCGCGATGGCCGCCGCGTGCTGCTGACCACGGCCGTGAAGCCGCCGCGTGCGGGAGAGATTCCGGCGCATCATTCGTATTACTATCTGGAGTTGCTTCGCCGTGCGGGCTGGATCGACAAATTGCCGGCGAGTCTTGCGGCGACGCTGCGCGTTTCGGCGGAGGCCAAGGACGCGGCGGAAGCGGCGCTGCGATCCGCCGGCGCGCGCGGGCGGACTTTGCGCTGCGCTGTGGCGCCGGGCGCGGCGTTTGGCACGGCCAAGCGCTGGCTGCCTTCGCGCTACGGCGATTTGGCGAAGCGGTTGCGTGCGGATTGGGACGCGGATGTGATTCTCGTCGGCACTGGCGCCGATCGAGCGGACGCCGAGGCGATCGCGGCGCGCTTGGGAGGAAACGCAATCAACATGGCGGGGAAAACTTCCGCGGCGGAACTTCCGGCGATGCTCGCCGCATGCGACGTTTTTATCGGCAACGATTCGGGCGCGTCCTATGTGGCGGCGGCGGTGGGACTGCCGGTGATTGCGATCTACGGTCCGATGCCGCCGGAAATCGCGTATCCGATCACGCCGCGGCTTCAGATCGTGCGGCATGCGGTGTCGTGCAGTCCGTGCCTGCTGCGGGATTGTCCGGTGGACCATCGCTGCATGACGCGCATCGAAGTGGACGACGTGTTGGGCGCGGCGCGGAAGTGGCTCGATCGGCGCGCGCCCGAGGCAGGGAGCGTGATCGGTGCGTGAGCACGACGATGGCGCGGGCCGGCCGGCTGTGTTTCTCGATCGCGATGGCACGATCTGCGACGAAGTGGGGTACCTCAATCACATCAGCCGCCTGCGCGTATTTCCATTCGCGGCTGACGCGATTGCGCGGCTGAATCGCGCGGGATTGCCGGTTGTGGTGGTGACGAACCAATCCGGCGTGGCGCGGCGGATTTTCCCTGAATCGCTGGTCATCGAAGTGCAGTCGCGGATCGAGGCGGAACTTGCGTCGGGCGGAGCGCACATCGACGGATTTTATTTTTGCCCGCACATCAAGGATCAGCAATGCGATTGCAGGAAGCCGCTGCCCGGGATGTTGATGCGTGCGGCGCGCGAGCATGACCTCGATCTGGGCCGCTCGGTGGTTGTGGGTGATCGCTACGCCGATGTGGCCATGGCTCATGCCGCGGGAGCGCTGGGCTTGCTGGTAAAGACCGGTTATGGCCGGGGAGATTTCGAGTATCACAGCAAGGAGTGGCCGCGGCAGCCCGATTCCGTTGTGGAGGATCTGGAGGCGGCGACGGAGTGGATCTTGCGGGTTTTCGCGCCCAGGGCGGCGCGGTGAATACGCGCGATAAAATTGTGGCGGCCGATGCGGCCGCTGAGCGGCTGAAGAATCTTGCAAAACCGGACGCGAGAATTGTGGTGGCGTTCGGCAGATTCGATCTGCTAAGCCGAGAGATGGTGAGGCAATTGGAATCCGCGCGAGAAAATAATGTCGTACTCGTTGCCGCGGTCGATCCTCGATCCGATTCCGATGTGTTGCTGCCCGCGGAAGCTCGCGCGCAACTCATTGCCGGCGTTGCGTCGGTCGATCTTGTGGTGATTGCGGAGGCTCGCGAACTGGGCCAGATTTTGCCGTCCGCCGAGAAACTCGAAGTGAAGTCCGATCTGGCGCCGCGGTTGCTCGCGCGGTTCCGTGGCGCGCCGCGTGCCTGACGCGACGCGGAAAATTCTGGCTGTGCGGTTGTCTTCGCTGGGGGATATCGTGCATTCGATGCCGGGCGTCGCCGCACTGCGCGATGCGGAGCCTGACGCGCAAATCGATTGGCTTGTGGCGCGCACATGGGCGCCGATACTCGAAGGCTCGCCGGCCGCCGACCGCTTAATTTTGTTCGACAAGGCGCCGGCGACGCGCATCGCGCAGACTGTCCGCGAATTGCAAGGCAACCGCTATCAAGTGGCCGTCGATTTCCAGGGATCGTATAAGTCGGCGATCTTGACGCGCCTTTCGGGCGCCAGCCGGCGCGTGGGCTTTGACCGCGCGTCGGCGCGCGAACCCGGCGCGGCGATGTTTTACAGCGATCGCGTGCGCGCCGGCGGCCCGCATCGCGTGCAAAAAAATCTTTCCCTCTCCGAGCGGCTTGGCGCACCCCCGGCGGCTGAGCCGAAATTTCCATTTCGCATTGCCGACGCGGCGAAGCATTCGGTGTGGGAGCGGCTTGCCGCGCTAGGAACCGCGAATTTTTGGGTGGCGCTTCCGGGAGGCGGCTGGGCCGGCAAATTGTGGCCGGCCGATAGATACGGCGAGCTATCTCTTGAAATCGAGCGGCGGCTCGGATTGCGCGCGCTCTTGATCGGCGGACCCGGCGAACAAAAGTTGGCGGAGGCCGCAATTTCCGCAGGCAAGGCCGCCGCGCCGATTCGCTTTCCGACCACGCTGCCGGAATTGATGGCGGTGTTGGCGGAGGCGCGTTTCGTCGTCGGCGGAGACACCGGTCCGCTGCATCTCGCCGCGGCGCTGGGAGTTCCCGTCGTCGGGCTCTACGGTCCTACGGATCCGGCGCAAACGGGGCCGTACACGAAGAAATCCGTCGTGGTGCGAAATGCGCGGCCCGAGGAAACCAGTTATCGCTTCAGCGCATCTCCTTCGCGAGCGATGCTTTCCATTTCAGTCGAGCAGGCGGTCGCCGCCATTGCGCGGCTTAGGGCGCTCGCCGCATGAGCGACTCCGCGGATCGGTGGGTGCGTTGGCGTGTGCCGGTCGGCTATCCGGTGGCGGCGGCGTGTTTTTATCTCGCTCGGCCCAGCGTGCGTTCTCTGATCGCCGGCGGGGCAGTGGCGATATTCGGACTTTGCGTGCGCGCTCTCGCGGCGGGCTATCTGCGCAAGAATGCCGTGCTTGCGACTTCCGGTCCGTACGCGCGCACGCGCAATCCGCTTTATTTCGGGAGCGTGTTTCTGGCGGTTGGGTTCGCGATCGCCAGCCGATCGTGGATCGTGGCCGTATTGCTCGGCGCCTATTTTTCTGTCTTCTATTCGCTGACGATGCGGCGCGAAGGGCGGTCGCTGGCGGCGTTGCATGGCGCGGCGTTCGCGGATTACGCGGCGCGCGTTCCGATTTTCTGGCCGAGCTTGCGCGCGGCGCATACCGGTCAGGAATCTTTTTCGTGGAACCAATACATTCGCAATCGTGAGTATCGCGCCGCGATTGGCGCCGCGGGCGCGATCGCGCTGCTGTGGCTGCTGATGCGCTGGCGCGGTTGAAGCGGCGCGGCCGATTCGCCGCGCGAAACCCAACCTCCGCAGTTCAGTGCGGCGCGTGCAGGAACGTGCTGACCTCGATTTGATTTCCATCCCCCACTGAAGTGATCGCGCCGTCGCGATCGGTGCGATACACGATGGCACCCTCCGCTTCGAGGCGTTCCACCACTTCGGGCGCCGGATGACCGTAGGAATTCTCAAAGCCCGCGGAGATCGCGGCAAAGCGCGGATGCGTGGCGGCAAGAAATTCGTCGGTCGTGGATGTCTTGCTGCCGTGATGCGCCACCTTCAGAAAATCGGCGGAGAGCGTGTCGCCGTCGGCCACCATGCTGCGCTCGATGGGCCGCTCGATGTCTCCGGTGAGCATCCACGCGAGGCGGCCGTCGGCGATGCGCATCACGAGCGAATCGTCGTTGCCGGGAGTGTCCACCGTGTCGGCCTCGGCGGGCCACAGAATTTGGCCGGACGCACCGCCCCAATCGAACGACGCGCCGCGCGCTTGATGAACGATCGGAATGCCGCGCGCGCGCGCCAGATCCAGCAGCGCGCGGAAATCGGCGGTGCGAACGTCGCGGCCGATCCAGAGTTGGCCGACCTTGAAATTATTGACCACGGCCGTCAGGCCGCCGAGATGATCTTCATGGCCGTGCGTCAATGCGACCACATCGAGCCGCTTGATTCCGCGCGACCACAAATACGGAGACACAACCTCTTCGCCAACGTCTACTCCCGCGCGCACTCCTCCTTCGTGGAAGCTGCTGATCAGCCCGCCGCCATCGATCAGCATCGTGCGGCCGTCGGGAAACGCCGCGAAAAGGGAATCGCCCTGGCCTACGTCAAGAACTGTCAGCTCGAAATCGCCGCGCTTCAAATTCGGTGCGAATGGATACGTCGCGATCACGATCGCCAGGGCGAAGACCAAGGCGAAACACGCCCATTGCAGTGCGCGGCGGCGCGCGCGCAGCGACCACGCCAGCGCAATCGCGGCGAGCAGGAACGCCACGATCACGGCGGCCGGCGGTCCGGGAATGCGATAGGAGCCGTGCGGCCAACGCGCGAACCAATCGACCGTCCGGTCCAGCGCGCCCAGCAGCAGGCTGAGTGCGCGGCCGAGCATACGGCCGAGCGCGGGCCACACGAATTCGGCGGTCAAGGCGATGAATCCTAGCGGCACAATCGCCGTCGTCAAAAGAACGGCGGGAATATTGGCGAGCGGCGCGGTGAGCGCCACGCGATGGAAATAGTGCGCCAACAGCGGCGACATGCCGAGCTGAAGCGCGACCGTTAGCACGACAAATTCCCACAGCCGAAATGCGACTCGCAATGGCGCGGCGACGATGCGGTCCATCCAGGGCGCGACGCGTGGCATGCGCGCCGCGAGCCAGCGCGACGCCGCGCGCACATCCAGGCGAAACTGCGCGGCGCGCGGAGCGTGCCCGCCGTCACGCGTCACATCGCCCAAATGATCGAGCGCGCGGCGGTAGGGTTCGCTTGACGCATCGATCCACGGCAGCGCCAGCGCCGCGATGCTGCCCGCCGCGAGAAACGAAAGCAGAAAACTGGCATCGGTAAGCTCCGACGGCCGATACGCCAGAATCGCCAGCGCGGCCAGCGCCACCACGTGAATGATCGGCGCGCGGCGAAACCACACGCGGCTGGCCAGATACGCGGCGGCCATTATCGTGGCGCGCAGAATCGGCGGCCGGTCCTCCACGATCGATGCGAACGCGCAAAGGCCGGCCAGCGTAAAAAGCGCAGTCCAGACCATGGAGAAGCGCAGCCGCCGCGCGATCCAATACAGCAGCGCCGCAAGCGCCGCGACGTGCAGCCCCGCGAGCACCAACACGTGATACACGCCGGTTTTTTGGTAGGCTTCGGCGCGATCGTGTTCGATGAAGCTTTTGTCGCCGAGCAGCATGGCCCGCGCCACAGCAACGCGCTCGGGCTGCCCCGGCAGGATTTCGTCGAGCGCGCGAAGCAATCGCCCCCGCGCCCGCGCCAACCGATCCGAAATTCGCAGCGTGGGCGTCGCGACGATCGTGAACAATTCGCCGCTGCGCAGCGAGCCTTCGAGATTTATGTTTTGCCGCTCGAGATAGCCGCGATAATCGAACCCGCCGGGATCGCCGAAATTTCGCGGCGGTTTCGCGCGCACCAGCGCCTCCACGCGATCTCCCGCGCGAGCCACCGGCGGGTCCGGCGCGCCCGGCTCCCAGTAATAGTTCACGCGCAGCCCGCCCTGCACGGGGAGTTCATTCCCGTTCACTTGAACGTCTTCGAGGCCAATTTCGTAACGCAATCCCCACGGCAGGCGCACCGGATCCTGGCGCAGGCGTCCGGTCCAGCGCAGCGGTTCTTTGGAATCGATTCGCCCGGCGTCCACCAGATGACTCGCGAGATTCGCGGGCACCGCGGCGCGTTCCAAAGTCGCCGCAGCGCCGCCAAGGCACAGCCACGCTCCCACCACCGCCAGCCATGCGAACCAAACGCCGGCGCGCCGCCGCGCGAGCGCCGCGGTTGCCACGCCGAGGAACACGACCGCCAGCATCACGAAGAAACGCGCAATGAGCTGAACAGGGAAGTGTGCAAGTACCGCGCCGGAGAGCAGGATGCCGCCGGCGAACGCCGCGACGATAGGGAGCGATGGTAGCTTCATGCGCGCCGTTCAAGACGCACGAGAGCCTCCATATGATACGTTTGTGGGAAAATGTCAATTAAATAAACATCGCGTATCTCGAATTTCGCCGCACTTTCATCCTGCGCCGTGAGCACGGCGAGATCCCGCGCCAGCGTCGCCGGATCGCAGGAGAGATAAACGATTTCGCGCGGTGCAAGTTTGCGCAGCAGGCGCAACGCCGCTTCCGCCACTCCCGCGCGCGGCGGGTCGAGCACCACAAGGTCCGGCTCCTCGTGCCAGCGTTCGAGAAAAGCCTCGGCAGTGGTCAATCGCGAGGTGGGAGACGCGCCGCCGCTCTCGTGCAGATTGAATTCCAGGTCGCGCGCGGCCGCGGGATTCGATTCCACCGCGATCACGCGATCGAACTGCCGGGCCAGCGGCCGGCTGAACAGCCCCACTCCCGCGTACAAATCGAGCGCCAGCTTGCCGCGCCGCTCGCCGCATACCAGCGCGACAACGGCATCCAGCGCGAATCGATTCACCTGAAAGAACGAAAGATGCCCCACGCGATAGCTGTGCTCACCGACTTTGTACGAGAGGTGCCCCGGTCCGTCGAGCGTCATCTTACCGTCGTCCGGTTCCACGAACAGTAGCGATTCGATTTCGGGCAGCGCGCCGCGCAACGTCTCGGCCAATCCTCCGGCCTGTGGCAATCGCTCGACCGAGCAGTTCAGCAGCAGCCGGCGATCATCCGCGTCGGCGAACGCTTCGATCTCATCCACGGTCTTGAGCGCGTCGCCCGAATCGAGAAGTCCGGCGATCCGCAACAGCGTGCGCTCCAGCAGCGGAGAAAGAATCGGGCAAGCGCCCACAGGGCACAGCGTCTGGCTCCCGGCCTCAAAATATCCGATCCGTGAACGGCCTCCCACGCGACGAATTTTCCACTGCGCGCGATTGCGATAATAAAATTGCGGGAATGAGCGCGTCTCAATCGGCCCTTCCCAACGGATGTGGCCGATGCGCCCAAGCGTTTCGCGCAGAATTTCAGACTTTGCGCGCAGTTGCGCGGAATATTCCAGGTGCTGGTAATTGCAGCCGCCGCACACGCCGAAATGGGGGCAGGGCGCGGCGATTCGTTCCGGCGACGGTTCGAGGATTTGCTCGACCCGGCCGCGAATGAATTTCTTTTTTTGCTCGATCGGCCGGACCCGCGCCAACTCTCCCGGCAGCAGGAACGGCACGAAGACCGCGCGATTCTCATAATGCGCGAGCGCGTCCGGACCATACACCAGCTTTTCGGCACGCACCTCGATTGGCGCGGCCGATGGGGGCGCCGCTGTGCTGTGACGCGTTTTTCTCATTTTCACTTTCAGCAGCGGATGAAGAGCATGATTCCCGTCGATTCGCCGAGGCCAAGCGTATCACGGCGGTGGAGAAGCCGCGCGCCGGCCACGCTAACTCAAATAGTAGAGACTTAAGCGAGGCAATCGGTAGTATTCCCAGAGCCGCTTGTCGATATATTTTTCTTCGAGTTGCGCGAGTTGCGCCGCGCTCATCTTGCCACGATACGCCGCGAGTTGCCGGTCGAGATCGCGCCGAATTCCGACGAGCGTCTCATCCGGGGCCGACGCGCGCATCGCCGCCGTGAGTTTGTCTTCGATCACCGTCAGGTGCCGCTCCAGATCCTCAAGATCGACGGCGTCCGGCGCGTCCAGCAGCGGTGCGAGCGCTGTCAACTTCTCGCTCGCTTCGGCCATTCGCGTTGCAAGCTCCGGCTGAATTGGCCGCATGGTTTCGGCGGCCTTCGCCAAGCGCTCGCGATTCCGGGCGAAATATCCGGCCAGCTCGCTGGGCGAAAATGTTTCGGCGCGATCCGCGCGCGGCACCGCGGGCCCTTTGCCCGCCGCAATTTCCTTCTCCTGCTCGGCCGCTTCCAGCACGGCGTCCACGCAATACGCCAAACTCTTCAGCGCCTTCCCCGCGCCGCGCCGCGAGCGCGCATAACTCTCAAACGCGCGATCGATCCCCTTGAGTACGGCCGTCAGCGGGATGCCGGACTGCTGCCAGGTCTCAAGAATGGCCCAATCGAGAGGCGACACCAGCAGATGCGCGCCGCGTTTGCGCCAGAAGTGCTCCTCAATTTCCGTGTAGTAATTGAAATAATTGAATGCGGCCATCGCGCCGGGGTCCCGAAGGCTAGGCACGCGTTTTGCCGGTGGCCCGCGAAGGCCGGGCGATGCTGGCATCCGGCGCCGCGGGACCTCCGGCACGTTCCCGATTGCGATCCCACAAAATGCGCAGGCCGTCGAGCGTCAGAAATTCGTCCGTCACCTGGATATGCCGCGACGCGCGCGCAATCAACGCCGCCTGTCCGCCGGTGGCTATGACGCGCGTGTCCGCGCCCAGCACTTGTTTCATCCTGCCGAGAATGCCGTCCACCAGGTCCGTGAAGCCGTAAAAAAGGCCGGCTTGCATCGCGTGCGCCGTGTTCGTGCCGATGATCGAGCCGGGATCCTTAATCTCAACGCGCCACAACCGCGCCGCGCGCGAAAAAAGCGCTTCGGCCGAAATGCCGATGCCGGGAGCCAGCGCGCCGCCCAGATACTCGCCGTCGGCTGAAATCACGTCAAAATTGATGGCCGTGCCAAAATCCACCACGATGCACGGCGCGCCATACTTCGCGAGCGCTGCCACGCTATTGACGATGCGATCCGCGCCGATTTCCAGCGGATTGTCGTATTTGACCGCCATCCCGAATTCCAGGCCCGGCTCCACGAACAGCGCGTGCAGACCGAAATAGCGCTGCGCCATTTCCGCGAGCGTCGCATTCAGCGGCGGCACAACCGAGCTGATGATCGCGCCGGAAATCTCCGCGGGATCGAGTCCGGCCAGGGTGAACAGGTTGCGCGTCAGAATTCCGTACTCGTCGACGGTTTGGTCGCGCGCTGTCGTTAGCCGCCAGTGCGCCAGCAGCGTGGAATCGCGAAAGACGCCGAGCACCGTGTTCGTGTTGCCGACATCGAGAGCCAGTAACATCAGTTCGCCTCGGTAAGATCGCCGGAGACTACGGCGACAGTCGAGCCGTCATCGCGCGTGACGCGCAGCAGGCCGCTTGGTTCAAGCCCGGCCGTCGTGCCCTCGTACGTTTCGCCGGCCGTCGCGATGCGCACGCGCTTTCCCGTCGCATAGCTTGAAACCGCCGCGAATCGATCGAGTATCGGATGCGCGCCTTCGGCCAGGAATCGATTGTAGTAGGTCTCGAGGCTGCGCAGCAACCGCGCCACAAGTTCGATGCGCGATTGCACACGCCCCGTCTCAATGCGCAGCGAAGTGGCGATGGGCGCGAGCGCATCCGGCAGTCGCGCATGATTCACATCGATCCCCATGCCAACGACGACGAAATGAATGCGGTCCGGCTCTGCGTGCATCTCCGTCAGAATTCCGCAGAATTTCTTGCGGCCGATCAGCAGATCGTTGGGCCAGCGCAAATCCGGCGAAAGCCCTGTGGTTTCGGCCACCGCGTCGCGCACGGCCAGTCCGGCCACCAGCGTGATCAGTTGTGCCTGCTGTGGCGAAATCGGCGGACGCAGCAGCACGGTCATGTAAACGCCGCTGGTTTTTTCCGAATGCCACACGCGCCGCGATCGTCCGCGTCCCTCTGTCTGTTCCTCGGCGAGCACCACGGCGCCGTGCGGCTCGCCTTCCTGGCCCAGCCGCAGTGCGATGTTGTTCGTGGAATCGGTTTTGAAATAATGATAGATGCGCTTGCCGAACACCGATCCGCGCAATTGCCGCCGCAGCAGATCGGGCGCCAAAACGTCCGGCACTTTCTCGATCGTATAGCCGCTGCGCGGGTGTCCATTCACCTTCACGCCCAGCGCGCGCAGCGTCTCAATCCATCGCCACACGGTCGAGCGGCTGACCCCGATCTGCTTCGCGATCTTCGCGCCGCTGATCACGATCATCGGATTGTCGGCCAACAGCGCCAGCAGCGAATCCACTTTGCGGTCCGTTGCGCCGGGAAGGGAACGAAGAGCCATTGTGTTCAGTCTCTAGGTCTTGTCAGGGCACGGCTTCAGCCGTACCGAAACGGATGCATCAAGAGTGCGGCTTCAGCCGCTGAGGGAGTGGATACAGCGCCCGCGCCTTCGCTCGAGTTCCTCATCTGCGCGCGCCGCCATCCAATTGTTCCATTTCCTTAACGCGCTCGATCACTTTCTCTAGCTCCACGATGCGCTCGGCCAGCGTTTGCTCAAGATCGGCAACAATCTTGGCCGGCGCGCGCTCGCGAAACGTCGTGTCGGCCAGCCGCGCGCGTTTCGATTCGATGTCCTTCGTCAGGCGCTCGCGCTCCTTTGCCAGACGCACAAGTTCGGCCTTCGCGTCCACGGCCTCGCCGTACGCGATGCGCAAATCGAATTGCGCGGTGGAGCGGAGCGCGCCACCCGCGGCCTCAAGCCTGCTCGCCCCGGTGCGCAACTCCGACAATGTCGCCAGGCGCGAAATCGAATCGTGATTCGCCACCGCCAACGCGCGAACCGCCGCGTCGGGCGAGAAAAACTCCGCGGCGACCTTTCGCTTCGCGTCCACTTTCATTTCCGCGCGTAGATTGCGCGCGGCCGTGATAATTTCTTCAAGCAGCGCGAAGCTTGACTCCGCAGCGTCGTCCTTCCACTGCGCGCGCGCCTCAGGAAAGCGCTCGAGCGCAATCGACCGCGCACCCGCACGCTGCGGCAATTTCTGCCACAACTCCTCCGTGAGAAACGGCATGATCGGATGCAGCAGCCGCAGCGACGCCTCAAACGCCGCGAATAGATTCTTCCACGCAATCGCGGCCCGGCCCTTGTCGGTGGACGACAGCTCCGGCTTCACCCACTCGATGTACCAATCGCAGAAGTCGCCCCAGAAAAAGTGATACACAATATGCGCGGCTTCGTGAAATCGAAATCCGTCCAGTGCATCATTAATGTGTGCGGTCGCGCCTGCGATGCGCGCAAAAATCCAGCGGTCCGCCAGTGGCACGGCGCCATCCGGCGCCGGGTATGGCGCGCCTTCACGCACATCGGGCGCAGCCAATTCTTCGAGCGTCGTTCCCGTCGCCGTCGAGAATTTATCGAGATTCAGAAACAAAAAGCGCGCCGCGTTCCAAATCTTATTCGCGAACGCCCGATAGCTCAGAATGCGCTCTTCGGTCAGCACGATGTCCGTGCCCGGCGCGGCCATGCTGGCCAGCGTGAAGCGCATCGCGTCGGTCCCAAATTTGCGATTCAATTCGATCGGATCGAGCCCCGTGCCTTTCGACTTCGACATCTTTTGCCCTTCGGCCGTGCGCACCAGCGAATGCAAATAAACCCGCCGGAAAGGAACTTGCCCCGTAAAACGCAGCCCCATCATGATCATCCGCGCGACCCAGAAAAATAAAATGTCGTAGCCGGTGATCAGCAGACTCGTCGGGTAGTACGTTTTGTAATCCTGCGTCTCGTCAGGCCAGCCCATCGTGGAAAACGGCCACAACGCCGAACTGAACCAGGTTTCGAGCGTGTCCGGATCCTGCTCCGGTTTGGCGGCGCCGCATTTCGGGCAAACCGCCGGTGCCGTCCGCGCCACGATGATTTCCGCGCACTTGCCGCAATGCCACGCCGGAATTCGGTGTCCCCACCAGATTTGCCGCGAAATGCACCAGTCGCGGATGTTGCGCATCCACTCGAAATAAACGCCGCGCCAGTGCTCCGGTACAATTTCAATTTCGCCGCGCTCGACGGCCGCCAGCGCCGGGTCGGCCAGCGGCTTCATCTTCACGAACCATTGCGTTGAAGCGCGCGGTTCGACGACGGTGCCGCAGCGATCGCATGTGCCGACGGCGTGCGTGTGATCCGTGACGCGTTCGAGCAATCCTTGCGCCTCAAGGTCGCGCACAATCTTCTCGCGCGCCGCGAAGCGCTCGAGCCCCGCGTACGGCCCCGCGGCATCGGTCATCATCGCGTCGCCGTTCATAATTTCGATTTCCGGCAAGTTGTGCCGCCGCCCCATCTCGAAATCGTTGGGATCGTGCGCCGGCGTCACCTTCACGGCGCCAGTGCCGAATTCGCGGTCCACAAAGCGATCCGCGACAATCGGAATTTCGCGCCCGATCAGCGGCAGCCGCACTTTCTTGCCGATCATCGCGGCGTATCTCTCGTCGTCCGGATGCACGGCCACGCCGGTATCCCCGAGCATCGTCTCCGGCCGCGTCGTCGCCACGACGATCGATCCCGAACCATCGTCCAGCGGATATCGAATGTGCCAAAGATGCCCCTGCCGTTCCTGATGCACCACTTCGAGATCGCTCAGCGCCGTTCGGCATTGCGGGCACCAATTCACGATGTAGTGCCCGCGATAGATCAGCCCGTCTTCGTACAGCCGCACAAAGACTTCCGTCACCGCGCGCGACATTTCCGGCGACAGCGTAAATCGCTCGCGCGACCAATCGCAGCTCTCGCCGATTTCCACCATCTGCCGCGCGATCGTGCCGCCGGATTCCTCCTTCCAGCGCCAGACTTCATCCAGGAATTTCTCGCGCCCCAGCGCGCGATAGTCGATGCCGCGCGCCTGCAGTTGCCGCACCACCACGCGCTGCGTTGATATCGCCGCGTGATCCGTGCCCGGTAGATACAAAGTATTGTCGCCGCGCATGCGATGCCAGCGCGTCAGGATGTCGATTTCCGTGTGGTCCAGCATGTGACCGATGTGCAGCAGGCCCGTCACATTGGGCGGCGGAATCACGATTGAGAAGACGGGCCCCGGCGCATTCGCGTCCGCGCGAAACAGTTCCTGCTCGACCCAGGCGCGCGCCCACTTCTGCTCGATCTCGTGCGGTTCGTAAGCCTTCGGAATCTCGATGGACATTTTCGGCGTCGAAAAGCGAGACGCCTACTATACGGGCCGCGGCCCAAACCGGTCAAATTCGGCGGAATGCCTGGGAGTGGAAAAATCCGGAAGGTTCGCCGCGATTCGCGGCGGCGCGCTAATTGTCTTTTACTTCTTTGCGCACCAGCGCCGAAACCACCGGCCGCAAAATTTCCTCGTTGATCATCTCGGCGATCTGCGGTTGCAGCTTGGCAATCACGCGCGCAACCACAGCGTTCACCAATTCGTCCGTCGTAGCGCCGGCGGCGGCAAGTTCGCCGCTCGCGGGACCGGCAACGGGCGCCGCGGCGGCAACGGGCTCAGCGGCGGGGGATTCCGATGAAAACGATTCCTCCTGCGCGTGCGCTATTTCATGGACCGTCTCCGTGGGGATCCTTTGCGTGTCGGCGAGAGCGGGCGCGGTCTGCTCGGCGGGCGCGTGCGGCGCCACATCCTGCGCGACAGATTCCGCCGCTAGCGGATCTTCCGCAAGCCCCTCTTCGACGTCCGGCAACTCTCGACCGGTTTCCGGCGCGTAATCTGATTCGCCGGCAACCGATTCAATCGCGGCAGGCGCCTGCGGTTCCGGCTCGCTCCACACCGCCGACGACGGCGCAAATGAAGATTCGTTGGACCCGCTCAACTCCGCGACCGGTTGCCTCAGAACAGGCGGCCAATCCGAACCAGCGTCCGCTTCTCCGGCCGGAGAAATCTCCGGCTCGGAAGCGGCCGGCGGTGCGGACGGGGCGGGCCAATCGTTCGGACTCGCGGCCCAATCCGGCTTGGTCTCCTCAGCTACGTGCGGTTCCGTATCCGCTGCGGGCGCGGCCCACGATTGCGCCTCCGGTTCAACGTGCGATTCGCTTTCCGTCTGAGCGGAGGATTCGCCTCGCGCGACGTGATCACTCGATTCAGCCTCGGCCACCGTCGTCGAAACTTCAGGCTCCTCAACCGGCGGGTCAAAATATCCCGGCGCCGGCGCAACAGGTTCAAAAGCCGTCGCGCTCGGATGCTCTTCCTCTTGTGCTTCCTGCGCCGCGCCTTCCGATTCCACAGGCCGCCAGAACGACGGCTCGGCGAGCGCCAGATCGCGGTGTCCGGTCATCACGTCCGTGTCTTCCGTTTCCGTCGCCGCCGAAGCAAGTATCCCCGGCGTCGCTGCAACCGGCGCGGCGTCTTCAAACGCATCGCGGCCCATCGGCGGATAGTCGATCTCGGTGGACTCTTCCACGGGCGCCAGGGCTTCCGCGGCAGGCCTCGCGGGCCGCGGCACAGGCTGCACAGCGCTCGCAAAGGGCTCTGGACCCGCCGCCACGGCCACCGGCTCCGGCGCCAATCGCTCTGGCGCCAATCGCTCCGGCGCGGATTTCTCCAACAGCGCCTTCACGAGGGTGATCATCGGCTCGGGCGGCACGAACGGTTTCTTCAGCACGCCGTCGGCGCCCACGCGCTTGGCTTCATTCTCATCAAGCGGGTCGAACGCGCCCAGCAGCAGCACCACGGGAATATGCGAATAGCGGGAGTCGTGCTTGACGTACTCACAGACCTCATAGCCGCTGCGAACCGGCATAAACACGTCGGCCAGGATCAGGTCGGGCTTCGCCTCAACCATGCTGCGCACAGCCGCTTCGCCATTGCCCACGGCGATCACATCAATGCCGTGATCCTTCAGCGCCAGCGCCACCATTCGTTGAATGTTGCTGTTGTCGTCGGCGACCAGTATTCTGGCCGCGCGTCCGGCGCCCAGGCTTGCGGATGAGTCGCGATTGGAAAGAATTTCCACTGTGGTCTCGGGCTCGGCCTTCCTACCATAGGTAGCATCCGGCCCCGTTGACAGTCAACCCGAACCCGAGGGTCTTGTGCCCGACTATGACATCTGGGGACATCCTGAAGGCCTGAACGGCCTGCCTGAGGGGTTTACCAGGGGAAGTGCTTCTTCTTTTTCTTGCTCGAAGACTCGTTTTTGGAGCTCGATGTGTCGGCTGCCGGCTGCGCTGGGGCCGACCCCGCGGCCGCCGGAGTGGTCGCGGCGTCGCTCGTCGCCGTTCCCGCGCCGCTCGCGCCCGCGTCGGCAGAGCCCTGCGTCGTGTTTCCCACCGCGCCGCTACCCGCGCCCCCCACGGTTGCACCGCCGCTGATCGTATCCGGCGAGCCGGGTGCGCTCTGCGTCGGCGAGTCCGCTCCATTCGTGCCGACCACGGCGTCGCCGGTCGATGGCGTAGCCGCGGCTCCGGTCGAATCCGAAGTGCCCGCCGTGCTTGGCGCGGTACCCGGCGTAACGGTCTCGACGACAGCCGTCGTGCTCGGTGCGCCCGAGCCGCCCCCGCTTCCGGTTCCGCCCGCCGACATCGCGCCCGGCGTCAGCGTATCCGAACCGGCCTCGCTCGGCGGCTCCAGATTCGGGGAGCCCGTGCGCGCCGCCATTGAGACGTCTGGCCCGTTCTTCAAAATTCCAAACGACTTCGTCATCAAATTCGTGCGCGGCCGCGGCGTGTTCTGTTCCTGTTGCATCCGCGCCATCGCCGTGGGATCGGGCTGCGGTACCGGCGCGCCAAACGCAATCAGCTTATTTTTCGCGTCGCCCGCCAGCGGCGAAAGCGGATAATCCTTAACGATCGCTCCGTAAAACGCCGCCGCAATATCTTTTTTCTCGCTCTTTTCGTAAATCTGTCCCAGCATCCAATTGGCCTGATCGGCTTTGCTGTAGAGCGGATAACGTTGCGTGAGTTCCAGCAGTCGCCCCGCCGCGGCGCGGTTGGTGCCGCGAATGTAATAGAAGCGCGCGATTCGGAAATCGCCCTCCGCCAGAACTTCCTGCACTTCGCGCAGGCGCTGCTCGGCCTGCGGTTCCAGCTTGTTGTTCGGATATTTCTGGATGAAGGTCTGAAATTCCGCTTCGGCGTTCACCGCTTCGGAAGAGTCGCGGTCCGGCTTGACCATCATGCGGTAGTAGTCCATGCCGACCTGCATTTGCGCGTACGCCGCCTCATCGAGAAACGGGAAGAAAGTGATGAAGTCCTTATATTCCGCAATCGCCTGAGTCAACCCGCTCGTTCCGCCTTCTTTGGAATATGAATCGGCGATTGCCAGTTTGGCCTTGGCCAGGTATTCGCTGTCGGGGTAGGTATTTTCCAGTGTTTGCAGCGAGAGCCGCGCGACGTCGTAGCGCCCGTGCTTGATGTCGTCCAGCGCGCGATTATAGAGAACGCTGTCCGGCGCCGCGCTCGCCGTCACGTGAGCGTTCTTCGCCACCTTCTTCCCGAAGCAGCCGCCCGCGCCAGCGCAGGCGATCAGCGCGCAAATTAGAAAAGTTTTTCGGTTCATGTTCAGTTGGCGCCCGCCATTACATTGAGTGCAGCGTTTCATGCCTTTGAAGCACCGCGTTCGCCGCGTATCGGCTGCGCCAGCGCTTCCCCGGCGGCCTGCTTTAGCGCTTGGACCGCGGCGGCGGCGTCGGCGGTGTGAAAGATCGACGTGCCGGCCACCAGTATTTGCGCTCCGGCGCGCACGATCTGCGCGACGTTTCCGAGTTCGATTCCCCCGTCCACCTCGATTCGGAAGTTCGCATTGTACCGCTCGCGCATCTGTCGCAGCTCCTGAATTTTCTTCAACGTGTTCGGAATAAATGACTGCCCGCCGAATCCCGGATTCACCGACATCACCAGCACGTGATCCACTCGATCCAGCACTTCCGAAAGCGTCTCCACCGGAGTCGCCGGATTGATCACCGCGCCCGCGCCGCGCCCGCGTTCCCGGATCATTTCCAGCGCGCGATCCAGATGCGGCGTCGCCTCCTGATGCACCGAGATCATGTCCGCCCCTGCCTCGATAAACGCCTCGATGTATTCCTCGGGGTTCTCGATCATCAGATGCACGTCCAGCGGTAGCCGGGTTGCCTTGCGCAGCGACGCCACCACCGGCACACCCACCGTGATGTTCGGCACAAAGTGCCCGTCCATCACGTCAACGTGGATGATGTCGGCCCCTCCGCGCTCTACGGCGCGAATCCCTTCTTCCAGAGAAGCGAAATTCGCGGCCAGAATGGACGGGGCAATGGCTACAGCGGGATGCACCAATTCTCCAATCTCCACGCGCATTCTAGCACACACGCGCACTCCTCTTCCCCTACGAAAAGACTACAGTCGAGCAATTCGGAGAGGTAGCTGTATGAGGACAGAGGAAATTCCGCGTGGGCTATCTGCAGCGATCCGAGCCCCTTAGCATCGCGTTAGGCGCGCTCGATGAATTCGTCGAGATCGTAACCGGGGCCGAACTCGAATCTGTACCGTGACAAGAGTTCCGGCAGTGACACACCACCTCGGCCAACGGCGGGCCACGTTTCCACGGTTAAACGGTCACCTCTCTCAACGTCGACATGGAACGCTTCTCGACGGTTTTCACGTATGACGACACGGGCGTCAGGACCTCCGTCCATTCGGAAAACGGCATCGTAAATTATCAAGATAGTGCCCTCCTGACGGCAATCTAGCATACCTTCGGCGTTCCTTCTACGGCGCCACATCCAAATCGATCAGCACATCCGCCGCAACCCGCGCCCCTGCCGCCGGCGTCTCCGCCACCACCGTATCCTTCAGCGCCGCGGCCGTCGCCAGCACGTTCACGTTCCCGACCCGCAATCCCGCATCCGCAATCTCGCGGCTCGCGTCCGTTTCCGAAAGACCCACGAGCGGCGGCATCACGTAAGCCGCCGGCCGGTCTCCCTCCGACACCAGCAAGTCCACGCGCGGCGAAGCCGCCTGCATCCCCGGCGCCGGATCCTGCACCACAATCGAGTCCGGCGTCGTCCCCGGCAAATAAAACGTCGAAATCTCTCCCGGCTGCAGCCCCGCCCGCAGCAACTCAATTTCCGCCGCCCGCAAACTCTCGTCAGTCAACTGCGGAATCGCAATCGTCTGCGCGCCCAGACTCAGCACCACGTGCGCGTCCTGACCCACCTTCATCATCTCGCCCGCCGGAGGACTCTGCCGCACCACCGCCCCCGCCGGCAAATTACTGAACACGCGATCCGAAATCCGAATCTCCAATTTATCTGAGGTAAGCAAGCGCGTCGCATCCCCCGTGCTCTTGCCCACCAGATCCGGCATCGCCACTTCGCTCCCGCGAATCGCAAACCGTATCGCCGTAACCGCGCTCAAAAACGCCACCGCCCCCAACACAAACGCCAGCAGCGCCATCCGCACCGCCCATTCCATCCGTTCCCGAAACGTCTTAGCCAATCGCGCTCCTCCGTCTCTCCGATTTTCTCACATCTCGGTCGCAGCGGGAGTGTCCGTTCGCTCGCAGCCGAACCGAAGTGTCCGTGAACGCCCGTCTCCGATCAGCCCCGTAGGGGCGGCACAATCTAGCCCAGGGCGGAAGCCCTGGGTACAAATCACAAACCGCGTGAGCCCCGGAGGGGCGACACAATCCTTCCTACCCGCACTCAATCAGCGCCGCATAAAATCCATCCGTCTGCGTCGTAGCCGGAGACGTTCTCAGCGTGCCATCCGCTCCCGTGATCGCGTCCGCCGAAACGCCGTCGGCCAGCAGCGGCGTCATCGCCTCGCCCGCGCGGCATATCCTGAATCCGCGGAACCCGCCGAGCGCGTCCCTCACAACCTGCTCGTTCTCCTCCGCCTCCATCGAGCACGTTGAATAGACCAAGCGCCCGCCCGGCGCCAGAAACGGCAACGCGTTTCGCAGCAAGCGAACTTGTTTCGCGTGCAGCTCAGTAAAATCGCCCGGCTTCAATCGCCAGCGAATCTCCGGATGCCGCGCGAGCGTGCCCGTGCCGGAACACGGCGCATCCACCAGAATCCGCCGAAATTTCTGCGCGAACGGCAGCGGCTCCGTGCCGTCGAGCACAACGCCGCGCACATTCGTTGCGCCAATGCGCTTCATCAGCGCCCCGAGCGTGCGCAATCGCCGCGCGTGCAAATCGCACGCCACAACCGTACCATCGAGCCCCGCTGCCGTCGCCAGCAAGGCCGTCTTCCCGCCCGGCGCCGCGCACAAATCGAGTACCGAGTCCCCCCGTTGCACGCCGAGCAGCGACGCCACGGCTTGCGAGGCTTCGTCGAGCAAGACAATCTCTCCGCGCTCAAACGTCTCGGTGTGCGACGGACTTCCGCCCGAAATCGAAATCGCATCGCGCAGCAATCGCCCCGGCCGCACTTCGAGCGTAGCTCGATCGAGAGACTGAATGATTTCGTTTCTCCGCGCGGGATCGAGGATCGCTGCCGAGATTCGCGGCGCGCGATTGTTCGCTTCAAGCAGCGCCACAGTTTGTTCGGTGCCGAACGCGCCGAGCCAGCGCTCCACCAGCCACGTGGGATGCGAATGCAAAATCCCCAGCCGATCCGCAATCTCCAAATCACCCGGCACAAGCGAGTCAATCGCCACGCCGCGCGCCGCTTCCTCCGCCGCGCGCCGCAAAACCGCGTTCACAAGGCCCGCCGCCGACGTTTTCCGCGCGCGCTTCACCAACTCAACCGATTCGCTCACCGCCGCCCGCGCCGGCACGCGTTCCAGGAATCGCAATTGATAAAGCCCGAGCCGCAGCGAAACCAAAACTTCCGCGTCCAGTCGTTCGATGGGCGAAGGGCTGCGCGAAGACTTTTCTTTAGAAGAGGGAAGCAGCCGCGCAATCAGCCAATCGAGCGTCCGTTGCCGTCGCAGCGTACCCAACGTCAATTCCGTAGCCAGCGCCGCGTCGACGGGCGAAATATTCTGTTTCAATTGCTCATGCAGCAGCTCGTCCGAATACCCGCCCGCCGTTTCCACGCGCAGCAAGACCTCAAACGCAATCTTGCGCGCGGCGCTGGGACCGCTCTTTAAGCCTTTAGTGGTGGAGGCCGGAACCTGCCCCAACCGGGTCGGGAGGCCTCCATTGGGCCTTTGGGATGCGTCACCACCAGCCCTCGCATCGCCTCGCACTCGAACGCGCTTACTCACGCCCCAAACCTTTCCCCCTGCACCAGATGCACGCCATTCGCAAAATCCATCGCCGCGACGCGCTTACGCCCTTCCGCCTGCGCGAACTCGATCTCGATGGTGCTTCCGCCGCCGCACACCACGTAGACCGCACTCGATGAGGCGATAATTGTTCCCGGCCCCTCCGTCGATGCCGCGACGGCTTCCGGCGCCGGCCGTCCCCAGATATTCCACACGCGCCCGCGCAGCGTCGTGTACGCGCCCGGCCACGCCGCAAACGCCCGCATGCGGTTGTAAACCTGCGCCGCCGTAAGCGACCAATCGATGCGCCCATCCTCTTTCTTCAAAATCGGCGCGATTGTGGCGAGCGATGAATCCTGCGGTTCCGGTTTGAAATCCTCTTCCTCAAGCAGTCGCATCGATTCCAGCACCAGCGGCGCGCCCGCCTGCGCCATCCGCGCCGCAAGCTCCGGCGCAGTCTCATCCGCGTGGATTGAGATTCCTTCCCGCAACACGATCGGCCCCGTGTCCATCCCCGCGTCAATCCGCATCGTCGTCAGTCCCGTCGTGGTCTCGCCATTGGCGATGGCCCACGCGATCGGCGCAGCACCGCGATATTTCGGCAGCAACGACGCGTGCAGATTGATCCAGCCGTATCGCGGAAGCGAAATCAGGCGCGCGGGAATGATTTGCCCGAAGGCGATGATCACGATCGCGTCCGGCGCGATCTTGCGCAGAAATTCCGACGCCTCTTCCGATTTGATCGATTCCGGCTGATAGACCTGAAGATCGAGCGCCACCGCCGCTTGCTTTACGGCGCCCGCGGCGATTTTTCGGCCGCGGCCGCGCGGACGATCCGGTTGCGTGATTACGGCTTCAACGGAAATTCCGGGCTCCTGCGCGAGCCGCTGCAATGAAGGGACAGCGAATTCCGGCGTGCCGCAGAAAATGATGCGCATCGAAGAAACCAGCAGCTACCAGTCGCCCGCCTTGCGGAGCTTACGGATCTTGCGCTTGATCATGTCGCGCTTCAGCAGGCTCAGGTGCTGCAAGAAAAGCGTGCCGTTCAGATGATCGATCTCGTGGCAAAACGCGCGCGCCAGCAATCCTTCGCCGCGCATCTCGTAGCTTTTTCCGGTGGCATCCTGCGCGCGCACCGTCACATAGAGCGGCCGCAAAACGTGCCCGCGAAATCCCGGCACCGAAAGACATCCCTCGTCTTCGCGCTGTTCGCCTTCGATATGCACGATTTCCGGATTCGCCAGCACAAGTTTCGCCTCGGGATTTTTTCCGACCGTCACATCGACCACCGCCAGACGCTTATCGAGCCCGATCTGCGGCGCCGCCAACCCCACGCCCTGCGCGGCATACATCGATTCAAACATATCGGCGCACAACTTCTCGAGTTCTTCGTCGAACTCTTCGATCGGCTTTGTGGGCGTCTCCAGCACCTTCGCGCCATACTTCACAACCGGATGAATCATCTTGTGGGTCGGGCCTTTCCGTCTTGTTCGCGCGCCGCGTTCCGCCGCGGTTCAGAATTCATCGAGCTGCCGCTGGTAACCGTCGTAATTTCGCCGCGTCTCGCCGATCGAATCGCCGCCGAATTTTTCGAGAAACGCCTCCGCCAGCACCAGCGCGACCATCGCTTCTCCCGCCACGCCTCCCGCCGGCACTACGCACACGTCGGACCGCTCATAGGCAGCGCGCACGCTTTCTTTCGTCTTCAAGTCCACGGTGCCGAGCCCGCGGCGCAAAGTTGAAATCGGCTTCAAATATCCGCGCACCACCACATCCTCACCATTCGTGATTCCGCCTTCGATTCCGCCCGCGCGATTCGTCGGCCGCGTGAATCTGTGTCGCGCCGCGTCGTATCCGATTTCGTCTCCCACTTCCGATCCATACGACTGCGCCGCGGAAACTCCCGCGCCGATCTCCACGGCCTTCACCGCCTGAATGCACATCACCGCGCGCGCCAGCTTGCCGTCGATTTTTTCGTCCCACTGCGCATGCGATCCCAATCCCGGCGGCAGCCCGCGCGCCACAACCTCAAAAATTCCTCCCACCGAATCGCCCGCGCGCAGAACCTGATCCACTTCCGCTTTCATGCGCGCTTCCGTCGCCGCGTCCACGCAGCGCAAAGGCGAATCGAGATTCGCGCACACCGCTTCGATCTCGCTCCAGGTCGCGGCGCGTTCGAGCCGCACCTTTCCCACTCCCACCACGTGGCTCAAAATCGTCACGCCAAATTCGCGCAGCAGAATTTTCGCCAGCGCGCCCGCCGCCACGCGCGCCGCGGTTTCTCGCGCCGAAGCGCGCTCCAGTACGGTGCGTGCGTCGTGCACATTCAATTTCAGCGCGCCCGGCAGATCGGCGTGCCCCGGCCGCGCCGCCGTCAATGGACGCGACGCCAATTCCGCGCCCGCGGCATCTTCCAGCGGCTCGACGGGCAATATCTTTTCCCAGTTCGCCCAGTCGCGATTTTCGATGCGCAGCGCGATCGGAGCGCCGATCGTTTTCCCCAGGCGAATTCCGGCGAACGCCTCGACTCGATCCTTCTCGATTTTCTGCCGGCCGCCTCGCCCGTAACCCAGTTGCCGGCGGTGCAATTCGCCGTGAATGAATTCCAGGTCCACCGGCAAACCGGAGGGCAGCCCGGAAATCCAAGCCAGCAACGCTTGGCCATGCGATTCGCCGGCGGTGAAAAAGCGCAACATGATTAAGCGTTCGTCCTCGTCCTCTCGCAGTGCGAGTGTTGAATTGTATCGGAGCGATCATGGCCGGTAAAGCTCGCTGCGGCGCGCTGAACTCCGTCACACTCTTCCGTCGCTCGCGTTCGCGTTCCGCGCTTGACGCAACCGGAAGCGGACGCTACGCTCAACAGACGTGAGACGCCGGGGGATCAGCGCACAAAGCGATGCCCGCCACTGAACCGAAGCTTCCCGGCACTTCCGAGTCCGCTCTGCCATTCAGATTGCTGAACGCCGCGAAGCGCGGGATTCTGGCCGTGCAGGACTTCGCGCTGCTGTCGGCCCGCTCCGTCACGAATATTTTTACCCCGCCGCATTACATCTCCGATCTGCTTGACCAGATGGACGTGATCGGTGTCGGCTCGCTGCCGATCGCGATTTTTTCGGGCGTTTTCATCGGCGCCGTTATGGTGCTGCAGACGGCGGCGCAGTTCGCGCGCTACGGACAGACGCAGCTTACCGGCGACGTTGTGGCCGTAAGTCTCGTGCGGGAACTCGGACCGACGATAACGGGACTTCTGGTCGCCGGCCGCAACGCCTCCGGCATGGCTTCGGAGCTGGGCTCGATGCTGGTCACCGAGCAGGTGGACGCCATGCGCGCCATGGGCACGGACCCGACGCGCAAACTTGTTACGCCGCGCGTGCTCGGCGCTGTGCTGATGCTTCCGCTGCTCGTGGCGGTCGCGGATTTCGCCGGGTTGGTGGGCGGCCTGGTGATTTCCTCCACGTCGCAACACCTGGGCGCGGTGCAATTCTGGACGCGCGCGATCAATGCGCTCGATTTCAACGACCTGGTACAGGGCATGGTGAAGCCGGTGGTTTTCGGTTTTATTCTGGCGTGCGTCGGCTGTTACAAGGGACTGACCGTCCGCGGCGGCACGCAGGGAGTTGGCCGCGCGACGACGCAAGCCGTGGTCTCGGCGTCGATTCTGATTCTGATCGCCGATTTCTTTTTGGACAAGCTGCTGCTGTTTTTGGCCGGACATGTTCTGTGAGACGCCATGACTGACGCGACGCCGATCCCGGCCACGACTTCTCCGCGCGACGCGATGATCGCGTTTGACAACGTGCATCTCGGTTTCGACGAAGGCGAAATTCTTCGCGGTCTCGATTTCCGCGTGGCCTCCGGTGAGACAAAAGTTCTGATCGGCGAAACCGGAACGGGCAAAACGCTGGCGCTCAAACTCGCCGCGGGCCTGCTGCATCCCGACTCCGGCTCCGTGACTGTGCTGGGCCGCGATCTCGGCACGCTTTCGGAAGTGGAGTTGTTCGCGTTCCGCCGCAAGATCGGCTTCGTGTTTCAGGAAGGCGCGTTGTTCGATTCGCTGACGGTCGGCGAAAACGTCGCGTATCGTTTGCGCGAAGATCAACTCGACGACGACGAAATTGACGCGCGCGTGCGCGAAGCGCTGCGCTTCGTCGAACTCGAAAACACGATGGAAAAGTTGCCGTCCGAACTTTCCGGCGGAATGCGGCGCAGAGTGGGCATCGCGCGCGCGCTGGTGGACCGCCCCGCGATCGTGCTCTACGATTCGCCCACCGCGGGACTCGATCCCATCACGTCGCAAACCATCATGACGTTGATTCTGCGGCTGCGCGATTCGCAGGGCGTCACTTCGCTGCTGGCGACGCATCGCCTGCAGGACGCGTTCGGTCTCGCGAACTACCGCTTCGATACCGCCGCCAATCGCGTGGTGCACGACGACGATGGCGGAGTCGCGGCGAACGGTCACAGCGAACACGACACGCGATTCGTGGTGCTGCGGCATGGCGCGGCGTATTTCGAGGGCGAGCCGCAAGCGCTGGCGGAATCGTCCGACGAGTATCTGAAAGAATTCCTGGTGTGAGGAAACTCTGTGGTCGTGCCACAACGAAAAGTTTTCTTTTTCTCTTTTAAGGAGGGCCGAACATGCCGCAACAAAAACAATTGACCTGGTCTGAACTGCGCGTCGGAGTCTTCGTGCTGGCGGGTTTGCTTTTGATCGCGCTCGCCATCTTTTACGTCACTGGCGCGGGCTCGCTCGGCGCGAAGTACCGGCTGCACACCTACCTGCCTGAAGTCGATGGACTCGCCGTCGGCGCGCCCGTCGATCTCGGCGGCGTCGCCGTGGGCAACGTGGAGACGATCGCGATCGCCTCGCCCGAGCCAGGGCAGCCGCTGGATACGAGCCGCAGCATCGAAGTCACCCTGCGCATTCAACGGAAATACCAGAACGATATCCGCACCGACTCGAACGCGACGCTGGTGACCGAGGGACTTCTCGGCGACGTGTACGTAGATATCCAGCGCGGATCGACTGGCGACGTGCTCCACGACGGACAGGAGCTTGCGGGTCATGAAGCGCCCGCGATGAAACAGATCGTCGAGCGCAGCGCGGACGTGATGGCCAATCTGAGCGCGCTGTCGCAGCAAGTCGAGCAGATGGTCGGGGGCCTCAAAGCCGGACAAGGCACGCTCGGCGCGCTGCTCGTCGACAAAACTCTGTACAACAATCTCAACTCGACCGTCTCACACGCCAACGACATGGTCATCGCGCTGCAGGGCGGGCAGGGCACGCTCGGCAAACTGCTCACTTCGGACACGCTGTACACCAAGGTCGATTCCTCGACGGGGCGGCTTGACGACATCCTGGCCGCGGTGCAGCAACAGAAAGGATCGTTCGGCAAGCTGGTTTACGATCCCGCGGTGCACGATGAAGCCAAGGAATTCCTGAACAACGCGAACGGTCTGCTGGCCGGCGTGCGCGCCGGACAAGGCACGCTGGGAAAACTCGCGACGGACGACACGCTGTACAACGAATATCGCGACGTCGGCAAGAACCTGACGACCGCGACCGCGAAGCTGGATACGAACGAAGGGACGGCCGGAAAACTTTTCAGCGATCCGCAGCTGTATGACAACATCACGGGGCTCACGGGCGACATGCGCCTGCTCATCGGCGATTTCGAGAAAGACCCGAAGCGATTCCTGTCCATCAAGCTCAACATCTTCTGAGAGCGCGCAAGCGGGTTCTGATCGCGCGCCATCAAGAAGCCGCGCCGGTTTTTAGGCGCGACAAACGAATCGTCACCGGGGCGAATAGCTTCGCGCCGGAATCGGGCCGATCCTCGACGTTGGCTCGCAACGTCACCACCTGAAAATCCGGCGGCGAAAAAGATATAAAGCCCGGCGAATTCACCACGACGCAAACAATATCGCCGGAACCGACCGCAGCCTGAACCTTCTCCCGAACATCGATTGCGGCGCCGGCGGCATCGCTGCCGGACGCCGTTATCACGCTCAGCCCTGCGCGACGGCCCGCGGCCATCCAGTCCGGCTGCGTGTTTCGCGCGGCCCAGTCTTCGGTTTCTTCCGGGCCATCGCGCCCGGGCTCGCTGGCCGCAGGTTGGTACGACGCGAGGAAATGAATGGGCTTGTCCATTGCGGCGACGAGCAGCAGCGCGTCGCGGCGAGAGAAGTCGCGGGCGATCAGCAGCGCGCCGCTGTGTTCGGGAATCAACGCGCGTCCTTCGAGAGATAGACGATAACGCGTGTGCGTCCAGACCCAGAGCCAGAGACGCAGCAGGGAATCCGGACGCGCGAGAACCGCGTAGAGCAGCGCCAGGATCGTCATGATGGCGCCGGCGAAGAAAATCTGGCGCGCGCCCAAACCGAAACCTTGCGCGAAAATATAATACATTCCCGCCGCAATGAAGATGCCCGCGAAGGAAAACAGATTCGACGCCGCGATCACGCCGCCTTTGGTCTCCGGGCTGGGGCGGTGCTGAATCAGCGCGCCGAGCGGCACGGCGTAAAATCCGCCGAAGAAGCCGAGCAGGGCCAGCTCCGAGCGCGCATGCCACACGCCCAGGCCGGGGCGCGAGACCATGAAGGAGAAAATGGTCATCCCGGCGGCGCCCAAGGGCACAAGTCCGTACTCGATTTTCGGGCCGGAGAGATATCCGGCGACCAGGCTGCCGATTCCGATTCCGATCGCGACTGCGGCTTGCAGATAACTGGTTTGCGTTTCGTTCACTTTCAACACGTCGTGACCGTAAATGACGATCACGAATTGCAGCAGCGCGGCTAAAGACCATAGGTAGGTGTTGCCGACGACGGCCCAGCCGAGAAGTTTGTCTTCGCGCATGCGCTGGACCTGCACCCATAAATCGCCTAACGGATTGACGCGCAAGCGCGCGGCCGGATTCGCCGCGGGGACGTGCGTGATGCCGTAGCTGGTGGCGAGCCCGCAGAACGTCGCGGCGAGCAGAATGAGACCCGCGCGGCCGGGATTCGCCGCGAAATGAAACGCCAGCATGCCGGCGCCGACGGTGCCCGCGATCGAGGCCAAAAAAGTGCCGAGCTCGATCACGCCATTGCCCCAGGACAATTTCGTTTGCGGCAGAATTTCCGGAAGCAGGCCGTATTTCGATGGACCGAAGAGCGCACCCTGAGTGCTGATCAGGAATACGCCGGTGCACTCCATCGGCAGATTGCGCAGCGCCAGAGCGGCGGTGGCAAAGAGCATCACGAAAATCTCGAAATATTTGGTGCCGATGGTCACAGAGCGCTTGCTGTAGCGATCGGCGAGATAGCCGCCGGCCATGGAAAACAGCAAGAACGGAAGAGCGAAGAGCGCGCCGACGATGAGAACGAGAACGTTGCGCCGCGCGTCCGGAAAATTCATGGCCACGATCAAGTAGATGACCAGGAATTTCAGGCCGTTGTCGTTGAAAGCGCCCTCGAACTGCGTGGCGATCAGGGCCCAGAAACCGAAGAGCGATTTGTGGGGCGCGGCGGGCGGGTTGGACGCGTGGTCGTTGGATGACATAGGGAATGGGAGCGCAGACAAACCCGCTGCGGACGGCGGGAGGGAGTCTAGCAGGTGGATGGGCGGTGCGGTCAATGGCACGGAGCGGGGTATCCCCTCCCCCATACCCTGTTTTTTGGAAGTGTTGATTGTGGAAGGGTTACAACGCAATTTCTCAGAAGTGTTGATTCTAGTGGAGTTCAAACCCGTTGCGGAGAACGAGATACGAGGAGTCTTGGAAGTGTTGATTCCAGAGGGCTTAAAATTCGATTCCTCAGAAGTGTTGATTCTGGGAGGGTTAGGGGCGGGAAAGCGCGAATTGTGATCGGCGTTCATCTACCACTGTAGCACAGAGAGTACGTATGTGTCAAGGTATATTTGGGTTCATTCGAATGGATGGGTAAAAATCACCCATAGCATATTCGCGCCGGCGGGGGCTCCGGAGTGACATAACTGCCGCGGTACGTTGGTGGATGTAGTATATATGCGGTGGGTGACTGGGAGGGAGCCATGGCAATCGGTGCAAAGGCGGCCTCGCATGCGTGGTTGGGCCAAAAAATTATGCAGCGCGCTCCGAAGACTTCGGGGGTGTACGCAATCTTCAATAAAGAGAACTGGATCTATGTGGGAGAAGCGAGCGATCTGCGGGTGAAACTGATCGCGCATTTCGACGGAGAAAACGCCTGTATCAAAGAGAGCGCGCCGTTCGGATTTCAATTTGAGGTGGTGCCGCCGAAGAAGAGGTTGGCGCGGAAGAAGCAGTTGGTCCGTGAGCTGAAGCCGGTTTGTAACCGCTGACCGCGGCCTCCCTGACGCGTGGACGAAACCGCAAATCCCCACGCAAACCGTTTGAGCGCAAGCGCAGCTCCTCGTGACAGAATGCGACTGTGATGTGATACAAATCGCGCGTTGCGGATCGCCGCAACGGGAGGAACAGACCATGTTGTACCGGGACGTGGCGCATTTTTTCGGGGGAATGTTTATTGTGAATGGGATACCGCATTTTGTGAGCGGGGTGTGCGGGAGGAAATTTCCTTCGCCGTTTGCTTCGCCGCCGGGGAAGGGATTGTCTTCGGCGGTGGTGAACGTGATTTGGGGAGCGGTGAATTTGGGGGTTGGGTATTTTTTGGTGTGGCGCGTGGGGGTGTTTGATTTGCGGAGCACGCGCGATGTGGTGGTGGCGGGTGTTGGGGGATTGGCGATGGGAGTGATGCTGGCGCGGGTGTTTGGGGAGAATCGGGCGATCGGGTGAGTTGAGGGGAGAGTGAAATGAACGGAGAAAGCCAAACGAGGGGAGAAGGATAACGCAGAGGCCTGCCTGCCGGCAGGCAGGCGCAGAGAGCGCTGAGACTCGCGGAGCTAGGCGGGGGCGATCGGGATGGTGTAGGCTTGCGGCGGTGTGAGGCATGGGAGCGACGGAATGACAGTTTACATAGCGGCTTTGTATTTGCATTTGTTGGGAGCGCTGTTTCTGTTTATGGCGTTTGCGGTGGAGTGGGTGATTCAGGGGCGGGTGCGGAGTTGCGCGTCGCTGGAGGAGGCGAAGCCTTGGCTGATGGCGGGGCGGACCGTGCCGCTGCTGGGAGCGCTCGGCGGAATCGGCGTGTTCATACCGGGCTTGTTTCTGGCGGCGCGCGAGAAGCTTTGGGCTGCGGCGTGGATTCAGGCGGCGATGACGGCGGCCGTGGTGATGGCGTTGCTGGGTGTGGCGTTTACGGGGCCGCGGATGCGGGCGCTGGGGAAATTGGCGATGGCCGGAGGGCAAGCGGCGGCGGATGCGTCGGGGCGGCTGCGCGATCCTCTGGTGCTCTATTCTTTGCGGGTGCGCGCGGCGCTGGGGTTGGGCGTGCTGTATTTAATGGCGGCTAAGCCGGATCTGGCAACGACGCTGATTGCGATGGGCATCGCGGTGATTCTGGGGATCGTGCTTGGCGTGGCGGGCGGTTCGGCGTAGGGCGATTCGGCGAGTGGCAAACGCGGCTTGAGCGGTGGGCGGCGGCGTGCTAGGTTTATTTTTATCGGGCCGGAGTGGCGGAATGGCAGACGCGGCGGACTCAAAATCCGTTGCTCGCAAGGGCGTGTGGGTTCGACTCCCTCCTCCGGCACCACGATTTTTCTTATTTCCCTCGGCATTGCCGGCGTAAAGATGGAGACCTCCCGACGCGGTCGGGAGAGGTTTCGGTCTCTGTTAGAAAAAAAACAAATTCAAAGGCCCCACCCCTGCAAAAATCGCAGGGATGGGCCACCCGGCTCGTGGTGAGATGCGGCCAACGCAGCGGAATCGCGTTCGGGCTACTGCGACAGCTCGATTACGACCATTGAGTCCGGCAGGATCTGCGGGCGCGGGCGCGGCATATCGGCTGTGGGCGCTGGCGCGGGGCCGTAGCTGGCGGTGACCAGGAAGACGTGATGCGTCGCCAGATCGACCTCCATGGTGCGGGCGCCTTGTTGCGTGGCGATGTTGTCGAGAAGTTTGAAACTGTCGGGCGTGTCTTCATGGACGATGGTGAGCGTGCCGTCGCCATTGGAGCTGAAGGCGAGCTGGGTGCCGGGATCGAAACGGTTGGCGTCGACCCCGCTGCCGATGGGAACTGTGGTGACGACTTTGCCGGAATCGGCGTCCATGATGGCCATCAATTTATTGTGGCAGCCGATGATCAGGCGGCGATGCTCGCGGTCGATGGCCATGCCGGAGGGCGATTCGCAGGGGGCGGCGGGCCAAGTGTTGAGCACGGTGAGTTTCTGGGAATCGAGTTCGACGACTTCGCTTTTATCTTCGAGGTTGACGTAGACGTGGCCTGCGGCGTCGGCGGCGGGGAATTCGGGTCGGCCTCCGAGCGCGATGCTGCCGGCGACGGCGCCGGTGGCGGCGTCGATGGCGGTGGCGGTGCCGGAGCGGCCGTTCATGGTGAAGACGCGCTTCGAGGCAGGATCGTATATGATGGCGTCGGTGCCGGGATCGGTCTTGGCCTCGCCGATTTTGGCGAGCGTCTTGAGATCGAAGATCGTGACGGAGGCGGTGCCGCCGTTGCTGGTGAATCCGCGGCCAAATTCGGGAGCGAGCGCGACGCCGTGGACGCCCTGCGTATCGGGGATGTCTCCGGTGACGAGGCCGAGCGCGAGGTCGAGCGCTTGAATGTGCGTGCCGCGGGAGATGAATAGGCGGCCGGTGTCGCTATCCTCGTTCAGGTAGTCCCAGCCGCCAGTGCCGGCAATCGGAATTTTGCGGATGATGTGATAGCCCGAGACAGGAAGCGGCGGCGGCGCGGGCCGGCCGGGGAAAGGACCGGGCTGGCCTTGCGGCGGAGTGGGGCCGGGCTGGCCCTGTGGCGGGGCGGGAGCGGGCTGGGCCTGCGGCGGCGCGGCGGGCTGGGTCTGCGGCCGAGCGGCAGCGGCGCCGGCGAAAATTGTGGCCATCGCCAAAGCGGCGAGGGCGGGCGCGAGCAGCCGGAGGCGCCGACAATTTGAGGTAATCATCGGGGCAGCGTTTATCATGTGTTGTTTCTCCTCAAGAAAACGAATCGAGCGCAGCAAGAGAATCCGCTTGCGCCATTTTGGGCGCCTGCGTAAGATACCACCGCCGCAAGGAGAACGCAGCGGTGCCGAAAGAAAAACCGAAAGTAAATATCGGCCAGGTGATCCGCAATTACCGGGGCCAGCGTGGATTGTCGCAAGGCGATATCGAAAGGCGCACGGGGCTGCTGCGTTGCTATCTGTCGCGCGTTGAAAACGGGCACACCGTACCTTCCCTTGAAACGCTGGCGAAGATAGCCGAAGCGATGGACATCGCGCTGGCGGATTTTTTTCCGGGCGCGGAAACGCCGCGCGATCGCGATACCCAGAAGGCGCTCGGCGAGCTTTCCGAAGACGAGATTCGATTTTTGTCTGAGATCAAGAAGTACAGCACGACGCTTTCCGACGGCGATAAGCGCCTGGTTTTGGCCATGATTCGCAAGATGGCCGTGATTATCCCGCCTCCTCCGCCACGCAAGCCGGTGGCGCCACGACGTTCGGTTTTTTAGGTTTCGACTAAGTCATCCCCAACGGAAAAGCCTGGGAGCCGCACCCTTCGGTTTTAAGGGTGCGGATTTTGAATTTGGTTTGTTTGCGAAATGATTGCGCGCAAAACCCGCACCCTGAAAGGCGCAGGGTGCGGCACCCTGCTGTGCGAATTTAGCGCGAGTCTTGCGAGAGCTTTTGCTGGATGCGGGCTACGTCGATTATGGCGCGGACGATTCGGCCGCGGCCCAGGATTTTTTCGCCGGTGCGCGATTCCACGTCGAAGGTGAGGAAGCGGCCGTTGATTTCGGCCAGACGAGCGGTGGAGACGATCACGGAGCCGATGCCGGTGCTCTTGATGTGATCGACTTCGATGCGCGTGCCGACGGTGATTTTGCCGGGCGGGAGCGCGGGCTCAACGGCGTGGGACGTGGCGGCTTCCATCATGCCGATCATGGCGGGCGTGGAGAAAATTTCGGGCAGGCGCGGATCGTAGGATGCCGTCGTGTACTCGAAAATTACGGAGCGCTCGAAGCGGCCTTCAAGGCCAATGCGGAGTTCGGCGTGCGGCGGATGATGAGTCATTTGCAGGCGGGCGCGAAATTCATTGCGGGGAATCGGCGCCGGAAGCGGTGCGCTCGGAAAGATGGCCGGATTGCGGGTGCACCAGACTGTCGAGCACTTCGGAGAATGTGACGCCGACCTGGCCCCACAGGCGGCGCTTCAGTCCCATGTAGCCTTGCGCGCCGCTGAAAAGGTCGGCCATCAGGGAGCGGAATGTGGGGCTATGGCCGATGAACTGGATCATGCGCGTGGTGACGGCGCCGCCGAGAAAGCGTCCGCGGTAGAGGCGGCGGGCGATGCGCGTGGCGAATTCGAGTTCGGCGGAAAATGTGGCGCGGACGCGCGCGGGATAGCTGGCGGGATCGCCGGCGATCAGGGCTTGCGCGAGCAAATCGCCGGAGCAGATCGCGTAGTACAGACCTTCGCCGGTGAGCGGATCGACCCAAGCGGCGGCGTCGCCGACAAGCGCCCAATTGTTTCCAACGACGCGGCGCGCGCGCAACGTTTCAACCTGCGGCGACGGCAAGACGTGGCTATAAAAATGAGCGCCAGTGCGCGGGATTTTTTCGTCGCGCAGGAAGGCGTCCAGGTGGCGGCGCAATTCCTGGCTGGTGTGGCGCGCCATGCTGCCGCAAATGCCGACGGACAAATGGTCGGCACGCGGGAAGGACCACAGGTAGCCTTCGAAGCGGCTGAGGAATTTTACTTTGATGTCGTCGGCCTGGGCGGGGACGAAATAGCCCATGGTCATTTCGAGGTCGGCGCGTTTTAGAGGACGCGTGCCGGGGAGCAGCGCGTTGCGGGCTCCGGCGGCGAGGACTACGAAATCGGCTTCGGAGGCGCGGCCGTCGGCGACGAGGCCGACGCGCGGGCCGGAAGTATCGACCTGCGTGACGCGGGCGCGCACGATGCGGCAACCGGCGGCGGCGGCGCGGTCGAGCAGCAGTCCATTGAGCACGGCACGCGAGTAAATGATGATGGGATGATCGAGCTTCATCCGGGCGCGATGGCCGCGGCTGGAAATCAATTCGATGGAATCGACGCGCTTTTTGGGCTGAGGACCGGTGCCGAGGAACGGATAGGCGACGATGGCTTTGTGAGTGAGGCCGCCGCCGCAGGGTTTCTCCCAGGCGAGGTGCTCGTCGTAGAGCGTGATGTCGTAGCCGGCCCGAGCCAATTGCTCGGCGCACATTGCGCCCGAAGGACCGCCGCCGACGATCGCGATCTCCCGCACAGCCTGGGTTGCTGGCTCCCGATGAATAGGTGCACTTGCGCCGCCGATCGTCACGTCAGCGGGAAAACGAAGACGATGAAACAGGCGCCAATTATAGCACCAAAAATTGCGGCGGCTGCCAGCGAACCGGTGCGGCGGCGTATCACTTCGGAACCATAGTGCTGAAGAACGGAGACGGCCATGAAACTCGGCAACAGCAGGCCGACGAGGACCTGGCCGTTCATGGTGAGGAAGTAGGCCGCGATCATCGCCAGCCAAATCTCAAGGCGCATGGCGACGAAGAGGCCGAATCGGCGCCAGTTCGGGCCGGGAACGCGCGGGCCGAGGGCGGCTTCTTCGGCGAGAAAGTAGGGGAAAAGCGCGAGCGCCGCGGGGGCGAGGCGAAGGACGCGCGGCGTGGTCGGCAGGAAAATGCGCGCAGCGGTTTGCGCCCAGGTGTGGCGGAACATCAGCGCGGCGGCGTCAACGAAGGAACCGTCGAGCCAGATTCGCGAGACGATTGCGAAAACCAGAGCGAGAACGACGGCGGAAAATACACCGCGAAAGGACCAGCCGAATGAAACGTCGCTGCGGACGACCAATAGCGCGAACGCTGCGCCGGCGATGAGCAGAACGGTTGCGAGGTAGCTGCCATTCGCGAGGCCGAGCCACTCGTAGCGTGGTACGGCTGCGAGGAGCGCGACGGCGAAAATGGATGCTACTCCGCAATTGAGCAGCGCTTTTCGAGGGGGCAGGGCTAGATCGCTGTGGTCGTTTGTATTCTGTTCGGAATATTTTGTTTCCGGATCGCGATCAGGATAGTGAGGCGCGGGCGGGCGAACGCGGCCTGCGACGAGCGTCGCGGCGAGAGGAAACATAAGGATGATCCCCGCGCAGCCCAGCAGGAAGCCGATGCGCGGAAAGCCGGGCACGGACTGCGGCGGGCCGGGGATGCCGAGCGCCTGGCGCGCCCACGCGGCGGCGCGCTTCGCAACGCGCGCGTCAACCAGAACGCCCACATGATCGGTGAGCTTCACATCGGCGAGATCGAAGGCGCGGAGCTGGGCGAAATCGTCCGGAGCAGTGCGATCGCCGCCGGCGTCGCGCGCAAGTTGGCGCGCCGTGGAGCGCAGCCACGGAACATCAAATTGCGCGCTGACTACCAGAAGATTTGAGGGCATGCGGCGCGGCGGCACAAGCGGCGCGGGCGAAAGCGCGATGGTCGCCACAGTGGGGAAGCGGTCGGCGAGGCGAATGGCGATCTCGCCGCCCATGGAATGGCCGAGGAGAACGGTGCGATCGAGGCGAATGTCGCCGCGGTCGGCGAGAGCAGCGATGGCGTCGCCGGCGCAGGATTCGGCGTTGGCGTAGGTGAATGGCTCCGTGCTATCGCCGTGCCCCGCGAGATCGAAGGTGTAAACGCGCAGGCCTTGCGCGGCGAGCCACTGGTCAAGCCAGATCATGATGTGGCGATTCGCGGCAAGTCCGTGGAGCACGACGGCGGTGCCGCGGGGCGGTTCGACGTAGGGCTCCATCACGGTGACGGGCGTGTGGCAGGCGTCGATCTCGTATTCAAACATGCGAGGTTGCGCGCGAAATACGCCGGCGGCGCCGGCGGCGATCAGAGCGATGCCCACGAGCGCCAGAAGCGCGTCACGCCTCATGCGGTGAAAACCGCGTGATAAGATTGAAGTGTCGCGGTGAAGCGGCGCGTCATATCGCGGCGAAGGGCGGCTTTTGCATGGGCCAATTCATCACGGAAGACGAATTGATTATCCGGTTGGGGCCCGAAAATCGCAATGGGCGGCGCGTGGTCTTCACCAATGGATGCTTCGATGTGCTGCACCCGGGGCATATACGGAGCCTTGAAGACGCCCGCACGCTGGGGGATTGTCTGGTGGTGGGATTGAATAGCGACGCCAGCGTTCGAGGCCTGAAAGGGCCCGCGCGGCCGGTGTTGGCGGAAGAAGATCGCGCGGCGATTCTGGCGGGGCTCGCGGCGGTGGATTACGTCGTGCTGTTCGACCGGCCGACGCCGCGCGAACTGCTGGCCCGTCTGCGTCCGGACATCCTGGTGAAGGGCGCGGATTGGAATATCGAAACGATCGCCGGGCGTGAAGAGGTGGAAGCGGGCGGCGGGCGCGTGGTTTCGGCGCCGCTCGAGCCGGGATTTTCGACGACGAGTCTGCTGGACGAATTGCATCGCAGGACGCTGGTGGGTAATTCCTCAAAGCCGGGATCCGCAGAATAAAAATGGTGTTGTCATCGGTCGCGGAGTTTCTTTCGCCGTTCGGACGCCTGCCCGCGGTTGAGGCAGCGCTCGAAAATCTGCGGCGGAATCGCGCGGCGACGCTGGCCGGATTGGCGCCGCCGGCGGTGGCGCTGATGGTTGCGGAAGTGGCGGCGGGACTGCGCCGGCCGGTTATCGTGGTGGTGGAGACGGATTCGCGCGGCGAGGAAATAATGGAGCCGCTGCGATTTTTTCTGCGCGTGCTCGGGAATTTGCCGGCTTCGGCGGCCGGCAGCGTTCCGGCGCTCGATGTCGCGCCCGGAGCGGGAATATCGCCGCATCCTGAAATACTTGAGACGCGCGGAGTTTCGATGTGGCGTTACGCCACGGAGCAGATGCGCGTGCTGATCGTGCCGGCTGCGGCGGCGCGCATGCGCGCGCGCGATGCGGTGTTTTATTCCTCGCTGGGGATAACGCTGGCGCGCGACGAAGAGGTGCCGCTTGAGGATCTGGTGGCGCATCTGCGCAGCGTCGGTTATGTGCGTGCGGAAGCGGTGGAGATGCCGGGGCAATTTACGGTGCGCGGCGGAATTCTGGATGTGTTTCCGCCGGAGGCGGCGCGGCCGGTGCGGCTGGAGTTGCTGGGAGACACGCTTGAGTCGTTGCGTGAGTTCGATCCGGAAACGCAGCGCTCGGTCCGGCCGCTCGAGCGCGTGAGTCTTGCGCCGCTTACGGACGAACCGAATGGCTGGCACACGGCGCCCGAGGCAACGGCGGCGGAATCGCCCGCGGCCGGATTCGGCACGCTATTGGAATTGCGGCCGGATGCGATCGTAATTCTGGATGAGCCGGAAGCGATCGCGGCGGCGCAAGACGCGGCGGTGGCAGGTTCTTCGGCGGACGAAGAAGGCGCGGCGTGGCCGTGGCTGCGGCAAAACGAATGGCAGGATTCGCTCGATCGCTGCGCGCGACTGGAATTGACGCGGCTGCCGATCGAGAAATCGCAATCGCGCGCGGCGCGGCGATCCCCGCACACCGTGGTGACGCAGCCGGCCACGCGTTACCACGGAAATATCCCCGCATTTCTAACCGAGGCGCGCGGCAGATTGAAAGCGGGCGAGCGCGTGCTGGCCGCCGCGGGAACGCTCGGCGAACTGGAACGCCTGGCCGATCTGTGCCGCGAATACGAACTGCCATTTCGATTGGCGGAGACCGAAGCCGGCGCGACGGGCGATCGCCTCGCCGACGATTCGGCCATGGGAAGTACTGCCGCGTTGCTGCTGGTGCGCGCGCCGCTCGATGCGGGATTCATGGTGCCGGAGGCGCGGCTTGCGCTTTACGGCTCGGGCGATTTGCTCGATGCGTTGCCGAGCAGATCGAAGCCGCGGCAGCGATCGAAGTCGGCAACTTTCTTCAGCGACCTGGGCGATTGGAAGCCGGGCGAGTACGTCGTGCACCTGGATCACGGCATCGGCCGATTCGAGAATTTGCAGCAGATGGAAAGCGGCGGTAGCCGCGGCGAATTCTTGCGGTTGATCTATGCCGACGATTCACGGCTCTACGTTCCCGTCGAGCGCATGGACCTGGTGCAGCCGTATCACACGGCCGGCGGCGCCGTGCCGCAGCTCGATTCTTTGGGCGGCGTGGGATGGACGACGCGCAAGGCGCGCGTAAAGAAATCGCTCGAAGAGATGGCGGACAAGCTGCTCGAACTCTACGCCGAGCGGCAGATGGCGCCGGGCCACGCGTTTCCGCCGGACACCGCGTGGCAGCGCGAATTCGAGGATGCGTTCGAGTTCGAGGAGACGCCCGATCAAGTGACGGCCATAGCCGACGTGAAGCGCGACATGGAAACGTCGCGGCCGATGGACCGGCTGCTCTGCGGCGACGTGGGCTACGGCAAGACGGAAGTTGCCATGCGCGCGGCGTTCAAGGCTGTGATGGATGGCAAACAAGTGGTGGTGCTGACACCGACTACGGTGCTGGCGTTCCAGCACTTTGAAACGTTTCGCCGGCGCTTCGCGGCGTTTCCCGTGCGGATTGACATGATCAGCCGATTCCGCACGGCCTCCGAGCAGAAGAAGGTATTGCTCGCCGCGGAATCGGGGCAACTGGATATTTTGATCGGCACGCACCGCATACTTTCAAAAGACGTGAAGATGCAGAACGTCGGCCTGGTGATCGTGGACGAAGAGCAGCGCTTCGGCGTCGGACATAAGGAAAAATTGAAAGTGCTGCGGCCGGACGTGGATGTGCTTACGCTTTCGGCGACGCCGATCCCGCGCACGCTGCACATGTCGCTGGTGGGAATGCGCGATCTTTCGCTGATTGAAACTCCGCCGACCGGCCGCCTTGCGATTCAAACCGTCGTCGCGCCATTCAGCGAGGGCGTGGTGAAGCGCGCGATCGAACAGGAAATGGAACGCGATGGCCAGGTGTTTTTCATTCACAACCGCGTGGAATCCATCGGCTCTGTGGCCACGCTGGTGAAGAAGCTCGTGCCGAAAGCGCGCATCGTGGTCGGGCACGGACAGATGGGCGAAAAACAATTGGAAGATGTGATGATGCGCTTCGTGCGCAACGACGCCGATGTGCTGATCTCCACGACGATCGTCGAAAACGGCTTAGACATCCCGCGCGCCAACACCATTCTGGTGAATCGCGCGGAGCGCTTGGGGCTCTCCGAGCTGTACCAGCTTCGCGGGCGCGTGGGCCGATCGAGCGAACGCGCCTACGCCTATCTGCTCGTTCCGCCCGAAGCTACGCTTTCCAGCATCGCGCGGCAGCGATTGGCGGCGTTGCGCGAATTCAGCGAGTTGGGATCGGGATTTCGCCTCGCGGCGCTGGACCTGGAGCTTCGCGGAGCTGGAAATCTGCTCGGGCGGCAGCAGCACGGCCACATCAACTCGATCGGGTTCGATCTTTATACGCAAATGCTCGATCGCGCCGTGGCGCAACGCAAAGGCGAAAGCGTGCGCCCCGAGCGCCGCGCCACGGTCAACCTGGGGCTCGATATCCGCATCCCACCTGAGTACATCGCCGAAGAGAATTTGCGGTTGCGCACCTACAAGCGCATCGCGGAGCTGGATCGGCCGGAGGCTCGCGAGGCGCTTCTGCGGGATTTGTCGGACCGGTTTGGCCCGCCGCCACAATCGATTCTGAATCTGCTGGATTACTCGGTGCTAAAAAGTCTGGCGGAAGCGCTGGGAGTGGCTTCGATCGAGCGCCGCGCCGCGCAAGTTGCGGTGAAATTTCACGAGGAGACGCCGGTGCCGCCGGAGCGCCTGGTGAATGTGGTGCGGTCAATGCGTGGATTGCGCCTGGATCCGGCGGGCGTGCTTTGGATCGAGATCGAACGCGGCGCCGGCCGCGTGGCGGAGTCAATCAGAAACGTATTGCTTCGACTCGAAGCCGAGGGCTAAGATAGCGGGAACCATGAACAATATGAAGAAAATGAAGACCTTGACCGATTGGCAAAAGCTCGCGTGGCGTTCGATCGCAGCGGCGGGATTGTGCGCGTGCCTGGTTCCCGCGGGAATCGCCGCGCAGGCGCAGCAGGGAACGGCTCCCTCCGCAGCGCCGGCGCAGGCCGCGCCGCAGGGCGAGAGCAGTTCCAATCCGCAGGCGCCGTCTTCCGCACCGTCCATTATGACGTCTGTGCCTCTGCCGGCCGCGACTCCGGCCGGCGGCGCTCCGCAAGATCCTTCTTCCTCGTCGGACAGCAAGGGTACGGTGATCGAAGAGGTGGTGGCGCGGGTGAACGACGACATTATCACGCGCACGGACCTCGATCAGGCGCGCGCGCAGATGGTGCAGGAGACCCACGAAGACTGCACGGGATGCACCGACGATCAGCTTCAGGCGGCGATCGCGCAAAAAGAGCCGGACCTGCTGCGGGACCTGATCGATCAGGCGTTGCTCGTGCAGCGAGCCAAGGACGACGACATCAACGTCGAGGCCGACGTCGTCAAGAAACTCGACGACATTCGCCAGCAAAATCATCTCGATTCGCTCGAAGAACTCGAACAGAAGGTCGACGATTCCGGGGTGGACTTCGAGGATTACAAAGACCACATTCGCAAGGAGCTTTTGACGCAGCAGGTAGTTCGCCAGGAAGTGAGTTCGCACGTGATCATCGATCACGCGGACGTGGTGAAGTATTATCAGGATCATCAGGACGAATTCCAGCGGCCCGAGCAGGTCTCGCTGCGCGAAATCCTGGTGAGCACGAAAGACAAAACGCCCGATGAAATTCCGGCGCTGCAGAAAAAGGCGCAGGGGCTTTTGGACCGCGTGCGCGCGGGCGATGATTTTGCGCAGTTGGCGATCCATTTCTCCGATGGCCCGACGGCCAAGGATGGCGGCGAGTTGGGGCAGCCGTTCCAGCGCGGCGTGCTGGCCAAGCCGATCGAAGATCAGGTTTTCAAGCTGGATAAGAATCAAACGACCGAAGTGATCCAGACCCAGGAAGGCTTCCTGATTTTGGAGGTGGAGCAGCGCTATGAAGCCGGTCTGCAGCCCCTCGATAAGGTTGAGGACGAGATTATGGACAAGCTTTTCGAGGCGAAAGTTGACCCGGCCGTACGCGACTTTCTGAAGCAGTTGCGGCAGGACAGTTATGTTCAGGTGAAGCCCGGATACGTGGACACCGCGGCGGTGGTTTCGACGGAGATTCAGGAAGTTTCGGCCGTGCCGGACGCGAGCGTCAAGAAGCAGAAGATGGCCCACAAATTTTTGATTTTTGGTCACAAGAAGTATCCCAGCCAAGGCACATGAAATCGCCCTACGTTGCTGAGCTCCGGGCCGAGCAGACCATCAGCACGTTTTTCCTCGTATCCGAAAAAGAGATTCGATCGACGCGCGACGCGCGCCGCTATCTGCGCCTGGAGCTGACCGATCGCACCGGTTCGATCGAAGCGCGCATGTGGGATGGATTTGAGAAGGACGCCGCGACGTTTGAGCGCGAAGGCTACGTAAAGGTTCAGGCGCGCGTAGAGAATTATCGCGGGAAGCTGCAACTTGCGATCGATCGCGTGCGCCGCGCGGAACTCGCCGAAGTGGATACCGCGGACTATCTTCCGCAGACCAAGCTGGACGTGGACGCGCTCTACGCGAAGCTGCGTGAATATGGAGAGGGAATCGCGAATCCTCCACTGCGGCGCCTCGTCGCGAGCGTGCTTGACGATCCCGGAATTGCGCCGCGCTTGAAGCGCGCTCCCGCGGCCAAGATGATGCACCATGCGTATCTGGGCGGCCTGCTCGAGCACGTGGTCAGCTTGTGCGGATTGGCAAGCCTGGTGGCCGCGCACTATCCGGAAGTCGATGCCGACCTGCTGATGACGGGCGTGATTCTGCACGACATCGGGAAACTCGACGAGTTGTCCTACGATCGCTCGATCGGATATACGACGACGGGCCAATTGCTGGGACACATTCTTCTGGAGTACGAGTTGGTGACGAAAAAGATGGACGCGATCGAGGGTTTTCCCGCGGAACTGAAAACTCTGGTTCAGCATATGCTCATCAGCCACCATGGGCAATATGAATATGGTTCGCCGAAGCTGCCGATGTTCCGGGAAGCGCTCTTGCTTCATTACTTGGACGACATGGATTCAAAAATGGCGGCCACGCGCGGCGCTCTGGAATCCGAAGCGGGCGATGAGGCATGGACAGCGTTCAATCCGGCGCTCGATCGGCGCCTGCTGCGTCTGGACGATTTCCTGAAAACCGGGGAGCCTGCGGCGAAAACCGGCACGTTGTTTGACGCGAAGCCTGCGCCCGCGGCGGAAAAGCCGGTAAAGCGCTGACGCACGCGCGTAAATTGGCACCGAGCTGTAGTTACTGAATATGCTGCCTGATACGCTGACAATTCGAGACCTGCGCATCGCGCCCGCGACGGTGCTTGCGCCGATGGCCGGCGTCACGGATACCGTTTTTCGCCGCATGATCCGCGAACTTGGCGGCTGCGGACTGATCATGACGGAGTTCACCAGCGCCGAAGGCGCGACGCGCAACATCTCGCGCACCATGCGCTATCTGCTGTTTGAACCCGAGGAACATCCCATCGCGGCTCAATTGTTCGGCGCCGATGCCGATGCCATGGCGCGCGCCGCGGCGCTGGTGGAAGAACTTGGCTTCGATACCGTGGACATCAATCTCGGTTGCCCGGCGAAAAAAGTCGTCAAGTGCGGCGGGTCTGGATTGCTGCGCGATCTGGTGCATCTCGAAGGAATTCTCCGCGCCGTGCGCGCGGCCGTGCGCATTCCGATGACGATCAAGATTCGCGCCGGTTGGGATGACAAGAGCATCGTTGCCGTGGAAGTGGCGCGCATGGCGGAACAAATCGGAGTGGAGGCCATCGCCGTGCATCCGCGCACGCGGGAGCAGGGATTTTCCGGCAACGCCGATTGGAGCGTGATCGCGGCGGTGAAGCGCGCGGTGCGCATGCCCGTGATCGGCAATGGCGACATTCGCGTCCCCGAAGACGCGGCGCGCATGGTGCGCGAAACCGGATGCGATGCCGTGATGATCGGGCGCGCGGCGTCCACCAATCCGTGGATTTTTCGCCAGATCGCCGAATATGCGCGCAGCGGTTCGTATTCGGAGGCCAGCGAGGCGGATCGCTTCGCGTTGCTCTCCGCGTATTTCCGCAATTTGGTGGAGACTGGCTGGCCGGACGCGATCGGCAAAATGAAAATGTTCGCGTGCTATTTCACGCACGCGGTGCGCAATGGCGGCGCGCTGCGTTCGGCGGTTCATTCGGCGCGCACCGCGGAAGAAGTTCTCGAACGTGTGGAGCGTTTCGCGGCGCAGCCAGCAATGGCCGCCGGGCATGAGGGAGCGGCTTCGTGACCGCAACGCCTGGCACGGGCGCGGGATCGGGCGCCGAGCGTCGCGCCGAGCGGCGCATCGCCGTGCGCTTGCCCGTGCGCGTGCGCGGAGCGGACCGCGCGGGCGTGCGCTTCGATGAACTAACCACCAGTGAGAACGTTTGCCGCAACGGTTTGGCGTTCGCCACGCTGCATGAACTTTTGCCCGGCGCCAGTCTCGAAATTGAAATCGATCAGGCCGCGCGCGCCACGGAGCGTGAGGCGGCCGGCTTTACCACGCGTGGAGACGTGGCGCACGTCGCGCCCGCCGCCGACACCCATCAGTTCATCGTCGGCGTCAAGTTCACCGGGCCGCGATTCCATCGCGTCTTTCGTCCTGAATCCGATTAGCGCTCGAGCAGCAATCGCTTATACGCATCGCGCTTGTTCAATCCACGTTCGCGCGCGGCTTGCTTCAGTGCGGCCTTGCGATCAAGTCCTTCATCACGCTCGAGCTGGGCGACCCGCGCGGAAAGACTCAGCGCGGCTGCGGGGCCGGCGATGACGCCCGGGATTGGTTCGGCGCTGGGCCCGACGAGCACGGTGATTTCGCCGCGCGGTGGATGCTTCGCCGCCCGCGCCGCCAGTTCCTCCAGCGTGCCGCGCAGAAATTCCTCGTGCAACTTTGTGATCTCCCGCGCCACAACCGCGGGCCGCGCGCCCAGGATTTCCGCGGCGTCCGCCAGCATTTCCGCGATGCGGTGCGGCGCTTCGTAGAAAATCAGCGTTTTCCGTTCTGCGCGCAGCGCCTGGATCGTTTTCCGCCGATCGCCCGCGCGCGCCGGCAAAAATCCGAGGAAGGCGAATTCCTCCACCGGCAACCCGGACGCGGCCAGCGCCGCCAGCGCCGCCGACGGTCCCGGAATCGGAATCACGGGGATGTGGTGGCGCAGGCAAAGCGTCACGAGGTGGTGGCCCGGATCGGAAAGCACGGGCGTGCCGGCGTCGCTGGCGAGCGCGACGACGGCGCCTTGTTCCATCTCGATCACGAGTTCGGCGCCGCGCGTGATTTCATTGTGCTCGTGATAGCTCACCATGCGCTTTTCGATTTCAAAATGGCGAAGCAACTTTTGCGTTTGCCGAGTGTCTTCGCAGGCCACAACGTCGGCTTCGCGCAGCACGCGCAGGGCGCGCAGCGTGATGTCCTCGAGATTTCCGATCGGCGTCGAGACGAGGTACAGCCGTCCGGTTCCGTCTTGCGCGGCGCGCGATTCCGTCACGTTGAATGTCTCCCGCGCGCAGTCTAGCATGGCATTCGGCGGATTTTGCCCGGAATGGAAACGCGCGAGGGCGCGACGCAAGCGGCGTGCTAAAATGTGTCGAATCCCGTTCAGCTTTCCAGGGTTAGTCGGGAATCAGGAGCGCGCGGCCTTGCCTCTATACGAGTACGCCTGCAAGAAGTGCAAGCGCCACCATGAGCGTATCGAATCGTTCAAGGGGCCCCACATGCGCACCTGCCCGAGTTGCGGCGGGAAGGTCGAGCAGTTGATTTCCGCGCCCGCGCTGCAATTCAAAGGCACAGGCTGGTACGTCACCGACTACGCAGGCAAATCCGGCGGCGGAGAATCGGCGAAGAGCGACGGCGGCGAATCCGCCAAAGCGGCGGACGGAAAAGATTCGAGTGGTGGTAAGGACGCGAAAGACAGCAAGGAATCGAAAGACTCCAGGGAAACCAAAGAGTCCAAAGACACGGCGGAAAACAAGAAATCGAAGTCCGAGTCGAAGCAGGCGAAGAACAAATAATCGCTCGCCAGACGGCGGGGAATTAAAGTTTCAGGCCGCGCAGGTAGGAACGGAAATCCTTGCCAAGCTCTTTATTGTCCAGCGCGATCTCGACGGTCGCTTTCAGAAAACCAAGTTTGTCGCCCGCGTCGTATGATTTTCCCTCGTAGGTATAAGCCCACAGGCCCTTCGAGCGCGCCAGCATCAGCAGCGCGTCGGTCAATTGAATTTCGCCCCCCGAACCGGGTCTCGTCTTGGCCAGGCACTCAAAGATTTCGGGCGGAAGAACGTAGCGGCCTGTCACGCCGAGATTCGATGGCGCTTTCTCGGGCTTGGGTTTTTCGACCATGTTGGTGATGCGCTGCAGGCGATCGCCCCAATGCCGATTCTCCGCGCGCTCGACGGCCACCACGCCGTAGAGCCCCAATCGCTCGCGCGGAACCTCTTCAACCGCGATCGCTCCGATCCCCGTGGCCTGGTAAACGTCGATCAGTTGCTTCGTCGCCGGCCGCGGGCCCGGAATGATCACGTCGCCAAGCAGCACGGCAAACGGTTCGTCGCCCACCAGTTCGGCAGCGGCCAGCACGGCGTGGCCGAGGCCCAATGGCTCTTTCTGGCGTGTGTAGCTAAAATGGGCCATGTCGCCGATCTTGCGCACCATTTCCGCCAGGTCCGTTTTGCCTTTTTCTTCAAGAAATCTGGCGAGTCCGCGCGAGGAATCGAAGTGATCTTCAATGGCGTTTTTGCCGCGCCCGGTGACGATGATGATGTGCTCGATCCCGGACGCCGCGCACTCTTCGGCGACGTATTGAATTAGCGGCTTGTCCACGATGCTCAGCATCTCTTTTGGCTGCGCTTTCGTGGCGGGAAGAAATCGCGTGCCCAGGCCGGCGGCGGGCAGCACGGCTTTGCGAACACGTTTGGGAGCTGGATTCGGAGTCACGCGTTTAACCTTACGGACCGATTGCACGAGTGTCAACGATGCGCGCGCTCATATGTTCGCCGCCCGCAATCCGGCAGTCGGCGTGTGCTAGCATGAATTGTGCGATCGAACGAATCCCGCCGGATTACGGCGGCATGAACACACGGTGACAATGCGCATTCTCGGAATCGAATCCTCGTGCGACGAAACCGCCGCGGCAATCGTTGCCGACGGCCGTGAAATTCTTTCAAATGTCGTGTCCTCGCAGGTGGAAATCCATCGCAAATACGGCGGCGTCGTTCCGGAGATCGCCTCGCGCGAGCATTTGCGCCAGATCGTGCCCGTGGTGCGCGAAGCGCTGGAACGCGCTGGAATGCGCCTTGCCGATGTCGACGCGGTCGGCGTCACGCGCGGACCCGGACTCGTCGGCGCGCTGCTCGTCGGCCTTACGTATGGCAAAGTGTTGGCGCAGGCGCTCGATAAGCCGCTCGTCGCCGTCAATCATCTTGAAGGACACGTTCACGCCGTGCTGCTTGAAGCGCATCGCACGGGAACCGGCGTGCGTCCCGATTTTCCCGCCGTCTGCCTGATCGTCTCCGGCGGCCATACAATCCTGTATCGCGTCGAGGCCGCTCCCGCGGCCGCCGATTCCGCGGCGCTCAATCTCAGCTATCAGCGACTCGGTGGCACGCGCGACGACGCCGCCGGCGAAGCCTACGACAAAGTCGCCAAATTGCTCGCCCTCGGTTATCCCGGCGGCCCGATCATCGATCAGCTCGCGGCGTTAGCCCCGCGCGGCGGTGCGAGCGCCGGCGGCCACGGCGCGCCGCCAAAGTTCGCAACGCCAAAATTGCGCGGCAATCCGCACGACTTCAGTTTCAGCGGCATCAAAACCGCTGTCTTATATTACGTTCGCGATCACTCCGAATTTGCGCCGGAAATCTCCGCCCGCCGCGCCGCGGTGGCGGAAGGGAAGCGCAGCGCCGCCGAGCTCTTTCCACTTTGCAGTCGCGCCACGCTCGATTTGATCGTGAACTTTCAATCCGCCGTGGTACGCGATTTAGTCAGCCGCACGCTCGCCGCCGCGCGCGAAATCTCCGCGCGCTCAATCCTGGTCTCCGGCGGTGTGGCCGCGAATAGCGAACTGCGCCGCGTCTTCGAGCAGTCGGCCCGCGAAGCCGGCCTGCCCGTTTTCTTTCCCAGCCCCGCGCTCTCCACGGATAATGCCGCGATGATCGCCGCGGCCGCCTATTCCCGTTTGCTGTCCGGCGAGCGAGCCGGCGAGGATCTCGACGCCGAAGCCGTCCTGCCGTTGGTGTAAGCAATCCGGCGCGCCATCGTCGTCCGCAAAAGCAAAACGCCCCAGCCACATCGCGGCCGGGGCGTTGGCATTTTCAAAAGTTTGTTTGGGGATTTCCGATCGGCGTTTCTACGCGTCCGCCTTGTCGAGGTTGTTCGGCATCTGCAGCCGTGCCTTGGCGAGCGACTTCACCAGTACGCCCTCCATGGATTCCGCGCTCAGATTTCGGGCGGTTGCGAGTTCACTGACGAGGAGGAATTTGGCGCGCTCCAGCATCTTCTTTTCGCGGAACGAAAGCGGCTTCGTCCGGCTGAGCGAGACCAGGCTCTTGAGCACCGCGGCGACTTCGATCAATGCGCCGGTTCTCATTCGTTCGGAGTTTTCTTTGAATCGGTGTTTCCAGTCGTGGTGGGCGTTGCACTTGCCTTTTTCGATGTAGCTCAAAACCCTGAGGGTCTCGCCGTTTCGAATCACCGGTCTCAGGCCAACGGCGCACGCATTCGTCTGCGGCACCATTACCTTTAAGCCACTCGAACAGATGCGTAACATGTAGTACTTTTCCGTGCGGCCTTCCAGGAACCCGTAACTGATTTGTTCGATTACGCCAACGCCGTGGTTGGGATAGACAACTTTGTCGCCGATCCTGTACTCGACCTTGTAGTCCATAGTCTAGATTGTCCCCCCGCTACGGTTCGAATACTACCGCGTTCGATGTATGACCGTCAAGCTATTTCTCCTAGAATCAGCAAGTTAACTTGAATTTCGTTTTGGGATTGGCATAACAATTGCTCCTCAATTTCGGGCGTCAATCTCCGCTTCGCGGTACTATTGGTACCGTGAGAATCCTCGCAATTGACACCTCCAGCCTCCACGGCAGCGTCGCCTTTCTGGCTGGCACGCGCGTTTTGGCCGAAGAAAGCGGCGCCTTGGCCGAGCCATGCTCGTCCGGGCTTTTCCGCCGCGTAAGCAGCGTCCTGGGGAAGGCGTCAACGAAGCTCTCCGAAATCGATTGCTTCGCCGTCGCCGCCGGCCCCGGCTCTTTCACCGGGCTGCGCGTCGGCCTCACCGCCGTAAAGGGCTGGGCGGAGGTGTGGCAAAAGCCCGTAGCGGCCGTCAGCGTACTCGAAGCCGTCGCCGCGCAGGCCACCGAGCCCGTAACGCTGCTGGCGCCCCTCACTGACGCGCGGCGCGGCCTTCTTTTCTGCGGCGCGTACCGTCGCGTTTCGCCGGCCGGCGGCGCCGCCTCCGAGGATCGAGCGCGCCCGGAGGAACTGAACGATCTGCAACAGGCCAGTGAAGAATTCATCGCAACGCCCCCGGAAATCCTAGATCGTTTTCTGAGCGCCGCCGCCGATCCGCCCCTCTTCGTCACGCCTTCGCCCGAAGCCGCCGTGGCCATCGTGGCTTGCCTCGCATGCCGCAACGCGCGAATCGAAATGGTTTCGCCCGATCTCGCGCCCGTAATTGCGCGCCTGGGCCTGCGCCAAGCGCTTCGCGGAAAACTCGTCGACGCACTCGGCCTGAACGCCAACTACATCCAGCGCTCCGCCGCCGAAGTGAATTGGAAAGAACCGGCGTGATGGCCGCAGTCCCCGCCCCGCTCGTCCGCCTTCGCCCGGCTGAACCGCGCGACGCCCCGGCCATCGCCGTCGTTGCCGCCGCAAGCCCCGGCGCCGCGCCGTGGTCGGCGAATCAGTATGCCGCCGCCGCGGGCGGCGATTACGAAGGATGGATCGCGGAGGAGGATAGCCGCCTCGTCGGTTTTCTCTTCATGCGCGTCGCCGCGGACGAAATGGAAATCTTGAATCTCGCGGTCGCACCGGGGCGGCGCAAGCTCGGCATCGCCTCTCGATTGATCGATCGCGCGCTCGCACGCGCAAAATCCTCCGGAGCCGCCCGCGCGTTTCTCGAAGTGCGCCCGTCGAACATCGCCGCGGCCGCTCTTTACGCCAAGCACGGATTCGCGCCGGCGAGTCGCCGCGCGTGTTACTACTCAAATCCCGTGGAAGACGCTTTGGTGCTCTCAAAACAATTGTCGTGAGCCCGGTCTGATCGCCGTTTCGTGTCTCTCCGTGCGTTTCGAAGTCCTTCATTCAACCGGCAAAAGCTTTTGCGCATCGAAACCCTATATTCGACGCCGAACTATCCGGCGTGTTCGATGTCCGTGCCGCGACACGATAACGATTGCAATACGACGCGTGGCAAAGAAATGATCCGCCCTTCATCACCTTCGCCTCGCCGGCGGCGGGTCCGCAAGGGTCTCGCAGGGAAGCGCTCGAAGAAAAGTCCGCGCCGAACCAATCCGCGCACCATTCCCATACATTGCCTGTGATCGAGTACACGCCGTAGCCATTCGCTGGAAACGCATTGACCGGGCAGCTTCCGGCGTAACCATCTTCCGCAGTATCCTTCGCGGGGAACTCGCCTTGCCAAATATTGCAAAGATGCTTTCCGTCCGGCGTGAGTTCGTCGCCCCAGGGATAAAGTTTCTGTTCGAGTCCGCCGCGCGCCGCAAATTCCCACTGCGCTTCGGTGGGCAATCGCTTCGACGCCCAATCCGCGTACGCCGCGGCATCGTTCCACGAAACGTGCACCACGGGATGGTCGCCGCGCGCATGCACGTCAGAGCCCGGCCCCTCGGGCTGCTTCCAGAACGCCCCCGGCACCTTGCACCACCACGGTGTGGCCGCCGCCGTATCCGCAACCAGCTCGTCAAACCGCCCGGTCTGCATGTGCGACCAAAAAACGAACGACCATCCGAATCGCTCGGCGTCCGTGCGATATCCTGTCTCCACGGCAAACGCCGCGAAGTCTTCATTGGTCACCGGAAACACATCGATCGCAAATTGTGACAGAACGACACGCCGCACCGGACCCTCGCCATCCTGCGGGAATCCGTCATCGTAATCCGTCCCCATCAAAAAATCGCCGCCCGGAAGAGCGACGACAGCGCGATTCGCATCGGGCCGTGCCGCGCCCGCATTTGCGTGTCGTTGTATATCGCCGCTCGAATGGAGCGTTGGTCCGATGTGAACCGCCGACGGCGCGCAGCACGCAGGAGTCGACGCACTCTTGCTGGCGGAATTATTTTTCACGGGAGCGTCCGGGAAGTCGCGGCTGTCATCGCGCTGCATTCAGAGCCCCGCGGGGGTGGCACAGGCCGAAGCACGAGAGAAATCGTGACCGCGCGCGCATCCAACGCCCAAGCAGCGTCACGGATACAGCTTCGCTGCCTGAATCTCGGGAATGGATTCGCCCGCGCCCACCAGTAGCTTCGTCAATTCCTCTCGCAATTCATCCGCTTTCCCGCGATATTCCTGCCGCCCCGCCAGATTCACCAGCTCGTGGGGATCCGCGCGCTGGTCGTACATCTGATATTCGCGGTAGGTAACCGCGGCCGGCGCATCGGTGGCGCCGGAAATGTCCGCGACGCAATACGTCCATTCGCGCGTGCGAACCGCGCGCCCCGTCATCGATTCGCTGATCTGCACGAGCTGCCGGTTCGGCCACGCTTGCCTCGCTTGCGCGTCGCGCAGCAGCGCAAGAAAACTCGCGCCCCTCATCCCCGCGGGCGCGGGCACGCCCGCCGCTTCCAGCAGCGTCGGGGCGATATTGATGATCCCCACCAACTGCGAAATCTCTTGCGGGCCTTCAAACCCCGGCCCTTCGATAATCAGCGGAATGCGTATCGAGCTGTTGTGCGTGCTGCGTTTGTACTCTGTATTGCGCGTCATGAAGTGGCATCCGTGATCGCTCATGAACATGAAGATCGTGTTCTCGGCGAGGTGTTCTTCCTCCAGAATGCGCCGCACACGTCCCACCGACGAATCGATGCTCTCGCAGCAGCCGTAATAGTCCGGCAATTGATCCTGCCAGGTGCCCGGCAGCTCGCGCAGGTCCTCCGGCACCGTCGAATTCGCGAATCGCTCGACCGAACCTTTCGGCCCCACCGGGCGATGCATATCGTTCTGCTGATGCGGCTCAAGCTGCGAGATAAACAGAAAAAACGGTTTGTCGTGCGGCTGGCGCAAAAACCGCTCCACGCGGTCGGTGATAAAATCCACGCGATACTCGTCCGTGTATTTAATTTCGGCGCCGCCGCCATCGAAGATCGATCCCTCGTATGGATGCGAAGTATGTTCCAGTTCGTTCGCGCCCTCCCACAGATCGAGAAACCCTCCGCGGAATTCGGGCCTGACGAACCCCGGCCCGCCGCCCTCCGCTTCCGTCGCCGGAGCCAGATGCCACTTGCCGATCAAATTTGCCGTGTAGCCCGCTTGGCGCAATTCGCCCGCGAGCGTCGGCAGCGACTGGCTCAGCGGCAACCCGTTGCGCCAGACGCCCGTCTCCGTCGCGTACCGGCTGGTCATCAGCACCGAACGCGCCGGCGCGCACACCGGCTGATTCGTGACGGCATGCGTAAAATTCGTTCCCCGCGCGCACAGGGCATCCAGATTCGGCGTGCGCGTGGAACCGTTCTTTCCATTCGCTCCAATGAAGTCCCAGCGAAATTGATCCGCAAGATAAATAATGACGTTCGGGCGCACGGAGGGCGCCGCCGGCGCGCTCGTCTGCTTTTCACCGGCGCTCGTGCCCGGTACGGCCGCAGCCACGGCCGCGGCCACCGAGCTTTTCAGAAACGTCCGCCGACCTTTAATATCCCGTGCCATCTCGAATCCGAATCCTTCTCCGAAAGATTGCGCTCGCGCAAGACTATTCCCGGCAACCGGCCATGTCAACGCCGCCGCCCGCGCAACAATCCTCAACAATTCTCCGCAATTCCTATTGGCTTGCATCCCGCATTGTGCTACGTTCGGCGCGTTATGTAATTCACGCCCCAAGTTCCGCCGTGCTGGAGGTGCCACAATGGCTACCGTGCCTGGCGATTTCCGTGAAAAGATATTGAACGGAGATCCAGAGTATCAAAAGCTCCTGCAAGAGCATTCGCAGTACGCGGCACAGCTAGAGCAGATCGAGAAGTCGCCCTACCTCAATTCGGAAGACCTGATCCAGGAAATCACTCTCAAGAAAATGAAGCTGAAAGCCAAAGACGCCATCGAGCAGCGCGTCGCTCATTTGGCGCACAGAATATTGGTCTAGGATTCTGTCTCCGCAGGTTCACGATTTTCCATCGCGCTGATGGTGTCGCACAGATGAGCCCATGCCATGCGCCGCACGCGGACCACGAATCTCTCCTTAATCTGTCGTAGAATAGGCAGAGCGTGAGCCCGGTCTCCCGCTCCCTTAGAAGATGGTTCGCGACGGTTACAAATTCGCCGCCCCACCGCTTCTCGCAGGTCTCGCGGCGCTCGCTTTTGGCTTCAAGTCGATGCCTGCGCTCTGGATCGGGGCCGTGCTGGTCCTGCTCGGCGCGTTCGTCGTCTATTTTTTTCGCGATCCCGAACGGATCATCCCCCTCGATGGCGCGGCCATCGTCTCGCCTGCCGATGGGCGTGTGATGGAAGTTGCGGAGGAATCGTTTGAGCAGCGCCCCGGCCGCCGCATCAGCATCTTCCTCGCGATCTGGAACGTGCATATGAGCCGCTCTCCGATGGCCGGCCGCATCGAGCGCCTCGAGTACCGTCCCGGCCGGTTCTATGCCGCGATGCGTTCCCGCGCTTCGGCGGAAAACGAGCAGAACGTGATTCGCCTTTCCACCGAGCGCGGTGAAATCGTCTTCAAGCAAATTGCCGGTTGGGTGGCCCGCCGCGTGGTGTGCTGGAAAAAGCCCGGCGATCAAGTGGCCATGGGTGAGCGCATCGGCCTCATCCGTTTCGGTTCGCGCATGGACGTCTGGCTGCCTCACGGCGCGGAAATTCTTGTCGCGCCGGGCGAGCACGTTGCCGGCGGTTCGAGTATCCTTGCACGGTGGACATGAAAGACGCCGACCAACGCGAGCTGGGCTTTGAGGCGCGCCTGCGCAGCCAGCAGCGCCTGCGCCGCGGCATCTATTTGCTGCCGAGCGTCTTCACCGTTGCCAATCTGATGTGCGGCTTCTACGCCGTGATCGCCGTACTTAAGGGCGGAGCCACGGATCTGGACTACGCCGCGCTGGCCATTGGTTCCGCCATCGTCTTTGACGTCTTCGATGGTTTCGTCGCCCGCGCCACGCACACCAACACCGATTTCGGCAAGCAATTCGATTCGCTCGCCGACGTCGTCAGCTTCGGTATCGCTCCCGCGACATTGGCTTACACCTGGGGCGTTCACGCCATGCTGGTCAGTGACGCTCCGCAGGCGCACCACATCTATCAGTTGGGATGGTTCGTCAGCTTGATCTACGTCGTGTGCTGCGCCTGGCGTTTGGCGCGCTTCAATGTGCAGGGCATGGCGCCGGGCGGATCGCGCTTTTTCGTCGGCCTTCCCACTCCCGCGGCTGCCGGACTCATCGCCGCCAGCGTGCATGCCTTTCGCGCGCCGATTGAGGACTGGCGCTGGGCCGCCGCGTGGTTGGCGCTGGTTTTCCTCGCCGCCACCTTGATGGTCAGCGCCGTGCGCTACCGCAGCTTCAAGGATATTCCATGGGCCAACCGGCAACACTCGCTCACCGTCGTCGTGATCGTATTTCTGATCGGCGCGATTGTCGTATACTCCGAAATCGTGTTGATGCTTCTCGCCAGCGCGTACGTGGTTTCGGGCATCGTGTGGCACGTCGTCCGCGTCACACGGCAGCGCTTCGTCTCCCATCCTTCGCGTCCGCCCGCGTAGATCATGCCCGGCGCCGATTCAGCTCTTCGCATCGCGATCGTTGGCGCCACCTCGCTCCGCGGAAAGGAATTGAAGGAAGCGCTTGAGGGCTCGGCGCTCGCGGCTGCCGACGTTCGCCTGGTCGACGACGATGCTTACGCCGGCACCGTCACCGAAATTGACGGCGAGCCGGCGATCGTCGGCCCCGCCGCCGAAGAGGATTTCTCGCGCGTGCGCTACGTGTTTTTCAGCGGCTCGCCCGAATTGGCCGCGCGCCACGCCCCCGCGGCTCTGGCCGCCGGGGCCACGCTCATCGATTTGTCCGGCGGCCTTTCCGCCATGCCCGAAGCCGTGCCGTGGATTCCGACGCTCGATTCTGTGCTCCCCGCGCCGCGCCGCACCAACGGTTCCGCCTCCGCGCGCGTCTATCTCTCGCCGTCCGCGCCGGCGATCACGGCTTGCGCTTTTGCCGCGTCGCTTCCGGCCGCTGGAGGCAGCCGCGGACAAATTGTTTTCTTGCAGCCAGTTTCCGAGCGCGGCCAAGCCGGAGTCGAAGAACTCGAGCGCCAAACCGTTCAGTTGCTTTCGATGCAGCCCGCCGGACACGAACTTTTCGACGCGCAGATCGCCTTCAACATTCTCGATCGTTACGGCCCCGCGTCTCCCGTCACGCTTCTCGAACAGCGCCAGGAACTCGGCAGAGATGTCGCGCGTTATCTCGCAGGCCGCGTTCCCACGCCGGCCGTCGCGCTTCTGCAAGCGCCCGTATTTTTCTCGCATGCGTTCATGGCGTATGCCGAAATTGATTCCGTTGACGCCGTCGTCCCGCGCCTCGCCGCCGCCGGATTTAAATTTGCCGATGAAGACGATCCCAGTCCATCGAACGTCGGCGTCGCCGGCGAAGCCCTGCCCGTGCTCGGGCGCCCCGCGCGCGACCCGAATGTCGAGCGCGGCTGGTGGTTCTGGGGCGCCGCCGACAACGTGCGCGTCGCCGCGGCCAACGCCGTCTCCATCGCGGAGCGTCTCCGTGCGTCCTGACCGCAACGCCCGTACGCGCGCACTGTGCGCCGCGATCCTCGTGATCGCGAGCTTCGCCGCCGGCTGCGGCTACACCGTCGCTGGACAAGCCACGCGCATTCCGCCCGACGTGCACACCATCGCCGTGCTCCCGCTCGTCAACAAAACCAGCACCTACCGCATCGAGCAGCGCATGACCAACGCCGTCGTCCGCGAGTTTCTGCAGCGCACGAAATATCGCATCGTCCCCGCGGCCACGGACGCCGACGCCGTCCTCACCGGCGAAATATCCAGCATCACCACCGCTGCCATGACCTACGATTACACCACCGGCCGCGCCACAACCATGCTCGTCACCGTAACCATGAAAGTGCGCCTCGAAGATCGCGATCACAAAACGCTCTATGAAAACGACAACTACGTTTTCCGCCAGCCCTACGAAATCTCGACCGACATAAACAGTTTCTTCCAGGAAGAAGGCCCCGCGCTCGATCGCATGTCGCAGGATTTCGCCTCGCGCCTGGTCTCCGACGTCCTCGAGAATTTCTGATGCCCAAAATCGACACCTCCGCGCTGCTCGAACGCCTCGCGAAAGGCCAGCCGATCCCGGGCATCCTGCTCCTCGGCGCTGAAACTTATCTTCGCGATCTCTGCCGCAAAGCCATCGTCGAAGCCATCGTTCCCGATAACGCGCGCGAGTGGGGCGTTTCGCGCTGCGACGCCTCCGAAGAAGAAGCCTCCGCGATCCTGGCGCTCGCCGCCACGCCCTCACTGCTCGCGCCGCGCCAGGTGATTTTCGTGCGCGGCATCGACGCCTGGGAGAAACTCGGCGAAGATGCGCGCGAAGCGCTGCTCGCCGATCTCACGGCGTACTTCGCGTGCCCAGCGCCGGGCAGCACGCTCGTCCTCGAAGCCGAATCGCTCGATCAGCGCCTGAAATTGTGGAAGCTGCTCTCGGAAGAAGTTTTAATCGTTGGCCTCGAACTGCCGGAAGATTCGCAAGCCCGCGCGCGCGCCGCCGCCCCGATTCTCGCGCAGATGGCCAAAGATGCGGGGGTCTCACTCGACGCAAATGCCGCCGAGGAATTGACCGAGCTCACGGGCGCGAATCTCGCCGCCGCGCAATCGGAAATCGCAAAACTCGCCACCTATGCCGGCGACCGCCGCCGCATCACGCTCGAAGACGTGGAAGCACTCGTCGTCAGCGCCCGGAAATATTCCGTCTGGGAATTGGCCGAAATGTTCGCCACACACGATACGCCGCGCGCCATGGCGTTTCTGGAAAGTTTGTTGCGTGAAGGCGAGCAGCCCGTGCAAATTGTGGGCGCGATGGCCTGGATGTGCCGGAAACTTCTGGAAGCGCAGGATCTTCCGGCGCAGACCTCGCGTTTTCAGATCGCGGGCCGCCTGCAAATGCGCCCGCCGATGGCCGAGATGGCGCTGCGCGAATCGCGCCGCATCCCGCGCAAGCAGCTTTTGGAAGGATTGGCCGCGCTCTACGAAGCCGATTCGCGCCTGAAATCCTCGGCGCCGAACCCGCGCGCGATTCTGGAATTTCTGATGGTGCGTTGCGCGGCGGCGGGGAAGTGAGCGCTCTATGAATCACGCGAGCGTTGCGAGCAACGCGGATTACGGCAGCGCCGCGCCCCGCGCTCTGTCAGGCGGATTTCGCCGCGCGCACGTTGTTGTACGCGACGGCCAGGCGAGACTTCGTCCGATTGGCGGTGTTCTCGTGAAGAATGCCCTTGCCGATGGCGCGATCGATCGCCGACAGCGTCGGGCTCAGCAGAGCGCCCGCGGCCGCCGCGTCCTTAGCGTCCAGCGCCCCGCGCAGCCGCTTGATCATCGAACGCACGCGCGTGCGCTGCGACCGGTTTCGTTCCGCGTGTTCCAGAGCTTGCTTGGCGCGCTTCAGTACGGATGGTTTTCGCTTCTTGACTTTCGTCGCTGTTCCCGCAGGCATTCAGTTCTCCCCAGTCCACGCGCCGGAAGTTTCGGCGCTCAAAGTATCTATTCGCGAGACTCAAACATTAGCCGGGCCATCCGCCTTTGTCAAACCTTCGCGCGCGCGTGCGCCTGCCTCTTCCTGTGTTTCCTAATGCTTCACACACTCGCGGTTCCCGCGCGCGCCGAAAAAATCGATCAGCTCCAGCCGCAGGGCCCCGTCAACGATTTCGCAAACGCCCTCACGCCGGACACCGTCGCAAAACTCACCGCCCTCGCCACTGAACTCAACGACAAAGCCGATGCCCAGCTTGACGTCGTCACGGTTCACACCACCGAAGGCGACGCCGTCGAAGACTTCACCGTGAACCTCGCCGAAAAATGGGGCGTCGGTTACAAGGGGAAAGATCGCGGCGTCATGATTCTCCTCGCCGTTGACGATCATCAATATTTCACGGCCGTCGGCTACGGCCTCGAACCGATTCTTCCCGACGGCAAAGTCGGTGACTTCGGCCGCCAAATGGTTCCGCTCCTGAAAAGCGGCGACACCAGCGCCGCCGTCCTGCAAATCGCCGGTCAAGTCGCCGCCGTCATCGCGCAGGACCGCGGCGTCGCGCTTGACGCGCAGCCTCCCGCCCCGGCGCCGTCGGACGACGACGATTCGCAGCCGCACATTAATATCGGCCTGATTTTTCTCGGCATCTGGGGCATTTTGTTTTTGTACAGGATTATCCGTTCCATGTTCGGACATCCCGGCACGCGCCGCCCGGGCATGGGCGGTTGGTGGTGGCTAGGCGGATTGGGCGGCGGTGGTGGCGGCGGTTTCGGTGGCGGCGGCGGTGGGGGAGGGTTTGGTGGAGGCTTCGGCGGCGGAGGCTTCGGTGGCGGCGGAGCAGGTGGCGGCTGGTGAACTCAAAACTTTTTTTCGCTCGCCCGTAGCGGCAGCATTGAAGAACAGGCGGTCATTGCGATGAACAAAGAAAAAGAATTATCCGATCTGGTTGACGAACTCCAACTCGCCGCAGGCAACAATCTGCGCTCGCTCGTGCTCTACGGTTCCGCCGCCGGCGGCGAATTCCACGAGGAACATTCCGACCTTAATCTCCTCGGGGTCTTTGACCGCCTCGACGCCGCCGCGCTCGCCCGCCTGCACGCCGTCGTCGCCGCATGGACGGGCAAGGGCCATCCCGCGCCGCTCCTGCTCACCGTCGCCGAATTGAGTTCCGCCGCCGACGTCTTCGCCATCGAATTGCTCGACATGATCTCGCGCCGCCGCACCCTCGCCGGCGAGGATTTCTTCGCCTCGCTTGAAGTCCCGATGGCGCTGCATCGCTTTCAGGTCGAACGCGAACTCCGCGTCAGCGTCCTCCGCCTCCGGCAAGCCGCCCTGCGCGCGATCTCCGACAACTCTCAACTCTCGAAGCTTATGCTCGATTCCGTCGCCGCATTCTGCGTCCTCTTCCGCCACGCGCTGATCGCGCTCGGCGAAAAATCGCCCGACTCCCGGCGCGAAGCCGCTCGCCGTCTCGCCGCGCTGCTCGGTTTCGATTCCGCGCCCATCGAAGTTGTTCTCGACGTGCGCGAAAAAAAACGGCCGCCGAAATCCCTGAACGCGGACGTCTTCGCCGCGTATCTCGCGGCCGTCTCCAAAGCCGCCGATGAATTCGATCGCCGCACCGCGACGTAGCGCGCTCACCGTCTCCCGTAGGGGCGGAGCCTGCCTGCCGGCAGGCAGGCTTGCCTCCGCCCGCGTCCGCCTGTGTTAGAGTGAGCTATCGATACGCGTGAAATGAGCGAAGATTCTAAGTGTCGGAGGGCAGCATGAAAAAAGGCATCATCGTTCTAATCGTCCTGGGAATCGCCTGCTTCTGGATCGGCACCACCTACGTCTCCACGCGCAACCAGATGGTGGTCAAGAACGAGACCATCGACTCCCAGTGGCATCAAGTCGAAGTCGTCCTCCAGCGCCGTGCCGACCTGATTCCCAATCTCGTCGCGACCGTGAAGGGCTACGCCGCGCAAGAGCAAACCGTTTTCGGCGACGTCGACAAAGCCCGCGAAGCCCTGCTCGGCGCGCAAACGCCCTCCGCCGCCATCGCCGCTAACGGCCAACTCGATGGCGCGCTCGGCCGCCTGCTCGCCGTCGTGGAAAATTATCCGCAGCTAAAATCCAACGAAAATTTCCTTCAGCTTCAGGACGAACTCGCCGGAACCGAAAATCGCATCTCCGTCGAACGCAAGCGCTACGACGACGACATTCAGGACTACAACACCTACATCGGCCTGTTCCCCAACAATCTGGTCGCGCGCATCGCCGGCTACAAACGCAACGACGCCTATTTCGACGCATCGCCCGCGGCCCAGTCCGTGCCGCAAGTAAGTTTCCCCGGCCCGCAGAATTGACAGCACGCGGTCGCCCTTGCAGTTGATTTCGCCTTTGAATTCGTAGGGGCGGAGCTTGCCTCCGCCCGCCTTTGCGGTTATTCACCGCCGCTAACGCCCTGTAATAGAACACGTTAGCCGCCCTTGACCCGCCGCGCCTGTCATGTTAGAATGGGATTTCCTCGTGGTACGTCTTCAGCGGAGGTGGCCCGAAGCACCATCCGGCCCCACGGCCGGTTTCAGGCCCCATGCGTCACACCGTAGAAATCGCCGGCCGAATTGAGACCCTCTTCGGCACGCTCGACGAAAATTTGAAACTGCTGGAATCCGCTCTCCAGGTCACCACGGAGATCCACGACAATAGCCTGCTCGTCGAAGGCGAAACTTCGCAGGTCGAACGCGCCGTGCGCATCCTCAATGAGTACAATCGCCTCGTCCGCGCCGGCCGCGCGATGGACAACGGCGAAGTCAAAGCCCTTTTCCGCGTGGCCACGGAAGATCCCAACGCCTCGCTGCACACCATCCTCGGCAGCGAAGTCCGTCCGCGCAGTTTCGGCAAGAAAAATGTCGCGCCCAAGAGCGCCAACCAAAAACGCTACATGGAATTCATCGAGCGTTATGACATGGTTTTCGCCGTCGGCCCCGGCGGTACAGGCAAAACATATCTCGCCGTGGCCATGGCGGTCTCCGCGCTGCTCACCAAGAAAGTGAATCGCATCATTCTCGCGCGCCCCGCCGTCGAAGCCGGCGAACGCCTCGGTTTTCTTCCCGGCACTCTGCAACAGAAAATCGATCCCTACATGCGCCCGCTTTACGACGCGCTGTACGAAATGATTGACGCCGACAAGCTCGATCGCTTCCTCGAAAAAAATATCATCGAAGTCGCGCCCATCGCCTTCATGCGCGGCCGCACCCTGAACGAATCCTTCGTGATTCTCGACGAAGCGCAAAACACCACGAGCGAGCAGATGAAAATGTTCCTCACCCGCCTCGGCTTCAATTCCAAGGCCGTCGTCACCGGAGACATCACGCAAATCGATCTGCCCTCGGGGCGCAGGTCCGGCCTCGTCGAAGCTCTCGAAGTCGTCGACAATATCGAAGGCATCGGATTCGTTCACTTCAACGAGCGCGATGTCGTCCGCCATAATCTCGTCCAGCAGATCATCCGCGCTTACGAGGAATTTGAAGCCGGCCAGTCCACGCGCGGCTCTGGCGCCTTCATCAAGACCAAAGGCAACGGCAAAGCCGCTGCTCCCGCTGTTGCACCCGCTGACGCGCCCAAAGACACGCGCAGCGATGGCGGCGATCGCCCGGCGGAGTAGCGCGGCGGAATCCATGGTCGTCAACCGACAGCGCCGCGTCCCCGTGGCCATCGATCCTCTCAAGCGTTTCGCCGAGCGCGCTCGCCGCGAACTCCGATTCGCCGACGACGCCGTCACCGTCTGCCTCGTCAGTGACGCCGCCATCGCCCGCCTCAATCGCCGTTACCGCGGCAAACCCGGCCCCACCGACGTCCTCTCGTTTCCGTCGCGCCCGCGTCGCAGAGCCGATGCCTACGCGGGCGACATCGCCATCTCCCCCTCCGCCGCGCGCCGCAATGCCCGCCGTCTTGCTCGCACGCTGCCCCGCGAGCTGCGGGTCCTGATCCTCCACGGCATGCTGCATCTCGCCGGCTACGATCACGAAACCGATCGCGGCGAAATGGATCGCATCGAGCGGCGTCTGCGCCGGCGCCTGGGCCTCGGATAATCCTATGGCGATTCTTCTACACATCCTCGAGGCTTTGTGCCTCTGCGCGGGACTCGCCGTTTTCTCCTACGTCGATCGCATCTATCTCGAATTGGGCCGCGCCGCCACCGGCCGCCTTCACGATCGCCTCAGCGTCTTTGAAACCGACGTCGAACCGCGCATCGATCTCGATCGCCGCCGCGCCGCTCGCGGCTTCCGCCTGCTGGCGCAATTGTGGCTGGTCGTCGTGGTCGTCGAAACTGTCCGCGGCGTCCTGCTCTTTGTTCCCGAAACCTGGTCTGTCATCGTCCAGTTGATCGTCTATCTGCTTCTCGAAGTGGTGGTCTGCGCCCACTTCATTCCTGAATTGCTTCTCGCCCGCACCACGGGACGCTGGCTCGTGCCGTTTGCGGCCGTGTTACGCGGATCGTTGTGGCTTGTCTGGCCGCTGCGAGCCGGCCTCGATGGCGCGATCTCTCTTGCGCGCCTTTCCGACGAAGAATCTCCCGAGAGCGTCTCGAACCAGGCGGGCATCGGCGCCCTCGTGGAAGCCGCCGAAGAGCAAGGCATGATCGAACGCGATGAAGCGCAGATGATCGAGCAGGTCGTAGAGTTCAGCGAAAAGCGCATGCCCGAGGTGATGACGCCCCGCCCCGACGTCGTCGTCATTCCCGCTTCGGCCACGCTCGAACAATTGCGCCGCCTGCTGATCGAAACAAAATTTTCGCGGGTCCCCGTGTACGGCGAAACTCTCGACGACGTGATCGGCATCGCCTACTCCCGCGATTTATTGCAAGTTCCCGAACAAGACGCGCGCCGCCGCTTGGTTCGCGAACTCGCCCGTCCCGCGCTCTTCGTCCCCGAAACCAAGCGCGGCTCCGATCTCCTGAAGGAAATGCAGCGCAAAAATCAGCAGATGGCCATTGTTGTCGATGAACACGGATTGCTCGCGGGTGTAGTTACTGCCGAAGATTTGATCGAGGAAATCGTAGGTGAAATCGGCGAAGAAGATCGCTTGCTGGCTCCGGACGTAATCCGCGAAAGCGACGGCAGCCTCGTCCTCCGCGGCAGCGTTTCTCTCGAAAAAGCCGGCGAGTTATTCGGCGTGGAATTCGGCGCCGCCGCCGAGGAAGGCGCCACCACAATCGGCGGCCTGATCAATCACGTCCTAGGCCACGTCCCCAAGCCTGGCGAGCGCGCCGAATCCGGCGGCGTCAGCTTTGAAGTCCTCGAAGCCAATCAGCGCAAGGTCCTGCGTCTGCGCGCCCGCCGAGCCGCCGCCGTCCCCGCCGGCTGACGCCAGCGCCGCCGCCGCGGCCCGCACGCAGCCACTACATCACCCGCGATGAATCAATCGCGCAATAAAAAACGCCGCCGTCGCCGCCAGACCGCCAATCAGCACCGTCTGCATCGCGCCCTTCAGAGCCGCAATCCCCGTGTACCGCGCCTTGACGCCGCCAAAAACCGCCAGCGCCAATATCGTCACCCCAATCGAATAATAAAGCGCCGTCACCACATCCGGCAAAATCATGTAAGGCCCCAACGGAATCAATCCGCCCACCACATACGACAGCGCAATCGTCACCGCGCTGGTCATCGCCCGCTTCGGATTCGGCGGCTCGAGGCCCAACTCAAACCGCATCATGAAATCCACCCAGCTTTTCTGATCCGCGCAAACCGCCCGCACCACAGGCGCAAGCTGCTCTTCGGAAAGCCCGTAGCCACGAAACACATCGGCCACTTCCTGCGTCTCGCGTTCCGGCAATTCCACCGTCTCCCGCTGCTCGCGCGCCAATTCTGAAGCGTAATGTTCCGCATCCGTCCGCGCCGCCAGATATCCGCCGAGGCCCATCGCAATCGATCCCGCCGCGATCTCCGCAAACCCCGCCGTGATCACCAAACCCGTAGCATGCCCCGTCGACGCCACAGCCCCCGTAATCCCCGCCGCCAACGCAAACGGCACCGTCAGCCCATCGGCCATGCCGATGACGACATCGCGCACCGTCTCCGTCGCTGTAAAATGCTTCTCGTCGTGCAATGTATCGTGCATCGGAAGATGACTCCTTGTTCTGTCGCGACTTCGCCCGGCGCGAACCTGACGAAGTCTAACATGTCACCGGACAGCAGCGACCAGCGCCGCCCGCCAAGGCATCCCGTAGGGGCGGAGCCTGCCTGCCGGTAGGCAGGGCAGGCAGGCTTGCCTCCGCCCGGCGTCCATAAGCCCCGCGTCGCGTTACCCAGGCACTGTAACCGCCCACTCCTCGCGAGAATGTCCGCGTCGATCCAAATCGTCGCGTGCGCTCCGAATCAGCCCCGCAGGGGCGGCAGAATTTAGCCCGGGGCGGAAGCCCCGGGTACGAATCGATTTATTTTTTCTCCGAATTGTCTGAAGCCCCGTAGGGGCGGCACAAGCCGTTCACCGTTCATCGTTCACACAGCGTAAACTATCGTGCATGTCGAACCGCTGCCGCTTCGCGCGCCCCTCACGCCGCGCGCAACAACGAGCCAACTAAATTGACCGAATCATTCAAATCCGGATTCGCCGCCATCATCGGCCGGCCCAACGCCGGCAAATCCACGCTGGTGAATCGCCTTGTGGGGCAAAAAATATCCATCGTCACCGCGCGCCCTCAAACCACGCGCAATCGCATCCAGGGAATCGTCAATCGCCCCGATGCCCAAATCGTGCTGATTGATACGCCGGGCCTGCATCGTCCGGATTCCATTCTCGGTAAACAAATGAGCCAGGAAGTCGAAGCCGCGATCGAAGGCGTCGATGTCGTTGCGCTGCTGCTCGACGCCAGCGAAAAAGTGGGCCAAAGCGAATTGCGCGCCATCGCCCGCGCCCAATCTTTCGCCGGACCGCGCCTTTTGCTCCTGAACAAAATCGATCGCGTGGAAAAAACAACGCTCCTTCCGCTGATCGAACGCTGCCAGCGCGAAGGCGAATTCGCGGAAATCATTCCAATTTCGGCGCTGAAGGGGGGCGGCGTGGAAGACGCCCTCGCCGCCATGATCGCGCGCCTCCCCGAAGGCGCTCCGTTTTTTCCGCCGGATCAGATTACCGATCAGCCCGAACGTTTCCTCGCCGCCGAAATTGTCCGCGAAAAAGCCATGAGCGCAACGCGCGAAGAAGTCCCCCACGCCGTAGCCGTGATCGTGGAATCGTTCGAGGAAACTCCGAAGATCGTCCGCATCTCCGCGACCGTGCACGTCGAACGCGAAGGCCAGAAGGGAATCCTGATCGGCGCCGGCGGCCTGACCCTGAAGCGCATCGGCACCGAAGCCCGCCGCGAACTCGAAGTATTATTGGGTACGAAAGTGTTCCTGGAACTTCGAGTCAAAGTCAGCAGCGACTGGCGCGACAACCCCGCATTAGTCCGTCAAATGGATTGGCGCCGCCAACTCGAACAGTTGGGCGGCGAGTAGGTTTTTTCGTAGGGGCGGAGCTTGCCTTCGCCCTTTTTACTTTTCGCCGCTCTCGTCGTCCTTCTCGTCTTTTTCTTCGGACGAAATTCCGAGCGACTTCATTTTTCGGTACAAATGGCTGCGCTCCAAACCGATCGCCGTCGCCGTGCGCGTCATGTTCCATTGATTCTCTTCGAGCTTGCGCAGAATGAAATCGCGCTCGTACGCCGTGCGCGCCTCGTGCAGCGTTGCTGGCGGAGCTTGCGGCGTGTGCCCGGAACTGCGAAACAGTTCCGGCGGAAGATGATGCGGCTCAATGCGCTGCTGCGGACAGACGATCACCAGCCGTTCGATCACATTGCGCAATTCGCGCACATTTCCCGGCCACGAATAGCGCATCATCACTTCCAGCGCGCCGTCGGTGAGTTCCTTGGCCTGACGTCCGTACGCGCCCGTGTACCCCGCCAGAAAATATTGCGCCAGCACCGGCACGTCTTCGACGCGTTCGCGCAGCGCCGGAATCACAAACGGAATCACGTTCAGCCGGTAAAATAAGTCCTCGCGAAACCGGTCGCGCGCGATCTCATCTTCCAGTCGCTTGTTCGTCGCGGCGATCACGCGAACATCGACGCGCAGTGAGCGATTCGCGCCCAGCGGTTCCACGCTCTGTTCCTCGAGCACGCGCAGCACTTTCGATTGCGTCCGCAAACTCATGTCTCCTACTTCATCCAGAAACAATGTGCCGCCGTCCGCGCGCTGAAATTTTCCGATCTTGTCCTCGTGCGCGCCGGTAAAACTCCCGCGCAAGTGGCCGAACAATTCGGACTCAATCAGCTCGTCCGGAATCGCCGCGCAATTCATCTCCACAAACGGCCGCGCGCTGCGCAAGCTCGCCGCGTGCAGCGCCCGCGCCACAACCTCCTTTCCAGTCCCGCTCTCCCCGTAAATCAAAACGCGCCCCGTCGTCGGCGCCGCCACGGCGATCTGCTGCCGCAGCGCCTTCATCGGCACACTCCCGCCAATCACCTGATACCGGGAGCTCAATTCCTCCCGCAGCCGGCGATTCTCGCTCTCCAAACGCAAGTGTTCGACCGCGTTCTTTACCACCAAAATTATTTTTTCCAGTTCCAGCGGCTTCTCAATGAAATCGAACGCGCCGAGTTTCGTCGCGCGCACCGCCGTCTCAATGTTCGCGTGCCCAGAAATCATCACCACCATCGCCGGCGATCCGCTCTCGCGCAGCAGCTTCAGCGTCTCGATGCCGTCAATTCCCGGCAGCCACACGTCGAGCAGCACTACGCCGGCGGGACGCGCTTCAATCGCCGCCAGACACGCTTCGCCGCTCGGCACCGCTTCGACGTCGTAGCCCTCGTCGGCCAGAATCGCCGACAGCGATTGGCGGATTCCTTCTTCGTCGTCCACGATCAGGATGCGATGCTTCATGGCAAGTGGGCCGTCAGGACTCGGTGGAAAGCGGCGCCGCGCGCACTTCCGCGACGGGCAGTTGCAGAATAAATCGCGCGCCCACGGGAGTGTTGTCCTCCACCCGCAGCGTGCCGTGATGTTCGGCGACGATGCGGCTGGAAATCGCCAGGCCCAGTCCCGTGCCGCGTTCCTTCGTAGAAAAGTGTGGCAGAAAAAGTTTGTCTTTGTCCTCGGGAGAGATTCCGTGCCCGCTGTCGGCCACGATCAGCGTGACGGTTTCGCGATCGTCGTCCGCGCGCGTCTCGACCGTCAGCTCCCGCACCGCGCTGCCTTCCATCGATTCCGCCGCGTTGTCGATCAAATTCACCAGCACGCGCCGCAACTGTTCGGCGTCCGCGCGAACCGCGGGCAATCCCGGCTCGAATGTCGCGCGCACGCGAATTCCGTCCAATCGCCCGCTGAAGATTTCAAGCGCGCTCTTCACAATCGCGTTCGGGTCCAGCGGCTCGAGAATCGCAGTGGGGAAGCGCGCGAAGTCGGAAAATTCCCGCACCAGCGATTCGAGCGTGGTCACTTCCCGCTGAATCAGACTGGCGCATTCCCCCGCCAGGCGCACAAGTTCAGGCGCCTGCGGGCCGGCGGCGGCCGCGCCCTGCCGATCGAGAAAACGCGTCAATCGCTGCGCGGAGAGTTGGATCGGCGTCAGCGGATTCTTAATCTCGTGCGCGATGCGCTGCGCCACTTCCTGCCACGCGGCGGCCTTCTGCGCGCCGAGCAACTCCGTCAAATCGTCGACGACGACGATGTATCCCAAATTTGAGCGGCGCGGCCCGAGCGCGCTGACCGTAACAGCGGCATGCAGCAGTCTGCCGGCGACGCCAATCTCAAGGTCCTGCGACGCCGTGCCCATGCGCAGCGCGCGGCGCATCAGAGACTGCACGGCGCTTGCCGCTTCATGACCCATCAGCGCGTCAAGCGAGCCCGCCTTGCGCGATTCCGGACCAAACATTTTTTCGCCCGCGGGGTTCACGCGCCGCACGGCGCCGTCCGCGCTCAGTGAAATCACGCCGGTGGGTATGCTTTCAAGAATTGTTTCGAGAAGTGTGCGGCGCTGTTCGAGTTCCTGCACGGCTTGCTGCAGGCTGTGCGTGAATTGATCGAGCTGGCGGCGGTTGTCGGCGAGTTGCGCGGTCATCTGGTTGAACGAAGTCACCAGCTGGCCCAATTCGTCGCGCGCTTGCACGTCGACGCGGGTATCGAAATTCCCGGCGCTAACGGCGCGTGTGGCTTCGGCCAGAGCTTGAATCGGCACGGTGAGCTGCTTTGAAAGAAACAGCGCGAACCACGTCGCGGCGAAAAGCAGCAGCAACGTGAACAGCAGCAGAATCATGATCATTTGAAATTTGTAGGTGCGCAGACCCTGGCGCTGCTTTTCGTATCCAGAAATCTGCGCCTCGATCTGATCCAGGCGCGCCTGATAGTCGTCGGGCGTGATGCGCGCCACGACCAGCGCGCCGTTGGGCAGCGGCTGGCGGACGCTCATCAGAAAAGTATTTCCGTCACGCCACAATTCCGGGCCGTCTGGAATGGTTCTGAAGTAGACGGGATGCATGGCGATCATCGGGCGGTTCATGGCGTCGCGCGCGATCGGCGGCGCGGTTTCGCCGGGGCGTTCGGCGCGGATCGCTTCGGTGACGTTGCCCTTGGCGTCAAGCAGCCACGCCGCGTCCGTGCCGTAATTCACGCCGAACAGAAGCGCGGGAGAAACTTTCTGGCCTTTTTGCGGGGCTGCATTTTTCGCGGATTCTTCAATAGTGGCTGCCGCGCGCGCGGTTCGGCCGATGCGCAGGATTTCGTTGGCGCGGATCTCTTCCTGCGTCGCGATCATGGAATTCGCGGCGATTTCCAGTGGGCGCGGAAACCAGGTGACCAGCGTGCGATTCAGCAGCGCGTAGCTGACGATGAACAAGAAGACCAGCGGCAAAAGCGAGAGCGCCATGGCCGCGCCGACCATGCGCGTCTTAAAACGCGAACCGACCAGACGGGCGCGCCGCTCGGCCTGAAGTTTCAGCAGGCTGCGCGCCAGAACGAAACCGAAAACGATCAGGTTGACGACCAGAAACGAAGTGACCGCCCAGAGGACGAGAACGTCGGGTCCCATGTGCAGCTGAATGAATGTGGGAAGGCGCAACGATCCGAGCGTGAAAATCGCGGCGAGAAGCAGCGCGAAAACAAAACCGCCAACCGCAAGCGACACCTTCGTTCTGCGGCGTGTGTGACTCATGTCGCGGACTCCGCGCTAGGGACACGCCCGCTTCCTATCGATGCGAGCGAAGCCGGCGCTTGTGCCGGTTGTGAGCGCAGCGGGGAATCAGCCGGCAGAAGATCGTGAAGGGGGCACGCGGAACACACCGGCTCACGTTTATGGCACCAGTTCTTGCCGGTGTTCACGATGAGCGCGTGAAATTCATTGTAGAGGCGCGCGTCGCGCGGCAGGCGATTCTCAAGCAGGCCGCGCACGCCTTCGTAGTCGCGGCCGGACGTCGCGGCACGTCCTCCGGCCGTGACGCCGTGGCGGCCGAGCATGCGATGGGTGTACGCGTCGACGACGAACACCGCGTGGCCTCCGGCGTAGAGCAAGATCGAATCGGCGGTTTCCGGGCCGATTCCGTGGACTTCAAGCAGACGTTCGCGCAACTCGGCGGTGGGCGTGCGGAACATCCGCGCGAGCGAGCCGCCGAAATCGCGGCGCAGGAATGCGACGAACGCCTTCAGCTTGCGCGCCTTCTGCCGGAAATACCCGGAAGAGCGCACGAGCTGTTCGAGCCGGCGAATGGGCACGCGTTCAATCGCGGCAAAGTTCAGCAATCGGTCGCGCCGCAAATTGGCGATGGCGCGCTCAACGTTCGACCACGAAGTGTTCTGCGTGAGGATCGCCCCGACGATCACCTCAAACGGCGTCCTGGCCGGCCACCAGTGCA